>Ga0182735_1002743_pt1 | contig 10427 bp, 11 predicted proteins | sample eDN5th30CKraftMG_FD_128524 | JGI IMG/M metagenome (GOLD analysis project Ga0182735, IMG submission 128524) | Enriched Miracle-Growth compost microbial communities from Emeryville, California, USA - eDNA 5th pass 30_C Kraft MG (version 2) (version 2) ... | reverse complement strand
TACGACTACTACGTCATGGGCAACACGGCGCTGTCGTTCCCCGACGACGCCGGCATGATCCGCGTCGACGAGGGGTCGGGCCTCGGCTTCGCGATCGCGACCGACTGCAACGGCCGCTACTGCCAGCTCGACCCGTACGAGGGCGCGAAGCTCGCCCTCGCCGAGGCGTACCGCAACGTCGCGGTCACGGGCGCGACGCCCGCGGCGGTGACGGACTGCCTCAACTTCGGCAGCCCGGAGAACCCCGAGGTGATGTGGCAGTTCTCCCGCGCCGTCGACGGGCTGTCCGACGGATGCCTCGAGCTCGGCATCCCCGTCACGGGCGGCAACGTCTCGTTCTACAACCAGACCGGCGACGTGCCGATCCACCCGACCCCGGTCGTGGGCGTCATGGGCATCATCGACGACGTCGCGCGCCGCATCCCGAGCGGCTGGCAGGATGCGGGCCAGAACGTCTACCTCCTCGGGGTCACGGCGGAGGAGCTGAGCGGATCCGCCTGGGCCGCGACCGTGCACGGGCACCTGGGCGGCCGGCCGCCGGCCGTCGACCTGGGCGCGGAGCGACGGCTGGCGGAGCTGCTGCGCGCGGCGTCCGAGCAGGAGCTCGTCTCGAGCGCGCACGACCTGTCGACGGGCGGCCTCGGCCAGGCCCTGACCGACGCCGTCCTCCGCTTCGGCGTCGGCGCCCGCGTGTGGCTCGACGAGCTGCTCGAGCGCGACGGCGTGGATGTGGCGACCGCGCTGTTCTCGGAATCCACGGGCCGCGTCCTCGTCACCGTCCCGCGCGAGGACGACGTCCGGTTCCGCGGTCTCTGCGAGGGCCGCGGATACCCGGTCCTCCGGATCGGCGTGACGGACGCCCCGGAGACCGGTGACGCGTCGCTCGAGGTGCAGGGCCTGTTCACGATCCCCGTCGACGAGCTCCGCGCCCTCTCCACCGGGACACTCCCGGCCGCGTTCGGGCCGACCGTCGCGCGCGGCTGACGAGCACGCGCTGTCGGAGGGGCACGTCTAGACTGGAGCCGTGTCAGACGACGACTACGGCTCGCTCGACGAGAGGCGCCAGACCCGTATGAAGGTCGTCGCGTGGGTCGTCATCATCGCGCTCATCCTCGTCGGCGGCGGCGCGACCGTCATCGCTCTCCTCTTCAGCTGACCGCTCCGCGGTTAGCATGAGACGGTGGAACCGCTGTTCCAGTTCGTCGGCGCCTATTGGTGGCTCGTCTTCCCCCTCGCGGGAGGGATGGCCGCGATCGGGCGCGCCTGGGAGCACGGTGCCCGGCGACGGCACTCGCGCCGCCTCGAGATCATCAAGGCCAAGGGCGAGATCCGGGCGGCGCGCATCGCCGCGCGGACCGGCAGCCTCCCCGTCGCGACCGCTGCGACGGCACCGGCCGAGAAGCCGCTGACGCAGACGCAGGAGCTGGAGCGGCTCTTCGCGACGCACGACGGCGTCACGGCGCGCTGGCTGGAGTACGAGCTCGACGTCGCGAAGCTCATCGCCTACCCGGCCATGAGCGACGGGCGTCAGCCGCTGACGGCGGCGTTCCTCCGCGCGAGGAAGCTCGCCGACGGCCTCCGGCCCCCTTCCGCGCGGACGCCGCTCACGCGCGACCAGTTCACGGAGTACCGCAACGCCGTCACCGACTACGAGGTCGCCTTCGACGTCGCGGAGCGCGATGCGAAGCGTCTCAAGGACTCCTCGTTCACGGAGGCCGAGCGCAGACGCCTCGACACCGCGAAGCAGCTGCTCACGGTCGCGATCGACCAGGCCGCGACCCCGGCGGAGCGCCAGCTCGCCTACCGCCGCGTGCACGAGGAGCTCGACGGGCTCATCTCGCTGTCGGACGACGCGATCGAGGTGCTCGAGAACCGCGTCGCCCTGGAGCTGGCACCGGGATCGGCGTCCGCGCCGAGCGCTCCCGCCGCTCCGGACGCGCCCGCCGCCGGAGCGCACGCGCCGTGGCCCGTGCCCTCGCGGTCGCCGAGCACATCGCCCGGCCGGGTCGTGCGCCCGAAGCACTGAGCCTCAGCGACCGTCCGCGGCGTCGAGGTGGTGGCGGATGACCTCGGCCACCACGAAGTTGAACCACTTCTCCGCGAACTCGGGGTCGAGGTCGGCCTCCGCCGCCAGGCGGCGCAGCCGCGCGACCTGCTGCTCCTCGCGTGCCGGGTCGGACGCCGGCATCCCGTGCTCGGCCTTCAGCGCCCCCACCTGCTTGGTCGCGCGGAAGCGCTCGGCGAGGAGGAAGACGAGGGCGGCGTCGATGTTGTCGATGCTGCCCCTCAGCCTGAGCAGGGTGTCCTTCGGGTCCTCGGTCATGGCGCCTCCTCCCGACCGACCATACCGTCACCGGCGGACGCCGCCACGTCTGGGAGACTGTGCCGATGCGGACCCTGGGATGGATGGAGCGCCGCCAGGCGCCCCTCTACCTCGCCGCCCTGGCGGCGGGCGCGCTCCTCGGCTCCCTCGTCCCCGCCGCGGCCCCGGGTCTCGCGGCCGCGATCCCCCCGGTGCTCGCGCTCGCGCTCTACGCGACGTTCCTCGGCGTCCCGGCGGGCAGGATCGCGGCGTCGTTCCGCGACGTCCGATTCCTCGCGACCGTGCTCGTGGTCGACTTCGTCGTCGTGCCGGTCGTCGTCCTCGCGCTCTCCCGTCCCGTCGCGTACGACGACGCGCTGCTCGCGGGCGTCCTCCTCGTCCTTCTCACGCCGTGCGTCGACTACGTCATCGTCTTCACCGGGCTCGCCGGCGGGGCTCGGGACCGCCTCGTCGCGGCGACGCCGCTGCTCATGCTGGTCCAGATCGTGCTGCTCGGCCCCCTGCTGTGGCTCCTGGCGGGACCGGGGCTGGTCGCCGCGATCGACCCGGCGCCGTTCGTCGCCGCGTTCGCGTGGATCGTCGTGGTCCCGCTCGCCGCGGCGATCCTGACGCAGCTCGCGGCCGCCCGCATCCGGGCGTTCCGTGTCGTGCAGGACGCCGGCGCCGGCGCGATGGTGCCGCTCACGACGGCGGTGCTCGCGATCGTCGTCGCCTCGCAGATCCACGGCGTCGGCGAGCGACTCGGGCAGCTCGCGATCGCGATCCCGGTCTTCGTCGCGTTCGCCGTCGTCATGACGGCGCTCGGCGCCCTCGCGGGGCGGGTCGCGCGTCTCGACGTCGCGAGCAGACGCGCCGTCGTGTTCACGGCCGTCACGCGGAACTCGCTCGTGGTGCTGCCCCTCGTGCTCGCGCTGCCGCCCGCCCTCGGCCTGGCTCCGCTCGTCGTCGTGACGCAGACGCTCGTGGAGCTCGTCGCGATGGTCGTGCTCGTCCCGCTCGTGCCGCGCCTGATCCGCGCGTCCGCCGACCCCTAGAGTGTGACCATGACCGACGCCCCCGTCCCCGCTCCGCCCGCCGATGACGCCGGCTCGGTGATCGGCGAGCCGCAGAAGGCCCCGCAGAGGGTCGTGTGGGCCGGTCTCAGCAGCCCGTTCTCGGTCGGCTTCTTCCTCACGGCCGGCGGCCTCGTGGCGCTCCTCCTCGGCTTCGCCGTCACGAACCTCTCGACGATCATCATCTACGTCGTCTTCGCGCTCTTCGCCGCTCTCGGCCTCGACCCCATCGTGCGGCTGCTGGAACGACGGAACGTGAAGCGCGCCTGGGGCATCGTGATCGTCTACACGGGCTTCGCGATCATCCTCGTCGGCATCCTCTGGCTCGTCATCCCGACCGTGGTCGGCCAGATCGCGCAGTTCTTCCAGGACCTCCCGGCGATGATCGCGGACTTCCAGAGGTCGGACGCGTTCCACTGGCTGCAGGACACGTTCGGCACCCAGATCGGGACGATCCTGTCGCAGATCCAGAGTTTCCTGACCGACCCGGGCAACATCGCGGCGATCGGAGGCGGCGTCCTCGCCGTCGGCACGACCATCGCGACGACGATCTCGGGCGTCATCATCATCCTCGTCCTGAGCCTCTACTTCCTCGCGTCCCTCCCGGTCATCAAGCAGTCGTTCGTGCGCCTCGTGCCGGCGCGCAACCGCATCACGGTCGCGTCGATGACGGAGGAGATCACCGACTCGATCGGGGGATACCTCATGGGCATGGTGATCCTGGCGTTCTGCAACGCGGTGGTCGCCTTCTTCCTCCACCTCTTCCTCGGGCTGCCGTTCCCCGCCCTCATGGCCGTCGGCGCGTTCTGCATCACCCTCATCCCGCTCATCGGATCGGTCCTCTACTGGGCGGTCGCGAGCGTCCTGGCCCTCTTCACCAACCCGCTCGCCGCGCTGATCTTCGCCCTCATCTACCTCGTCTACATGCAGCTCGAGGCATACGTGCTGACGCCCCGCGTCATGAACCGCACGATCTCGGTGCCGGGATCCCTCGTCGTGATCGGCGCGCTCGTCGGAGGGACGCTCCTCGGCCTGCTCGGCGCGCTCGTCGCGATCCCGGTGACGGCATCGCTCCTGCTGATCATCAAGCAGGTCATCATCCCGCGGCAGGACACGAAGGTCTAGCCGCCTCGGCGCGCCCCGCCGCTCTCCCGCGCGCGGCGCCCAGGGGACTTGACGTCGCTATGCTTCCATGGTTAGTTGGTAGAGTAAGTAACCGAAGAACACCGCCGGGGGTGCCTGTGATCGAAGAGGGCCGACCGCTCTTCCTGCAGATCGCGGAGAGCGTCGAGGACTCGATCGTCGACGGGAGCCTGGCCGAGGAGAGCCAGGCGCCGTCGACGAACGAGCTCGCGGCCTTCCATCGCATCAACCCGGCGACCGCCGCGAAGGGGATCACGATGCTCGTCGACAAGGGCGTGCTGTACAAGCGGCGCGGGATCGGCATGTTCGTCGCCGAGGGCGCGCGCGCACGGCTCATGGCCGAGCGGCGCGCCTCCTTCGCCGACCGCTACGTCGAGCCGCTGCTCGCCGAGGCGCGCAAGCTCGGGCTCGGGCCCGACGACCTGGGGGCGCTCATCCGCGAACGCGCGAGCGCATCATCCGCGCAGAACGAGAGGAACGCACGATGACCGCCGTCATCGAGGTGCGAGGGCTGACCAAGCGCTACCGCGACGCCGTCGCGGTGGACGACGTCAGCTTCTCGATCGAGAGAGACACCATCTACGGCCTGCTCGGCCGCAACGGCGCCGGGAAGACGACGGTCATGTCGATCCTGACCGCGCAGAACTTCGCGACGAGCGGCGACGTGCGCGTCTTCGGGGAGCACCCGTACGAGAACGCCCGTGTGCTCAGCCGCATGTGCTTCGTCCGCGAGAGCCAGAAGTACCCGGACGACGCGACCGCGACGCACGCGCTCGGCGCGGCGCGCCTGTTCTTCCCGAACTGGAGCCAGGAGCTCGCCGACCGGCTCGTCGACGACTTCCAGCTGCCCATGCGCCGGCGCATCAAGAAGCTGTCGCGCGGCCAGCTCTCCGCCGTCGGCGTCATCATCGGGCTCGCCTCGCGCGCCGAGGTGACGTTCTTCGACGAGCCGTACCTCGGCCTCGACGCCGTCGCGCGCCAGCTCTTCTACGACCGGCTGCTGCAGGACTACACGGAGCATCCCCGCACCGTCATCCTCTCCAGCCACCTGATCGACGAGGTGTCCAACCTCATCGAGCGCGTCCTCGTCATCGACCGCGGGCGCATCATCATGAACGAGGACACGGACTCCGTCCGCGACCGGGCGGCGACGATCGTCGGCGACTCCGCCGCGGTCGACGCTTTCGTCGCGGGTCGCGAGGTCCTGCACCGCGAGTCGCTCGGCCGCGTCGCCTCGGTGACGATCCTCGGCGCCCTCACCCACGAGGACCGCGAGCGCCTCGCCGCCGCCGACCTCGACGTCGCGCCGGTCTCGCTGCAGCAGCTCATCGTCCGCACCACCCAGAGCGCCGACGGCGCCGCCTCCGAGAAGGGAGCATCCCGATGAGCACCATGTCGTCCCTCGACCGCACCGTCCGCGTCGTCCGGATGCAGCTGATCAACCGCCAGACGTACATCTGGGTGCCGCTGCTGATCCTCGGCGGATCCCTCGCGCTCACGATCGTGATCTGGACGATGATCCCGTACGACGGGCCGAAGTACGGCGGGGCGTCGCAGGCGCCGCTGTGGTACTTCTTCGCCGTCGGGATCCAGGCCCTCACGCTCTCGTTCCCGTTCTCGCAGGCGATGAGCGTCACGCGCCGCGAGTTCTACCTCGGCACCCTGCTCACGGCTCTCGCGACCTCGTTCATCCTCGCCGCGATCTTCGTGTTCGGCGGGCTCCTGGAGACGGCGACCGGCGGCTGGGGGCTGAACGGCTACTACTTCAAGCTCGACTGGATCTGGCAGCAGGGCCCCGCGGCCGCCGGGCTCTTCTACCTCGTCGCCGCGATGCTGTTCTTCGTCATCGGGTTCACCGCCGCGACCGTCTACAAGCGCTTCGGCACGCTGTGGCTCACGATCGTCCTGCTCGCGGTCGCGGTGCTGATGGTCGCGGCGGCGTGGACCATCACGATGACCCAGTCGTGGCCCGCGGTCTGGACCGCCGTGACGACGGCCGGGCCTCTGAGCGCGGCGCTGTGGGGACTCGCGGTGCTCGTGGTGCTCGGCGTGGCGTCGTTCCTCGTCATCCGCCGCGCGACCCCCTGACGACTCCGCCCGCGTCCGCACGATCGGTTCGCGACATGCCGTCCGCCGCGACGGCACGGGCCGTCGCCGGCGAGTCGTGCGAACGCGGGCGGGCGCGGGGACCTCAGCGGATCGGCAGGATGCAGGTCGGGGATGGTGCCGGGGCGCGGTGACGCACGCGGCCCGGCACTCCCGTGCGCTCGTCGAGCGTGAGGGAGACGACGTCGTTCGAGCGCCGGCCCGCGACGAGCAGGGTGTCGCGCACCACGAGCTGGTGCCGCGGGTTGTCGACGCCGGAGTCGACGAGCGCGACCGGCTCCAGCCGCTCCCCGGCGCCGCGGACCCGGAGGACCGAGATCGTGTTCGAGCCCCGGATGCCGGCATGGAGGAAGACGCCGTCGGGGGATGCCGTGAGCTCGGCCGCCGTGTCCCCCTCCACCGGGGCGCCCGTCGGAACGCCCCCGACCAGGCGCCACCGCCCGTCCTCCCCGGGGGAGAGCACGAAGACCTCGCACGAGAGCTCCGACAGCACGTGCACATGCCCGCTCGGATGCACGAGCATGTGCCGCGGGCCGGACCCGCGGGGCAGGACCACCTCGTGGTCGGGCCGCAGCCCGTGCGTGCCGGGGGCCCAGATCCGCACCACGTCGTATCCGAGATCCGTCGTGGCGATGCGGCCGTCGGGCAGGAACACCGCCTCGTGCGCCCGGGACACGCGCTCGGGCTCGGGCTCCGCGGGCGCCGGGGTCTGCGTCCCGGGCACGTCCGGGACGAGATGCGCGTACTCGTCGCCGGCGGCCTCGCGCAGGGCGCGGGCCGCGGCCGCGAGGTCGAGGTCGGGGGCCGGGCGGACCGCGACCCCGGCGCCTCCGCCGGCCGGAGACCCGGCACCTCCGCCGGCCGAGCCCGCGCCGTACCGGTCCGAGCCCGCATCGTACGGATCCGAGGCCTCCGGGGTGAGCACGGGCGACAGCATCCGCCCCTCCGCGTCGAGGCCGACGTGCACGACGCGACCGTCGCCCCAGCACGACGCGACGAGGTATCCGCCGCCGGGGGCGACCGCGACGTGGCACACGGCCTCGCCCGCCTCGACCGTGTCGCCGAGCGGCTCGAGCGCGTCCTCGCCGACGCGGCGGTAGGCGCCGAGGCGCCCCTCGCCCTCGAGGGCGGCGTAGACGACGTCGAGCCGTGGATGCGCGGCGATCCACGACGGCGAGCGGTACCACGCGTCGTCCACGCCCTCGCGCGGGCGCCCGGCCGGCCCCGCGAACGCGAGCGGCGCGCCCGCCGACGGCTCGTCGGGCGCGCCGGACAGCAGCACGCCGATGCCCTCCGCGATCCCGCCCTTGTCGGGCGTGTAGCCGCCGAGCAGGAAGCGCATCAGCCGATCCGGTCCGTCGAGTGCGACCCCCGCGCCGGGGACCGCATCAGTCGACCAGGTCGTGGCGCACGACGACGGCGTCCCGGGCGGGGCCCACGCCGATGACCGAGATGCGGGTGCGGCTCATCTCCTCGAGCGCGAGGACGTAGTCGCGCGCGGCGCGCGGCAGGTCCTCGAAGGTGCGGGCGCCCGTGATGTCCTCGCTCCAGCCCTCGAGCTCCCGGTAGACCGGTACGGCGTGGTGGAAGTCGGACTGGTTGACGGGCACCTCGTCGAACCGGCGGCCGTCGACGTCGTAGCCGACACAGACCGGGATGCGCTTGAGCCCCGTGAGGATGTCGAGCTTCGTCAGCACGAGGTCCGTGATGCCGTTGATGCGCTGCGCGTACCGCGTGATGGGCGCGTCGTACCAGCCGACACGGCGGGGACGACCGGTCGTGGTGCCGAACTCGAAGCCGCGCGAGCGCAGCCACTCGCCCTGCTCGTCGAACAGCTCCGTCGGGAAGGGGCCCGAGCCGACGCGCGTCGTGTACGCCTTGGCGATCCCCACGATGCGATCGAGGCGGCGCGGCCCGACGCCCGACCCCGTCGCGGCCCCGCCCGCCGTCGCCGACGACGACGTCACGAACGGGTACGTGCCGTGGTCGACGTCGAGCATCGTGGCCTGGCCGCCCTCGAAGACGACGACGTCTCCCGCGTCGAGCGCGTCGTCGAGGAGGAGCGAGGTGTCGCAGACCATGGGCCGCACGCGGTCCGCGTAGGCGAGCAGGTCCTCCGCGATCTCGTCGACCGTGATCGACCGCCGGTTGTAGACCTTGACGAGCAGGTGGTTCTTCTGCTCGAGCGCGCCCTCGATCTTCTGCCGCAGGATGTTCTCGTCGAAGAGGTCCTGCATGCGGATGCCGACGCGGTTGATCTTGTCGGCGTACGCGGGCCCGATCCCGCGGCCCGTGGTGCCGATCTGCCGCTTGCCGAGGAAGCGCTCCGTGACCTTGTCGAGCGTGCGGTGATAGTGCGTGATGATGTGCGCGTTCGCGCTGATGCGCAGGCGCGAGGTGTCGATGCCGCGGCTGCGCAGCGCGTCGAGCTCGCCCGCGAGCACCTCCAGGTCGACGACGACGCCGTTGCCGATCACCGCGTTGACGCCGGGCGTCAGGATGCCGCTCGGCAGCAGGTGCAGCGCATACTTCTCGTCGCCGATCACGACCGTGTGGCCGGCGTTGTTGCCGCCGTTGAACTTGACCACCCAGTCGGTGCGCTCGCCCAGGAGATCGGTCGCCTTGCCCTTGCCCTCGTCGCCCCACTGCACTCCGACGATCACGATGCCTGGCATGGCCCCCATCCTACCGAGGCGGTCTCCCGGCCCCGCCGCTGCGTGTCCCCGCATCCCGATGCGGGGACACGCGGCCCGGCTCGGTACAGTGAGCCCGTGATGCAACCCCGCTGGCGGGAGGCGACGTGGACGTCGCTGCGCGGCGCGCTGGCGATCCTGATCATCGCGGCGATCGCCGCGCAGCTCGCCGTCTCCATCGGCCTCGCGATGACCGACGGCCGCAGCGTGCCGCTCACGTCCGCGAACTTCTTCAGCTACTTCACGATCCTCTCCAACCTCGGCACGGTCGTCGTCCTGTCGTGGGCCGTGCTCTGGTGGACGGCGTCCGGGCGGCGGGACGCGCGCGACGAGCCGCGACCGCTCGCGGTGACGCTCGCCTGCATCACGACGTACATGCTCGTGACGGGCGTCGTCTACAACACGCTGCTGCGCGGCATCCCGCAGCCGGCGGGCACGATCGTGCCGTGGTCGAACGAGATCCTCCATCTCGTCGCACCCCTGTTCCTCCTCGCCGACCTGTTCGCCGCGCCGCGCCGGCGCGCGCTGGCCTGGCCGACGATCGGCGGCATCCTCGTCTTCCCCGTGCTCTGGATCGTCTACACGATGGTCCGCGGGCCGCTCACGCCGAACCCCATGACGGGCCTCGCGCCGTGGTATCCGTACCCCTTCCTCTACCCGGAGAGCGTGCCGGGCGGCTACCTCGGCGTGCTCGGGTACATCGTCGCGATCGCGCTCCTCATCGCCGGGTTCGGCACGCTCGTCGTGACGGTGGGCCGCTGGCGGTCGCGGCGGGCGGTCCGCGCCCGCGGGGCGATCGGGGCCGCTCACTAGACTTGAGAGCATGTCGAAGGTCCTCGAATCCCTCCCCGTCGGCGAACGCGTCGGCATCGCCTTCTCGGGAGGGCTCGACACCTCCGTCGCCGTCGCGTGGATGCGCGACAAGGGCGCGATCCCGTGCACGTACACGGGCGATCTCGGCCAGTACGACGAGGACGACATCGCCGCGATCCCGGAGCGCGCGCTGCAGTACGGCGCCGAGCTCTCGCGGCTCGTCGACTGCAGGGCGGCGCTCGTCGAGGAGGGCTTCGGGGCCCTCGCCTGCGGCGCGTTCCACATCCGCTCCGCCGG
>Ga0182735_1002740_pt1 | contig 10443 bp, 7 predicted proteins | sample eDN5th30CKraftMG_FD_128524 | JGI IMG/M metagenome (GOLD analysis project Ga0182735, IMG submission 128524) | Enriched Miracle-Growth compost microbial communities from Emeryville, California, USA - eDNA 5th pass 30_C Kraft MG (version 2) (version 2) ... | reverse complement strand
TCGAGGCACTTCAGAAAAGAGGCTTCAAAGAGATTGAAAAAATAGACGAATTATTACGTTTAGATGAGGCTAAACGTTCCGTTCAATCTCAATCGGATATCATTGCATCTCAGGCAAATGCTGCTGCAAAACAAATCGGAGAATTGATGCGTGCCGGTAAACGCGAAGAAGCCGAAACAATTAAGGCGAATTCTTCTGATTACAAGGAACAAATCAAAGCCTTTACTGATGAGGCCGCAAATCTTGATGAGAAAATACACGATATATTGGTAATCATACCAAATACTCCCCATGAATCAGTTCCTGCAGGCCTAACAGCAGAAGATAATGAAGTCGTTTTTCAATATGGAGAAGATCCTGATTTAAGCCAGGAGACATTACCCCATTGGGAGCTTACCACTAAATACGACATCATTGATTTTGAATTAGGAACCAAGATCACAGGAGCAGGCTTTCCGGTATACAAGGGTAAAGGTGCAAAGCTTCAACGCGCGCTTATTAATTTCTTTTTAGATGAAGCCGAGAAAGCTGGTTATGTAGAAATACAACCTCCTGTTGTAATTAATGAAGCTTCAGGTTTTGGTACCGGACAGCTTCCCGATAAAGAGGGACAGATGTATTTTATAGGACAGGATAACTTATTTCTGATTCCCACAGCTGAAGTGCCTGTGACTAATATTTATAGGGATACCATTGTAAAAGAAGCTGATTTCCCTATAAAACATTGTGCTTATACTCCTTGTTTCAGACGTGAAGCGGGTTCATACGGTTCACATGTACGTGGATTAAATCGTCTGCATCAGTTTGATAAAGTGGAGCTGGTACAGATCACACACCCGGATAGGTCTTATCAGACTCTGGAGGAAATGAGTTCTTATGTGCAATCTCTTCTTAAGAAACTGGGACTTAAATACCGCGTATTACGTTTATGTGGAGGAGATATGGGCTTTACATCTGCTCTTACTTATGATATGGAGGTGTGGAGTGCTGCTCAAAAAAGGTGGTTAGAAGTTTCTTCTGTTTCTAACTTTGAAACTTTTCAAAGTAACCGTTTAAAAGTGCGCTATAAAGATGAAAATGGAAAGATGCGGTTAGCACATACGTTAAATGGTAGTGCACTGGCATTACCTAGGATTGTAGCTGCTATCCTGGAGAATTTTCAAACAGAGCAAGGGGTAAGAATTCCCGAGGCCTTACAGGCATATACACGATTCGAATTTATTGATTAATAGCTTTGAAATAATAAAAATGAAAAGGCTGCCAATTATTTGGCAGCCTTTTCATTTAATGGCTCTTTAAATGGCCTCTTAATACATATTGAAGAATACCACCATGTTTAAAGTATTCAACATCAATATTAGAGTCCAGCCTGGCCTTTGCAGTAAATTCAACCCTTTCACCGCTTTCTTTCAAAGCACTTACTTTAATCTTTTTAAATGGTGTAAGATGATCACTGATACCGGTAATTGTGAACGTTTCTTTTCCTGTTAAACCCAATGATTCAGCACTCTCACCTTCTGGGAATTCAAGAGGTAATATCCCCATACCAACAAGGTTGCTTCGGTGTATTCTTTCAAAGCTTTCAGCAATAACAGCTTTTATACCCAATAAGCTAGGACCCTTTGCAGCCCAGTCACGAGAGGAACCACTTCCATAATCTTTACCTGCCAATACAATCAGTGGAGTGTTATTTTCCTTATATTTCATCGCAGTATCGAATACGGTTAAAGTTTCATCACTCGGAAAATAAGTAGAATAGCCCCCTTCCCGGTCAGTGATTTTATTTTTTATCCGAACGTTGGCAAATGTACCTCGCATCATCACTTCGTGATTTCCCCGGCGAGAGCCGTATGAATTAAAATCTTTCTTGTCAACTCCCTTACTCAATAAATATTGACCGGCTGCACTGTGTTCATTGAATGAGCCAGCCGGGGAGATGTGGTCGGTTGTAACAGAGTCACCTAGGAAAAGCAGTACACGGGCATCATGAATATCCTGAGGAGCCAAAGGATCAACACTGATTTCCTGAAAGAATGGAACTTCGCGTATATACGTAGAAGCATCATCCCATGTATATTCTTTTCCTTGCGGGGCAGAAAGCTTTTTCCATTCCTCTTCTCCGTCAAATATCACATCGTAGACCTCTTTGAAATCCTCTTTTCGCATCGCTTCCCGGATTGTTTGATTTATTTCCTCCTGTGAAGGCCAGATATCCTTTAAATAAACAGGTTCGCCATTAGGGTCATGTGATAAAGGGTCTTGTAATAAATTGACATCCACCCGGCCAACAAGAGCATAAGCTACTACCAGCATAGGTGACATCAGAAAGTTCATTTTTACCTGGGAGTGTACCCTCGCCTCAAAATTTCTGTTCCCGGATAGTACAGAAGCAACTACCATTTCACTGTTATCTACAGCCTCTGCAATGTGTAGAGGTAAAGGGCCACTATTGCCAATACAAGATGTACATCCATAGCCTACAGTGTGAAAACGGAGAGCCTCTAAATCTGTTGATAGGCCCGAACGGTCTAAATAACGGGTAACCACCTTTGACCCCGGAGCCAAACTGGTTTTTACCCATGAGCGAGTGCGTAAGCCTCGTTCAACAGCCTTTCTGGCTACTAAGCCAGCCCCGATCATAACAGTAGGATTAGAAGTATTGGTGCAGCTGGTGATCGCCGCAATTACAATACTGCCATCACTCAACCGATACTCACCATTCTTTAATTTTATTTTAACAGACCGTAAACCATTTTTGGGCTCAACTTCTATATCTGTGTTTGCATTATGCTCCTGCGGCGTATATTGAGTGCCGGAGCCACCTTCATTAAGCCAGGCATGTTCCCTTCTGTCATCAAAGGGAATATAATTTCTGGAAAAATCTTTTGATAAGATATTGGTGAAAGCTTTATCAAGGTCTTTAACGAGTATCTTATCTTGTGGCCGTTTAGGGCCTGATACAGTTGGTTCAAGCGTGTTTAAATCTAGCTCTACAATTTTAGAGTATTCAATCTCTTCCTTACCTGTCCGCCAAAGCATGTTTTCCTGGCAATAATCTCTAACCAGGTCTATTTGTTCTTTAGAGCGGTTCGTACGATCCATATAATCAAGTGTTTGATCATCGATAGGAAAGTAGGTAACCGTACAGCCAAATTCCGGAGACATATTGGATATTGTTGCCCGATCGGTAACAGTCAGCTTATTTAAGCCATCGCCAAACACCTCGACGAACTTACCAACTACACCGGTATCTCTTAATAGTTTTGTAATCGTCAAAACCATATCTGTTGATGTACATCCCTGAGGAATTTCTCCATGCAACTTTAATCCTATAACCTGTGGACAGGTGAAGTAAATGGGTTGCCCCAACATGGCAGCTTCTGCTTCTATTCCACCCACTCCCCAGCCCAAAACGCCGATTCCGTTGACCATTGGAGTATGAGAATCTGTTCCAACCAACGTATCTGGAAACGCCCAGCCATCTCTTTCAACTACTCCTTTGGCAAGGTATTCAAGATTAACCTGATGGCAAATGCCCATTCCCGGAGGCACCACTGTTAAATTAGTTAAACCTTGTTGTGCCCACTTCAGTAATTGATAGCGTTCAGAATTTCGTTCATATTCGAGTTCAACGTTTTTCTGGTATGCGTAATCCGTTCCAAAAAAATCAACCTGAACAGAATGATCAATAACCAGGTCAACCGGTATTGCCGGATTTATCTTTGAGCCATTACCGCCTTTTCTGATAACTTCTGCACGTATTGAAGTTATATCGACTACCGCAGGAACGCCGGTAAAATCTTGCATTAAAACACGCGCAGGTTTAAAGGGAATATCCTTATCTGTTCCTTCGGCTTTCCAGTTCACCAATGTATCCAGGTGCTCATCAGTAATGGCAAAGCCATCATGATTACGAAGGACATTTTCTAGTAATATACGAATAGAAAACGGAAGACGATGGATGTTCTTACCTTCTTCCTGAAGCTTTTTAAGGGAAGCAATTTTATAACTCATGATTATGAATTTTGTTGTACAACAATACTGCTCAATTTAAGCAAATTGTTTTAAATAACTATGTAAAAGCTAGGTTTTCTTTCTATAAAAGAAAATTGGATCTATCGGGAAATCAGATCCAATACAACAAAATTACAAGTGTGAATTTAGCAGAATTATTCCTCTACTATTTCACTGTTTATATGAGAGGTCTCAGTAACCTCTTCTTTAAAATATCGTTTCTGCCCTATTAAGATTAAAATCACCCCGATCGAAATAGCTGTATCCGCCAGATTAAAAACAGGCCGGAAGAATGTAAAGTCCTGCCCTCCCCAAATAGGCATCCAGGTAGGGAAGTTCCCGCTAATGATTGGAAAATAGAACATGTCTACTACTTTTCCGTGTAAGAAGCTTGAGTACCCGCCTTCAGGAGGAAAAAGATGTGCCCTCTCATACCAGGTGCTTTCGCTAAATATTACACCATAAAAAGCAGAGTCAATAATGTTGCCCATTGCTCCGGCAAATATCAGAGAAACATTAAGAATTAAACCCCGGTGAAATTTATTCCGGATCATATAAAATAGCCCGTATGCAATTCCCAGGATTGCTATAATTCGAAATAATGAAAGGATAAGCTTACCCGTTTCCCCGCCAAGCTCTAAACCAAAAGCCATCCCGTTATTTTCAGTGAAATGGATGATTGCACGATCCTTAATCAGATGGAACTCTTGTCCCAGCGTCATGTTTAATTTAATCCAGAATTTAAGGACTTGGTCCAAAAATAAAGTAATAAAAATTAGTATTAGAGGTTTGGTAAAGCCTTTCATTTTGTATTCAGGAGCGTTCTCTCTTAATTACGTTGATTTAATTTTGCTTCCATACTCAACGTAGCATGTGGAACAGCGCGTAAACGTTCTTTTTGGATCAACTTTCCTGTAACCCTGCAAATCCCGTATGTTTTATTTTCAATACGAACCAATGCAGCTTCCAGCCCTTCAATAAATTTCTTTTGACGTGCAGCCAACTGATTGATTTGCTCCTTTTCCAGTGTTGCTGAGCCATCTTCAAGGGTTTTAAATGTTCCTGCAGTATCATCCGTTCCATTGCTGTTCGGACTGCTAAGAGACTGAGTTAATGACGATAATTCTTCTTTTGCTATACGAATCTTTTCAATAATAAGATCTTTAAATTCTTGCAATTCGCTGTCACTATAACGTGTCTTTTCTGTCTTTGCCATAATTTATTTCTTTTGAATACTAATTTTTATCTTCCACTCTTCTATGCTTACTTCTTCGCCGATATTCAGGTCGTTTTGATAAGATAACTCTTCCGCCAAAATCTCGTTGCGAATATAACTTAAATTGTTTTCAACTGCTTCACAAATTTCAGTTTGGTAGCTGATATTGACAATTATTTTATCAGTTACCTCTAATCCCAAAGTCTTTCTCAGATTTTGGATACGATTTATAAGCTCCCTCGCAATCCCTTCCTGCTTTAGTTCAGGTGTAATTTGAACATCCAAGGCAACAGTCAGTTTACCCAGGTTAGCAACCTGCCACCCTTCAACATCTTCCGCAACAATTTCAACATCCTCTAGCCCGATTGTGTAATCCAATGCAGGCAGCTTAAATAACTGATTTTCTTCAAGCTCCTGGATCTGAAGCGCACTTAGCTCCAAAATAGCAGAGCTCACTGCTTTCATATCCTTTCCAACTTTCGGGCCAAGAACCTTAAAGTTTGGTTTTATCTTCTTCCTGATTACTCCGGCTGCGTCTTTAATATACTCAATATTCTTGATATTGGTCTCTGAAAGGATTAAATCTTTTACCTTCTCAGTCTTATCAATAAAAGAAGAGTCTAAAACCGGAAGCAAAATCTTATTCAGAGGCTGACGAACATTGATCCCTGTCTTTTTACGAAGAGAAAGAACAAGTGAAGATATATTCTGAGCCAAAGCCATTCTTTCTTCCAGGTCTTTGTCAATTAAAAGAGAATTGCCTTCCGGGTAATTTGTAAGATGTACAGATTCTGCTTCTTCTTTCTTAGTAACTTCGTTTAGGTCCAGGAACAAACGATCGCTGAAAAAAGGTGCGATTGGCGACATTAATTTGGCAACCGTAGTTAAACACGTATAAAGCGTTTGATAGGCTGAAATTTTATCCGCTGTATAATCACCTTTCCAAAAACGGCGGCGTGATAAGCGGACATACCAGTTACTCAGGTTTTCGTCTACAAAATTCTGAATAGCGCGAGCTGCTTTCGTCGGTTCAAAATCTATGTAATATTGATCAACCTCCAGGCATAAGCTGTTTAAAAGTGAGATGATCCATTGGTCAATTTCCGGACGCTCTTGAATAGGGATTTCATTTTCTGAATAAGTAAATTGATCAATGTTGGCATATAGAACAAAGAATGCGTAGGTATTGTACAATGTCCCGAAAAATTTACGACGAACCTCATCCAAGCCTTCTTCATTAAATTTAAGATTATCCCATGGTGAAGCATTGCTGATCATATACCAGCGGGTTGCATCAGCACCATACTTTTCAATGGTAAGGAAAGGATCCACTGCGTTCCCTAAACGCTTAGACATTTTATTACCATTCTTATCAAGAACGAGGCCATTAGAAACCACATTTTTAAAAGCTACAGATCCGTTTAGCATGGTTGATATGGCATGCAGTGTAAAGAACCAGCCACGTGTCTGATCAACGCCTTCAGCAATGAAATCGGCAGGATAAGCCTTTTCAAAGCCATCCTTAAAAGGGTTTTTATCTCCGTTGGCTACTTTTTCCTGATCCAGGCCCCATTGAGCGTATGGCATTGCACCTGAGTCGAACCAAACATCGATCAGATCCGGTTCACGCACAAGCTTTTGTCCATTGTCAGATACCAATACCAGGTTATCAACATAAGGACGATGAAGATCAAAATCTTTTTGATCAATATTTTGAAGATAGGCTTCTAAATAAGCCTTTTCTTCGGTTGATAAAACGTCAGAGTTCAGGCTTTGCTGTATGTATTCTTTTAATTCTGCAATAGAACCAATACAGATCTCTTCATTCTCATCTTCACTCCTCCAGATAGGTAGCGGTGTGCCCCAGAAACGAGAGCGCGATAAATTCCAGTCTACCAGATTCTCAAGCCAATTCCCGAAACGGCCGGAGCCGGTAGCTTCCGGTTTCCAGTTAATGGTATTATTAAGCGCAACCATTTTCTCCTTAACAGCCGTGGTTTTGATGAACCAGCTATCCAATGGGTAATAAAGGATTGGCTTGTCAGTACGCCAGCAATGAGGATAGCTGTGTTCGTATTTTTTTACGTCAAAAGCCTTGTTCTCTTCTTTCAGCTGAATAGCGATACGCACATCAGTTGCTTTAAAATCAGATCGGTTGCGTTCTTCCGGTGTGTAATATTCTTCTTTTACAAAATCACCGGCATAATCAGTAATTTCTTTTACAAATTTACCTTGGCGGTCTACGATCGGGACTTCCTTGCCATTCTCATCTTTTACCAGGATAGCCGGAATGTTATTTTCTTTACAAACACGGAAGTCATCCGCACCGAAAGTTGGTGACGCATGCACAATACCCGTTCCGTCTTCCGTACTCACAAAATCTCCGTGTATAACCCGGAAAGCATTTTCCTCCAGCTCTTCTGAAGTTACATAAGGCATTAATTGATGATAACGAAGATTTAACAAATCTTCACCTTTAAATTCAGCAGTAATCTCCCACGGAATTAATTTATTCCCTGCCTTATAAGCTGTAAAATCAGCATTGAATGCTTCCTGTTTAAAAAAGTTTCCAACCAGCGCTTTTGCTAAAACAACGCTTACCGGAAGATGTGTATAGGCATTAAACGTGCGGATCTTTACGTAATCAATATTTTTGCCAACGATGAGAGCAGAATTCCCCGGTAAGGTCCAGGGCGTTGTGGTCCATGCAATAATCGCGGTGTCTTCTTCCTCATATTCAAATAAGGCGCTTAATAGGGGATGTACCTGGTCTTTGCGGATGCGAAACTCCGCTACAATGGTTGTATCCTTAAGCATCTGATAGGTGCCGGGCTGGTTAAGCTCATGCGAGCTGAGGCCTGTGCCTGCAGCCGGAGAATAAGGCTGAATGGTATACCCTTTATAGAGCAGTCCTTTCTTATAGAAATCTTTTAGTATCCACCAGAGAGTCTCAATATATTCATTTTCATACGTAATATAAGGATTTTTTAAATCGACCCAATATCCCATTTTCTCAGTCAGGTCATTCCATACATCAGTATATTTCATTACCTCCTTGCGGCAATAATCGTTATATTCTTCAACGGTTATGGTTTTCCCGATATCTTCTTTTGTAATGCCGAGTGTTTTTTCAACTGCCAGCTCAATAGGCAAGCCATGTGTATCCCAACCACCTTTACGCTTAACCCGGAAACCTTTGAGTGTCTTGTATCTGCAAAAAATATCCTTAATAGAGCGTGCCATAACGTGGTGAATGCCCGGCATTCCATTGGCTGAAGGGGGACCTTCATAAAATGTATATGGCTTAGAAGAAGGCCGGTTCCGGATGCTCTTTTCAAAGATTTCTTTTTGCTTCCAATTTGCCAGAACCTCTTTTCCTGTCTCAGATAAGTTTAAATGTTTATATTCTTTGTACATCAGGTATTTGCAGCTAAAATTGAGGACGCAAAGTTAAGAATAAATGCTTAAATTAGAAATGGGTTAGAAAAGAACAAATTGACATTGTTCATAATAAAAACATACTGGATGCTATACCTGTTTTCATATTATAATCTGGAATACAATGAGGATGAATAAGTTTTTAAAAAGAGGGCTCATAATAACCGTGTTAGGCATATTGATTGGCATTTTTGGTAGTTTTTTGCAGAGAGAAGAGTATGGCATTTATAAATGGGTGCTTACGGCATCTGTGATCGTGTTTGGCATAGGCTTTCTTACCATTGTTTACAGCCTGATTCGTAAAATTGAACGTAAAAGCATTCTGCAGGAACGGATCGAACAACAAAGTGAAACGGATGAAACCACCTAGATTCTCATTATATCAGGGTTTCTCTTGCGCCTTAGCCGGAATTGTTAATACCCTAAAAAGTGAAGCTACTTTTAAGGTTCATCTGGTCGCGGCGCTTTTAGTTGTTGCTATGGGGCTGTTTTTCAGGCTTACCGCGATTGAGTGGTTATGGGTTGCCTTATCAATAACCTTGGTTATGGCTGCCGAGTTAATAAACACCGCGATTGAATCACTGGCTGACCTGGTATCTTCGGAATACCATCCCTTAATTAAAAAAACAAAAGATGCAGCTGCCGGAGCTGTACTCATCACAGCATTATTTGCTATAATAAGCGGATTGGTTATTTTTATTCCCAAATTGATCGAGGCCATATAGCATGTTATATAAAACCCGAGGAATTGTACTTAGAACGATTAACCACCGTGAAACGAGTGTGATCTGTCAAATATTTACAGAAAGCTTTGGCTTGCAATCCTATATTATCAACGGTGTAAAAAAAAATAAAGCGAAGATACATATCAACATTCTTCAGCCTTTGCACTTGTTAGATCTGGTTGTTTATTATAAAAATTCCGGTGGAATACAACGTGTTTCCGAAGCCAGGCAGCTACCGGTCTTTCAAAGCATTCCTTACGAAGATAAAAAGCGGTCTCTTGCCATTTTTATTGCGGAAGTCCTTCAAAAATGTTTAAAGCAACAAAGTGCTGACGAGCCGCTCTTTGAATACATTTACTATGCGGTTTCCTGGTTAGATAGCACTGCAGAAGTATCGCCTAATTTTCATTTATATTTTTTACTAAGGCTATCCAAATTTATGGGATTCTACCCGGCTTTGCCTGAAAAAGATTTGCCTTATTTTGATCTGAAAGATGGTACCTTCTGTAACCATCCTCCCTATCATCAGTTCTTTTTAGCAAACAATGAAACCCGGCAGTGGATAAGCCTGTTAGAGAGCTCCTTTAAAGACCTTCACTCTTTACAAATATCATTGCAAGACAGGCGGATCTTATTAAATCACATCCTTGATTATTACGCACTGCATATAGAGAACTTTGGAAACATAAAATCACATTATATCCTGGAAGAGGTATTCAATTAGTATCAAATTACCTTTCTTTCCATTGCTTTAATAACCGGTTCAAAGAAATCTACTCCGTTTAGCTTCCCTGCATTACCAAGGCCTCCCGGACTAAATACATTTACCTCCATAAGCTTATCTCCTACAATATCCAGTCCGGTAAGAAACATACCGTCCTTAATGAGCTTAGGGGCAACTTCTTCAACTATTTCATAACAGCGCTTTGTTAATTTCGCAATTTTAGCGACGCCTCCCTGGTGCACATTGCTTCGGATATCATTTTCTGCCTGAGTCCGATGTAAGGCTGCCGTTTTACCATTCACTACAATGGGTTGCCCGTCTAAAAG
>Ga0182735_1002735_pt1 | contig 10469 bp, 11 predicted proteins | sample eDN5th30CKraftMG_FD_128524 | JGI IMG/M metagenome (GOLD analysis project Ga0182735, IMG submission 128524) | Enriched Miracle-Growth compost microbial communities from Emeryville, California, USA - eDNA 5th pass 30_C Kraft MG (version 2) (version 2) ... | reverse complement strand
CAGCGGGTTTGCGCGTCGGCGCGAAGGACGAGTCGGTCACCACGGTCGCGCGGCTGTAGGTGATGCCGGTGGCGGCTTACATAGAGGCCTGCTCGTTGAAAGCCGCCACGCGCTGCTTCCAGGCAGTCGTGGTTTCCTGAAGCCGCTCGATGGCATCGCGTGTCTTCGGCAGGTGCGGCAGCAGGTGGCGATAGTTGGTCGACATCCGATGCCCACGAGTCAGCGCGTGCCGAGTGATTCGATGCTTCCAGCCGGCGTCAACGAATCCGTTGGCTTTGGCCTTAACGTGCTGCGAAAACGAAGCGTCCAGTCGTTTGTAGTACGAATCGCTTGTGTGAAAATTAGGGACTTGGTAGCCCGCGGCAGCCAATGACTCTTCGGTGATGAAAAACCCAGCGCTGTGCGGGAGCTTGCGCATCAGCTCGACATGACTTGCGTCAGGGTTCTTCTTGAGCTCCTTCGCATAATCCTTCGCGTAGAACGTGAAATACTTCTCGGCGTTCTTCTGCTTCCAGTTAGCTTTGCGCTCACGTTGGGTAAGCCGCGTCTCCAGGCTGCGAGTCACGAGCTGGACCTTTTGGACTTCGGTCGGTATGTGCTCGAATGCGTGTTCCACGTCTTCCCACTTCGGGTGCAGGCCCGCGAGCAAGGCGATGGTCGCCGACGGTGTGCGCGGGACCATCTTGCCCTTGAAGAGGTCGGCATACGATTGGGTGCGTGCGACAACGATGCCCTTACGCTCAAGAAGCGGACGGAACCGACTGGCTTGGACGACCTCCGCGGCGCGGTCTGCTCGGTAGAAGCCGCCTTCAACGATGCCAAGCTCGACGGCACGGGCAGCGACCACGTTACCGATGCCCCCGTGATTCAGGTGCGGAAGGTAGTTCTCATCCAAGAGGCGTGAGCCGATTCGCGACATCTCAATCTCCAGTTCAGCAACTTCGGTCGGAAGGGCTGCAGCTTCCGGAATCGCTTGGAGACTACAGCCGCAGGTGAATCCCGCGTGACGGGTGTACTTCTGGTACTTCGAAAAGTCAGCGCATTGGTCACAAGGCGTACAGAGGGGCTCGCCGTGGTATCCGCAAAAGAGGTTTCCAGGAACCAAGTGGTCTCTGCGCCAGAAAGGCAACCCATCGTCTGCGATATCTTCTTCAAGGCATTTCGGACATCGGGCCAGTCGAGCCTTCACCCACTCGGTTCCCGGTCCGCTGAGCCCGAGCATTGCCATCAGTCCGCCTTGCGTTCCATGGTCAAAGTGACCGTGGAGTGCCTGCACGTTCTTTGGTGGCAGAAATCGGGTCGTCGCGGGCATAGACGAGCAGTGGCTCTTGACATAGCCGAGTGAACCGACGAGCGCGCCCAGCCCCTCAATCGTCGGTCGAAGTCCGCTCGGCCAGAGCCAATAGCGCGGGAGTAGTTGGTGCTCCAAGTAAAACAGAAGGTGCGCGAGATACATCACGAAGTGCTCGCCGGACCGAATGGACCGAGCAAACACCAATCGAAGAGAGTCCTGCAGAGTTGACATACGCACAGTCCTCAGGTGGGTTGATAGAAGTCGACGAGCGTTTCTGGTCGCAATCTGGCCACTCGCGCGATAACGGAGAGCGCTTGCGTGCCGCCGCATGCCGGGTCTGCCGTCGCGCGCGCTACTCGACGCGTGACGAAGACCTGTCGATTCGCTGGGAGCTGGCGATGGGCCGTACTCTCATTGAGCGTGCGTGCGACTCGGTCATAGGTGTACTCGGTCATGCCGAATCCCAGACGTTCCTGATACGCAGACGGCAGCGGCTCCCGCCCTTCAGCCGAATAGCGCAGGTCCGTGGTGTTGCAGCGAATGGCGTCGAGCAGCGGGCCCGGCAACTGAGCCGGCGGCCGGCCGCCGGGCGGCTTGGTTGCAGAGACCTGATTTGCAAGCAGCCATGTCCGGTCGTTCCGAGAAAGCCAGGCCCACGTCGCTGTGGCCGTGCGGCGCAGTTGGGTCCTGGTCAGCCCGGGATTTGCGGCCAGGTGCGCCCCCCACTGCGCGCGGTGAGCCATCACCGCTTCCGCGTCGGCCTTGAAAGCGATATCGGGCACGAGATGGAAGGAGCGCTGCCGAACCACAGAGTCCACGTTCGCGGCCATCTCTTCGAGCAGGATGAGAAGCACCGGATGGATTGCACGGCCGCGCGCAGCGGCGCGCACACAGACCTCCGCCACGCTGACGTTTTTCACGAGCCAGTCCTGCCGGACATCTTCGAACCCATCCGAGTAGAACCGCTTGAAAGCCTGGTCAAGAGGCACGAGGCGAACGCGTCCCTCCTGTGTCAGGAAACCGTGGCTCTCGAGTTGACCGAGAATCCTCGCCCACGGCGGACGCTGCGACCCAGGCTGCAGAATGTCCCGGACGCGCTGCGCGAAGCGCAGCGAGTTCTCACGGGCGCCGCGTGTTCGTACGTTGTTGAGCTCAACTTCGAGGAGGCTGCGAGTGCCACCGTTCCTCAGCGACGATTCGTGTACCGGGCAGCGAGTGACGAAATCGAACGCATGCCAGACCAGTCCTACGGTGAACCCGTAAAGCCTCTCGGCTTCGCATACACATTCCGGACACTGGATGTCGACCCGGTTGCCACACTGCAGTCCGGGTGAAAACCGAGGGGCAACCGTGCGACTACGGGCTCCTGTGGCGAGTTGGTCCACGAGATTGCGCGCCTGCTCGGGGGACATCCCCGTTATGTATAACGGTGCCGCGGACGCGCTCAGCACCAGTGCTGGACCGGCCCCGTAGTCGCCCTCGAACACGTCTTCGAGCGCTTGCCCTCTGCACGGCATAGTGCTTGAGCAGAGCGGACCGCGCCGGCTTGTGAGATGAGAAAGCCGTGTGGTCAGTGGGCGCCCTGTGAAGCGCGAGTCGTTCTCGACCAAACTGAGCACGGTCTGCCCGTGGACGCGAGGTAAAACGGGCCTCATGGTCACTTGGCACCTCCTAATTGCGCGTCTTCGCCACGCGGCGCAATGCAGATGAAATCGGCGTTCTTGTCGTTCGACCGAACGAGGGAACGGCTCCATTGGCACGGAAGATAGTCTGCGAATCGGTGAATATTCGAGCGACTGACTTTGCCTCGTGCCGCTTGCCTGATGATGTCCAGATACTCCACATCGAGGTGGAGGGCATCACCGGCGAACGCGTCCAGTTGCTCGCGAGTCAGGACCATGCCGCTCTTATCGGAGACCTTGTTTGCAATCCAACTGCACACGAGGGAAACGAGGTCCTCGAGGCCCTGAGTCTTTTCCCACAGTGCGCCCTCAAACCAGCCCGGGACTGCTGCACCGTAAGTAGGCGCAAGGTATCTTCTCCACGCCTGATTCGATACGCTCAGCCAGTAGGGAGAACCTGTTTTCGCAGAAAGCAATTCGTAGGCTCCAAGCGTGCGGAGCGCGTTGAACACTGCGCCCTGAGCCAGGATTTCGGTGGCGGCACCCGTCGTGCACAATATGAGAATCACCACACCGGTCGTCTGTGCCACGGTCGCGAGCATTGCGAAGAACGTCTTGGCTCGACGTGAACGAGCGTCACCCGCCCTGATTCCCGAGATAAGGATTGCGCCAAAGTTGCCGCCAATGGCCATCGAGCAGAGGACTCGAGCGTCGGGGAACTGACCGCCGCTCACCAGCCCAAGCGACTTCTGAGTCATGTTGATGCCGAATGCGCCATTGAACTCTTGCAGCGCCCAGAGAATGAGCGTTGTGGGGTCGCAGTCGGGCGGGCACGGGACATGCAAAACCGCTTTGCGGGGCGTTCTCATGAAGCCTCCGTTTCGCGTACCGACGACGGTCACCCGTCCTTTGTCGTCAAACAGATTGAGAATGGCGTTCCGGACAGCGTTGTTTTGGGCTCCCTCCTGACAGCAGATAATCATCGTGCGAGCAACGGCACCCGGCAAAGACACCGAAGCGGACTGCACAACGCCTCCGTGAGCATTTCTGAAGTAGCTGAGAAAGTTGAAGGCGCCATACAGATATGGCTGGTAGTCATAGTTCGTCACGTCCCGGACCAACGCACTGTCGTGCATGGCCCGCAACAGGCGTTTTACTGCATAGCCCAAGACCTCGTTGGGCGTATGGTCGTAAGCGTCGCTCGCGCTGCCAACCGCATGTGTTTGCTCCAGCCGGCTGCAAATCTCGGGGACTCTCGTCAGTTCTGGTATGTCATCAAGCGCAGGATTGGACGTACTTAGGGCGACCTCTGCGTCGAGTGGCGACCGGCGCTTCGGTATCGAAGGAGTTTCGAGAGCCGTGCTCATGCGTCCTCCCGTCGAATCCCGTGCACGGTGAGGCGCGCTCTGTAGGTATCGCGCAGCACTCGGCGAGCCCTCATCAACGCGTACACAAAAGAGGTGTCGTCGCCATATCCGCAGTAGACCCGACGCTCCTGCCGCCTCTCGTAAAACTTAGCGAGACAGCGTAGGGTCGCGAGCGCGGCAGAATCTCGTTGCCGAAGGAGACCCGCGCTGCTCAGGGCGTTCGGAGACCACTTCGTCCGCAAGATATGCAGAAGGTCACCGGGACCTCTCGAGTCGAACAGTTCGTCTAAAGACGGATTCGGGTAGGTTGACCGCGGTATGCGTGGGCGCCCCTTGGCAATGTGCTCGACGGCCCTTTGGAGACGAAGCGTTTCGAGGTGAGCAAGAAGCTGTGTCCCCGATGGGTGCGGGCCAAGAGACAGCGGCACGAAGGCAAAACCAACGCTTTCGCTCCGAGCATTCTTCCGGCGCTCGGCCCTGTTGCCCAGCCGTGGGTCGAATTTCCGAGTCAGTGCCGTTGCGTCCTTCCTGAGGGAGGGCAAGCGGCCCCAAGAAATCGCGGAAATGTGGTCCCAAGGCCGCGAGTAATTTAGCAGATGAAAACGTCCAGGTGCCAGCGCTTCGCGGGCGACGCGAGGGGGCAGATGGGTAAGACCAGCGCCGCCGATACGATTTTGCGGCACCGATTTGGTGCAAACAAAAGCGGGAGCATAGGTCGCACGGAGGGCGACCTGGACGTCCACGTCATTGATAACAATCACGATTTTCTCCACAGGTTGCTTTGAGATGAGCGCGCGTCTCCCCGCTGCCTGCTAAATGCGGGCGTGCGTGTTGACAAGCTTGTCGACCTGTGTGAATATCCGCGATGTCAAGGCGCGTTTCCTCTCACAGGAAGCACGGCAGGAAGGGGGACGGTTCCAGCCGTCCCCTTTTTCCGTTTACGGGCTCGTAATCGTCAGTCGGGGCCAACCCCGCTGTTCGCTACTCGACTTCCGTTACATAGGTTCTCCTGTTGTTCTGATGCCGCCATCTCTGCGGCCCTTGCTCAATTCCGTCTCTCGACCCTCGGCTTCGCGCCGCATGCAGCGCGAGTGCTGCGCCGTCCGAAGGCGACGCGAATCACGTCTCGCCGCCCGCATTCAGCTGATGCCTGCAAACCGGTGAACGATTGAAGCAAGGCTAATCGCCTTGCTTCACTGCGACCTTCATGGCATCCAGCGAACCGCTCGACGAACCAGGCGCGGTCATGCTGCCTTTGCACTTAGCGCGTTCAGCGAATCGACCTCAACCTAAAACGCTGCACTACACACGGTTGATTGAGTCATCGAAAGGGTGAGTGCGCAGACTACCCGGCAATCAAAAACCCCGCAAGCACCGAACGTCGACTTATATCGATTCCCACGCCGTTTTAGACGACTCAACCGCGGCTAACCATCTATCTCTAAAGCAAAAATGCACGATAAAGAGAAATTCTTATCTCTCCGTGGCTCTAAAAATTGACCCAGGCGTTATTCTTCGATACATTCCGCTCGCTTTACAAACTTTAGCTATGCTAACCGATTAACAAGTGTCTAACATGAAATACGTATTCCTTAGTTATTAGAGATGTAAGCTAGATAGGGCCTTTGCTTTCGCAGACGGCGCCCACGGTCGCATAACGGCGCTATGCCGTTATGCGACCGTAGGTGTTTTGGTTGGTCCAGTTGCGTAGCACTTAAGGGATACGACGTATCCGCCTTCAGTCCCACCTTCGAAGGCCACAACCGCATTAAGAATGGCGCGGTGTCGCCGCACTCTCATTCACATCTCAACTTCTAAAAGTGGGTACCAGTACCTGCTTGTTGCGATGAATGCGCAAATAAGGTAACGACGACTCGGCTTCAACGGTGTTGCTATCTAGAGCTGTCGAGCTGATGCATTCAAAGGTATGTGAGGCGGAAACTTGCAATCAAAACCTGCGACCGAGCACCTCTGAAACAGAAGAAAATTTAAAGCGATAACTTGTGAAGTTGGTGCAAAATCACGTCTTAGAGATTTCTTCTTCACGCGGACAAATATCAAATACTCACTCGTTGAGTGACGTGTAGACGTAGATTTGTATCGCGATGAGGAGGACGGTCTCGAGAGCGGTTTTAGATTTCGCGCGAGCCGAAAAGCTCTCTTCTGAATCTTAGAACATCCGGCGAACCGGTCAAGGACAACTCACCGTGGTCGACAAATGGCATCAGCATGCAGGGCAGATAGTGAAAGACGTGCTGTCGCACAAGAGGGTGAAGCAAGAGGATTTCGCGAAGTACCTTCAGGCCGTTGTAGGGGGAAAGGAAGGTACAGATGGGAAGGACTCGTTTCGCAATCTACTTCGTCGAGGTACGGTCACGCTCACGATGTTCCTTCATGCTCTGAAATATACGGGGGCCAAGATGCCGCCAGGTTGGGAACGGGCGGGGAAGTATGCCGTGGACAGGATGTCGTCCGTGATTGCATTCGCGAGTGTGCCGGCAACACTCGACTCTCTAGACGACAGTCTTTTATCCGACCCGACCGCGCTCCACCTATTGAAGCAGATTCAGGACTTGCCGCCATCAGATAGATTGGAAGGAGGGTTGAAGCTGGCCTATGCTAGCGAGTTCTTCTACAGAGTCAGTGCGGCAGACATAGCGCTACGCGAGATGAGCCGCGTGAACGACGACTTTGTTCAACTCGCGAGGAAACTTCGACAGTCGTCCGGAAGGCGTATCACCGCGAGGACCTTACGACGAGTGTTCGAATCAGGCGACTTGCAATTGGCGCTACTACTGGAATGCTTGTGCGCTGTGCGTTCTCCAAGTCTCGAACGCTACATCGACATGGAGGAGCTTGACGCAGCTGCGCGTGAGAGCCTGGCTCAACGAAGCCAATCGCCGAAAACATCTGACCAATAAATTTCTTGGATTTCGAGTGAAGGCGTCCTATGCTGAAAGCGAGCAATTTAGCTCGGTTTCAGCATCTCCCATTTCCGCTCCTTGCGACCCTGTCGCACCTCACCGCCAGCGTAGTCTGCTTGGCGTCAAGTAATCCTAAAAGTCACAAGCTAACGTCCCTGAAACTTTGAAGGAGGCGACCGTGACTGTGCCATATAGAGTTTCGTCCCGCAGTAAGGGCCACTCAGAGTGGGCCACTTTGGGCTTGAGCGAATGGCGCTTGATGAAATGCGGTGACGCTCGTCTGCGCGTCGTCGGTATGGATGTTTCGACCGGAGAGCAGCGCGTTACCTCTGCTCTTGAGTGTATTGACCTCGCCTGCCGGGTCATTCACACCTGCGACGAGCGAGCCTTATTGCTCGCCCCGTTTTCGCCCAATTCCGACTGTTGCGAGACGTCTTCTGTCGAAGGATTGGACCCTCAATGGCGAACATGGGTTGCACACCACGACTTGCTGCCTTACTTGGACGTTACTCCCATTCTTCTGGAAGACATCGACCGGGTATGTGAGTATGGCCAGTCCTCCGCGATGCCCGAGAAGTCGATGTCGGCGGAGAGCAAGCGTTTCTTGACCACTCTGGTCGAGGCCGAGGTCCCCATTCACTGGGACTTGGTCAGAACCGCCGCGTTGCACCTGCTGAACGGAGTGAATTTATCTGACGGCGCTGTCGTACCGCTTATGTCGCGGGGAACGTTACAGTCGGAACGACCGTCGCGCAACGCGCACGCATCGACTCGCCGGACATCAACGGTCATGGCCTCCGCACCTTCGAAGTCTCCCATGCGAGGAGGCTCAGATGAGCAAGCGAGATAGACAACGCTCAGTTCTGAATGCTGAGGACTCGTTTATCGAGGACGCCGCGGTTACCAACGTCTCAGAAGAAACGCAACTTCGCTGCACATTCAACGCGAGCTACCTCAGCTTTCTCAAGGTCGGCCTCGAGATTGAGGCGATTGCTAATGAGTTCGTTCCGGACGTACGGTTAGTCACGAATGCGTTTGATGCCATAAACGCGTCAAACGAGGACCAGCTCATGAAATTGCAGACTCAGCAATGGCAGACGCGCTCGCCCCTACTGCTCCTATGCCCTGCTCGTTGGCTTACGTTGTTGAACTTGCGGAGCGCACGCTTCTCGGCACCCGAAATTTTCTGAATCTGCAGTAACCATAATCAGACTCCGGACCAGGTCGAAACCAAGGCTAACCCACTTGTTGCAACGTTCGAGCACGCCAGCCGCGCTCATAACATCCACTTGTCTACAGGAGGCGATATGCGCGTTACCGAATCTGCTCAAGCTGTTGCTTTGGAGGAAGCAAGGCGCGCAGCCGTTCGCTGCGGGGAGTTGATTTCCGTGGAAGAGATGGGTGTTCGCCTGCGTCGTCCCCGGCAAGACATCGAACGGTTACTCAATAAGGGCCGCCTGTTCTCAATAGATGTCGATGACACGCCGTATATTCCGGCCATCCTTGATGTCCAATCAAAATTTCGCGCTCGCTTGTGGAGCATCTGCGAGCTCATCCAGCCTGCCCATGCCGAGAGTCGTTTGGCGTTTCTGATGGGTATCCGCGAGTCCCTTTGGAACGGGAGCGCCCTCGACCTCCTTTCAGACGAAGAGGCATATCGTCGCCTTCTCTCAGCCGCTCGCGCGTGGGCGGCGGAGTGGTCTCGCACCACGGTGCTCCTGCTCGACGGTCACCGCGAAGCTGAACACTGGCGCGAGGCGCCGTTGTTCCAAGCGTTCGGTGAAATCGACCCTCGCTACCCGACCTGGTCGCGCGCGAGTCGCGCTGTTGGTCGTAACGAATCTTTTCAAAGGGGCGTGGTGATTGGCCGCGCGACGCTCTTTGTCTGCAAGACAGAGCCGCGCGGACGGAAGACGGTTGAGAAGCGCGTTTTGCTGACCGTAGCTGACAGAGGTACCACGATTGCCGTGACCGCTGATGGGCACAGCTTCCTGCTGCCGCTCGCGTCCAACTTCGACATCCACGATGCAGGAAAAATCGTGAGAAGGGTCCTGAGGCAGATGGAGCGCGGCGGAGAGGAGGTGGGCCTTTCGGTCAAGGAAGCGGCTGAAGTCCTTGCCTGTAGTATTGATTCTGTCTATCGCCTCTTGCTCGACCGGCGCCTCGCGCGCGCAATCGGAAGCGCTCAGGGCAGGCTCACGGTCACACTCGAATCCGTTCGTTCCTATCGCGCAACTGCGGTCTTGCGAGCACGACTTGAGAAAGCGTCAGGCGCGTCGCTTCAGTAAGCGTCTTCCGATGCATCAACCCGCGCGGGTCGTGCAGTTCCGCGCATCTCCAAAGATACGGGGGTTGCCATGCTCAGAGTCACCATCATGCGCGCTTCGATGGACCACGAAGTCGTCGATGTGTTGGCCTACGCCGACATCCGCCGAGTGCACGGCTGGCGGCGATGCCGCTCAAGCGAAGTGCGCGTCTTCGATGGAAGAGGCGAACTGGAAACGACGGCTTTTCTTAACACCGATGGTCGTGACGACGCGAGCGTTTGGGCCGTCGTCGCTCACAGCCTATCCAGTGTCCTGCTGGGCGGGGAGGAAATCCTGTCGGCAGCCGCCGAGGCAGCCCGTCAATGCGAGCTCACCTGAGGAGGTCGCGATGCTCATCGTCACTATCGAGAAGTTACCTCACGGCGCAACAGACGACAGACGCGTACTGGGGGAGGCACGAATCATCAACATCGGCGGGGACGCTGGGTTCGGCGCTTACTCAGTGGATGTCCTCGATTACGCCGGAAACATCATCGCTCGCGGAGAACTGACGGACCATCCGCAATTCGCCTCCTCGACCGTATGGGGCCTCACGATTCGCGCACTCGCCGTCGCGCTTAGCGGTAGCGAGAAAGTTGCTTCCCGCCGCCTGTATCCAAGGAACCAGTGACTCAAGCCTGCTTGAATCGTCGTGCCTGTCTGGAGGTCGCCTACCATGCGTCAAATTCCGAACGATTTCCCGCGTTGCAACTTCGTCCAACGTGTTCTCCTGAGAGCAGATGCGTTGCCGTGCTGCCCACCGCCGTGCGAAATCTACACAGTCCCATTCAGCGACGACGACCAGGCCGAGCGCTGGGAGCTTTGCGAAGACCTAGCGCGGGCGCTCTGCCACCTTGCGATTCGAGATGCATATCGTCGCTCGCACGATGAAGCACTTACTCGAATCCGGGCAGCGTTACGTCGCCGCTCTTGGGTCACCGCGGCCGAGCTCGACT
>Ga0182735_1002732_pt1 | contig 10483 bp, 10 predicted proteins | sample eDN5th30CKraftMG_FD_128524 | JGI IMG/M metagenome (GOLD analysis project Ga0182735, IMG submission 128524) | Enriched Miracle-Growth compost microbial communities from Emeryville, California, USA - eDNA 5th pass 30_C Kraft MG (version 2) (version 2) ... | reverse complement strand
GGCAGGTCGAGCGGCTTTGCGACGACGCCGTCCAGCCCGGCGCCCTCGAACTGCGCCAGCCAGCGTGCGGCGAGGTCGGCGTCGCGCGTCGCGCGGGTGAGATGGATCGGGTGCGGGATGCCGGCGAGCAGCTGCTCCAGCTCGGCGCGCCGGGCCGCGAACGGCTCGGCCTGCAGGCCGCTCTCGCCGCGGGCGAGCAGGTCGAACGCGATGAACATGGCCGGCGTGGACTCGCTCAACAGCGTTACCCGCGACGCTGCCGGGTGGATGCGCTGCGACAGGAGCTCCCAGGACAGTCGGGCCGGGTCGCCGTGGGCGACGACGATCTCGCCGTCGAGCAGGCACGGCTCGGGCAGCAGCCTCGCGCAGGCCTCGACGAGTTCGGGGAAGTAGCGGGTCAGTGGCTTCGCACCGCGCGAGCCGAGCTCGACCGTCCGTCCGTCCCAGGCGACGATCGTGCGGAAGCCATCCCACTTCGGCTCGAAGGAGAGTCCTCCCGGCGTCGTCGTGGGGTCGGGAATGGCGGTGACCGCCTTGGCGAGCATCGGCGCGGGGATCTCGTACACGGCATCCATCCTGTCCCTCGCACCCGGCGAGGGCGAGGGGGGTCCGCGGGGACGGCGCGGCCGGTGCAGACCGGGGCCGGGCATGGGTGTGTCCCCGGGCGGCGCGAGATGCACACTGTCCGGCGGCGTCCGGTGCGCTACCGGTCAGAGGTAGGGCTGAGTGATCAGCTCGAGATAGTGGCCCGAGGGGTCGAGAAGATAGACGCCTCGGCCGCCATGCTCGTGATTGATCTCTCCCGGCTTGGACCGCTGAGGGTCTGCCCAGTGATCCAGCCTGCGGTCAGTGATCTTTCCGTAGGCGCGGTCGAAGTGCGCGTCATCGAGGAGGTACGCATAGTGCTGCGGCGGAAACTCCATCGGCGGAGCCGCGAACTGCAGCAGGACGCCGTCTGCGATCTCGGCGTTGACGAATGGCCCCCATGAAGGCGCCTCGGCGGCCTCGAGCAGATCCCGATAGAACTCGGCCATCGCGGCCGCGTCGATCGAGGCGATGATTGTGTGGTTGAAACGTGCTGTCATGATTCTCCTTGTGTCGTGTGGGTGAGTTCGGTTCACTCACGCAAGGAGGAGCGCGGATCAGGGAACGACCAGATCGCCGTTCTGGGAGCGGCCGATATGGGCCTGACTGGTCATCATCATCACAAGGCTACCGTGGCCCCGGCATGCGACCGGCGGACGGCGCGCTGCGGCGACGTCGTCGCCCCCCGAACGCGTCGAGCTCACTGCCGACGGCGGTGTAGACGTCGTGCAACACGCGACGGATTGTGCGTCGGTTGCGTGCCCCGCTGGCCGATGATAGGTTGACAAACCGACCGGCCGGTATGATTTCCGGCATCCCGTGCGCAAGGAGGCGCCGCATGACCGCACCCGACCAGGGCCTGCACCGCTTCGACGGCACGGTCACTGTCGTGTCCGGCGCGAGCCGCGGGATCGGGTTCGCCGTGGCTCGCCGCCTCGTCGCCGAGGGCGGTGCCGTGGTGATCACCGGGCGCCGGCAGGAGGCGCTGGACGCCGCGGTCGCCGAACTGGGGCCGGCCGCGTCGGGCGTCGCCGGGCACGCAGACGACGCCGCCCACCGCGATGCCGTCTTCGCCCACATCGCGCAGCGGCACGGCCGCCTCGACCACCTCGTCAACAACACCGGCATCAATCCGGTGTACGGCCCGCTCATCGAGATCGACGGGGATGCCGCGCGCAAGATCCTCGAGGTCAACGTCATCGCCGCACTGGAATGGACGCGCGCCGCGGTCGGTGCCGGGCTGACCGGCGCGATCGTGAACATCGCCTCGGTCGCCGGTCTGGGCGCCAGTCCGGGCATCGGGCTCTACGGGGTCTCGAAGGCGGCAGTCATCAACCTCACGGCTCAGCTGGCTCATGAGCTCGCCCCCGGCATCCGGGTCAACGCCGTCGCACCCGCGGTGATCAAGACGGCGTTCGCCCGCGCGCTGTACGAGGGCAGGGAGAGCGAGGTCGCCTCCGCCTACCCGCTGGCCCGGCTCGGCGAGCCCGAGGACGTGGCCGGACCGGTCGCGTTCCTGCTGTCCGAGGATGCCGCGTGGATCACCGGACACACACTCCCGATCGATGGCGGCGCGGGCGTGCGCCCGCTCGCCTGAGCCGGCGGCGCGGCGATTCGGGGAAAGATGAAGGCATGAAGGATTCCCACGTCGCAGACGACGTCACCCGTGCCGCCGTCGAGCTGTTCGCCGCACAGGGGTACGCGAACACCAGCGTCCAGCAGATCGTCGAGGCGGCCGGCGTCACCAAGGGCGCGATGTACCACTACTTCGAATCGAAGGACGACCTGCTGTTCGGCATCTACGACCGCCTGCTGTCGTTGCAGAAGTCGCGCCTCGATGCGATCACGGCGCAGGGCGGACCGGTCGACGAGGTCCTGCGGGCGGTCTGCGTCGACGTGATCGAGACCTCCATCGACGACCTGCCGGCGGGCACGGTGTTCTTCCGCAGCATGCACATGCTGTCCGCCCCGCGGCAGCAGGAGGTCATCCGCCGTCGGCGGGCCTACCACGACGCGTTCGCCGCCCTCATCGAGCGGGGCCAGGCCGAGGGGCTGTGGCGCACCGACATCCCGGTGGCGATGCTCGTCGCCCACTTCTTCAGCGATGTGCACTACCTGTCGCACTGGTACTCGCCCGACGGCCCCGAGGATGAGCACCTGGTGGCCCGGCAGCTGACCGACCTGTTCCTGTCCGCCCTGCAGAAGGCGGACCAGACCTAACGAGGAGTACGGATGCCGCACGCAACGACGCGTTCCGACGAGCACGGATCCACCCGGGCTGGGCTGCCCGACACGATGCGCGCGTGGCGCGTGACAGCACTCGGCGAGCCCGCCGACGCGCTGTCGCTCGACGAGGTGGCCGTGCCCCTCCCGGATGCCGGCGAGGTGCTCATCCGCGTGTCCGCCGTGGCGGCGAACTTCCCCGACGTGCTCCTCTGCCGCGGTGAGTACCAGGTCAAGCCTGCCCTGCCGTTCTCGCCGGGCATCGAGCTCGTCGGCACCGTCGTCGCGATCGGCGAGGGCGTCACGGCACACGCCGTCGGCGATCGGGTCGTCGGCTCGAAGATCGGGGTGCTCTCCGAGTACGCGGTGCTGCCGGCGTCGGACGTCTGGGCCGCCCCCGCGGCACTGGACGATGCGGCCGCCGCCGGACTCACCGTCGCCTACCAGACGGCCTGGTTCGGCCTGCACCGTCGCGCGGCCCTGCAGGCGGGGGAGTGGCTGCTCGTGCACGCGGCGGCCGGCGGGGTGGGCCTGGCCGCCGTGCAGCTCGGCGCCGCCGCGGGCGCCCGCGTGATCGGCGTCGTCGGTTCGGCGGCGAAGGTGCAGGTCGCCCGTGAGGCCGGAGCGGAGCGCGTGCTCGTGCGCGGCGTCGACGACATCGTCGCGGGAGTCAAGGAGGCCACAGGCGGTCACGGCGCCGACGTCGTGTTCGACCCGGTCGGCGGCGACGCCTTCACGGCATCCACCAAGTGCATCGCCTTCGAGGGGCGCATCGTCATCGTCGGCTTCGCCGGCGGCACCATCCAGGAGCTGCCGGCTGGGCACGTGCTCGTGAAGAACTACGCCGTGCTCGGCCTGCACTGGGGACTGTACCCGGGGGTGCGCCCCGATCTCATCGACCGGGCGCGCGCCGGCCTGCACCGCCTCGCCGAGGCCGGGAGCATCCGCCCCGTCGTGGACCACGTCGTGCCCTTCGCGCAGGCGCCGGAGGCGCTGACCGCACTGGCGTCGGGCGCCACGGTCGGTCGCGTCGTGATCGCGCTGACGTGAGCGCCGTCATCGACCTCGACGGGCGGGTCGCGCTCGTCACCGGCGGTGCGCGCGGCATCGGCGAGGCCTACGTGCGCGCCCTGCACGCCGCCGGCGCCCGCGTCGTCATCGCGGACCTGCTCGACGACGAGGCGGCCCGGCTGCAGGCAGAGCTCGGCGCGGGGGCGCTCGCTGTCCATCTCGACGTCACCGACGAGGTGCAGTGGGATGCCGGCATCCACGCCGCCCGCGCCGCCTTCGGCGGCGTCGACGTCCTCGTCAACAACGCCGGAATCGTCAACGCCGCACCCATCGAGCACCTCACCACCGCGAAATGGGATGCCGTCATCGCCGTCAACCTGACCGGCGTCTTCTTCGGCTGCCGGGCCGTGGTGCCGGTCATGAAGGAGCAGTTCGCCCGCACCGGGCGCGGCGGGTCGATCATCAACATCTCGTCGGTGGAGGGCATGCGCGGCAGCCGGGGACTGCACGGCTACACCGCCGCGAAGTTCGGCGTGCGGGGGCTGTCGCAGTCGCTGGCCGTCGAGCTCGGACCCTCCGGCATCCGGGTGAACTCCGTGCACCCCGGGTTCATCCAGACGCAGATGACGACCCGGATCGACCCCGAGCACCTGGATATCCCGCTGGGCCGACCGGGCGTGCCCGAGGATCTGGCGGGGACCATCGTGTTCCTCGCCTCCGACGCGTCGGCGTTCACCAGCGGTGCCGAGTTCGTCGTCGACGGCGGCATGATCGCCGGCATCCCGCACCGCTGAACCGGGTTCGCGGTGCGGCGGCGGCCGCATGCCGTTGCCGTGCAACATGAACATACCGGCTGGTCGGTTTATGCGCTACAGTGGCCGTACCCGACACGAAGAGGTGCCGATGTCCGCTGTACGCCCTGACGACCACCCGCGGCTCGAGGTCTCCGGCCTCGAGGTCCGCTTCGGCGGCCTGACCGCCCTGGACGACGTCTCGTTCGACGTCCGCCCGGGCGAGATCGTCGCCCTGATCGGCCCCAACGGCGCCGGCAAGACCACGGTGTTCAACGCCGTGTGCGCGCTCGTGCGCCGGCGCGGGCAGATCCGCATCGGCGGGATCCCGGCGCCGCGGCACACCAGTGCGCTCGCCGCGCGGGGCATTGCTCGCACCCTGCAGGGTCTCGGGCTGTTCCCGGGGATGACGGTGCGCGAGAACATCGCGCTGCCCGTCGCCGGCACTCCGGACGCGGCGCAGCGCGTGGCGCGCCAGCTCGAAAGCCTCGCCCTGGTCGCCGACGCCGACCGTCCGGTCTCCGCGCTGGCCTACCCCGATCGCAAGCGTGTGGCGCTGGCCCGGGCGCTGGTCATCGAGCCGACCCTGCTGCTGCTGGACGAGCCGGCCGGCGGGCTGGGCGCCGACGACATCGCCGCCCTCGGGGACGTGATCCGGCGGGTCGCCGCGACCGGGTGCGCCGTGCTCCTGGTCGAGCACCACGTCGACTTCGTGATGTCGCTCGCCGACCGGATCGTCGTGCTCGACTTCGGCCGGGTCATCGCCCGCGGCACCCCGGATGATGTGCGCCGCGACCCCCGCGTGGAAGAGGCCTACCTGGGAGTGAGGGCCGACGCATGACCGGCGCGCTGCAGATCGAAGCCCTCACCGTCGGGTACGGGGGCGCCCCGGTGCTGCACGACGTCTCGTTCGCCCTCGCCCCCGGCGAGGTCGTCGCGCTGCTCGGGGCGAACGGCGCGGGCAAGACCACCCTGCTGCGCACCCTCGTCGGGCTCGTCGCGGCGACCGCGGGCACGCTGCGGCTGGATGCGGGGGACCTGCGGACCCTGCGCACCGAGGAGCGCGCCCGGCGCGGGCTCGCTCTCGTCCCCGACGGGCAGAGCGTCGTCGCCGAGCTCACCGTCGAGGAGAACCTGCACCTGGGCGCACTATGGCGCCACCGCGGTCGCGCCCGGACGCGCGCCGTCGACGAGATCTTCACCCTGTTCGCCCCGCTCGCCCGCCGCCGCGACAGCGCAGGGCACCAGCTGTCGGGCGGGGAGCGGCAGATGCTCGCGCTGGGCCGGGCGCTGATCGCCGAGCCGGTCGTGCTCGCCCTCGACGAGCCGTCGCTCGGGCTGGCGCCGCTGGTCGTCGCACAGCTGATGGGCACGCTGCGCGAGGCCGCCCGGCAGCGCGGGCTCACCGTGCTGCTGGCCGAGCAGAACGTCACCAGCGCCCTCTCGATCGCCGACCGCGGCGTCGTGCTCGACCTCGGCCGCATCGTCGCCGACGCGCCCGCGGATCAGCTTGCCGCGGATGAGACCCTCCGCCACGCCTATCTGGGATTCTGATGGACCGACTGCTCTTCCTCTTCGCCACGGGCCTGGCCCGCGGCGCCGTCTTCGCGCTGTTCGCCCTGTCGCTCGTGCTCATCTGGCGCGCCGCGCGCATCATCAACTTCGCGCAGGGCGCGATGGCGCTCGTGGCCACCTACCTTGCCTTCGCCGTCACCGGCCTCACCGGCTCGTATGCGGCCGGGCTGGCAGCCGGCATCCTCGGTGGGGCGGCCATCGGCTGGGCGATCGAGCGCGGCGTCATGCGCCACGCGCCGCACTCCACCCCACTGGCCGGCGTCATCGTGGCGATCGGGCTCGTCATGGTGCTGCAGTCGCTGTTGGGCATCGTCTTCGGCCCGCAGTATCGGCCGATGGCGGCGCCCTTCGACGAGACGCCGATCTTCCTGGGCGGCGTGCCGGTGCTGAGCCCGTACGACCTGTTCATCCTGGTCGTCGCGCTCGGGGTGATGGGGCTGCTGGCGGTGCTGTTCACTCGCACCTCGCTCGGTCTGCAACTGCGGGCCTCGGCGTTCGCCCCCGAGGTGTCGCGCATGCTGGGCGTCCGCGTCGACCGCATGGTGACGATCGGCTGGATGCTCTCGGCCGCCGTCGCCGCCCTCGCGGCGTTGCTGCTCATCCCGACCGAACTGGGCCTGAACCCCCACTCCACCGACATGCTGTTCGTCTACGCGTTCACCGTCGCGGTCGTCGGCGGGCTCGACTCCCCGGTCGGCGCGCTGGTGGGCGGTCTCACCGTCGGGGTCGTGATCAGCCTCGTCACGGGCTACCTCGGCTCCACCGTCGCGCCGATCGGCGTGCTCGTGCTGCTGGTGGTGGTGCTGCTCGTGCGGCCCGGCGGCGTGTTCTCGATGAGGGAGGCCCGGACCGCATGACGCGCCTGTTCCCCCGGCTCGCCGGCACGCCCCGCGTGCTCGTGGTCGCCGGCATCCTCACTCTCCTCGCCATCGGCGGCACGTTCCTGCTCGATCCCTATCGCAACTTCCAGCTCGCCACCGCCGCCGCGTACTTCTGCGCCATCGGCGGGCTGACCCTGCTGGTCGGCCTGTCCGGTCAGCTGTCGCTCGGGCACGCGGCGCTCATGGCCGCAGGCGGCTACGGGTACGCGCTGACGTCGATCGCGCTGACGGGTGCCGGGCTCGCCGGCGCCGGGCGCTTCGTCATCGCCCTGGTGGCCGGCGTCGTCGCGGCATCCGTCCTCGGACTGCTGCTGGGGCTCGCCGGCGCGCGGCTGCGCGGCCCGTACCTGGCCGGTCTCACGCTCGCGTTCGTGATCGCGCTGCCGGCGGTCACGAGTGTGTTCAGCGGAGTGTTCCGCGGCGATCAGGGCCTGCAGACCGCCTACGAGCCGGTGCCCGAGCTGCTGAACCGGCTCATCGCCCTGGAGCAGTGGCAGGCGTGGGTCGCGATCGGCGTGACATCCGTCGTGACCACCGCCCTCGCGCTCGTGCGCCGGGGCGCCGGCGGACTGCGGATGCGCGCCGTGCGCGACGACGAGACCGCCGCGCGCCTCAACGGGGTCGCCGTGCGCCGCGTCAAGGTGACCGCGTTCACCGTGTCGGCCGCTGCGGCCGGTGCCGGCGGCGCCGTGCTCTGCTTCGTCACCCAGTCGGTGAGCCCCGGTGGCTACACCCTGGCCTTCTCGCTGCTGCTGCTCGTCGGCGCGGTCGTCGGCGGGCTCGGCAGCCTCGGCGGTGCGGCCATCGGCGCGGCCGTCATCGTGCTGCTCCCGTGGGTGCTGAGCCTGCTCGCTGGCTCCCTCGACCTGCCCGCCGAACTCGCGCAGCGCCTGTCCGGAAACCTCTCGGTGCTCGTATTCGGCCTGCTGCTGATCGTCGTCATGCTCGTCCGCCCGGGTGGCCTGGCCGGCGCGTTCGGCGGTCGGCGGCGCGGGCCGTGGGTGCGCCGGTCATCGACCAGCCCGGAGCCGGCCGAGGCACCGGCACCGGCATCCCCTTCCCCTTCCCCCCAGAAGCAGTTCCTCGCACAAGAAAGGTGACACCATGTCCCACCAGAGTTCAGCGTCGCGCTCTGCCCGCCGGTTCGGCGTGCTGCTCGCGGCCACCGCCCTCGTCCTGACGGCGTGCAGCACGCCGTCAGCGCCCGCCGACGAAGACGACGACCCGGCGGCCGCCGTCGGCGACAGCACCGGTGTGACCGACACCACGGTCACCATCGGGACGCACACCCCGCTGACCGGCCCGGCCGCCGCCGGCTACTCGTCGATCTCTGCGGCCGCGACCGCCTACTTCGCCTACCTGAACGCGCAGGGCGGTGTGCACGGTCGCGAGATCGAGTACATCGTGAAGGACGACGGCTACAACCCCGCCAACACGCAGACCGTCGTGCGCGAGCTGGTGCAGCAGGACGGGGTCTTCGCGATCGTCAACGGTCTCGGCACCGCGCCGCACCAGGCGGTGCTCGACTTCCTCAACCAGAACAAGGTGCCCGATCTGTTCGTCGCCTCCGGGTCGACCGCGTGGAACCAGCCCGACACGTACCCCTACACGTTCGGCTTCAACGCCGACTACGTCGTCGAAGCCGCCGCGCTCGCCCAGTACGCGAACGATGAGCTGCCCGGAAAGTCGGTGTGCATGCTCGGCCAGGACGACGACTTCGGCGACGACTTCCTCGCCGGGCTCGAACTGGCCCTCGGTGCCGACGGCGTCACCGCCGTCGAGCGGTACTCGGTGTCCAACCAGGACGTCACCGCGCAGATCGGCGCCCTGCAGGCGGCCGGGTGCGAGGTGGTCACCCTCGCCACCATCAACGGCTTCACCGCCCTCGCGATCGGCACCGCCGCGCAGCTGGGCTGGTTCCCGCAGTGGATGGCGTCGTCGTCGGGCGCCGACTACCCGACGCTCGCCGGCTACCTGGGCGAGGCGGCACCGCAGCTGCTGCAGGGGTTCGTCGGCACGAACTACTCGCCGATGGCCGATGACGACTGGGTCTCGCTGTTCCGCGAGATCAACGACGAGTACAACGACGGCGCGGCATTCGACGGCAACACGATCTACGGCATGAGCGTCGCCTACACGTTCGGCCAGGCGCTCGAAGCCGCCGGCGAGAACCCGACGCGTGAGAGCCTGCTCGAGGCCGTGACCTCGGGTGCGCTGACCGGCAACGGCATCGTGCCCGTGGCGTTCGGCGCCGACAGCCATGCCGCCTATCTGACGGTGGGCATCACGCGCGTGGATGCCGGCGTGCAGGACTACGTGGGCAGTACCTACCAGGTGAAGGACGGTGCGGTCACCGCCGTCGAGCCGCAGCCGGTCGCGCTGACCGCGGAGGGAGTGCCCGGCGCCTGACCGTGGGCGATGAGTGAGGGGGAGGTGCCTTCCGCACGCCCCCCTCACTCATCTGTGTCGCCCGCTCAGTGCACCGGTGTGAACCGCGCGACGAGCTCGCGCTTGAGCACCTTGCCGCTCGCGCCGAGGGGCAGCTCGCCGACCACGTGCACGACGCGGGGATACTTGTACGCCGCGATCCGGTCGCGCACGAACGCCACGAGCTCGTCGGCGTCGAGATCGACGCCCTCGTGCGCCACGACCGCCGCGTGCACCTCCTGGCCGCGCACTTCGTCCGGCACGCCGAACACGGCCGCGACCGCGACGCCGGGGTGCTGCGCCATCACCGCCTCAACCTCCGTCGGGTAGACGTTGTAGCCGTTGCGGACGATCATGTCCTTCTTGCGGTCGACGATGGTCAGCACACCGTCGATATAGCGCCCCAGATCGCCGGTGCGGAACCAGCCGTCGGTGATCGCGGCATCCGTCGCCTCGGCTCGACCGAGGTAGCCCTTGAACAGGTTGTGTCCGCGCACGACGATCTCGCCGAGCGCGTCCGCATCCTCGAGCAGCACGATCGCGTCATCGTTCTCGGCGTCGACGATGGCGATGTCGACGCCCCACAGCGCCCGCCCCACGGTGCCGGGCCGGATCGGCTCGGTCAGGGTGTTCGACGAGACGATCGGCGCCGTCTCGGTCAGCCCGTAGCCCTCGTGCACATCGGCGCCGAACGCGTCACGGAAGGCCTCGAGCACGACGACCGGAAGGGCCGCACCGCCCGACACCGCATACCGCAGCGGGGGGCGCTCGTCGCTGCGGCGGGCGGCCTCGAGCAGGCCGACGTACATCGTCGGCACCGCGGTGAACACCGTGGCCCGGTGCGCAGTCATCAGCGCGAGCGCCTCATCGGCGTCGAACCGCGGCAGCAGGATGATCGATGCGCCGATGCGGAACGCCATGTTCAGCACCGCCGTCTGTCCGAACGTGTGGAACAGCGGCAGGCCGCCGAACACGATGTCGTCGGCGCGC
>Ga0182735_1002729_pt1 | contig 10488 bp, 8 predicted proteins | sample eDN5th30CKraftMG_FD_128524 | JGI IMG/M metagenome (GOLD analysis project Ga0182735, IMG submission 128524) | Enriched Miracle-Growth compost microbial communities from Emeryville, California, USA - eDNA 5th pass 30_C Kraft MG (version 2) (version 2) ... | reverse complement strand
GCGCTGAGCGTGCGCGAGACCAGGCTGCTGGTTTGCAGCAGGGCCGCCTGCGTGCTGCCGTGCAGTTCGCCCGACAGCTGGTTCAGCGCGTCTTTGCGGGCGTCGGCCTGCATCAGCAGCGTGGCATCGGCCGAGGCATTATCCCCCGCCACCGACAGCACGCCGTCCAGCGTGGCGTTCTGGTTCGCCGACAGGCCAGTGCGGTCGATGGCCGCATTGTTAACCGACAGGCTTACCTTGACGTCTTGCGCGCCGTACTTCACCGGGTCCAGCTTGACCAGAGTGCCGGCAAAGGTGTCACCCAGGCCTTCACTGTCGAAGGTGTTCACCACATTGCCGGCTTCGGTCCGGATAATGGTGTAGTCGTGGTCAAGGCGATAGCCTTCGTATTGGTCGACCTTGAGCGCCGCACCCTTAAGGTCGGCATCGCCGTTGCGCACCACCAGCAAGTCGGCCTGGCCATTGCCGTCGACTTCGAACTCGAATACCGAGCCGGCAACCGTACCCAGCGTATCGGTGGTGATCGTGCCGATGGAGTTGCCCGGGGCGACGAAGGAGGCAACACTGTTCAGCTCGCCCCCGATGTTCAGGTTGCCGCCCAGTGTCGAGCCGCCCGTCGCCTCGACGTCGCCGTGGATGTCGATCGGGTTATTGATGCTGCCGCCGCTGATCAGGGAAAGCCGCTGCCGCATTTCGGCGTTCATCGCCAGAAGCTGCGCCTGGGCCTTGGCCATCTCTTCGAGCCACTGCTGCCTCTGCTGCTCCATGCGCTCGCGCCATTCCTTCATCCACGCATCCAGGTCGAAGATCGGGTACGAGAAGTTGTTCAAGTTCAGCGATGCGAGAGAGGTCAAACCGGTTTGGCTGAAGCTGAAGCCGCTGCCGTCGCCCTGCACCGGGCCGTCGATGGTGGCGTTGCCGTTGAAGGCAAAACTGCTGCCCACGCCGTTCAGCGCAAAGCCGCCCTGCTGCTCGGTACCGTCGCCCTGGATGTGAACGTCGTTGTTGAAAGTGGTGGTCGACTGCGGCATGCCGAACACGCCGCCCGCGATGCTGGTGGGCGAGCCCGAGAACGTAAAGCTGGAGCCCAGCGTCGAGGACACGCTGCCCGCGATAGTGGGTACGTTCTGGAACGACACGCTGGAGCCATCGGGCGCCGTCACGTTGCCGGCCTGGCTGCCCGTAACGGTGTCGCCCGACTGAGCAACATTGGTCTTGTCGTCCATCATCACGCCGACCCACGACGAGGTGCTGTCCACCTCGATATGGGTGTTCGCCGAGGAGCTCAGCTTGCCTGCGCCGTCATAGTTCTCAACGTTGCCGATGGCGGTCGTGCCGTCGCGCAGGCTGACGGTGATTACACCGTTCTCGCCGCCTTCGGCACGTGTTACGTGCAGGAACTGGCTGTTGTTCAGCGTAAAGTCGGAGCCCTTGAGCTCCACTGTCTGCTCGAAGTCGCTCTCCAGCCCGGCTGCACCTTCGTCCGTACCGAAGTATGAGCGGATGGAAGGACCGTTGGCCTGGACCGTAACGCCATCGAGGTCGATGTCGGCGTCATTCACCAATTGCAGGCCGGCGCTGTTTTCGCCGGTGGCGGTAATGGAGCCGCCCTTCATCGCAATTTCGCTGTCGCCGTTGTAGGCGACAAGGCCGGCGGCATCCTTGCCGGAAACCTTGATGTGAACGTTGTTGAGTTCGACGCCGGAGGGCGCGTAGCCGATTGGGCCAATTGCAAGAGGCGCAATCTTGGGCAGTATAGGGTCTTCTGCAACCAATACAGCCGCCGCCACGCCGTCGGCTCCTTCGCCGGAGGTCGTGATAGTGGTATCGGTGAGCTTGATCAAGCCGCCATTGACCGCCAAGGCTCCTCGGGCGTCTTCGCCGCTGGTCGTGATGGAGCCGTCGGTGAAGCTGAGCGTGCTGCCACTCAGCCACTCGAGCCCTTCCGCATTTGCACCATAAGCAGTAACGCCATGCGCTTCGTCGCCGGAGGTTTGCACGGTAACGTCGTTCGCTGTGATGGTCGACGCGGTGTTAAGTACGTTTCCTTCAGCGCCATCGTTCTCGGCACGCAGCCCTTCGGCATACTGTCCCTTGGTGGTGACAGTAGTACCCGTGATGGTGGCGGAGCTCTTGTTCTTGGCCAACACGCCATAGTTACCCACATCAACCGGGTAGCCGTTGATTACATTTTCTTTGGCCTCCAGACCATTGGTCGTGATAGAGCCGCCCTTGATGTCGAGTACACCTTCCTTATAGGCAAAAGCGCCGAAGCCCCAAGTGCCTTCGGTTGTGATGTGGGCGTTCTCCGTGGCAATTTCACCCGAGTTCTGGGCCGAAAGGCCATACGACTCAAAACCCTGAGTAGTAATATCGCCTTCTTCGATGGTTACTTTGGGCTTCGTCGACAAATCTGGGGCACCCCATGCGTGCACGGCATGCGAATGATCACCTTGGGTGCCAATATCAGTCTTGTCGGTAGTAACCGTAGCATCCGACATGGCGAGAATGCCGCGCGTATAGGCAGCACCTTCCGCTGTGGCGTTGATAGAGCCATTCGTCACTTTAACGTCGGCGGAATTCGATGCACGCAAGGCAGCAACAGGAGCACCCAAGGCACCTGCTCCGTTCGTCACGATATCAGTATCTGTAAACTTGGCGGTCGAGCCGTCGACGACCACGCCATGATGCTGCTCGGACGTCAGTTCGGAGTTTTTCACCGTCAGCGTGCTGCCATACATGACGCGTGCTGCGGCACCCATATGGGTAGTGCTGGAGCCGGCGCCCGAGGCCAATACTTCGCCGTTGGTAAATGTGATGTTGCCAGCGCTTGTCGGCTGCTCGGCGCCATCTTCGTCGCCGGCCATCAGGCCTACGCCTTGTTGGGACTCGACCCTGTATCGATCCAGAGTAATGGAGCCCGCAGTGGCCCCTACTTCTTTCCCGCTGATGGCGCGTGCGCCCGCTGCGCCGACACCGTTTGCCACGATGGTGCTCAGATCTTCGGCACCTTGCAGATTGACCTGGCCGCCGCGATCGACCTCGACGCCCGAGCCGTAGTCCCCATTGGTCACTATGTCTACATTGCTTCCCGAGATGGAGGTTCCCTTCTGGGCCAGGATTCCCACGGCATAAGCAGCAGACTTGGTGGTGACAGTGGAGTCGTTGATCGTAATATGGCTGAGGGGTAGCGAACCATTGGACTGGTGGCTTTGCACACCGTGCCCCGAACCGCCGTCCGTTGTGATCGTGACGCCGTCAAGGGTGATGTTGGCGCCGTTGTCGGCCAGAACGCCTCTCGCTTTATTGCTTCCCTCGATTAGCGAGTTTTCTACAGTGAAGGCCGCGCCGTTCGAACCATGCACTACTCCCTTCACGCCGCTGGGACTCTCTAGAAAGTATTCGCCACTATATGAGCTATTTTGGCATGTGCTGCTGTCAAGGCAAGACAAATTGCCCGGCACCGCCCCCGCAACCCCATAAACCCCCATCAACGCCGCCGTCAGCGTGGTAACCCTGAGCAGCGAAACCTGCTTGTTCCAACTCTTCATCAAAAACTCCCGTCCAGCTTCGGTATTGGTTAAACAGCCACGGAAGACCAGGCTCGCCTGCCTTCCCTCCATCGAATTCAATATTTTTAAGCCGTAACATTTAAACATGAATGTGTGAAATAGAAATGTTTTTGCGACAAAATAATTCTAGGGTTAACCCGGATTTTCAACACAAAAAAAGGCCGGGGCGGCTGGACTGTTTGCAGTCCAGCCGCCCCGGCCTTGAACAAAGGTGCGAAGAGGAGGCCGGCGCTATCGGCCCGCCTGCTTGGCGGTCAGGCCTCGCGCCACGCCCACGTTCTCTTTGGAAAAATCGGAAAGCCGGGTGCGCACCTCGTCTTCGGACACGCCGGTGGTTTCATGCGCAATCTTGCTCAGGCCAAGGATGAGATTGGCTTTGGCCTCTTCGCTGCGCCCTTCGATCATGTCGATGTCGAACAGAATGGCGGCCACGTCGAACTTGCCGCCGCAAAAATAGTGCCCCTGGGGCAGTTCGTACAACTGGATGCGCACGGACGGCAGCGAGGTGGACAGCGACTCGACGATGGTGTCGCTGGCGCGCTGCATCAGCTGCTTCTTTTGTTCGGCGGAAAGAGGCTGGGTAATGGTGATGTTTACGAATGGCATGAAGCACCTACATGAATAGTGAACGGAATTCGGCTCGAGGCAACGGGCGCTATGCGCCGGTAAGGCGGCGGGTCCAGTCTTCAACCGTCATGGACGACAGCCGCCTGGCCGCCAGCTCGCGCAGGCGGGGAGCCAATTCGGCCAGCTCTGCCAGCGCCGACAGCTCGTCTCCCTCGAGCCGTTCATGATACAGCGCGCGCAGCACGCGAGCCACAGTCCAGTCCGGCTGCGAACGCGTAATGCGCCGCAAGGGGTCGTCGGGCTGCACCCAGCCGGGCTGCAACACGCGGTAATACCAGCCGGTGCGCCCGCTGGTCTGCACGCGCAGGGCCATGTCGGGCACGTTGAAGCGATGGTTCAGCTTCCAGCACGGCTGGCGCGGCTGAGAAACCTGGATCACCGCATCGCCCAGCTCGAAGGTGTCGCCGATGGCCACGGTTTCTTCGGTAAGGCCCAGGGTGGAAAGGTTCTCGCCGAATCCGCCTTCCTGGAGATTCTGCACCGGCAGGTCCGCCAGCTCTTCGGCCCATTTCGGGTAATGCTCGGCCGCGTAATGGTGAACGGCTTTTTCGGGCCCGCCATGATGCACGGCGTCACCCTGCTGGTCCTTGCGGAAGCGATGCTCTTCAAGATACTGCGCGCGGGAAACCGGCTGCTTGTCGATGGCCGTGGGCTGATCGCGGGGCCCGGCTACCGCAGAACCTACTCGCAACGACAATAATGACCAGGAGGGATTCATGATTTTTTATTAGGGAAAGCCGTACAAAGACGAGGCATGATAAAAGAAAATCAGGAAAAATGAAGTATTTTTATCTTCTAAAGCCTTATTTCGTCCTGAAGCCTCTTGGGGATTTGGTACGCTAATGGCCCATTCACCCGCCGCGACGCGGCCGCCCACTTCTTGAACGCACCCATGACCTATCTCTATCTCAAGCACCTTCACGTTACCGCGGCCGCCCTCAGCATCGTGTTCTTCATCATACGCGCCTGTTGGTCGGTGCAGGGTTCGCCGCGGCTGCAATCGCGCTTTGTCCGCATCGCCCCCCACATCATCGACACCGTCTTGCTGCTTGCCGGCATTTACCTGGCCAGCGTGCTGGGCTGGCACCAGCCCTGGATAGCCGCCAAGATCGTGGGCCTGGTGCTGTACATAGTGGTCGGCACCATGGCCATCAAGCGCGGCAAGACCCCCGCCGGCCGCGCAGTGGCCGCCATTGTGGCGGTCATTATCTTCCTGTATATCGTGGGCGTGGCCATTACCAAGCAGCCCATGTCGTGGCTGGCCTAGACGGTCATTACGCATGGCCGCGCTCGCCGCATCATGGCCGTGCGCGGCCCCATCATGGCGAGGCAACACCTGCATGGTCGCCCACCCAGGCCTTCTGCCCACGCGCGGCAACAGCAGCCTTTCCCCTTCTACCCCGCCTTTCTGAAAGTCAGGTTGATGCGGCAAGGGCCGAGCCGGGAATGCTCGGCCGGCTTCAAGGGCAGGACACCATGGAATCGCATGCGGTCTTCGCCGCCCCACACAACGACGTCGCCATGAAACAGCGGCACGCGCTGCGCCTTGTCGCCGCGGCGAAAGCCGCCAAACAAAAACACGGCGGGAATGCCCAGCGAGACCGAGACGATAGGCGCGCCGCGGTCTTTTTCGTTTGAATCCTGGTGCAGGCCCATTCTTGAACCGGGCGCATAGCGATTGACCAGACAGGCATCGGGCTCGAACGGCCCCAGGCCGGCCTTGTCCGCAGCGTGCCGCGCCAGGCGGCGGAACGCGTCGGGCATGACGGGCCAGGGCCTGCCGGTGTCTGGATCGATGGATGCATAGCGATAGCCGCGCCGATCGCTGACCCACCCCAGCTCGCCGCAGCTTGTCAGGGCAACCGACATGGTGTGTCCGCCCCGCGTCGTCATGTTCCGGAACGGAGACTCGCGCTCGAGGGCTTGCAAGGCAGGCATGAGGTCTTCGACCCAGGGCAGGGCCAGGCCGCGCAGCACCAAGGCATGCCGGCCCAATGCCACGGTGCCTTCGAGAGCCGGGGGATCGAAAAGTTCAAGATTCATGCTGCAAATTCATGCTGCACAGGCAAGGTGCGCATGCCAGAGCGGAGCGGAGGCCCGAGCGGGGCAACTGCGTGGCGAGCGGCGCGGCGCACAGGGGCCGAGTCTTGGCGCCCGAGCGTCCCGCCCATACCCCCTCTATGCGTCGCCCCAGACCTCTTGCGCGGTTTCAATGACCAGGCGCAGCTTGTTGCGCTGGTCTTCAAAGGCGATGTCGTTGCCATGCACCGTGCTTGAAAAGCCGCATTGCGGCGACAGCGCCAATTGCTCGAGCGGTACGTACTTTGCCGCTTCGTCGATGCGGCGCTTGAGGTCGTCTTTCGATTCCATGGCGCCGAACTTGGTCGTGACCAGGCCAAGCACCACCAGCTTGCCCTTGGGCAAGAAGCGCAACGGACGGAAATCGCCGCTGCGCTCGTCGTCGTATTCAAGGAAGTAGGTATCGACATGCATTTCGGAAAGCAATGCTTCGGCCACCGGCTCGTAATTGCCCGAGGCCGCATGGGTGCTTTTGAAGTTGCCGCGGCACAGGTGTATGCCCAGCGTCATGCCCTCGGGCCGCTGCGCAACCACGCGATTGATGAAGCTGGCATAGCGGTGCGGCAGCTCGTTGGGGTCGTCGCCCCGGTTGCGCGCCGCTTCGCGCATGTTTTCATCGCACAGGTACGCCAGGTTGGTGTCGTCCATCTGCACATAGGTGCAGCCGGCCGCCGCCAGCGAACGCAGCTCGTCGCCATAGGCATCGGCCACGTCCTGGTAGAAAACCGGATCGAGCTCGGGGTAGTGTTCTTTGCTGATGCCGCCGCGTCCGCCGCGAAAATGCAGCATGGTGGGCGAAGGAATGCACACCTTGGGCGTTTGGCCCTTTGAAACCTGCGACTTCAGGTATTCGAAATCGGCTTTTTGAATGTCTTTCACGTGCCGCACCTTGTCGACCACGCGAATGGTGGGCGGCGCCAGTTCCATCGTGCCGTCGGGCTTCTGGAAGGCGAAGGGCTCGTCGCTTTGCACACCGCCGATCTGCTTCAGGAAGTCGACATGGAAGAAAGTGCGGCGGAACTCGCCGTCGGTAATGGTTTTAAGGCCCACGTCTTCCTGGAACTTGACGATCTCGGCAATGGCCTTGTCTTCGACTTCGCGCAATTGCTCGGCGTTGATCTCGCCCTTGGCGAACTGGGCACGCGCATCCAGCAAATACTTTGGGCGCAGAAAGCTGCCGACCTGGTCGGCGCGATATATTTGAGGTGTGGTCATGGCGATAGTGACAGAAAAAAGTGGGAAGGGCCGGCGCCTGCCCGCAGCCGCCGGGGGAACCAAGCCATTCTAATAGAGAAGCCATTCGGAAGCGAAGCATGGCCGCCATTGGCCGAAGGCAACGGCCTTGGACAAAAATTGATTCAGGGATAACGCACCGGCTTGCCGGGGATGTCGGGCAAGGGTATGAACTCGGTTTCGCCGGGCACTTTGGCAAACCGCTGTTCCTTCCAGTCTGTTTTCGCTTGCTCGATCAAATCGGGCGAGCTGGAAACGAAGTTCCAGGTCAGGTAGCGCGGCCCGTCCATGGGCTCGCCTCCAAGAAGCATCAGCCTTGCGGGCGCCGTGCCTGAAGCCTTCAGCGTAACCGCCTTGCCGGGCTTCAGCACAAGCAGCTGGCCGGCTTCAAAGACGCCGTCGCTGCCAAGGTCGAGCGCGCCTTGTGCAATATAGACGGCCTGCTCGGGATACTCGGCCGGCATGTCGATTCGAGCCCCCGGCTGCAACTGCATGTCTACCTGGAACAGCGCGGACGATGTAGGCACCGGGGAATGCAAGCCATAGAACGAACCTGCGATGACCCGCGCCTGCACGCCCTGGTCTTCTTGAGCGGGCAGTTGCCCCTTGCCAGTGTGCAGGAATTCGGGCTCTGTTTCTTCGTGCGAACGCGGCAAGGCCACCCAGCATTGCATGCCGAACATTGCGGACTCGCGTTCGCGGGCGTCAGGCGTGGAGCGTTCGGAATGAACGATGCCGCGGCCCGCCGTCATCCAGTTGACGTCTCCCGGCCGGATGGCTTGCACGCATCCGATGCTGTCACGATGCAGAATCTCGCCTTCGTACAAATAGGTAACGGTCGACAAGCCGATATGCGGATGCGGACGCACATCAAGCCCCCGCCCCGCCGAAAGCACATGGGGACCCATCTGGTCCAGAAACACGAATGGCCCCACCATGCGTCGCTGCCTGGACGGCAACACCCGCCGAACCTCGAAATTGTCGCCAAGATCGTGCGTTCGCGGCACCACGACGACCTCGAGGGCTGAATCTTCTTGCAGGGGGTCTGACATGGAAGCGCCTCCGTTGAGAAACCGGTTTGAAGGACTGACGCCGGGTACTCTGGCATGAGCTCATTATATGTACGGAACTGCACGCGCACAAAAAAATGCGCGGGGGAAGCCAAAGGCTTCCCCCGCGCAGCGGCAGAGCGTCAGGCTGCTATGCTAGAAACGCAGCTTCAAGAACAAGGAACCGGTGCTGTCAGAGTAGCCGGAACCGTATTCCCCTATGTAGCTCAGCCCCATGGCGGCATGCTCGTCCAGGCTTACCTCGGCGCTTACGCCCACCAAGAGGCTGTCCTTGGCGATGGGCACGCCGGCAATCGAGAATGCGCCGGCAGGCGCCGTGATGGCGACTTGTTCAAATTTCGATGTTGTCATTTCCTATGTCCTTGTAAGTGAGTAAGTGACATAGGCGTGTAGCGATATCGAAAAACTGACAGCGCCACCATGGACTTTAGATTTTAGGTTTAAGCCTTAAATCGACGGTACCGACGATGAGGTCGGCCTCCAAGCCCTACCGGTCGCAGCGCTATCATTTGCGCTATCAAACCCGCTACCAAACCTTTGAACCGAGGTTTTGAACAGACAAAAAAATAACGCCCCGGTTAAGAGGCGTTATTTTTCAAGCACTTAAGCTTAGTATCAGGTGGCTCCCCGAACTGGGTTCGAACCAGTGACCTGCGGATTAACAGTCCGTCGCTCTACCGACTGAGCTATCGGGGATCAAAGAAGAAAAACTATAGCATAGTTTTTTCTTGCTATGCAAGTTGCGGCAGCTTAACCGCAGCTCACCCGCTCGATCTTTCCATTGTCGTCCACCAGCACGTTCAAGCGATCGGGCCTGTAGTCCATGGTGGCCGGGGTATTGGGGTGCAGCACTCTGTTGAATTCGGGCAGCGTGGATCGATCAAGATCGGACTCGGGCGTTCCAACCAGGTGCTGGCGGCTCTGGGCGCCGCATTCATCGTCGGCCTGGGACGAGGTTGGTGTGGAGGGGCTCTGGCATGCTGCGAGCAAAAGCACGGAAGCGGCGATGGCGATGTTTTTCACGGTCACTCCTTGGGTTGGACTGCTCCATTATGCAAGCAAACCCAACGCAGGCTTGTATCCATTTATGGCGCAGTCCGGGCATGTTTCTTGCTGTGTCCAATTCGGCGGCCGGATGAGTGCCTGGCTGCCCTAACCCCGTTGCTTTGTCTGTTCAAGCCCCCTTCATGGGGGCTCTTTTTTGATGCCGGGCCGCCCAAGGCTCGGCGCTCCCAGCAAAAACGGCCCCCTCGGGGAAGTCCGGCAGCAAGCAGGTGCCTCCCTGCGTAGCATGGGGTTTTTTGCTCTGGACTAGCATTGCATTGCCATACGGCGCACCACTTCATGCTGGAAACAACCGCCTGGGCACCACCCATAAATACGCCACCATGCCGAACAATTCGACCAGCGACTGGGCGACGATGACGAGCGCGGCGGTTTCCCAGCCGGCGGGAAGGGAAAGCGCCAGGGGCAGGACGACAAAGGAATTGCGGGTGCCGAAACTGAAGGCCAGGGTGCGGCCCTGGTCCGCGGGCAGGCCGAACGATCGAGCCAGGAACTTGGCCAGCAGCGCGGCCAGCACCAGGAAAAGCACGAAGGCGGGCACGACGCCGGCCAGTTGCACAGCCGCTTGCGCCACGGCGTCCGCATGGGCTGCAGCGATGAAAAATACGGTAAGGCCCAGCAGCGGCACGGGGCCCCAAGCGGCCGCGCTCCTGGCCCGTTCCAGCCTGGGACGCCTGCTGATCACGACCTCGGTGGCGACGGCCGCCGCAAGCGGCGCAAGCACGACAAACACCGCGGGCAGCAGACTGCTCACTTCCCAAGCGGCAAGGGTGGAGGAATCGGCCATGAGCCAAAGATACACAGGCAGAAGCAGCAGTTGCAGGGCAAGGTTGAGCGGCGTG
>Ga0182735_1002726_pt1 | contig 10491 bp, 9 predicted proteins | sample eDN5th30CKraftMG_FD_128524 | JGI IMG/M metagenome (GOLD analysis project Ga0182735, IMG submission 128524) | Enriched Miracle-Growth compost microbial communities from Emeryville, California, USA - eDNA 5th pass 30_C Kraft MG (version 2) (version 2) ... | reverse complement strand
GGCTTGGGATTGCGCTGGCAGAAAAGCAGGAATTCGTCGGCCAGCGAGCGCGGCAGTATCATCAGGTTGGCTTGCACGCAGCCGGGCGCCAGGCCAGCTGTCGGGCCGGTATGCTCGCCGCGCCGTATCATCGCGCGGCAGCGCGATGCTTCCGCCGCCAGTGCTTGAAAGGTGTCGTTGCGCGTATCCATGGAAGCTTTACCCCTGATATGGTGCTATAGCTTTGCAGCCATGAAATTTCAGCCTATTGCCGCGTTCTTGTCCAATCGTTAGTTCTCATCCGGGCTGATAAGAAATATTTATAACTCGGGCTCGCCGGCGATTTCCTGGGCCAGCAGCGCCACCGTCCGGGCGGTGTGGCTGTCGGGCGAGTCCACCCATGAAGCGTAGAAGCTGAGAGCCTGGGGGACTTTGTCCACCTGCAGCAGGCAGAGTTTGCCTTCGGCGAGCTCTTGGGTAATGATAGCCGGCGCAATGACGCTTGGGCCTATGCCGCGCTGGGTCATCTGCACGATGGTGGCCAGCGAGGCGCTGCCGTATATGCGCGGCGCTTTGATGCCGGCCTCCAGCAGCAGGGCCTTGACCTCGTGGTAGGGGGCGCTGACCGAGGGATAGGTGATGACGGGATATTCGCCGAGTTCCGCGATGCTGACGGGGCGGCCGTGCAGCTTCAGGGCCGGGCTGGCCACCCAGGCCAGTTCGTAATCGCGCAGGTGTATCTGGGTCTCGCGGGGCTCGTTATAGGGGCCCATCAGGAAAGCCAGGTCGATCTGGTGGGCGGCGAGCTGGCCGCGCAACACATGGGTGGTATCCACGTGGATTTCCACCACCAGAGCGGGATACCGGAGGTGCAGCGCTTCGATGAGGCGATGCAGCCAGGTCTGCACCAGGGTTTCCGACGTGCCCAGCCTGAGCGTGCCGCGCACCGCGTTCCGGGCGGTGGCGACCTGCAGCATCTCGGTGCGCAATTCCAGCATGCGCCGGGCGTGCGACAGCAATTCCTGGCCTTTTTCCGTCAGCTTGATGCCGCGGGCGCCCCGCTCGAACAGGCGGACGCCCATCGCCGCCTCCATGGCGGCGATTCTCTGCGAAATGGCCGGCTGAGTGGTATTCAGTTTCTCGGCCGCCGCCCTGAAGCCGCCAAGCTCGGCGACCCACACGAAGGCGTCTATCTGCTTGAAGTCGATCATGTCCGGCTATCCCTTCAAAGGGATGAAGAAATCATTATGTGGTAAAAAATCACTTATCTACATGTTTTTACATTTGTTTTTCCCCGCAATGGCGGCAGGGCCCTCTGCGGTAGTACCATCGGTGCTCTGCCATCTTGACGAATGAAACGCCTTATGCAAGTCAATTCCCTGGCGGCTGCGGAAAACGACGAGGTTTTACCGGATCTGTTCGATGCTACGCCCACATCCCTATGGTTGGAAGACTATAGCCAGTTGCGCGCTCTGTTCGACCGCTGGCGCGGGCAGGGGGTGACGGATTTGCGCAGTTTCCTGGCACAGGATAAGACGCGGGTGGCCGAGTGTTCAGCATGCATACGCCTGCTGCGGGTGAACCAAAGGACTTTGTCCCTGTATGCGGCGGACTCGTTCGAGCAGCTTTCCGAACGCCTGGACGAGGTATTGCGCGACGATATGTTCGAGGCGCACCTTGACGAGCTGGAGCAGTTGTGGAAGGGCAAGAATGCTTTCCAGAGTACCACCGTGAATTATGCCCTGGATGGCCGCCGTCTGGACATTCTGCTGAAAGGGGTCATTCTGCCCGGTTACGAGTCCACATGGGAACGCGTGCTGGTCGCCGTGGACGACATTACCGCGCTGGAAGATGCGCGCCGCCGCGCGAAAGCCAGCGAAAAATATGCGCGCGGCATATTCGAGCAGGCGCCGGTATCCTTGTGGGTGGAGGATTTCAGCATCATCAAGACGCTGCTGGACGAAATACGCGAGCAGGGCATCCTGGATTTCCGCACGTTCACCGATGTGCATCCCGAATTCATCGATCGCTGCATGGCCGAGATCCGGGTGCTGGACGTCAACCGCTACACCTTGTTCATGTTCAACGCGCCGGACAAGCAGAATCTGCTGACTCGCCTGCCCGAGATATTCCGCGATGAAATGCGGCCGTATTTCCGCCAGCAGTTGCTGGACTTATGGGAAGGCCGCCTGTTCCAGCAGCGCGAGGTCGTCAATTATTCGCTGGAAAACAAGCGCCTGCATGTGCACATGCAGTTCTCCGTCTTTCCCGGCTACGAGCGCGACTGGGGCATGGTCATGCTGGCCCTGACGGACATCACCGCGCGCAAAAAAGCCGAAGCCTATCTGGAATACCTGGGCAAGCACGATGTGCTGACCGGGCTCAAGAACCGTACCTACTACGTCGATGAAGTGAACCGCCTGGAGCGCAAGGGCGCGCTGCCGATCACCGCCATCATGATAGACCTGAACAACTTGAAGGAAACCAACGACAAGCTCGGCCACACGGTGGGCGACGCCCTGCTGCGGCGCGCCGGCGAAGTGCTGTCCAAGGCGGTGGACAAAGCCTTCCAGGCCGCGCGCATCGGCGGCGATGAATTCGCCCTGCTGCTGCCCGGCGTGGACCAGGAAGGCGGCAAGGGCATGCTGGAAAGCATACGCAAGCTCGTCGAGCTCAACAACCAGTTCTACACAGGCCCCAAGCTGAGCCTGTCCATGGGCATGGCCACCTGTCAGGCCGGCGGCCGCCTGGAAGACACCCTGCGCGATGCCGACCTGTCCATGTACGAGGACAAGCGGCGTTTCTACGCAGACAGCCTCAGCGACGAGGAGCAGGAATAGGCGCCTTGCCCAGGCTGCCTAACTGGCATCAGGCTTCGGATAGCGCGTCGCCCGCCGATTTGCGAGGCGTATCCACCGCCGGATCTTCGGGCCTGAGCTTGTTCCTGCGAAGAAAGTTCAGCGGCTTGTTGCCCTTGTAGCCGTATTTTTTATCGTCCTTCAGGCTGCCTTCGCGTACCAGATCTATCAGCATGCCGGCCATCAAGGTGGCGCTGGGAGTCAGCGTGCGGTTCTTTATCTGGACCAGCGCCCATTCGCCGAAGCGGTTGCGGCTCATGGGCAGATTCAACTTGACCACATCTCCCGCTTGAAGAGCCGCTTCCATCATCAGGTTGCTGCTGACGAAAATAATGTCCGATGCGGGAATCAGCCGATTGATCAGGGCGATATCGTCGCATTCCAGGTTCACTGCGAAACTGTCATCGGAATCCAGGCCCAGGCTCTGCTTGAATTCATTGAATACCAGATTGGGCAAGCTGACGGATGCGAAGGTATAGCCCAGCAGTTCGCGCGGCTTGATCTTGCGGCCGGGATCGGCGGCGACCAATGGATGGTTGCGGTCGCAAAACAGCGCAAGGGTCAGCCCCCCTATCGGCGTAGTCCGCAGCATGGGATCGTCGTCGATATTGCGTATATCGGCGATAAAAAAATCGATCAGGCCGGCATGAAGATCGGTCAGCAGGTTCTTCCAGTAATCGATGCGCAGGCTCAAAGACACTTTCGGGTAACGCTTATGGAAAACCCGTACGCCATCGGCCAGAAAACAAGTCGCGGGAAAAGGGCCGGCCCCCACTGATACCGAGCCCAACGCGCCTGTCTTTAGGTATTCCACATTTTTGCTGAAATTGGTGGCTTCGGACAGCAGGTGCCTGGCATGGTCGATGACAAACTGGCCGACGGGAGCGATAGACACGCTATTGGTCGTCCGTTCGAAAATCTTCAGGCCCAGTTCATCTTCCAGAGAGGAAATACTCTTGCTCAGCGCCGATTGGCTAAGGTGCACGCGTTCGGCCGCTTTGCTGAAGCTGAGCGTCTCGGACAATGCCAATACATGGCCTAGTTGTTTCAGGTTCATGAATTGGATTCATAAAGCTGCGGGGAATTTTTCATTTTACAGAAATGCATCCGACTGGCAAATTAATGCCCGTCGATGTCGGGATTGATATGTATCAGTTCGGCAGTGGTGGAGCGAGCCGGCTCGACGCCGGCATACAGAATAGCTATAAGTGGGAGCGGCACCCTTGATCAAGCATAGGCGATACGTGACGCCCAGCGGCTGGAACGCGGTCGCAAGCAATCGTGTTCAATGGCGCGCACTGGGCGGCGACCTGAGCGTGGCTTTCCTAGTCGTCGGCGCCGGCTATGCGGGGCTGGCCGCCGCAAGGCGGTTGGCGGAGCTGTATCCCGATGAAGTCATTGCGTTGATCGATGCCGGCCAGCCGGCTGAAAACAGCTCCGGCCGCAATTCGGGTTTCATGATCGACTTGCCTTATGCCAAGATCGATGCGCGCTCCGCACCGGAACAAAGCCAATGGCAGATCGACCTGCTGCGCGCCGGAAAGGATTTTTTGCAAACCATCGTGGATGCGCACGGCATCGCCTGCGGCTGGCGGCAAATCGGACACTACAAGGCGGCCACCACGGATTTCGGGGTGGCACAGTTGCGCGGAGTCGAGGCGACCCTGCGCCAGCATCGGGTGCCGTTCCGGGAACTCACGGCGGAAGAGGTCGAGCGCGAGCTGGGCAGTCGGTACTACAAAAAGGCGATCTGGCTGGAAAGCTGCACGCTGGTGCAGCCCGCGGAGCTGGTGCATGGGCTGGTGGAAGCCCTCCCCGCCAATGTTCAAGCTTATTTCGATACGCCGGTCGAACGTATTTCAGGCCGGCGCCCCTATTGTGTCTTGGCCGGCGGCCACGAGATCCGCGCGCGCCAGATCCTGCTGTGTGTGAATGCCGATATGCCCGAGTTCGGGCACGCCAAGTACAGGCAATTGACCTTGTACACCTATGCGGGCATGACGCGCGAACTCAGCCCGGCCGAAGCGGCGGTTTTCGGCGCGGCCGATGACTGGGGGCTGACGCCGGTGGAAAGGCTGGAAGCCACGAGCCGCAAGGTAGGCGGCAGACGCTACATGCTGCGCGCCGGCTTTTCCTACAAGAACGAGCTGCTCTCCGAAGCAGTCAGCGAGGTGCTGGCCGGCATGCTGCGCGTGCGCTACCCGCAATTGCCGGGGAACATGTTCGAGCATGTATGGGGCGGGGCGGTCAGCTTGACCCGCAACGGCGACCCTTACCTGCGGCAGGCGACCCTGCGGCAGGCGACCCTGCGGCAGGCGACTGGCGGCGTGCATGCCGTATCGGGCTGCAATGCCTCTGGCATCCTGAAAATGTCGGCCATGGGCAAGCTGCTGGCCGAGAGCGCGGCGGGCGTCGAGTCGGCGCTGCTCGGCCAGACACGCGCTTTCAGCCGACCTGGCTTCATTCCTCCCGACCCCTTGCGGCGTATTGCCGTCCATCTGAGCATAAACAGGATAGCCCGCGCGATGAAGCGGCCGGCGCACTCTCTTTAAACCTCTTCAACCACGCATTTCAAAGCATAGAGCACGCCATGATTCAAGTTGTAAAGAGCAATATCGTCAATGCACCCAATGTACCCATCAGCAACGCCGTCGTGGCCCATGGCACAGTCTATACCGTGCAGATTCCGCGCGACCCGCAAACCCACGCTCCCAGCGGCGATGGCGGCATCGAAATGCAGGCAGGCCGCGTATTCGAACAATTGAAACATGTGCTGGAATGCGCGGATTCGGATTTGAGCCATGTGGCGCAAATGACGATATACCTGGTGGACAAGGAGGATGCCGCTGTCATGAATGAGGTCTACAAGCGCTATTTCACGACCGCGCCCTATCCCAACCGCGCCACCGTGGTCGTCAAGGAATTGCTGGGCCCGAACTGCCGTATCGAAATCGTCGTTCAGGCCGTGCAGCGCTAGCCTCGGGAAATTCATGGAACAGACGACCATTATCGGCGCGGGCATTGTCGGGCTGTGTACGGCCGTGGCGCTGCAGCAGCGCGGCGTGCCGGTCAGGCTGATAGACGAAAGAGAGCCGGGTACAGGAACGTCTTTCGGCAACGCCGGCCTAGTAAGCGTGGACAGTTGCATTCCCATCGCCTTGCCCGGCATGCTCAAGCAAGTGCCCAGATGGCTCGCCGACGCCAAGGGCCCGCTCAGCGTGCGCCCGTCCTATCTGCCCGCGGCCTCGCCATGGCTGATGCGCTGGATAAAATCGGGAGCCAGCGAGCGCGGCGCCGCGAAGCAGTCCCATGCCCTGCATCAATTGCATAAGGATGCGCTGCAGTTGTACAGGAAGCTGTTGGGCATGGAGGCTTTCAGTGAGCTGGTTCATGTCACAGGGCAGTTGCATGTATGGGAATCCCCCACAAAAACACCCGGCGACCTGCTGGCGGAGCGCTTGCGCGAGCAAAACGGGGTTGCGCCGCGGGTCTTGACGGGCGCGGATATCTTCGACCTTGCGCCCGGCATCGATAGAGCGGTGCAGCGCGCCGAATTCTATGAAAAGAACGGGCATGTCGCCAATCCCTATTTGCTGGTGCAGCGTTTGTTCAGCATATTCATGGCGGGCGGGGGCGAGTTCTTGCGGCAAAAGGTCAACGGTATCAGCCAGGCGGCAAGCGGCGCCTATCGCATCATTACCGCGACTTCGGACCTTATCGCCGGCAAGCTGGTGATCTGCTCCGGGGCGTGGTCCAAGCGTGTGCTCAAGGGGCTGGGCTTGAGCACACCTCTGGAAACCGAGCGCGGATATCATGTGTCCTTCGATCCCAATGCGTTGGATATCAAGATACCCGTCCTGCACAAAGAGCGCGCCTTCGGCGTTACGCCCATGATCGACAATATCCGCGTGGCGGGTTTCGTGGAAATCGCCGGCCTGGATGCGGCGCCTGACATGAAGCGGGAAAACGTGTTGATCAGCCATGCCAAGCGCCTGTTCCCCGCGCTCGACCTCAGCATGAAAAAAAGCTTTTGGCTGGGCATGCGTCCGTCTACGCCGGACAGCCTGCCCATTCTTGGAGGTCTGGGCGCGATGCCCAATCTGTACTTCGGTTTTGGCCACGGCCATACCGGTATCACCGGCGCCCCGAAATCCGCGGAGATTTTGGCGAATATGATTACGGGCGCCCCTAACAACATCGATGTAACACCTTACGATATCAATCGATTCTAGGAGACTCAGGTTCATGAACGACAATATCCAGAAAAACGCACAGACCCTTTCGCGGCGTTCCATGCTGAAAATCGCCGGCGCCACGCTGGTTGCGCCAGCCATCTGGGTGAAGAACGCCGAAGCGGCCCAGGAACGTGTGGTGATACGTTCCCCGGGCGGCGCTTATGACGACATCCGCAAGAAGCTGATCTACGAGCCTTTCACCAAGGAAACCGGCATACGCGTCATTCCGGTGGCGGCGACCACCGGCAAGCTGGAAGCCATGCTGCGGTCCGGCAATGTGGAAATCGACATCATCGACAACGACGATAGCGTGCTGCTGCAGTGGGAAAGCGAGCTGGCGCCGCTGGACTATGCCAACTTCAAATACACGGATCCGGCCGACATCCTGCCCGAGTACAGGCATGAGAATTACGTCGGAAACTTCGTGTACGCCGCCGTCATGGGCTACCACACGGCCAAGTTCAACAAAGACACCGTTCCTCAGACCTGGGCGGATTTCTGGGACTACAAGCGCATCCCCGCTTCGCGGGCGTTGGCGGATATCGACACCGGCGCGCCGAACCTGGAATTCGCCTTGCTGGCGGACGGCGTCCCCATGGACAAGCTTTACCCGCTGGATCTGCCGCGCGCCTTCGCGTCGCTGTCGCGGATCAAGCCCGGCATCACCAAGTTCTGGTCCTCGGGCGCGCTATCGGTGCAGATGTTGTCCACGCGCGAAGCGGACCTGAGTTCGATCTGGAGCACCCGCATCCTGAAGGGCATCGAAGAAGGTTCGCCGCTGGCCATCAACTGGAACCAGCACGGTGTGCACGTACAGGCTTATTCGGTACTCAAAAGAGCCAAGAATTTCGCAAATGCGCAGAAGCTGGTCGATTATTGCCTGCGCCCCGAAGTGCAGAGCCAGTTCAGTGCATTCTGGAATAGCGGTCCGGTGACCCAGGCTGCGTACAAAGCGTTGACGCCGGAAATGCGCGAGAAGATTCCTGGCGGAGACCGCACGCGCGAACATGGTTTCCTGCTGGACGCAAAATGGTGGGCCAAGAATCGCGCGGAAGTCGGCAAGGAGTGGGCAAAGTGGTCGCTGAATTCGTAAATCGCAGGGGAAGCATCCGCTTTCGCAACATCACGAAGAAGTATGGCGATTTGACGGTCGTCGACGGCATCGACCTGGATATCAAGCCGGGGGAGTTCTTTTCCCTGCTTGGCCCCAGCGGTTCGGGCAAGACGACGACGCTTATGATGCTGGCGGGCTTCGCGGTGCCGGATGCCGGCCAAATCATGCTGGACGACAGGGATATCAGCCGGCTTAGCCCGCAGGAGCGCAATCTGGGCATGGTGTTTCAGAATTACGCTCTGTTTCCGCACATGTCGGTGCTGGAAAACGTCATGTTTCCGTTGAAGGTCAGGAAGTTCTCCAGCAAGGACTGCCTCGAACGTGCCCAATGGGCCATCGACTTGGTGCGTTTGTCCAAGTTCTCCAAGCGGCTGCCCAAAGAGCTCTCCGGCGGGCAGCAGCAGCGCGTCGCGCTCGCGCGCGCTGTCGTGTTCCACCCCGAAGTCGTGCTCATGGACGAGCCTTTGGGGGCACTGGATAAAAATCTGCGCTACCAGATGCAGATGGAGATCAAGGAGCTGCAGCGCAAGCTGAACATGACGGTGGTTTTCGTGACTCACGATCAGGAAGAAGCCATGAATATGTCGGACCGGATCGCCATCATGAACAATGGCCGCATAGAGCAGCTCGCCGCACCCAAGGAGGTATACGAATCGCCCCGCAATGTATTCGCCGCGGGCTTTCTGGGCGAGGCCAATATTCTGGACTTCGAAGACCTGCATGCGGATTTTCGGCGCCACATGGGCCTGAATCCCGGCGAATGCCTGTTCATACGCCCAGAACGGGTGGTGTTGGCGGCGTCCTCCGAAGTCCCGGCCGACCGGCCCCGCCTGGGGGGCGAGGTGCTGAACGTGTCCTTCCTGGGAAACATCGTGCGCTACCAGATACAACTCAGCGAAACTGTGAGGATCTACGCCGACAGCACCAACCTGTCGGATGCGCAGGCGTTTTCCGTGGGAGACCGTGTATCGGTGGGCTGGAAGCGGCCGGAGGACATAAGGATCATTCACCATGACTGAGGCCATCATGCGCCGGCGCGTCGGGCCGGGACGGTTTCAGATGAAAAGCGAAAACCTCATCTATCCCGTGCTCGCCTTCCTGCTGGTTTTCTTCATCCTGCCCATCGCCTGGTTCTTCATCAAATCGGCGCTGGATTATGAAGGCAATTTCGCGGCGATGCTGCTGGAGACGTTCACGTCTCCGCTATTCATCACGGTGGCGTGGAAGACCATATGGATATCGCTGCTGGTCACGCTGTTCGCGCTGGCGGCCGCTTATCCGATCGCGTACAGCTTGACGCGCTCCAGCTCGTTCACGTTCACGCTGATCATCATATGCGTCATCGTGCCGTACTTCACGTCCATCATCGTCAGGACCTACTCGTGGATGATCATCCTGGGCACCAAGGGAATCATCAACGAATTCCTGATATATGTCGGCGTCATCGATAAGCCGCTGAACCTGATGTACAACATGGTGGGCGTCGTCATAGGCATGACTTATGTGCTGTTGCCATACTTCGTGCTGACCTTGTTCGCCACCATGAAAAGCATAGACGTATGGCTGCTTCAGGCGGGGCGTAGCATGGGCGCATCCAACTTCTATGTATTCCGCAAAGTGTTCTTTCCGCTCAGCATGCCCGGCATCGTATCGGGCTTCCTCATCGTCTACATTCTGGCCGCGGGTTTCTTCGTGACGCCGGCCCTGATGGGCGGGCCCAACGACGTGATGATGGCCATGCTGATACAGCGCAATATAGAAGTGACCCTGGACTGGCCGCTGGCTTCCGCCTTATCTTTGTTTTTGCTGGTTGTTACATTGATCATCTATGCCTTCTATTGCAAGTACACGGACATGGACAAGATGCTGGGCAAATAAGGGGCGATAATCATGTTCAATCAAATCCGTCTCGTGAATTTCATATCGGCCATACTTTGCGTGGTGCTGATCGCCCCGATTTTGATCGTGGTGGTGATGTCTTTCGGCGCCAGCAGCTATATGATTTTTCCGCCCGACAGCTTGTCGACGCGGTGGTACGAGGAGTTTTTTTCCAGCCCGGAGTGGATGAGCTCGTTGGCATCGAGCTTTCTGATCGCGTTGCTGGCCAGCGTGATCGCCACGACGCTGGGCTTTCTGGGCGCATATTCCCTGGTGCGCGACAAGTATGGCAACAAGAAGCTGATCATTTCCTTTTGCCTGCTGCCTTTGATCGTGCCTACCATCATTACGGCCGTCGCGCTTTACTTTACTTCCGTGCCGCTGGAGCTGGTAGGGTCCAAGATCTGGATCGCCGTGTGCCACGCGG
>Ga0182735_1002725_pt1 | contig 10492 bp, 10 predicted proteins | sample eDN5th30CKraftMG_FD_128524 | JGI IMG/M metagenome (GOLD analysis project Ga0182735, IMG submission 128524) | Enriched Miracle-Growth compost microbial communities from Emeryville, California, USA - eDNA 5th pass 30_C Kraft MG (version 2) (version 2) ... | reverse complement strand
CTGGGAGACTGGTGGCGGCAATTGCTGGGCGACCTGGCGCAGGGGCGGCGATAGCGGGCCAGGCGCCATGGCCCTGTGGCCGCCGGAGCGATCCGGCGCCCTGTTTACCTTCGATTTTTTAACGGGAGACCCGAATGTTGAACGATTGGAAGAACACCCTGACCAACCTGCGCCAGTCCGCCAAGCGGCTGACGGATGCGAATCCGGCCGTCGTCACCGCCTACCGCCAGCTCAACGAGGCCCAGGCCAGCGGCAAGGCGCGCGACGCCAAGACGCGCGAACTGATTTCACTGGCCGTGGCGGTGACCACCCGCTGCGACGGCTGCATTTCGTCGCACGCGGCCGCGGCGCGCCAGGCCGGTGCCACCGAGCAAGAACTGAGCGAAGCCCTGGGAACAGCCATCGCCTTGAATGCGGGTGCCGCCTATGTGTATTCGGTACGGGCCATGGAAGCGTTCGACCAGTTCAAGGCCTGAGGTCGGCGCACGGCCACGAGCGCCGGACACACCGCCGGCCGGAGGGCTCGCCGAAACATCGGGGGCCCTACTACCGTCCACCGAACTGCCAGCCTACGGGGACAAGAAACTGAAACGCTTCCCGGTACGGCTTGCACTGTATCCGCGATGCCATCCTAAGCAAGAAAGCGTCCACTCTGGGATTGTTTGAAGATTCGATAATGCCAGGGGGAGCGCGACTGATTCCACTGGGTGCCATATAGACGACTACCGTTGCCTTGCCGCTTTCCCGAACAGGGCGCAAGCCAGGGGATTTGCGTGTCGGGAGAACGCACGTCGTTTTGTTTCCCTTTTTCGAGACGGGCGCTTGCAATGAAACAGCGTCATTTGCCGCTGCCATGGACTGTACTGCCTTCCACCGCTTTGCCGCCCATGCGGGCGAGTCCGGGGCGCTCTTTCCCCGTGCCTGCAGGATCCGCTGTAGCCATGCTTCTGCCAAGAGGCCGTCCACACTGGGGTTGGGATCGTAGCCAGCGGGAATGGCATAGCCATCCAACAGGGCGATCGCCTCTGTATAGCGTCCGGTTCGTAGATATGCCTCGGCAAGCGTCATCACGGTGCGGACGCGCTGCCCTTGGCCGAGGGCGTTGACGGGATAGCTCAATGCCCGTTGCAACAAGGGAATCGCCGCTCTGTCGTCTCCGTTCAGGTGCTGCGCGGATCCGGCATCCGCATACAAGCGTGCCATCGTGGCAGGGCCCGGTGGCGGAATGTCTCGCAGCGCCTGATCCAGCTTATGTTGTGCTTTTCCAGCCGTTCCCCCGGTCACAGGCGAAGTCTGGAAAGAATCTGCGTTAGCCGCTGCTGGAAATGTGACTTCGGTTTTCTGTGCCAGGGCGGTATCGAGGCAGGTGGAAAGCATCGTGCCGAGGCATTTCTCATTGGCCTGCTGCGTATTCTCGATACTGGCAGATTGCCGATTTGTCTTGCTCGGCATGCTGGACGGCGGGTTGGACCCAGGCGTTGTACAAGCAACCAGAAAACATGTAAATAAGAGCGGGCATGCCGTACGCTTGAAAAGCATGAAAATGTCCACAACAGGAACGAGCCGGGTCAAGAACAAGAAATGATGAAGCCTAATACATATTTGTTAGGAATGGTTTTCTGCTGCCTTCTTGCCGGGGCGCCTCGTGTCGATGCGGAAGTGCTGGATTTTCGAGGCCTGAAAATCGATGTGCCTCCTGGCTGGGGATCGACAGCCGCGGCCAACCCCCGCTCGATAGAGTTCAGGCAGGCCGATGGCAAGATCCGAATCACTATTTTCATTCACTATCACGGTGCGGTACGGGATCCCGACATCAAGCAGCTCGCCAGGGACATTGCGGCCGCAGAATCGCAGGCTTTGGCCGCAAGCGTGATGAAGAAAAAAGACGTCTTCGTCTCGCATCAGGCTGCCACTCTTAGTCAGGAAAAAGGCGGATGGCAATTGCTTAGCGTATTCGGCCTGAACGATGGCACGGAGCTTCGTGCCGTGACGACTTTCGTGCCTGGCCGTGCCATCGCTATCGGCGCCGAATCCAAAAACGCGGGGCAATTCGAATTGGATCGCGCCGTGCGGCTGTTTGGTGGACGAATACTTATCGGGTCAGCGACGAGCGACAAGTGACTCGTCCCAGTTACCCACCGTGCCGAGGACGGCTCGGCTTTTGCCTTATTCGATGTTCTGCGCCTGCTCGCGCATCTGCTCGATCAGCAGCTTCAGGTCCATGGCCGCGCGGGTGACGTCCATGCTGCCGGCCTTGGATCCCAGCGTGTTGGCTTCGCGGTTCATTTCCTGGAACAGGAAGTCCAGTCGCTTGCCGGCGCTGCCGCTGGCGCGCTTGCCGTCGTTCTTGCTCTTGGCGGCGCCGCCGCCCAGCAAGTGGCGCAGTTCTTCCAGGTGCGAGCGCAGGCGGGCCAGCTCCTCGGCCACGTCGATGCGCAGGGCGAACAGGTTGGCTTCTTGCGCCAGGCGTTCGGACAGTTCCGGGCCGGAAATATGCGTGAAGCCGCCCGGAAACGCCGCTTCGACCGATTCGCGCAGCTTGGTCGCCAGCTTCTCGCGGTGATCGGCCAGCAACTGGGGCAGGTGGGCCTCGACGGATTCGACGATGCGGGCCACGCCGTCGGCGCATTCCAGCATCGTGGCGGCCAGGCGCTGGCCTTCGCGTTCGCGGCCTTCTTGCAGCTGGGCCAGGGCTTGCTTGGCCGCCTGCAGGCAGGCCGCGCCCCAGACTTGCGGATCCAGCGCGTCGTTGCCGCGCTGGCCGGGCCAGTTGAATAGTTCCGCCAGGCGAGGCGCGGCCACGTCGGGCAGCACGCCGCGCGCGGCCTGCAACTGCCCGGCCAGGTGCTGCAACCAGGCGGGATCCAGCGTGGCCAACTCGGCGCCGGCGTTGCGCGTATAAGAAGCGCGTACCTCGATCTTGCCGCGGCCCAGGCTGGTCGTCAGCAGCTCGCGCAGCGGCGTCTCGACGTGGCGCAATTCGTCGGGCAGGCGGAAATACAGGTCCAGGTAGCGGCTGTTGACGCTGCGCAGTTCCAGCGCCAGGGTGCCTTGTTCGAGGTCGGCGCGGGCATTGCCGAAGGCGGTCATGCTGCGAATCATGGGCGTGGTGTCCTGAGGAAAAACCGAATAATAAGCGGCCCGGATAGGCCTTGTTACGGCAGGATACCCCAAGCTTCCGGACGATGCGCCCGGCGCACGTACAATGCCGCGAAATATTCGTTCAGCTGGAGAATCGATCCGTGTCGTCGCCTTCCGTGTCCATCTTGCCGCGCCCGTCCGGCCGTGCCGTCGATCAATTGCGTCCGTTCAGCCTGGAACGGGGCTACACCCGCTACGCCGAAGGGTCGGTGCTGGTGCGCGCGGGCGACACCCACGTATTGTGCACCGCCAGCGTTCTGGACAAGGTGCCGCCTTTCCTGAAAGGACGGGGCGAAGGCTGGGTAACCGCCGAGTACGGCATGCTGCCGCGCGCCACGCACACGCGCGGCGACCGCGAGGCCGCCCGCGGCAAGCAAAGCGGCCGCACGCAGGAAATCCAGCGCCTGATCGGCCGCAGCCTGCGGGCCGTGTTCGACATGCGCGCCCTGGGCGAGCGCACGCTGCACCTGGACTGCGACGTGCTGCAGGCCGACGGCGGCACGCGCTGCGCCAGCATTACCGGCGCCTGGGTGGCGGCGGCCGATGCGGTGGCGCTACTGATGAAGCGGGGCGACCTGGCCGCCAACCCGATCCGCGATGCGGTGGCCGCGGTCTCGGTAGGCATGGTGGCCGGCCGGCCCGTGCTCGACCTGGACTATCAGGAAGACTCGGCCTGCGATGCCGACGTCAATGTCGTCATGACGGGCGCCGGCGCGTTCATCGAAGTGCAAGGCACCGGCGAGGGCGCCACCTTCGCGCGCGCCGAACTCGACGCCATGCTGGACCTGGCCGGGCAGGGCATCGCGCAACTGGTGCAGGCGCAGCGCGCCGCGCTGGCATAAGCGCACAACAACATCCAAAAGGCGCCGCCTCGACCGGCGCCCCAACACCCCCAGGATGGCTGCCGGCGTTCCCGCCACGGATACGGTCCCGCGGCGCGACCCGGCACGAGAGAGGAGGCAAGCATGCGTACTCTTTGCTGCATCGCCCTGCTGGCGCTTGTCGGCGGCTGTTCGAGCGGCCGCTATTACTCGCATCAAGACCAGATGGTGGTGGCGTCGATGCCGGCCGGGCAGCCCGTAAAAGGCCTGGCCGGCTGTAGCGCCACCAGCGCGCCGCCCACAACAGGCCAGGGCGGCAATACGCTATTCGTGCATCCTGGCATGCTGTCCCTCAGTGCCCAGTGGGACCGCGGCCTGGCCGTCAACGGCGGCCAGTTGCTGGTGCGCGAAGGCTATGCCGGGCGCATCATGGAACTGGACGGCCGCGACCCGGAACGCATGGTCCAGGCGATGATGGCCGATCCGGGCCAGCGTTTCATTGGCCTGCACTACAGCATGGGTGGCGGGGCCGACCTGGTGGCGCGCAGTGTGGCCGCCACGCGCCAGGCATCGCTGGCGACGGGCCGTCCGATGTCTTACTTCCCCATCCTGGTGGATCCCGCCGGATTCGGTGCCGCGGGCGACAAGCTGGACATGGACAGTCCCTATCTGGGCCAGCTATTCGTGCTGGTCTCGGAGGAAGGGGCCACCCTCAGGCCCGATATCGAGTCGGTCTCGCGGCGGGTGCTGGACCATCCCAAGACACACCTGCTTTACGCCGAGGATTTCGGCCTGGAATGGAGTCACTTCGGCGCCCTGACGGACCTGACCGCCACGCGTCCGAACGCCCGCCAACGCCGCTCGCACGAGTTGTTCGCCGCGATAGCCGCCGGCATCAATGCCGGCACGACCGCCAGCGTATTGGAAGCGCGGTTCGACGCTTTGAAGATCGCCTATGCGCAGGCCGACCATCGGCCCATCATGGCCGCCTGGCTGCATCCCGGGGGGGCAGGGCCCTGTTCGTCGCCGGTGCTGACCACCGCCATGCCCCGCCGTTGAGGCTGCCGGCGAACGGCGCCGGCGCCGGGCTCCTGGGGACGGTCCGGCGCCTTACCGGGCCGGCAGCAGCGCACCTACCTTCGGCAGGTTTTCCAGGTTCCAGATCGTATCGATCAGGCCCCGGACCTCGGCTTCGCTGGCCGCCTGGGCATAGACGCCCAGCCGCAAGGTCTTTTCCTCGATCTCGGGCCGGCTGAGGGTGTTGCCGGGGTCGCCCTTGGGCTCGTCGACCCGGGCGTGCAGCACGCGGCCGTCGGTGGTGCGCACGGTGACCTTGCCGATCCAGCGTTCGGGATAGGCGGCATCGACCTCGGGGTCGAGTTCCATGCGGACCTTGGCGCGCAGCCCGGCGACTTCCTGGTTGCCCAGGGCGGCATCGAACTCGGCCAGGCCGGCGCGGCCGGTGCGCGCGATCAGGGCCAGCACGGTGCCCATCGAGAACTTGGACTGGTGCACCGTCTTGGGGTCGACCACCGGGCCCAGCACGTCGATGGCGCCCTGGTGTACATGCGCCACCACTTCGGCCAGGTCGCCTTCGCCCAGCTTGTATTCGCGCATGACCTGCTGCAGAGCGTCGGCGGCCGGATGGGTATGGCGGCACGACGCGTGGTACTTGAACGAGGTCTCGGACAAGGCCCAGCGCTGGCCCAGCCGATCGAGCAGCCGGGCCGGATCGGCGTCGCTGGACATGCCGGCCGCCATGCCTTGCGCCCCTTCCAGGATGCGGCGCGCGCCCGTGAAGCCCTCCTGCGCCAGGTAGGCCGCCGTCAGGCCGTCGGCGGCCGCCTTGGCGGTGTGCAATTGCTTGGAATCGGCCGCGTCGCGCAGGAATTCCCACAGGCCGGCGGCCTGGGTGCCGGCCGAACCCAGCGCGTGCAGCATCTGCTCGGCGTTCAGGCCCAGCAGCCGGCCCACCGCGACCGCCGCCGCCAGGGTGCCGGCGGTGCCCGTGGTGTGGAAAATCTTGTAGTGGGAACGGCCCAGGTATTCGCCGACCCGGATGCCGACTTCGTAGCCGGCCACGGCCGCCACCAGAAGGTCCTTGCCGGACCGGCCGAGCGCCTGGGCCACCGCCAGTGCGGGCGGGAACACCACCGCCGCCGGATGGAACACCGACCCGTTGTGCACATCGTCCTGTTCGACCACGTGGGCCGCCGCGGCGTTGACCATGGCGGCGAACAGCGGCGAGGTCTGGCGCCGGGTGATCAGCACCTGGGCCGCGCCTTCGGCGGGGCCCATGGCGGCGGCGTAGCGCTCGATGGCCTGCACGGGCCGCGCGCCGGCGCCGGCCAGGATCGAGCCCAGGCAGTCCAGCAGCAGGTCCTCGGCGCGGCGCAGCACCGGCGCCGGGATGTCTTCGAACCGCAGTCCGGCGGCGAATTCGGCCAGCGCGGCGCTGGGATGGGGATGGGCGGCGGTCATGGCGGAGGCCTCAGAACGAACGGGGCAGGCCCAGCACGTGCTCGGCCACGTAGGAAAGGATCAGGTTGGTCGAGATCGGCGCTACCTGGTACAGGCGGGTCTCGCGGAACTTGCGCTCGACGTCGTATTCGGTGGCGAAGCCGAAGCCGCCATGGAATTGCAGGCAGGCGTTGGCGGCTTCCCAGGACGCGTCCGCCGCCAGCAGCTTGGCCATGTTGGCCTGGGCGCCGCAGGGCTGGTGGGCGTCGAACAGGCGGCATGCCTCGTAGCGCATCAGGCTGGCCGCCTCGACGTTGATGTGCGCGCGCGCGATGGGGAACTGCACGCCCTGGTTCTGGCCGATCGGGCGGCCGAACACCATGCGTTCCTTGGCATAGGCCGCCACCTTGTCCACGAACCAGTAGCCGTCGCCGATGCATTCGGCGGCGATCAGGGTGCGCTCGGCGTTCAGGCCGTCCAGGATGTACTTGAACCCCTTGCCTTCCTCGCCGATCAGGTTCTCGACGGGGATTTCCAGGTTGTCGAAGAACAGCTCGTTGGTCTCGTGGTTGACCATGTTGGGAATGGGGCGCACCTGCATGCCGTGCTTGATGGCGTGATGCAGGTCCACCAGGAAAATCGACATGCCTTCGGACTTGCGGGTCACCTGGTCCAGCGGCGTGGTGCGGGCCAGCAGGATCATCAGGTCGGAATGCTGCACACGCGAAATCCAGACTTTCTGGCCGTTGACGACGTAGCGGTCGCCGCGCCGCACGGCGGTGGTCTTGATCTTGGTGGTGTCGGTGCCGGTGGTGGGCTCGGTCACCCCCATGGACTGCAGGCGCAATTCGCCGTTGGCGATGCGCGGCAGGTATTCGCGCTTCTGCGCTTCGGAACCGTGGCGCAGCAGGGTGCCCATGTTGTACATCTGGCCGTGGCAGGCGCCGGAATTGCCGCCGCTGCGGTTGATTTCTTCCATGATGACCGAGGCCTCGGTCAGGCCCAGGCCGGAACCGCCGTATTCCTGGGGGATCAGGGCGGCCAGCCAGCCGGCCTCGGTCAGGGCGCGGACGAATTCCTCGGGGTAGCCCCGTTCTTCGTCGACCTTGCGGAAGTATTCGCCGGGAAACTGGGAACACAGGTCGCGCACGGCTTCGCGGATGTCCTGGAAACGTTGATTGGTGTCGGGCATGGCTGGGGCTCTATGATCAGGCTTGCAGATAATCCCGGCACTTTGCCGCAACCCGGGCCGGATTGCCAATTTATGATTGCTTAATACCGGGTTAGCAATTGCCGAAGAACAGAGGAATACATGGCGGGGCACTTCGATCTGACCGATTTGCAGCTGATTGTGCACATCGGCGACTGGCACAGCCTGACGCGTGCGGCCGAAAAGACGCACTTATCGCTGCCGGCGGCCAGTACGCGCATCAAGAACCTGGAGGAGCACTTCGGCACGCAGTTGCTGTACCGTACCAGCCAGGGGGTAACCCTGACCCCCTCCGGCGAGGCGCTGACCCGCCACGCCCGCACCGTCATGCACCAGGTCGAGCAACTGCGCGGCGACATGCAGGAATTCGCCAGGGGCGTCAAGGGCCACGTGCGGGTGCTGGCCAATACGACCGCCATGACCGAGTTCATGCCGGCCGTGCTGGGCCGCTTCCTGGCGGCGCATCCCGACGTCAACGTCGAACTGCGCGAGCGTCTCAGCTACCTGATCGTGCGGGCGGTGGCCGAGGGCTCGGCCGACCTGGGTATCGTGGCCGGATGCACGGCCGACCCGGGCCTGCAGTTCATCCCCTATCGCAAAGACCGGCTGGTGATGGTGGCCGCGGCCGGCCACCCGCTGGCCAACGAGCCCGCGGTGGCGTTCGCCGACACGCTGGGCAACGACTACGTCGGCCTGTCCGAATGGAGCGCCATCCATCCGTTCCTGGTGCAGGCGGCCGCGGCGCTGGGGCGCACTTTCAAGTTCCGCATCGAAGTGGGCAATTTCGAGGCGGTGTGCCGCATGATCGAGACCGGGGTGGGCATCGGCGTCATTCCCGAATCGGTGGCGCTGCGCTTTGCCCGCACGCTGAAGATCGCCATCGTGCCCCTGACCGACGACTGGGCGCTGCGCAAGCTGCAGATCTGCGTGCGCGACCGCGAGGCGCTGCCGGCCTTCGCGCGCGAGCTGGTCGACATGCTGGTGGCCGACGTGCCCGAGCGCGAACGCGAAGACGCGCCGCCGGCCGCGCGCGGCTGAATGTCAAGAATCTGCCAAGTTCACCACGCATAATCGCCCGGCCTTCCGCGTCTTCGGCGGAAGTTTCGTACGGGAAGTTATGCGCAAGACTCTGAGCGTGAACCAGGCGCTGTCGGCCATGCTGGCGGTATTCGTGACGCTGTTCGTGGCCGCGGCCGCGGGGGGCATCGGGCTGCTGCGCGACAGCCGCGCCGACATCCAGGCGCTGGGCCGGGGCAGCGTCGAGCGCGCCGGCGACCTCAGCGACCTGGGCAGCAGGCTGTTCCAGGCGCGCGCCTGGCTGACTGACGCCAAGACCTATATGGAAGGGGGGCTGGAGGCGCAGCGCGACCAGGCCCTGCAACAGTCGCAGGCCTTGCTGGCGCAGGCCGGGGCCAGCCATGAGCGCCTGCTGGCCAATCCGGATACGCAAGGGCAGGGCGCCGAACTGTTCGCCGCCGTGCAGACGGCCTATGCTGAACTGGCCAGCCAGGCGCTGCAACCGCTGCAGAAAGCCATTGAAGGCTGGAACGGCATCGAGGCCAATCGCATCGTGGAACAGGCGCTGCCGGCGCGCAGCGCCGCCTACCTGGCGGCGGTCGAGGCATTCCAGGCCTATGCGCGGGCCGAGGGCGAGGCCGCGGTGGCGCGGGCCGGCCTGGTGCTGAACCGGGCGATGGCCGCGGCCATCGCCCTGCTGGGGCTGGTCGCGGCGCTGGCCGTGGCGTTCCGGCTGGCATTCGGCCGGGTGGTGCTGCAGCCGCTGAAACAGGCCGGCGCCCATTTCGACAGGATCGCCGACGGCGATCTGGGCGGTGCCATCGCCGCGCGCAGCGAGAACGAGATCGGCGTGCTGTATTCGGCCATGCGGCGCATGCAGGCCGGGCTGACCGGCGCGGTCGCCACCGTGCGCCGCGGCGTCGAGGAAATCCACCTGGGCTCGCGCGAGATCGCCGCGGGCAATGGCGAGATGTCGGATCGCATCGCCCGCCAGGCGGGCGCCTTGCAAGAGGCGGCGGCCAATATGGCGACGCTGGCGGGCATGGTGCGGGTGTCGGCCGGGCACGCCGAGCAGGCCAGCGGCCAGGCGCACGACGCGGCCCGGCTGGCCGAGCGCGGCGGACAGGCGATGGGGGCCGTCGGCGACGCCATGCAGCACATCGTCGCGGATACCCGGCGCATCGAAGATATCGTCGAAGTGGTCGACAGCATTGCGTTTCGCACCAATATCCTGGCGCTGAACGCGGCGGTCGAGGCCGCCCACGCCGGCGAGCAGGGCAAGGGGTTCGCCGTGGTGGCCGGCGAAGTCCGGCTGTTGGCGCAGCGCAGCGCCCAGGCCGCCGACGAAATCCGAGCGCTGATCCAGGCCGCGTCTCGGCGCGTGGGCGAAGGAGTGCGCCAGGCCGATGCGGCCGGCCAGGCCGTGCGCGAGGCCGTGGCGGCGGCCGGCCAGGTGACCCGGCTGATGGCGGGCATTACCGAGGCGGCCGAGGAGCAATCCGCGGGCATCGATTCGGTCAACGACGCGGTGGCCCGGCTCGAGCGCGCCACCCAGGAAAACGCCGCCATGGTCGAGCAGACAGCCGCGGCGGCCGCCTCGCTGGAAGCGCAGGCAGCGTCCCTGCGGGCCGCCGTGGCGGTGTTCAAGCTCGAGGCCGGGCAGGGCGAGGCGACGCATGACGCCGCCGTTGCCCGGCGCGCCGCGCGCCCCCGGCTGGCCGCCGTCCCGGGCTAGCATGGGTCGGTCTGCGCAAGCCCGGGCCCGCGCCGCGCGTCCCGGGGATGCCGGCCGGGGCCGTCTACAATGGCGGCATGACGTCGACGAATTCTGACCTGTCCCTGG
>Ga0182735_1002724_pt1 | contig 10495 bp, 6 predicted proteins | sample eDN5th30CKraftMG_FD_128524 | JGI IMG/M metagenome (GOLD analysis project Ga0182735, IMG submission 128524) | Enriched Miracle-Growth compost microbial communities from Emeryville, California, USA - eDNA 5th pass 30_C Kraft MG (version 2) (version 2) ... | reverse complement strand
GAAAACAGGAAGTCTTCGAGATAGCTCATGATGTGCTTTCTTTGCTCGCCGATCTCGACCCATTCGCTGCCGGGGCTGATCGTGTCGGCGACCGTCACGTGCTCTTCGAGCTTCGAGCGCATCTGGTCGAAGTATCCCACCGTAAGGTTGACACCCAGCCGCACCTGCCCCTGGTCGGGCACTAGCTCGCCCAGGATGATCTTGAGCAGCGTTGTCTTGCCCACGCCGTTGGGGCCGATGAGGCCGATGCGATCCTGGCGCAGGATGGTGGTGGACAAGTCGCGGACGATGATTCGTTCGCCGAAGGCATGGCTGACCCCGGTAAGTTCGGCCACGAGCTTGCCCGAGCGTTTGCCCTCGGCAATGGCCAGGCTGACATTGCCCACCCGTTCGCGCCGCGCCGCCCTTTCGCGGCGCAGTGCCTCGAGGCGGCGCACCCGTCCTTCGTTGCGTGTGCGGCGCGCCTCGACGCCCTTGCGTATCCAGGCTTCTTCCTGGGCGAGCACTTTATCGAACTTGGCGTTCTGCTGCTGTTCCGCCTGCAGCCATTCTGCCTTGCGGCGCTGCCAGTCGCTGAAATTGCCCGGAAAGCTGAACAGGCGGCCCCGGTCGAGTTCGATGATGCGGGTGGTTACCACGTCGAGGAAGCGGCGGTCGTGGGTAATGAGTATGACGGCGCATCGCGCCGCCAGCAGGCGTTTTTCAAGCCAGGCTATGCCTATGAAATCAAGGTGGTTGGTGGGCTCGTCGAGCAGCAGCAGGTCGGGCTCGTCGGCCAGGGCGCGCGCGAGGGCGACGCGCTTGCGGGTGCCGCCGGACAGGCCCGCGATGGATGCATCGCCGTCCAGCCCCAGCTCGTCGATAAGCGCCTGCACGCGGGCGGGGCGAGCCCAGTCTTCGCTTTCGTTGACGTCGCCACACAGGGTTTCGAAAACGGTGGCGGTTTCGTCCAGCATGGGCTCTTGTTCGACGGTGGCGACACGCAGGCCCCCGAGCCGCTTTATGTCGCCATCGTCGGGAGCGGTGCGTCCGTCCAGCACCTTGAGCAGCGAAGACTTGCCGGCGCCGTTGCGGCCGATCAGCCCGATGCGCTCGTCGGACTGAACTGTGAGATCGGCATGATCAAGCAGGGGGTGGTGACCGTAAGCCAGTTGAACGTCGGTGAGGGTAATAAGGTTGACAGCCATATATATAAAGTAGTGCGAGGGCGCGATCTGGAAGCCGGGCCTCGCGTGCAACGGATGGATGGAGTGCCTGTGGCGGTGCACCGCAACCGCTATTGTCGCAGGTTGCCGGCGCGGCGGGGCCCAAAGCGCGGGAATGCCGCGCCGGCTACAATGGCGGGGCAAGGCAGACCGGGCAATCGCGGTATTTCGATATCGAGGAAGGTCCGGACTCCACAGGGCGGGATAGCGGCTAACGGCCGCCCGTTCGGGCTCGCGGCTTCGGTCGTGTGTCCGAGCGAGGAACAGGGCCACAGAGACGAGTCTGCCGCGAGGGCGCGTGCGCACCCGTACGGCCATCTCCGTACGGCGCGGCTTGTCAGCAAGGCGCGGCGCGGCAGGGTGAAACGCGGCAACCTCTATCCGGAGCAACATCAAATAGGCATGCGCCGGTCCCTCGGGACTGAAAGGGCGGCTCGTCCGAGCATGCGGGTAGATGGCTAGAGTGCGCCAGCAATGTCGCACCCAGAGGAATGATTGCCCGCCGGACCTCGTGTCCGGCGTACAGAATCCGGCCTATAGGTCTGTCTTGCCTCCCCCTTCCTGCTTCATCAGAGGGTTTGTAAACAAAAGCAAACCTCATAGCGCGGCTTCGCCGCGTCTGATCGCACAAAGCACTTTTAGATCATTCTGCAATCCATTGATTTCTTTGCTTTTTTCTTGGGCGAACTTGTGTGGTAACGCCTGTAAGTGCTTGTTGTCATTGAAAAAACCGCGATTTAGCGCTTGACCGCCGGCAAACCTTACCGTAGAGTGGGGCAAAGTAGGATTTTGTGCAAAAAAGTGGGGATAAACAGGTGTTCCAGGGAAGCAGCGCACTCACATTGGATGCCAAGGGGCGGATCTCGATTCCGACCCGGCATCGTGACGCGCTTCGTTCGCAGGTCGAGGGCCGCCTGACCCTCACGCGACACCCCGATGGCTGCCTCCTGGTCTATCCCCGCAACATCTGGGAACAGAAGCGCGAGCAGATCGCCGCTTTCCCGGCTTCCGCCAGGCCCTTGCAGCGCCTGTTGCTGGGCAACGCCCAGGATGTCGACATGGACAGTTCGGGCCGCATCCTGGTCGCGCCCGAGCTGCGTCAGGCGGCCGGCCTTGCGCGCGAAGTCATGCTTTTGGGAATGGGAGGGCACTTCGAATTGTGGGACGCGGCCGAATGGGCGCGTTCCGAAGCCGAAGCGCTGGCACAGGGCATGACCGACGCCCTCGACAATTTTTCGTTCTGAAGCATCTATGGAGTTCACACACCGACCCGTGCTGCTAGAGCCCACGGTCAACGCCCTCGTTGATCCCGGCTTCGACGCCAAGTCGCGTGTGTTCCCGCAGGATGGCGCCGTCCTGCGCCCCGATGGGGTGTATGTGGATGGAACCTTTGGTCGCGGGGGGCATAGCCGATTGCTGCTGTCGCGGCTGGGGCCGGGCGCCAGGCTGGTGGTTTTCGATAAGGACCCGGTTGCGATCCAGGCGGCATCGCAGCTTCAGGCGCAGGACGCCCGGGTAAGCGTGGTGCATGGCGGTTTTGCCTCCATGCGCGAAGAGTTGGAGGCATTGGGCCTGGCGCAGGTGGATGGCGTCATGCTCGATCTGGGAATGTCGTCGCCCCAGATCGATGATGCCGAAAGAGGTTTTTCGTTCATGCGCGAAGGCCCCCTGGACATGCGCATGGATACGAGCCGCGGAATGACCGCGGCTCAATGGCTGGCAGAGGCCAGTGTAGAAGAGATCAAGGAGGTCATAGCGAAATATGGCGAAGAACGGTTTGCTTTCCAGATTGCAAAGGCGATTGCTGCTCGCCGCGAATCCCGGCCGCTGCGCACAACGCTCGACCTCGCCGAGCTCGTCGCCAGTGTCGTCCGCACGCGCGAAAAGGGTCAACATCCGGCCACTCGCACCTTTCAGGCTTTACGGATTCACATCAATCAAGAGCTCGAAGAACTCGCGCGCGCCCTCGCGGCAGCTTTGAGGCTCCTGGCTCCGGGAGGGCGCTTGGCGGTGATCAGCTTCCATTCTCTCGAAGACCGCATGGTCAAGCAGTGCATCGCAGCGGCGCGTCGCCGCAGCGAGGCGCAGGCCCGCCTGCCCATTCCCGAGAAGGATATGCCGCAGCCCATTCTCGTGCCGCTCGGCAAGGTTCTGCCCACGGCCGATGAGGCGGCGGCCAACCCGCGCGCACGCTCTGCCGTGCTGCGCGTGGCCAGCCGCAGCGATGCGCCGCTGCCCGCCGACGCGGGGGCTTCGTTCGTGAACGAGATCCGTCTTGTGCCCCAGCCGGCATCCCGCGCTGTCCGGAGGAAAAACTGATGGGCCGGCTCAGCATCGTCTTTGCCATTCTGCTGATGCTCTCGGCCATCTCGCTGGTGACGGCGCGGTATCAGTCGCGCCAGTTGTTCGTGGCTTCAGAGCGCCAGGCCGGGCAGGCCCGCGAACTGGACACCGATTGGCGCCGCCTGCAGCTCGAGCGTGCCGAACTCGTGCGCAATGCGCGAATCGATGAAATCGCCCGCCACGACCTCGGCATGCTGCCGGCCTCGCCCGACCGCACCCTGTACCTGAAGGGCGATTTCGCCCCTGTTCCGGCGCCGCGCGCCTCGAACGGAGGGCAGCCATGAAGCGCGTGCGTTTCTATGACAGCCCTGTGCTGAACATCCAGATGCCCATGTGGCGGGCCCGCCTGGTCCTCATATTGCTGATGCTCGGCTTGGGGGCCGTGGTGGTCAAGGCACTGTACCTGCAAGGCATGTCCAAGGATTTCCTGCAGCAACAGGGCGAGCGGCGCTACGAGCGCACGCTCGTGCTGCCTGCCACGCGCGGCAAGATATTCGATCGCACCGGCGAGGTCGTGCTGGCGTCGACCATACCTGTGCGTGCCATCTGGGCCATTCCCGAAGACGCCAAAGAAGCCAGCGGCGAGCAGTTGGCCCAACTGGGCAAGCTGCTTGAAATGCCGGTGAACGACATTCAGGCCAGGCTGGCCAACGAAGACAAGAACTTCGTTTACATCAAGCGGCAGGTGTCCGTCGAGCTGGCCGATCGCATCAAGGCGCTGAAGATTCCCGGCATCCATCAGCAGGCGGAAGTGCGCCGTTTCTATCCGGAAGGCGGAATGACCGCCCATGTTCTGGGCTTCACCAATATCGAAGACAAGGGCATCGAGGGGGTGGAGCTTACCTTCAACGAAGAGCTGTCGGGTACGCCGGGCAGCCGGCGGGTGATTCGCGACCGGCTTGGCCGGGTCGTCGAGGACGTGCAGGCGGTGGTGCCGCCGGTCGACGGCCAGGATCTTCGCCTGTCCATCGACGCCGGCTTGCAGTTCGATGCCTATTCGGCCCTTAAAAAAGGCATGGAAGAGCATAACGCCAAGGCCGCCGCCGCCATCGTGCTCGATGTCAAGACCGGAGAGGTGCTGGCGCTGGTCAATCTTCCCACGTATGACCCCAACCAGCGCGACGATCGCAAGGGCGCTGCGCTGCGCAACCGCGCCATTACCGACACCTTCGAGCCGGGTTCCATCATGAAACCGTTCACGGTGGCGCTGGCCCTTGATCTGGGCAAGGTCACCACCAGCACCAAGTTCGACACCGGCAACGGTCGCTACCGCTACCAGGGCTCGGTCATTTCCGACGTGAGCCGCAACGGGGTGCTCGACATTGCCGGCATCCTGCGCCGCTCGAGCAATATCGGCATGACCATGATCTCCGAGCGGCTTACTTCGCAGGAAATGTGGACCAAGTTCACCGAACTGGGCTTCGGCAGGGCGCCGCATACGAACTTTCCCGGGGTGGCTTCGGGCAAGCTGCGGCCCTGGGAGCGCTGGCGCCCCATCGAGCGGGCCACCATGGCCTACGGCTATGGCTTGTCAGCCTCGCTTTTGCAAGTGGCGCACGCCTATACCGTTTTTGCCCGCAATGGCGACATGGTTTCGCTGACTCTGCTCAAGCGCCAGGGCAAGCCCACCTCGGTGCAGGTGTACAAGCCTGAAGACGCTGCTCTGATACGCTCGATGCTCGAGGCGGCGGCGGGGCCCGACGGCGCCAAGCTGGCGCAGGTGCAGGGCTATCGTGTCGCCGGCAAAAGCGGTACGGCGCGCAAGATCGTCGATGGGCGCTACAGCACCTCCAAGTATCGCAGCTCTTTCGTCGGATTCGCCCCCGTATCCGATCCGCGCATCGTTGTGGCGGTAACGCTCGACGAGCCGCAGGGCGGCGCATACTACGGCGGCCGGGTGGCGGCGCCGGTCTTTTCCAATATCGTGGCAAGCAGCTTGCGGCGCATGGGCGTGCAGCCCGACGCCCCGTTCGAGTCTCTGGTCGCAGTGGGTTCCGCCGGGGAGCAAGAATGAATACGCCGCAATTGATCGCCTGGATTGAAAGCCACGCGCCGCGCAGCGCCCTGCTGTGCCTGGATTCGCGCAGCATCCGGCGGGGCGATGTGTTCTTTGCCTGCCCGGGCCTGAAAAGCGACGGGCGGGACTACGTCGAGCAGGCGATTGCAAACGGGGCCGCGGCCGTCCTCGTGCATGCCGACGGAGCCACGGCACGCGCCGCCGAAGGCGCGCCCGTCCTTGAAGTCGAGGGGCTGGCCGGCAAGCTGGGCGAGCTTGCGCACGAATGGTATGGGCGTCCTTCCGAGGCGTTGTCGGTGGTGGCGATTACGGGTACCAATGGCAAGACCTCGTCGGTGCAGTGGCTGGCGGCGGCGCTGAATGCCGAGGGAGTGCCCTGCGGCACGGTAGGCACCCTGGGGGTCACGCTGCCCGACGGCACGAATCTGGGCGGCGCGCTGACGACGCCCGATGTGCTGACCATGCATCGCAGCCTGGCCGCCATTCGCGATGCGGGCGCCACGGTGGCCGCGATCGAGGCTTCGTCCATCGGGTTGGACCAGGGCCGGCTCGACGCCGTCCATATCCGCATCGCGGGATTCACCAATCTTACCCACGACCATCTCGACTATCACCACACCATAGAGCGCTACAAGGCCGCCAAGTTCGCCCTGTTCCACAGGCCGGGCCTGGGCGGCGCCGTGGTCAATATCGACGACCCCGTCGGCCGGGAGCTGGCCTTGCAGGTCGAAGGCATGAGCCTGGACACCTATTCCCTGGGTCAGGATACATCCGCCTCGATCCAGGCCGGCGACGTGCATACCGGCACCTATGGCCTGGTGTTCAATCTTTCCATTGCTCAGCGAACCGCCCAGATCGTCACGCGGCTGGTCGGCTTGCACAATGTCTCCAATCTGCTGCTGATCGCCGGAGTGCTCGGGCAACTGGGCTGGTCGGTGTCGCGCATTGCCCGCGCGCTGTCCGCCTTGCGTTCGGTGGGCGGGCGGCTGCAGCTTGTCGAAGCCCTGGATTGCGCAGCGGCAGAGTCGGGCGCAAGCGAACCCATGGTGGTGGTCGACTACGCCCACACGCCCGATGCCCTGCACCGGGCGCTGGAGGCCTTGCGTGAAACGGCCGGTTCCCGGGGCGGGCGGCTGATTTGCGTCTTTGGCTGCGGCGGCGACCGCGACAAATCCAAGCGTCCCGTGATGGGACGCCTGGCCGATCAGCTTGCCGACATGGTCATTCTTACCAACGACAACCCGCGTTCAGAAGACCCGCAGGCCATTCTGGACGACATCCTGCGCGGCATGCCGGGCCGGCCCCTGGTGCAGCCCGATCGCGCCGCGGCCATACTGCAGGCCGTCTGGCGTGCCGAGCCGGCCGATGTCGTGCTGCTGGCGGGCAAGGGCCACGAAACCTATCAAGAAATCGCCGGACAGCGCAGCGCGTTCGACGACAGGGAGTGGTCGAGGCTGGCCCTGACCTGGCGCCGTGGCGCTTCGCTCAGTTCGGATTCGCGCCGGATCGCGCAAGGCCAGATCTTCCTGGCGCTGGCGGGTGAGCGCTTCGACGGCCACGCCTATCTCGAGCAGGTGCGCGAGGCGGGCGCCTGCGCCGCGATCGTGGCCCGGCGCAACCCCGACGTCGACCTGCCCCAGTTCGAAGTGGGCGATACCGCACACGCCCTAAGGCTGCTCGGTTCGCAATGGCGGCGCTGCTTTGACATTCCGGCCATCGCCGTTACGGGCAGCAACGGCAAGACGACGACCAAGGAGATGGTCGCATCCATCCTGCGTGCCTGGGTGGGTCCGGAAAACGCACTATGGACGCGGGGCAACCTGAACAACGAGCTGGGCGTGCCTCTTACTCTTCTCGAGCTCAAGCCCGCCCATCAAGCCGCGGTCTTCGAGCTGGGCATGAACCATCCCGGCGAAATCGCCCTGCTGGCCGACATGGCGCGGCCCACTGTCGCGCTGGTCAACAACGCCCAGCGCGAGCACCAGGAGTTCATGCACACGGTCGAGGCGGTGGCGCGTGAAAACGGCAGCGTGATCGGCGCCTTGCCCGAAGACGGCGTCGCCGTCTTCCCCGGCGACGACCTGTATACCGGCTTGTGGCGCGAGCTCTCGGCCGGGCGGCGCACGCTGGTGTTCGGCCTGGAGGCGTCGTTCGATGTCTACGCGGACGAAATCCGCGCCGAGCCGGCCCGCACGGGCTTCCGGCTGAATACCCCCGGCGGCGCGGCCTTCGTGCAGCTTGGGGCGCCGGGAGTGCACAATCTTCGCAATGCGCTGGCCGCGGCGGCCTGCGCATTCGCCGCCGGCGCGCCCCTGGCGGCAATCGTCAACGGGCTGCAAGGCTTCGACCCGGTGGCGGGCCGCATGCAGCCGCGTGCGCTGCCCGGCGGGCTGCAACTGATCGATGATACGTATAATGCCAACCCTGATTCGGTCAGGGCCGCCATCGACGTGCTGGCCCAGTTGCAGGGGCGCAAGGTGCTGGTCCTGGGCGACATGGCCGAAGTCGGATCGGACGGCCCGGCCATGCATGCAGAGGTCGGCGCCTACGCCAGAGAGCAGGGCATCGACGCCTTGCTCACCTTTGGCCCGGCCGCCCGCCAGTGCGCGCAGGCATTCGGGGCCAACGCCCATTCTTTCGACGACATCGATGCGCTGCTCGAGCGCCTCGTCGGATTGTCGCCGGCCAATATTCTAGTAAAAGGCTCTCGCAGTACACGTATGGAACGAGTGGTTCAGGGATTTACACAACGACTCCAGGCGCAGGCCGAAGGAGACCACAATGTTGCTTGAGCTGGCCCGCTGGCTGTCCGACTCCCACGTGCGCGCATTCGGTGTCTTCGAGTACATCACCTTCCGGGCGGTGCTGGCCTGCGGAACGGCCCTGCTCATCGGGCTGCTGGCGGGACCCATGGTCATCCGCAAGCTGACCGAGCTCAAGATCGGACAGGCCGTGCGTGGCTACGGACCCGAGTCCCACATACAGAAAAACGGCACGCCCACGATGGGCGGGGCGCTTATCCTCATCTCCGTGGCGGTCAGCACCTTGCTGTGGGCCGACTGGACCAACCGCTTTGTCTGGGTGGTGCTGCTCGTCACCTTCGGCTTCGGCTGGATAGGCTGGGCGGACGACTACAAGAAAGTCGTCAACCGCGACCCCGAAGGCATGTCGGCGCGGCGCAAGTTCTTCTGGCAGGCGCTGATCGGCCTCGTGGCCGCCGTCTATCTCACCTTTGCCGTGTCCGCGCCCGCCAACGCCGAACTCTGGCCGCTGTTTCGCGACTGGGTGCTGAGCGGCTTCACCTTGCCCCTGCCCACCCGGGCCGACTTGATCGTGCCCTTTTTCAAGAGCGTCAGCTATCCCCTGGGCGTTTTCGGCTTTGCGGCCCTGACCTGGTTCGTCATCGTGGGCACCAGCAATGCGGTCAACCTCACCGACGGCCTTGACGGACTGGCCATCATGCCAACCGTCATGATCGGCAGCGCCCTGGGCATCTTCGCCTACGTGGTCGGGCGGGTCGACTATTCGAAATACCTGCTGTTTCCGCACATTCCGGGCGCATCCGAGGTCATGGTGCTGTGCGCCGCAATCGCCGGCGCCGGCCTGGCCTTCCTGTGGTTCAACGCTTATCCCGCACAGGTCTTCATGGGCGACGTGGGCGCGCTGGCCCTGGGCGGTGCGCTGGGCGCCATTGCCGTCATCGTCCGCCAGGAAATCGTGCTGTTCATCATGGGTGGCGTCTTTGTCGTCGAAACCCTGTCCGTCATGGTGCAGGTGGCCTGGTTCAAGTACACCAAAAGGCGATACGGCGAAGGCCGGCGGATATTGCGCATGGCGCCGCTGCACCACCACTTCGAGGTGGGCGGCTGGAAAGAAACACAGGTGGTGGTCCGTTTCTGGATCATCACCATGATCCTGGTACTGATAGGCTTGGCCACACTGAAGCTGCGATGAGCGATTTTTCCATTTCCTCGATCCGGAGCGACGCACCGACCCTTATCCTGGGGCTGGGCTTGACGGGCGTGGCCGCGGCACGGTGGTGCGCGCGGCACGGCGCGCCGCTGCGCGTCCTGGATACGCGCGAAGCGCCGGCGGGGCTGGACGCGTTGCGCGAGGGCCTGGCCGCAGCCAACGTGGATTACCGCCTGGGCGCCCGGCATTTCGTCGCAGAAGCGCTGCAGGATGTGTGCAGCATCGTGATCAGTCCCGGCCTGTCGCCGCGCGAAGAGCCGGTCGCCGGGCTGCTTGCCCAGGCGCGTGAGCGCGGTATCGAGATCATCGGCGAGATCGAGCTTTTTGCCCGGGCGCTGCGCGACATGGCCGAGCAGGCATATACACCCAAGGTGCTGGCCGTCACCGGCACCAACGGCAAGACCACGGTCACCGCCATGACGCGCGAGTTCGTGGCCGCCAGCGGCTTGAGCGCGCGCGCCGCGGGCAATATCGGGCCCGCCGCCCTTGCAGCCTTGCTGGACGCCTGCGACCAGGGGCAGCTGCCTGATGTCTGGGTGCTCGAGCTGTCGAGCTTCCAGCTCGAGTCGACCTACAGCCTGGCGCCGGACGCCGCCGTGGTGCTCAATGTAACGCAGGATCATCTTGACTGGCACGGTTCCATGCAGGCATATGCCGCGGCCAAGGCCCGCGTGCTGCAAGCGGCGCGCATCGCGGTCGTCAATCGCGACGATGCGCTTGTCGCCGCCATGGTGGACAACCTGCGGTCGGTCGGCGTACGCAGTTTCGGCCGCGGCGCACCGCAATGGGAAGGCGATTTCGGCCTGGATGGCGGTTCGGGCCTGAGCTGGCTGGCTTATGGCGAGCCGAGTGACTACGACCCCCGGCCGACCGGCCGGCGCAAGAAATCCGACGCCGCGCCGCAAAGGCCCGAAGCGCGTCCTTCCCACCTGATGCCGGTTGACGCCATGCGGGTGCG
>Ga0182735_1002720_pt1 | contig 10501 bp, 7 predicted proteins | sample eDN5th30CKraftMG_FD_128524 | JGI IMG/M metagenome (GOLD analysis project Ga0182735, IMG submission 128524) | Enriched Miracle-Growth compost microbial communities from Emeryville, California, USA - eDNA 5th pass 30_C Kraft MG (version 2) (version 2) ... | reverse complement strand
CCTCGACCTCGTCGGGGCGCGGGAACTCGACACCGGCTTCGTGCTCAAGGTCAAGAACATCCGCCTGAAGGGCGATGCCGCCAAGCTCCATCTGGCGCTGGACCGGCCGCCGCAGTTCAGCGGCCTAGACGAGGCGGCGCAGGTCGGCCGGCTGGTCATCGCCCCCTCGACCAACCATGTCGAGCGGGCGTTCAATCCGTCGAAATACGGAGAATTCTCGCCCGAGCCGGTGATGGAGATCACCCTGCCCTCGCTCGCCGACCCGTCGCTGGCCCCCGACGGCGCCTGCGTGCTCTCGGGCGTGGTGCAGTACGCGCCCTACGCCCTGAGGGAGGGCTGGGAAACCGGCAAGCCGAAATTCCTGGCGGCGATTATGGCGCAACTGGAAGCCTATGCGCCCGGCATCGGCAAGCTGGTGCGCCATGCCGAACTGCTGACGCCGGCCGACCTCGAAACCCGCTACCGCATGCCGGGCGGTCACTGGCATCACGGCGAGTTGCAGGCCGACCAGATGCTGGTATCGCGCCCGGTCGCCGGCTGGTCCGGCTACGACACACCGATCGACGGCCTGTTCCTGGCCGGCGCCGGCTCGCATCCGGGCGGCGGCGTTTCCGGCCTGCCGGGCCTGAACGCGGCAAGGCGGGTGATGGAAAGGAGAGACAGGTGATGGATATCCCGGTTTCGTCTCGCCGCGCCGCCCAGCTTCATTTCCACACGCTGCGGGCAGGCACCCCGTTCCAGCCGCGCATCGACGAACTGGCCAAGACGCAGGACTGGTACGACTGGTCCGGCTACCGAGCGCCCGCCTCGTTGTGGGACGAGGAACTGGAATATTTCGCCATCCGCAGCCAGGCGGCGCTGTTCGACATCTCGCCGATGACCAAGTACCGCATCGAAGGCCCCGAGGCGGAGGCTTTCTGCAACCGGCTGACGCTGCGCGATGTGGCCAGGTTGAAGCCCGGCCGCGTGCACTACACCGCCTGGTGCGACGATGCCGGCCACGTGCTGGACGACGGCACCCTGTTCCGGCTTTCGCCGACCCGCTTCCGGCTGTGCGCGCAGGAACGCCACCTGCCGTGGCTGCTCGATTCCGCCATCGGCTTCGACGTCGCGATCGAGGAGGAAACGGAAGCCGTCGCCGGGTTGGCCCTGCAGGGGCCGACCTCGTTCGCCGTGCTGCGCGAGGCCGGCTTCGCCGGCGTCGAGCGGCTGAAGGTCTTCGACATCGCCGAATTCGCGCATGACGGCTCAACCGTCGTCATCTCGCGCACCGGCTTCACAGGCGACCTCGGCTACGAATTGTTCGTGCCGGTCGAGCGGGCGCTGTCCTTGTGGGACCGGCTGACGGAGGCGGGCGAACTGCACGGCATCCGCGCCATCGGCTACACCGCACTCAACCGCGCGCGGCTGGAGGCAGGCCTGATCGTCGCCAATTCGGACTTCGTCACCGCCGAGCACGCCATCCGCGCCGACCGGCTGCGCATGCCCGACGAGATCGGCCTCGGCTTCATGGTCGATCCGGCGAAGGGCCATTTCAACGGCCGCCGCGCCATTCTTGACGCACGGGAGAGGAAAAAACTGCGCCATGTGCTGGTCGGACTGGAGATCGAGGGCAACATTCCGGCCGAGCACGCCATCGTCTATCACAGGAAGTCGCGGGAGGTCGGGCTGGTCAGCGCCGCCATGTGGTCGCCGATGGCCAAGCGCAACATCGCCCTCGCCTCGCTGGAGCGCCCCTATGGCGACCGCGTGACCGACGATCTCTGGGTGGAAATCTACGCGATGCGCGAACTGAAATACGAGAAGATGATGAAGCGGGCGAAGGTGGTGCCCCGTCCCTTCATCCGGCTCGAGCGCCGCACCGCCACCCCTCCGGCTGATTTTTGACGCCGATGGCCGAGGACCCGGAAACCGCCGAGCAGTGGCGGCTGGTCAACACCCCGCTCGGCGAGGAATGGTCCGGCCGCACCCGCTATGCGGCGGCCATGTATTTCCACAAGCGCGGCGAGATGGATGCGGAAACGCTGGAAGTCTACCGCATCTGCGCCCGGCTCGACCGCGAGGACCCGCTGCCGATCATCCGCGAGCGCGGCGTGGGCAGAAGATGGCTCGAACGGATGACGTCAGAGTCCTCTTGAAAAACCGTCAGGCAGTGGCGAAAACGGTGGCTGGCGAGCACCGGAGCGGAGCGTACATCAGGTACGTGAGCACCGGCGCGGAGCCGGACGCCGTTTGCAGCCCGGCCTCACGGAGTTTTCAAGAGGACTCCTAGCCGATCACGCGTTCCAGCATGCCCACCCAGTTCTTCCAGGCGATCTTTTCGATCAGTTCCTCGCCGTAGCCGTGCTTGCGCAGCGCGTCGATCAGGTTTGGCAGGCCGGCGACGTCGCCGATCTCGTCGGAAATCCCCGCCCCGTCGAAATCCGAGCCGAAGCCGACGCCATCTTCGCCCAGCGCCTCCAGCAGCGCATCGACATGACGCACCATGATGTCGAGCCCGACCTTGCGGTCCGACGAGCCGCGCGGGTCGAGGAAGCCGGTGGCGAAGTTGAGCCCGACCATGCCCTTGCTGTCGCGGATGGCGCCAAGCTGCCAGTCGGTCAGGTTGCGCGCGCTGGCGCTGATCGAATGGACGTTGGAGTGGGTGGCGACCAACGGCGCGTCGCTGAGTGCCGCCACGTCGCGAAAGCCCTTCTCGTTGAGATGGGAAAGGTCGATCTGGATCTTCAGCCGGTTGCAGGCTTTCACCAGCGCCTTGCCGGCATCGGTCAGGCCGTCGCCGATGTCGGGCGAGGCGGGAAAGCGGAAGGGCACGCCATGGCCGAAGGCGTTAGGCCGGCTCCACACGATGCCGAGCGAGCGCAGGCCGGCGGCATGAAGCACGTCCAGCGCGGTGAGGTCGGTGTCGATCGCTTCCGCACCCTCGATATGGAACACGGCGGCGAGCGAGCCGCGCGCCATCGCGGCGCGGATATCGGCGGCGCTGCGGCAGACGGAGAGCGCCCCGGCTCGTTCAAGCCTGAACAGGATCGAGGCCATGCCGAGCGTTGAGGTCCGCGCCTCGTCGATCGACAGGCGCGGTGCCATCGGCTCGTCGTTGCCGGGCATGGTCGAGGCGCCGACGGGCTTGGCCGGCCGCTCCTCGACCGGCGGCGGGAACATCGCGAACATGCCGCCAGCGAAGCCGCCCTTTTTCGCACGCGGCAGGTCGATGTGCCAGTTGGCCGGCGCGCCTTCCATGAACAGTTTTTCCTTGTCGGCCTGCTGCGTCATGTAGAGCTTGAGCAACGTGTCGTTATGGCCGTCGAAGACCGGAACGAGAGGAGCTTGTGACATCGGGGCAACTCGTTTCATGGGGAGGAGGGTCCCTCCTGTTTAGGCAGAAGTGCGGGCCTGCGCAAATGCCGTCTTCGCCTTCACCCCCTCTTCAACTTCGCTCCCCGTCTTCAACTTCACCCTTGTGGCGGCGCGTCTGGAATGCTGGAAAGGGGTGAACAGCGGTACCTCGGGGACAGCCATGGCCAACACGCTCTACGATGCGCTTTTTCTCGCCCATGAGGGGAGTGAAAAAACGTTCCTGGCGCTGAAGGCCGGCCGTGCCGTCAGCTACGGCGCGTTCCTGCGGCAGACGGCGCGCTTCGCCCATGCGCTGAGGGCTTGCGGGGTCGAACCGGGCGACCGGGTCGCGTTGCAGGCGAAGAAATCGCCGGAGGCGCTGGCGGTCTACGCCGCCTGCGTCGCGGCGGGCGCCGTGTTCCTGCCGCTCAACACCGCCTATACGCCGAGCGAGGTCGACTATTTCGTCAGCGACGGGCAAGCGAAGCTTCTGGTCTGCGATGGCGCCGGCGCCTCGGCGCTGGAGCCGGTCGCGGCCGGGGCCGGCGCACGGCTGCTGACGCTGAACGGCGATGGGTCGGGAACGCTTGCCGACCTGGCGCGCGGGCAGCCGGAGCGCTTCGAGCCGGTGGAGCGGCGCGCCGGCGACCTGGCCGCCTTCCTCTACACTTCCGGCACCACCGGCCGCTCGAAAGGCGCGATGCTGACGCAGGACAACCTTTTGTCCAATGCCGAGGCGCTCGTCGAAACCTGGCGCTTCACCGAAAGCGACGTGCTGCTGCACGCGCTGCCGATCTTCCACACGCACGGCCTGTTCGTCGCCACCAACACCATCCTGCTTGCCGGCGGCTCGATGATCTTCCTGCCAGCCCTCGACATCGACGACCTGATCGCGATGATGCCGCAGGCGACGACCATGATGGGGGTGCCGACCTTCTACACCCGCCTTCTCGCCGATCCCCGCCTGACCCGCGAATTGACGGCGCATATGCGGCTGTTCGTTTCCGGCAGCGCGCCGCTGCTGGCCGATACCCATGTCGAATTCGAGCGGCGCACCGGCAAGAAGATCCTCGAGCGCTACGGCATGACCGAGACCAACATGAACACCTCCAACCCCTATGACGGCGAGCGCCGCGCCGGCACCGTCGGCCGCCCGCTGCCCGGGGTGGACCTGCGCATCGTCGAGCCCGAGAGCGGCCGGCCGGTGGCGACCGGCGAGGTCGGCATCATCGAGGTCAAGGGCCGCAACGTCTTCAAGGGCTACTGGAAAATGCCGGAAAAGACGCGCGAGGAATTCCGCCCCGACGGCTTCTTCATCACCGGCGACCTCGCCACGCTCGATGCGGATGGCTACGTCACCATCGTCGGCCGCGCCAAGGATCTGATCATCGCCGGCGGCTACAACATCTACCCGAAGGAAGTGGAACTGCTGCTGGACGAGGAACCCGGCGTGCTGGAATCGGCGGTGATCGGCGTGCCGCATCCCGACCTCGGCGAGGCCGTGGTCGCCGTGGTGGTGCCCCGGGCGGGCGCGACGCTGGACGAGGCGGCGCTGCTTGCCGCCATCGCCCCGAAGCTCGCACGCTTCAAGCAGCCGCGCCGCGTCTTTTCCATCGCGGAACTGCCGCGAAACACCATGGGCAAGGTGCAGAAGAACGCGCTACGCGAACGTTTCAAGGGAGTTTTCGCCTAGCCGCCCGCCGCCACGTCGCGGCAGGGGAAAACCGCGTCAGGACATGGTGTCCAGCTTGCGCTGCATGGCCGCGATCTGTTCCTTCAGTTCCTGCAGGTCGCCGGCCTTTTCCGCCTCGTCCTTGTTCGCCTCGCCCTTTTTTTCGCCCTGCGGAGCATCGGCAGCGCCGCCGGCCTGCGGGAACGGCGTGAACATGCGCATCGCGTTCTGGAACATCTCGATGTTGCGGCGCGTCTGCTCCTCCAGCGCCTTCATCGGCGACTTCATGACGTCGATGGGCGATTGCGCCAGCGATGCCTTCATCTGCGCGCGGAACCGTTCCTGCTCCTTGGAAAAGGCGATCATCGACTGCTCGAGGAAGCTCGGCACCACCGCCTGCATCTGGTCGCCGTAGAAGGCGATCAACTGGCGAAGGAAGGAAACCGGCAGCATGTTCTGCCCGTCCTTGTTCTCCAGCTCGAAAATGATCTGCGTCAGCACGGGGTGGGTGATGTCCTCCCCCGTCTTGGCATCCTGGACCGTGAATTCCTCCCCCTTCTTGACCATCTCGGCCAGGTCCTCGAGCGTCACATAGGTGCTCGTGCCCGTGTTGTAGAGCCGCCGGTTCGCGTACTTCTTGATCACCACCGGTTCGTCTTTTGCCGCCATCAGTCTCCTCCGGCGACCGGCCCGCCTTCGATCGAACAGGCCGGTGGCATTGCGTCTGGGGCCGAGGATATGCGCAAAGTCGATGCAATTCCAAGCGCTTTGTGCAGTGCGGGAGCGCCGATGCCGCTTATGCCGGCAAATGTCGCCGCGGTCGGCGAGGTCCGGGAGCCCGACGACACTCGACCTATTTCCGGTTTGACTCGCCGATGGGAAAGGGCAAGAAAAGTAGACACGTCTGAATTGCACCATCCACCGGAGAAAAAGAATGCCTGCTGCCAATGCCATCGTCGTCGCCAGCGCCGCGCGCACGCCCGTCGGCTCTTTCAACGGGGCATTCGCCGCCACCCCCGCGCACGACCTCGGCGCGGCCGTCATCCGCGAATTGCTGGCACGTGCGAAGGTCGAGGCCGCCGAAGTCAACGAGGTCATCCTCGGCCAGGTGCTGACCGCGGCCCAGGGGCAGAACCCGGCGCGCCAGGCCTCGATCAACGCCGGCCTGCCCAAGGAGACGACCGCCTGGGGCCTCAACCAGGTATGCGGCTCGGGCCTTCGCGCGATCGCGCTCGGCATGCAGCAGATCGCCTCGGGCGACGCCGACATCATCATCGCCGGCGGCCAGGAATCCATGTCGCTGTCGACGCACGCCCAGCACCTGCGCTCCGGCACCAAGATGGGCGACCTGAAGCTGATCGACACCATGATCAAGGACGGGCTGTGGGACGCCTTCAACGGTTACCACATGGGCACGACGGCCGAGAACGTCGCCAAGCAGTTCCAGATCACGCGCGACGAGCAGGACCGCTTCGCGCTCGCCTCGCAGAACAAGGCGGAGGCCGCCCAGAAGGCCGGCAAATTCAAGGACGAGATCGTCGCCTTCACCGTCAAGGGCCGCAAGGGCGACACGGTAGTCGAGGACGACGAATATATCCGCCACGGCGCCACGATCGAGGCCATGCAGAAACTGAAGCCGGCTTTCGACAAGGAAGGCACGGTGACGGCCGGCAACGCTTCCGGCATCAACGACGGCGCCGCGGGCGCGCTGCTGATGACCGAGGCGGAAGCCGTGCGGCGCGGCCTCACCCCGCTGGTGCGCATCGCCTCCTGGGCCACCGCCGGCGTCGACCCGACCATCATGGGCACCGGGCCGATCCCGGCCTCGCGCCGCGCTTTGGAAAAGGCCGGCTGGTCGGTCGGCGACCTCGACCTGGTAGAGGCCAACGAGGCCTTCGCCGCGCAGGCCTGCGCCGTCAACAAGGACATGGGCTGGGACCCCTCGATCGTCAACGTCAACGGCGGCGCCATCGCCATCGGCCATCCGATCGGCGCTTCGGGCGCGCGCATCTTCAACACGCTGGTGTTCGAGATGAAGCGACGCGGCGCCAGGAAGGGCCTCGCCACGCTGTGCATCGGCGGCGGCATGGGCGTCGCCATGTGCGTGGAAGCAATGAACTAAGGGAATAGGGGAATAGGGCAGCAGGCGAGTAAGGGAAGGCACGGAACCAACCGTTCTCTCCTACTCCCTTGTTCCCCTATTCCCCGGAAATTGTGGAGGAGAACCAACATGACCAAAGTCGCACTCGTTACCGGGGGGTCGCGCGGCATCGGCGCCGCCATCTCCATCGCGCTGAAAAACGCCGGCTATTCGGTTGCGGCAAACTATGCCGGCAATGACGAGGCGGCACAGAAATTCACCGCCGAGACCGGCATCAAGACCTACAAATGGTCGGTCGCCGATTATGACGCCTGCGCTGCGGGCATCGCCCAGGTGGAGTCCGATCTCGGCCCGGTCTCGGTGCTGGTCAACAATGCCGGCATCACCCGCGACTCCATGTTCCACAAGATGACGCGCGAGCAGTGGAAAGAGGTGATCGACACCAACCTTTCCGGCGCCTTCAACATGACCCATCCGCTGTGGAGCGGCATGCGCGACCGCAAGTTCGGCCGCATCATCACCATCTCCTCGATCAACGGTCAGAAGGGCCAGATGGGGCAGGTCAACTACTCGGCCTCGAAGGCCGGCGACATCGGCTTCACCAAGGCGTTGGCCCAGGAAGGCGCCCGCGCCGGCATCACCGTCAACGTCATCTGCCCCGGCTATATCGGTACCGACATGGTGATGGCCGTGCCCGAGAAGGTGCGCGAATCGATCATCGCCCAGATCCCGGTGGGACGCCTCGGCGAGCCGGAGGAAATCGCGCGCTGCGTCGTCTTCCTGGCCTCCGACGACGCCGGCTTCATCACCGGTTCCACCATCACGGCCAATGGCGGCCAGTATTTCACCTGACCGACAACCGCCACCTTCTTAAAAGCGGGCCACTCGGCCCGCTTTTTCTATGTCCCGATCCGGCACGGGAAAGTTAATGTCACGGCGCCCGCCGACGCCGGACCGGCCTCCCAAACTGTGCGCCCTCGGTGGACAAGCTGTGGATAATACCAGATATGGTGGCGAACGAACCGGAAACGGGACGCAACCGCTGATTCGTCGCCCGTTCGTTCCGGGTTTGGCCGAACCCTTAACAGAAACGAGGCGCCGGGCGCGCAAAGCGCTTACCTCCGGTTAAGGAAAATAAACAAATTCAGAATGTTAGGCAGGAGCGCCGCCTCCGCGCGGCCATTTGCCGGCATCCTTCGGCGGCAAATGCGTTTCAGGCGGAAAATGACGGTCCTGCCGATTCAGCATGTGGTGAGACAGCAGGCTGTAAGATCCATATGTAGCCGTGAACAAACCCTGAATCGGCGCGAGTCAGCGATTCGTCGCCGATTCGTTCCAGTCCCGTTCCATCTTCAAGGCCGCGCGCATATTCGCCGGCGCTGCCGGACACGGGGCGGCAACATTCCACTTTCGCTTGGCGCGGCAAGTCCCTATGTGTCGGGTGTCACCCGCGCCGTCTGACGCGCCATTCCCCCGCATCGCAGGGCAAGAAGGTTTTCTTCCGGGCCGATGAACATCCAGCCAAAGCCTGCCGAGCCGCTGATCCTTTCTGGCCGTGACGTGACGGCGGTGCTCGGGCCGACCAACACCGGCAAGACCCATCTCGCCATCGAGCGCATGGTGGCGCATGAAAGCGGCATCATCGGCCTGCCGCTTCGCCTGCTGGCGCGCGAGGTCTATGCCCGCGTCTGCGAGAAGATCGGCTCGGCCAAGGTGGCGCTGGTCACCGGAGAGGAGAAAATCCAGCCGCCGGGAGCGAAATATTTCGTCTGCACCGTGGAGGCCACGCCGCGCGAGACCGACGCCGCCTTCGTGGCGCTGGACGAGGTGCAACTGGCCGGCGACCTCGAGCGCGGCCACATCTTCACCGACCGCATCCTGCACCTGCGGGGCCGGCAGGAAACGCTGCTTCTGGGCGCGGCGACCATGCAGGGCATCCTGCAGAAGCTGCTCAGGGGTATTTCCGTCGTCACGCGGCCGCGCCTTTCGCACCTTGCCTATGCCGGGTCGAAGAAGCTGACGCGGCTGCCGCGCCGCACGGCCATCGTCGCCTTCTCCGCCGACGAGGTCTATGCCATCGCCGAACTGATCCGCCGCCAGCAGGGCGGCGCCGCCGTCGTGCTCGGCGCGCTGTCGCCGCGCACCCGCAATTCGCAGGTGGCGCTCTACCAGTCCGGCGACGTCGACTACCTCATCGCCACCGATGCCATCGGCATGGGCCTCAACCTCGATGTCGATCATGTCGCCTTCGCCCAAAACCGAAAATTCGACGGCTTCCAGTACCGGCAGTTGACCGCCGCCGAACTCGGCCAGATCGCCGGGCGCGCCGGCCGGCACCTGCGCGACGGCACCTTCGGCGTCACCGGCCAGGTCGATCCGTTCGACGAGGACCTCGTCCAGAAGATCGAGAGCCACGACTTCGAGCCGGTGAAGGTGCTGCAATGGCGCACCGCCGCTTTCGACTTCTCCTCGCTCGACGCCCTGAAGCGCTCCATCGAAACCAACGCCCCCGTCGAGGGCCTGACCCGCGCCCTGCCGGCGGTGGACGCGCAGGCGCTGGAGTACCTTTCCCGCGACGAGGAAATCCGCGCGCTGGCCAAGAACCGCGAGCGCGTCGCACTGCTGTGGGAAGCCTGCGCCTTGCCCGACTACAGGCGCATCGCGCCCGCCCAGCATGCCGACCTGATCGCCTCGATTTATACCGACCTTGCCCGGCACGGCCGTGTCGATGAAAATTACATGGCCGAGCAGGTCCGCCGCGCCGACGCCACGGAAGGCGACATCGACACGCTGTCGCATCGGATCGCGCAGATCCGCACCTGGACTTTCGTGTCCAACCGCCCCGGCTGGCTGGCCGATCCGGCACACTGGCAGGAAAAGACGCGGGAAATCGAAGACAGATTGTCGGATGCCCTGCATGAGCGGTTGACGAAACGCTTCGTAGACCGCAGGACTTCCGTCCTCATGCGGCGCCTTAGAGAAAACACCATGCTTGATGCCGAAATAGACGCTACCGGAACCGTCCTTGTCGAAGGCCACCATGTCGGCGAGTTGCAGGGCTTCCGCTTCACCGCCGACCAGAGCGCCGGAGGCGAGGATGCCAAGGCGGTGAAGGCCGCCGCCCAGAAGGCGCTGGGTGCGGAGTTCGAGGCACGCGCCGAGCGCTTCGCCGCTTGCGCCAATGGCGATATCGCGCTGGGTTCGGACGGCACGCTGCGCTGGATCGGTGCGCCGATCGGCACCCTGGTGGCCGGCGAGGACGCGCTGAAGCCGCGTCTGGTGCTGCTTGCCGACGAGCAGTTGACCGGGCCGGCCCGCGACAAGGTCGCCGCGCGCGCCGAGCGCTTCGTCAATTTCCAGATCGAAAGCCTGCTGAAGCCGCTGGTCGACCT
>Ga0182735_1002716_pt1 | contig 10506 bp, 10 predicted proteins | sample eDN5th30CKraftMG_FD_128524 | JGI IMG/M metagenome (GOLD analysis project Ga0182735, IMG submission 128524) | Enriched Miracle-Growth compost microbial communities from Emeryville, California, USA - eDNA 5th pass 30_C Kraft MG (version 2) (version 2) ... | reverse complement strand
TCACCGCCGTCCTCCACACCTGGGGCTCGGCGATGACCTACCATCCGCATGTTCACATGATCGTGCCCGGCGGCGGCATCGCACCGGACGGAAGTCGATGGATCTCCTCGCGGCCGGCCTTCCTGCTTCCGGTGCGCGTGCTCGACAAGCTCTTCCGCCGGCTCTTCCTCACCCGGCTGGTCGCTCTGCATGATGCCGGGCGGCTCGCCTTCTTCGGATCGATGGCGCACCTCGCTGACCGGCGCGCTTTCCTGCATCACCTTAAGCCTGTTCGAGTCAAGCGCTGGGTGGTCTATGCAAAAGCCCCATTTGCGGGTCCGGAAGCCGTTCTCGCCTATCTCTCACGGTACACGCATCGGGTCGCGATCTCGAACCATCGCCTGATCGCCTTCGACAATGACAGCGTCACATTCCGCTACAAGGATTATCGCCGCGACGGAATTGATCGCCGGCAGGTCATGGCGCTGGCCACCGGCGAGTTCATTCGACGCTTCCTGCTCCACGTGCTACCGCGCGGTTTCCATCGCATCCGCCACTACGGCTTGCTCGCCAGCAGCGCGCGTAAAATCAGCCTGGCGCTGGTGCGCGAACTGCTGAACGTTGTCACACCAACGGCGACGAATGATCAATCGAAGGAGCCTGATGAATTCCGCCCGCCATGCTCTTGCTGTGGAGGGCGCATGATCGTCATCGAGGTGTTCGAGCGATGGCGGCAACCGCGCGGGCCGCCAAACACACCCACAACAAACCGGGAGAACTCGCAATGACCCGGCATGGCATAGCTCGACATTCAGCCGAAAGCGCTCGATCTTCAGCAACGCGCCCGTATGTGCTGAGCACGATCATCACCGGCGGCATAGCGGCGCTCACCTACCATTATGTCGACGATCCCATGTGGACACACCGCAAAGCTGTCCGACTGCAGCAATCGGACCACCTCCCGGCTGCGGTCGCAACATCAATGACATCAGCCAAAAAGAGAAATCCCCATATGCGGGCGCGGATGGCGGAGGATGAGAAGCGCCTGGAGCCTGATGCGGCTGAGATCGACCTGAAAGACGCGCATCGCGAGGCGCTGGAGCGGCAGGCGCCGTGGGCTAAGGAAGTGGATTTACCGGGGGATTTCGCGCAGGCGGCCGGTGGTGAGGATGGTAGCGGCGATGGCGGTGATGACGGGACGGAGGAGCCGGTGCGGATATCGCGGGCGGAGCGGAAGAGTGAGCGGCAGCGGTCCCGGCGGCGTGGAAGGGATGATTTTGAGAGGGAGCGTTGAGGCCTACCGATTCAGGCTACCGATGCAATGCGCGCTCATAGCCGCTCGCTCTCGCTATTAGCTCGCGCGGCTCATCCGCGCGTGTTCGGCCATGAGGAAGGTGACGTAGCTGCGGATCAGGTTGCAGTAGAGGCGGCCTTCGTCGGCGTCGATCGTGATGCCGCTTTTCAGGTCGACGCCATGGCGAACGCCGCCGCCGGTGGGTGATGAGAGATAGCCATGCAGGGCCGTCAGCCAGCCCAGAACCTGCTCGATAGTCTGCCCCTTTTTCTGTGTGCGCAGTTCCTGGACAATCTTGTTGAAATACTTCCCCTCGATAGTGGCATCGCCGGTGCTGAGGCCCTTGAAGGCCGTGACGACGGATTCTATCAGCCACAGGATTTCCTGCACGGCCTGCCGGGGATGCCCTTCGGCCAGCAGCTTCTCGGATTGGAGCAGGGATTTCTGGACGGTGTCCTGTGCCTGCTCGTCGAGTGATTGATAGCGCTCGGGCACGGCGATGGGTTGGTGTAGGCCGACAGCGACCAGGGCGGGCGGCTCAATTTCGTATCCGACGTCGTGCTCCCGCAGGATGCGGTTCATGCGGCCGACATCGGGCACCCCAATGCCTTCCGCGCGGAGTGCTTCGCAGGCCTCGTAAAAGGCTTCAATGAACAAAGGCGCATTGTCTGCCATGCGCCACATGAGATCGGTGAGATCAGATTGTGCCCAGCTCTCGGCAGAGCTGCGGCCCACGCCGCCGAAATGGCTTTTGAAATGTTCCAGCATGCGCCAGCGGTTGCCCTGTCCCACGATTCTGTCGATCAGCGCGTCGAACGCGCGCACGGCTTCTGGTGGCAAGGGGCCGGGTGAGTCGAAGCGCCAGGACGGCTCCATTTGCATTGTGCGGTTCTCCTTCAGGTGAAGAGCTTTTCGAGCTCTTCCCTGTGCGCCTTGTGCTTGTCGGGATTCTCGGCGGCGAGTTTCTTCAGGTTCAGAAGCTTCCACCGCACGGCGGGAAGGTCGGCGGCTTGCGGCAGGCCGATGGCTTCAAAGTCCGGTTCGCCGTCGTGCAGCGTGGTCAGGAACCTTTGCGCATTCGCGTCGAGGCGGGCGCCGATATCGGCGATCAGGCGTGCCCTTGTGGCTATGAGATCATCAAGGGTGACGGGGATGGTCGTCATGCCTACGAACTCGCGGGCGTATGGTTCATCGAGATTGCTGAGTGACGGCCGGAGCAGTTCGTGCGCCGGGCGGGGAGAGCTGGCGACATAGACAAGGAATGTGCGGAACAGCGCGTCGGTGAGCCCTTCATTCTCATAGAGCAGCTTCACGTCGAACAGGTCGCGCGGATGCTGACGGTCCATGGCGGCATGGAGTTTTCCGCCGAACAGATCTTCAAAGGAGACCACCTGCACGGCGGCGTAGCCGAACTCGTCTTCCACGGCGGCAGATACGGCGCGTTCCTCTGGATCGTGGACGACGCCCCGCGTCACGGGCGAGGTTTCGACCTTGACTTCGGCGCCGCCGAGGCGGGCGCGGATGCGGGTTGCGCCGCCGCCGCCGCCGTCGATGCGCCGGGCATCGAGGTCGGCGATGTCACGGCTGGCGGCGGTCATGATCCGGTCGAGCGTTTCGTTGATGTCGGCGAGGCTTTCGGCGCGGTCTCGCACCGGCAGGTAGGTCAGGTCGATGTCGACCGACAAGCGCGGCATATCGCGGTAGAAGAGGTTGATGGCCGTGCCGCCTTTGAGGGCGAAAGCCTTCTCCTGCGCAATGAACGGCAGAAGGCGTACCAGCAAAGATACCTGCGCGGCGTAAGGTTCACGGGCCATCGGTCTCTCCTGTTTCCTGGACGAATTCCTGAGGGACCATGATCCGGTATCGGGGATGTATTCGACCGCCATTCACCAGCGCGCGGTCGCCGGTGCCGAGATCAAAGTCCTCTGCCCTGAGACGTTCGCGCCAGGAATGCTTGTGGCGGTCGGCGAAAACAAAGAACAGGCGGCGAACCTTGATCTTGCGGCAGCTGCTGAGGAGCGCTGCGAGGCGGCGCGGGCTGAGCGTGGCCAGCCCTTCGAACACCATATCGAGATTGTGGAAGCTCTCCTGTCCCGGCAGTTCGTCGAGGGCTTCGAGGATGGCGCGCTCCGGGGAGGATATCCGCATAGCCCAGCCCCACGGCAAAGTGGTCGCGCTCGCCGACTTGTTTTCGGTGAGGCCGAGATCGGGTTCGCTGAACAGGGAAAGGTTGCGCGTCGTTATCGGCGTGTCGAGCTGAAGGCGTGACAGCCATGACGGTATGGTGTTGCCGTACAGCCATGCGGGCCGGGACGTGCCGAGCGGCAGGTAATGGATGTAGCCCAGCAGGCCGAGGGCGGTGCTGCCACCGGCATGGACCGGATAGTTCATTATATGCTGGAGTGAAAGCAGGCAGATCTGCCAGTCGAGCGGGACCGGCTGCGGGGCCGGACGGCGGAATACGCCGCGCTCAAGGCGCTCCAGCCAGCCGCTCTCTATATACTTGCGGGTCAGAAACCTGCTGACGCCATGTTTCTCCAGCCATGGCGCATCCACGACGAAGCCGGCCGGGACGGCTTCGAGAACGCTCTTTAGCTTGTCTTCTTTGAGTGCACCCATGGTACACATAATAGCAAATTTATAAAGAGCGGAGCAAGCGCCTCTTTGAGACACGTCTGATTTGGGTATCCAAGGTACACAAAAATAGAATTTTTCGAAGACGTGTGCGCCCCGCTATGGCGGGTCAGGCTCTAGGCTGGCGCCCCGAACCCCTGCCCAGAGGCAGGGTTTCGGTCCATGCGGGTAACGATCCTTTGCACAGGATAGAGAGGGCTCGGGAGCCCACCCCCAAAGCAGGCCCACGCTTCGCCGGCTCCGCCGTCGCCCCTCAACTTGTGAGGGCGACGGACGGCTCCGGACGAAGCAAGCGTTACGGGAAAACCGGCCTATGGCCGGTTGCCACTTGTGGGCGAAATAGCCATTATGGACCGAATCGAGGCTGGGATTTGCGCCATGAAAACCATGTCGGCCAGGGATGCCAAGAATGCCTTTGGCATGCTGATCGACAGTGCGCGCGCCGAGCCTGTGGCGATTGAGAAGCATGGGCGAAAGGTCGTGGTCGTGATCGCGGTGGAAGAATATGAGCGGCTCAAGGCGTGTGAAAACGCCCCGGCCGCAAGCAAGGACCAGAAGGGGAAGGACTGACGTGGCGCTCAAGAAATCGGAACTCTAAAGCTTTCTTTGGGCGAGCTGTGATGAGCTGCGCGGCAGCATGGATGCCAGCCAGTACAAGGATTACGTCCTGTCCCTGCTGTTCATCCGCTATATCAGCGACAAATACGCCGACGTCCCCTATGCGCCCATCACGGTTCCGAAGGGCTCCGGCTTCAAGGATATGGTGGCCCTGAAGGGCACGCCGGATATCGGCGACCAGATAAACAAGAAAATCATCTCGCCGCTGGCCAAGGCCAACGATCAGCTCTCACAGTCGGATTTCCCGGATTTCAACGAGCCGACCAAGCTCGGAGACGGCAAGGAGAAGGTCGACCGCCTCACCAACCTTATTGCCATCTTTGAAGACCCGGCGCTGGATTTCTCGTCCAACCGGGCGGACGGCGACGATATCCTGGGTGACGCCTACGAATATCTGATGCGCCACTTCGCAACCGAAAGCGGCAAGAGCAAGGGCCAGTTCTATACGCCCGCCGAGGTTAGTCGTGTCATGGCGCAGATTCTCGGCATCCGCCATGCCAAGACCAGTGGCGACACAACCGTTTATGACCCGACCTGCGGCTCCGGCTCCCTCCTGTTGAAGGTTGCCGATGAGGCGGGAACGAGCGTCACACTCTACGGGCAGGAGAAAGACTCTGCCACCAGCGGTCTCGCCCGCATGAACATGATTCTGCACAACACGCCGACGGCGCTGATTATGCAGGGCAACACCCTCACCGACGCGAAATTCCGCGACGGTGACGCTATCAAGACCTTCGACTATGTCGTCGCCAATCCGCCGTTCAGCGACAAGCGCTGGAGTACGGGCCTTGACCCGCTGCACGATCCCTATGACCGCTTCAAAGGCTTCGGAGTGCCGCCCGGAAAGCAGGGCGACTATGCCTATTTGCTGCACATCGTCCGCTCGCTGAAAAGCACCGGCAAGGGTTCGAGCATTCTCCCGCACGGCGTGCTGTTCCGGGGCAACGCTGAGGCGGAAATACGCCGCAACCTCGCGCGCAAGGGCTACATCAAGGGCATCATCGGCCTACCGGCCAACCTGCGTCTTCGGGCATCCCGAGTTTACGTCGTTCATCGACGGGATGAACGCTCACTTCAAGGTCTGGCGTGACCGCAGTGCAGTGAAATTGAAAGAGCTCAAAGCCGGACATCATCCGAAGGATGTGATTTTCGAGCTGTCGGAGTACCTGCTGGCCCATTACGCGGACCGGCCGCTGATCGGCAAATACGACGTCTACCAGCACATCATGGATTACTGGGCGGAGGTCATGCAGGACGATTGCTACCTCATCGCCGCTGACGGTTGGAAAGCGGAAACCTACCGCATCATCGAGAAGGATAAGAAGGGCAAGGAGAAGGATCGTGGCTGGGCCTGTGACCTTGTGCCGAAATCCTTGATCGTCGCGCGGTATTTCGCGGCGGAGCAGAAAGCCATCGATGAAAAGTTGGCAGAGCTTGAAGCGGCATCGGCCAGCCTTGTCGAGTTGGAAGAAGAGCATGGCGGCGAAGACGGGTTCTTCGCGGAGCTGGAGAAGATCAACAAGGCGAGCGTCAATGCGCGCCTGAAGAGATCAAGACCGACAAGGAGGCGAAGGAGGAAGTTGCCGTTCTGAAGGAATGGCTGAAGCTCTCCGAGCAGGAGGCTGACCTGAAGAAGGAGATCAAGGCGGCTGAGGCGGCGCTCGATCTGGCAGCGTACAAGAAGTACCCGAAGCTAACCGAGGCCGAGATCAAGACGCTTGCTGTCGATGATAAGTGGATGGCGATCATCGATGGGCGCATTCATGGGGAAATGGATCTGATCAGCTACGGCTTAGCACAGCGTGTGCGGGTATTGGCGGAACGGTATGAGGTGAAATTGACTGATTTGTCGGCGAATGTTTCTCAGCTTGAAGTCGTGGTTGGCGAGCATCTCAAGCGGATGGGGTTTGCATGGTAGACGCTCTTTCGTCCAATCGCGCCACCATGGCACCCGCCTACCAGAGTACAGAAATAGGGCCTATCCCTAGTGATTGGTTGTTGCCTAATCTAGGTGAATTATGCGAATTTATTAATGGTGATCGAGGTGTAAATTATCCTTCCAAGAAAGATTTTGTCCCCCTCGGCATTCCATTTGTGAACGCCGGGCACCTTTTGAATCAGCGCGTCAATTTTTCTGATGCTGATTATATCACGATTGAAAAGTTTAATTCTCTGGGAGGTGGAAAGTATCAACCTGGCGATTTACTGTATTGCTTGCGCGGATCATTGGGGAAATTCGCCTATATCGAACCAGGGACTGCTACGGGTGCAATTGCATCTTCACTGGTCATCGTTCGGCCCATAAAGGGACGAGTTACCCAAGCGTATTTGAAGGAGTATTTTTTATCAGAATACTCAAATCAAATGATTAAGCTTTGGGCCGGGGGCGCTGCTCAGCCAAACCTTGGGGCGCAAGACTTAGCTCGTTTCAGTGTTCCACTGCCTCCAAAATTGGATGAGCAAGAACTAATCACCCAAGCACTATCCAAAACAGATGCACTGATTGAGGCCCTTGCCAAACTGATTTCTAAGAAGCGAGCGATCAGAGCAGGGGCAACAGAAGATTTGCTATCAGGTCATACGCGGCTGTCTGGGTTCAGGGGCGATTGGGATAGAAAGACATTTTCTGGCATTTTTGATTTCTATCCAACGGCTACAAATTCACGCGCAGACTTGAACGATTCCGGTGACACCTACTACATCCACTACGGTGATATTCACACGCGCTTTCACAGCCATCTAGATTTCAAGCTTAGCCAGCCCCCAAGGATTGCGCGGACAAAATGTCGGAATGCGGCATATGTGCGCAATGGCGATTGGATTATGGCAGATGCTTCCGAAGACTATGATGGAGTCTGCAAGTCGATTGAGGTCCTCGGGCTTGGTGAGACTGATAGAGTAGTATCAGGGCTTCATACCTTCTTGCTGCGTGAAAAGTCGCCGACATTTGTGCCCGGATTCAAAGGTCATCTGGGAAATCTGAAATCGCTTCGTGACCAGTACATGCGCGTCATGACCGGCATGAAGGTGTTCGGCGTGTCAAAGGCCGCCCTGAAGGACCTGATGCTTCCAGTTCCTAGTCCGAAAGAACAAGAAGCAATCGTTACGATTTTGAGCGAGATGGCTGCCGACATAGTTGCGCTGGAAGAAAAGCTCTCAAAAGCGCGACTCGTAAAGCTAGGCATGATGCAACAGTTGCTAACTGGGAAGGTGCGCTTGGTATGAGCGATATCGGTAAGCCGGAGCGAGTTACGCAGAAGCGCGTCATTGAGCTGTTTCGCGATGAGCTGGGCTATCGCTTCTTGGGCGACTGGTCAGACCGGGACAATAGTAACATAGACGATGATCTCGCGACCGCCTCGCTCACGCGGCGCGGTTATGAGGGTGCGCAGATTAGTGCTGCCATCTACAAGCTTTGCACGGAAGCGGGGAATGCGAGCCGCAACCTCTATGCCAACAACCAGGCTGTTTACAACCTGCTGCGCTATGGCGTAAACCTTGAGCTCGCGAAGAAAGCACCGGAGTGCCTCGACTATGTCGTGCTGCATGAGATTCTGCACTTTATCGTGCCCGATCACAGCGCCCGGTTTCAGGCGCTGCTTGATGAGAGGATGCCGGGCTGGCGTCAAGTAAGGCAAGGCCTCAATGAGGCTCCGCTTTTCTACGGCGACATGGCCGGAAGCTGAGTCTTCGAGACATACTCATGAAGGTGCTCGTTGATGTGAGTTATGGATAATAAAGGCGCCTCCCGTTTGGATAAAATCCTTTTAATAACAGCGGCCGCCTGTCTATATTGATCGCGCTGAGGGGGAATTCACTATATGCAGGTGACAATTTGTGGTCGCGGCGTTCATAAGCGCGAAGTAAAGAGCATTGAGCGCCTTAAGAAAGAACTACCGTCCGATTGGTACGCGTTCACGAATCTTGATCTAGTTCTGGGCCTTGGAAAGACGCGCGAGGTCGACCTCGTCATCGTTAGCCCCCATCGCATCTTCCTGATTGACATTAAGGAATGGCACGGAAAGATCGAAAATAAGGACGGGCGCTGGTATCAGAACGGCGAAGATAAAGGCCCGTCCCCTGTAAAAAAGATAAGTGATATCTGCCGGGAAGTTCTCCCGCTCCTTTCATCAGCGCTGAAAAGCCGTCCCGTCGACAAAAAGGGCAGTGTCCCGAAGTTGGAGGGCCTTGTGGTGCTCGCCGGTTCCGCGACAGCTGCCCATCTTGATGGACTGGAAAAGGCGAAGGTCCTTACGCTCGATCAGTTCGTTAAACTTATGGGCGACGAACGGCGCATGACGGAGGTTTTTGGAGAGCCGTGGGCGCAATTCCGATACACGCCGCTGACTGAGCAAAGCTGGAAGCATATGCTGCACAGCTTTTTCAATGCGTCATCCCCAAAATCTCCATTCACGCACGGCAAGCGGCGTTTCCAGCGATACGTGGCCGAAGATGAGCCCTGTTTTGAGCATCCGCTCGAAATTTATCAGGAGTTCGAAGCCAGGGACGAGGATAGCAAGAACAATCTTGGCATTCTCCGGCTTTGGGATTTCACCAAGTGCAGCGACGGTCGGTTTCAAACCGAAGATGGCCGCCTCGAAATAGCGGGACGGGAGAAGCAGGTTTATCACTGGCTTCTGGACCGAGACCAGGACTTTGAACGCACACTGCTGACGCCGCGTTTAGATGATCCCGATCGTGGCGCGCGCTACTGGGAAATTTTCGACCGCCGCCGCTGCATGGCCCGACTGAAGGACTACGCGGTGAGTGAGTCTCCTTCATCCCTGCCTGCGTCTCGAGTCGAATTAGCCCGCCAGTTGGTTGCCGCCGTTGCTTCCATGCACCGTCAAAACGCGGCTCATCTCGATCTGGGAGGCCACAGCATCTGGCTGGAAGCGCCAACTTCCGTAAAGCTTTCACATCTCTTTGCAGCACGGTTTCCCGATACAAAATCGTTGGGTGATGCCCGATACCAGTTCCTGGCCAGCGTAACCGTTCCTGAAGATATTCATGGCGAGGACAAAGGACCGAAAAGGAGAGATGTTTTTCTGCTGGGCGTCGCCGTTCACGAGCTGCTGTTCGGGCGTATTCCTGCTGGTGATCCTGCTGAATGGGATCCGTCGATCGATATCGGCGGCGAATTTGAAATGCTGCACAGCTGGATCGCGGAGGCGTTGGAGATCAATCCAGCGGATAGGTTTTCGGACGCAGTCGTCGCGCTGAGCTCATTCAACAAGGCCACGGCGGCGCGGCCCTCCCTGGAGGAAGTGATGTCCGGATTGGAAGCCCTTCGCGGCTCCATTCGAACCAGCCGCCAACTTTTCCAGGCCTTCCCTGATCAGGGCGATGTCATCAAAGAAAGCGATGCTCTCGATGTGTGGCGCTCTGTCGAAGATGGCGAACCCGTAATCGTCAAGCACTGGAAGTCAGCCGCGTGGGGGACGATTCAGAATGAAGGCCGCACCGTTCTGTCGTTCCTGCACAGGGCATCATCAGTCATGGCAGATAAACTGCCCGGAATGCCGAAAGTGCGCGCGGTGCATTGGCTGGGTGACAGTATGGTCATCGTCCAAGACTGGATCGAAGGGACCGTTCTCGACACCCTGTTGAACGAATCGTCATCGGCACTGGCGGATCCGGTACGGGCACTTGAGCTCGCGCGCTGCTTGGTAAGGGCTGTTGACGACCTCCATGAGCACAATTTTTCCCATGGGGACATCAAGCCGTCAAATATAGTTATAAATGACGAGGGGAATCCCATCCTGATCGACGCACTGGATTTCGCACCCCGCGTCGATGGTGAACTTCGTACGTCCGCCTATGCTCCTGATTCCGGCAATCGCTTCGAGCGCGACCGATTTGCCGTTACGAAAATCGTTGAAGAGATTTGCGCAAGCAGCGCGTTAGAGGCACAGGACGCTGCCAGGCTGCTGACTGCTGCGCGGGAATGCCGTGACAGGGATCCGAAGCTGGCGACACTT
>Ga0182735_1002713_pt1 | contig 10512 bp, 9 predicted proteins | sample eDN5th30CKraftMG_FD_128524 | JGI IMG/M metagenome (GOLD analysis project Ga0182735, IMG submission 128524) | Enriched Miracle-Growth compost microbial communities from Emeryville, California, USA - eDNA 5th pass 30_C Kraft MG (version 2) (version 2) ... | reverse complement strand
CCAAGGAGTTATAGATGCCTATAAAGAAATTGGCAATATACCGGTTCCTATCATTGTTCGCTTACAAGGTACCAACGCCGAGGAAGCTAAAAAGCTAATTGATGAATCGGGGCTTAAGGTTTATTCAGCGATCCTGTTAAAAGAAGCTGCCGACTTAGTGACCAAAGTGCTTTCTTAAGCAATCGGAAACTAATCACATAAATAATTACCCAAATAAACCTCCTCTACGGAGGTTTATTTGTTCTAATAATACAATATATTTTATCGAATCATGACACATACAAGAATAAAAGACCTATTAAATTCAACGGAGTTTGGAAAGGAGTTTACCGTTAAAGGCTGGATAAGAACATTCAGAAACAACCAGTTCCTTGCCATTAATGACGGCTCTTGCCTGGGTAATCTGCAAGTTGTAATAGGAATTAATGTGTTTGATGACAAAATAATAAAGAAGCTTCATACGGGAGCTTCTGTTTCTGTAAAAGGTACGTTAATTGAATCGCAGGGAAAAGGCCAGCGTGTGGAGCTGAAAGCAGACGAGCTGGAAATTATGGGAGAAAGCGATCCGGATAAATTTCCTTTGCAGCCCAAAAAGCACAGCCTTGAATTTCTACGTGAAATTGCACATTTACGCTTCCGAACCAATACTTTTAATGCCATTTTCAAAGTACGCAATGCGCTGGCTTTCGCTGTTCACCAGTTCTTTAATGAACGCGGGTTCGTATATATACATACACCCATTATTACAGGATCAGACGCGGAAGGTGCCGGTGAAATGTTCCGGGTAACAAACCTGGATCTGGATAACCTGCCAAGAAATGAAGCCGGTGAAATTGATTATAAAGAGGATTTCTTTGGAAAAGCCACCAATTTAACTGTGTCAGGACAATTAGAGGGCGAGCTTGCTGCGATGGCATTGGGAAACATCTATACATTCGGTCCTACTTTCAGGGCAGAAAATTCAAATACGACTCGCCATTTAGCAGAATTCTGGATGATTGAACCTGAAATGGCTTTCTATGATATCCATGACAACATGGATTTAGCAGAGGAATTGCTGAAATACGTAATTCGTCAGGCACTGGAACGCTGCCCGGATGAAATTGAATTCCTGAAAAACAGATCGCTGGAAGAAGATAAGCAAAAGCCACAGGCAGAACGGTCAGAAATGGATTTAGTTGAGAAACTGAAATTCATATTAGAAAATGACTTTGAGCGAATTACCTACACCGAAGCCGTTGATATCCTGAAACGCTCAAAACCGAACCAAAAGAAGCAGTTTAAATACTTAATTGATGATTGGGGAGTTGATCTGCAATCCGAGCATGAACGCTATTTGGTAGAAAAGCATTTTAAGAAACCGGTTATTTTAACAGATTACCCGGCAGATATCAAAGCGTTCTATATGCGTCAAAATGAGCTGGATGAGCAAGGGAGAAAAACGGTTGCAGCCATGGATATCCTCTTCCCGGGCATCGGTGAAATCGTAGGTGGGTCTCAACGTGAAGAACGTTATGATATTTTAATAAAACGGATGGAAGAAATGCACATTCCAACCGAAGAGATGGATTGGTTTTTAGACACACGGCGATTCGGTACCGCTCCACATGCCGGATTCGGATTAGGTTTCGAAAGACTGGTGCTATTTGTAACCGGCATGGGTAATATCCGCGATGTAATCCCTTTCCCTCGTTATCCGAATAATGCAGAGTTTTAAAATATAAAAACAAAGAACTGGTATTCCGATAATTCTTGATCTGAATTAATTGACCTAAAAGAAATCAAAAGCCAGATTTTTCTGTTAATCGTAAGAATAGCAGTAAAATAGAATAGAATGTTTATTAAAATCTACGAAGAAAATCCAAACCCGAAAAGCATATCTCAGGTCGTGGATATTTTAAGGAAGGGAGGAGTAATTATTTATCCTACCGATACCATCTATGGGATAGGGTGTGATATTACAAACCCGAAGGCCATAGAGCGTGTATGCCAGATCAGGGGCCTAAAGCCGGAAAAAGCGAACCTCTCTTTTATTTGCAATGATTTGACCTCCATTTCCTTATACACGAAACCTCTGGACAACGTAACCTTCCGTTTGTTGAAAAAATCATTGCCCGGTCCCTTTACTTATATCTTTAATGCAAGCGGTCAGGTCCCTAAGCTCTTAAGCTCGAAGAAGAAAACAGTAGGTATCCGTGTGCCCGATAATAATATTGCACGGGAAATTGTACGGGAATTAGGAAATCCGATCGTCTCTACCTCCATACATGATGACGATGAACTGATTGAATATTCAACAGATCCTGAGTTAATTTATGAGAAATTTGGTTCTGCAGTCGACCTCGTCATTGATGGCGGCTATGGCAAGAACACTCCCTCCACGGTAGTTGATTGTACAACAGGTGATTTTGAGATCATTCGCCAAGGTGAAGGCGATCTTGCTTTGTACCTATAGAATATATTAGGAAAGGCACTCTGAGAATACCTTTCCTAATATATTATCCCTCTTTAATACTGCGTATAAACTTAGGTATACACTCTAAATAATCTTCATTTTCCAGCTGGCGGACAAACGCACTTCCAATAATGGCTGCATCTGCTGCTCTTGCTGCCTGTTGAAAGCTTTCATGATTGGATATGCCAAAACCAATGACAACCCGATTCTCTAAATTCAATGCTTTGATACGCTGAAAATAGCTCAGGCGCTCTTCAGAAACTTTCAAGTCCTTTCCTGTTGTTGCGGAAGAAGATAACAGGTAAATAAAATCTGTACTCAAAGAATCAATTTTACGAATCCGCTCATCTGATGTTTGAGGGCTCACCAGAAAAACATTACTAATTCCGTAACGTTTAAAAACAGCTTCGTATAATTCTTCATATTCATATATCGGCAGATCCGGAACAATTACACCGTCCACTCCTACCTCTGCACAAGATTTGCAAAAACGTTCTACTCCATATTGAAGAACCGTATTAAAATAACCCATCAGATAAACCGGAATAGAAACGCGTTCGCGAAGTCCCTTCAATTGTCCAAAAAGAACTTCTAAAGTCATTCCATTCTGTAAAGCCACCTGAGAACTATTCTGAATCACAGGTCCATCAGCCAGAGGGTCTGAATAAGGAAACCCGATTTCTAAAAAATCAGCCCCTGCCTTTTCAAGCTCTTCTGCTATCGCTAATGTACTATCAAGATGAGGATACCCCGCCGTGAAATAAATTGATAATATATCCTTATCCTCCTTATTATTAAATAATTGTGCTAATCTATTCATATTATTATTAAGCTGTCAGGTTAAAAAGAAAAATATTTCATGTAATTATCCAGGTCCTTATCTCCGCGTCCGGACAAGCAAAGGATAACATCATCATTCTTCTCAAATTTCATTTTTTCCAGCTGGGCTAATGCATGCGCGCTTTCAATGGCAGGAATAATTCCTTCCAAACGAGTTAATAATAACCCGGCCTGCATAGCTTCATCATCAGTAATACTTACATATTTTACCCGCTTATTTTCATGCAGAAAAGCATGCTGTGGCCCGATACCCGGATAGTCCAGTCCTGCTGAAATAGAATACGGTTCAATAACCTGACCATCGGCAGTTTGCATCAATATCGTACGGCTTCCGTGCAATACCCCTTCCTTACCCAGAACCGATGTTGCAGCCGAATGGCCGCTATGGATTCCTTGCCCAGCTGCCTCTGCAGCAATCAATTGTACATTTTCATCATCTAAGAAATGATAAAACATACCAATGGCATTGCTTCCGCCACCTACACATGCCATTACATAATCAGGCAGCTTGCCCTTTTTATCCAGCAATTGCTGCTTTGCTTCAGAAGATATGATAGACTGAAACCGGGCTACCATATCAGGATAAGGATGTGGCCCTACCGCTGATCCGATAATATAATGCGTATCAACCGGGTTATTGATCCAGTCACGCAGTGCCTCGTTGGTAGCATCTTTCAAGGTTTTACTACCTGATTCTGCTGCAACAACGGTTGCACCCATCATTTTCATCCGGGCCACATTCGGTGCCTGGCGCTCAATATCGACTGCACCCATATAAACCACACATTCCAGGCCTTTCAAAGCACAAACCGTTGCAGTTGCCACTCCATGCTGTCCTGCACCTGTTTCTGCAATAATTCTTTTCTTTCCCAGCCGTTGAGCCAGCAGAATCTGCCCGATCGTGTTATTAATTTTATGTGCACCGGTATGATTCAAATCCTCTCGTTTAAGATAAATATTTGCACCATATCGTTCAGATAAACGCTCCGCCAGATACAAAGGTGAAGGGCGGCCTACATAATCACGCATCAGCTGATCAAACTCCGCCTGGAAATCAGGATCATGCATGATCTTCAAATACTCCTGGCGAAGCTCCTCAACATTCGGATAAAGCATTTCAGGAATATAGGCACCACCAAATTTGCCGTAATAACCTTTTTCATTCACTTGATATTTACTCATCATCTATCTTTTTTAATGTCTGTTTCAATAATTGTACATTCTTAACTCCCGGTGAAGATTCAAAGCGAGAGTTTAAGTCAACTGCATAGATTCGTTCATCTTCAAAAGTATAAGCATCCAAAAAATTATCCGGATCAATACCGCCACTTAAAAAATATGGTTTATCATAAGTGTACTTTTTCAGCACATCCCAATTGAAGATACGTCCGGAACCTCCGTACATTGAGGTCTTGGTATCAAATAAAAAATAATCAACAACCGGCAGGTAGGATTCCAATTGCAGAAAGTCAAATTCAGGATCTATCCCGAAAGCTTTAATAAGCTCTGTTCCGGTACCTGCTTTTACATCTTTACAAAAGTCTGCACTTTCATCCCCGTGCAGTTGAATTGCATCAAATTGATAGCGGTTAACGATCCTGATAATTTCCTCCAAAGAAGAATTCACGAATACAGCTGTCTTTTTGACATTTGTTAAACCTTTCATATACTCTACATCCGGTTCCCCAACAAACCGGGCAGAAGAAGGATAAAAAATAAAACCGATGTACTGTGGTCCCAATAAAAGGATCTCATCAATATTCAAAGGTTCTCTTAACCCGCATATTTTTATTGCCGGCAAAGTTCTCATATTCCTACCAGTGTTTTAAAGCTTTTCAAAGCTTTTCCGCTCAACAAAGACTCCTCTGCCTCCAGATAACAATCCTGAAACGTTGCATCGGGTTTTATCGTATGGATAGCGATTGCCGCATTAACCAATACCACCTTATTCTGAACACGATTTCCCTCATTATTTAAGATCGTCTTAAATATGCCTGCTGCCTCTTCCACCGTATCGCCACCGGCAATTTCCTTCGGATCGATGGCTTCAAAGCCCAACTCCTTCAACGTCATGATTTGCTCGGCACCATTATTTATGATTTTAAAGCTTCCTGTCAAAGAAACCTCATCATATCCGTCTAAAGCATGGATAATGCTGAATTGCTTATCGGTTTTCTGATAGATATAAGCATATAGCCTCGCTAACTCCAGGCTGAATACCCCAACAGATTGATACTGAGGATTTGCAGGGTTAATTAACGGGCCCAGCATATTAAAGAATGTCTTGATTCCCAACTCACGGCGGATCGGAGCTACGGTTTTCATAGCAGGATGAAAAAGAGGAGCATGCAGGAAGCAAATATTGGCTTCATCCAGCGAACGGTAAATTTCGTCCTGATCATTACTGAATCGATAACCCAAGTATTCCATCACATTAGAAGATCCGCAACCGGATGATACCCCATAATTACCATGCTTTGCAACCTTATGTCCTGCCCCTGCTACAATAAACGAAGCCAGCGTTGAAATATTAAAGGTATTCTTTCCATCCCCTCCCGTACCGCACAGATCTATCAATTTATAATCACGATAATCTCGCTTTACGCTCAAATCAAACATTGAGTCACGAAAGCCTGCAAGCTCTTCTTCCCGGATAGCCCGCATGCTATAAGCCGTCATAAAAGCCGCAATCTGCGAACTGTTATATTTACCGGTCGCAATATTTGTTAATATTTCATGAGCCTCTTTACGTGTAAAGCTTTTGTGCTCAAAAAGATGTGATAAGATTTTCTTCATCGCTATTTACGAAAAAAGGCCTGTCGTTTACAGACAAGCCTCAATTATTACTTTAAATATATATTACATACGAGTCATGTCACAGAGGTTATCCTTTGTGCCACCACCAGCTGAAATATGATAATTTTCTATTCATTTAATCGAAGTCAAATATGAAGAATAATTTTTAAAAATACAAATGCGTAGCTTATTAAGCTAATAAATCAAAATCATGAAACCTATAGTATATTGTATGCTTAAAATTTCAAATATAATTTAGAACGCTGTGCTTCATCTCTAACATCGATTATCTCAAAATCCTTGTCAGGACTCACGAGCACGCTATGCGGAATTCCGCTAACGAAATACTTATTCATGATTCCTTCAACATCCTGATAGGCTAATAAAGACCTCCAGGGAATATTCTCATCCATCACAAGCTTTTGAAAAGCTCTTAGATCCTTTTCTTTATCCAAAGAGATATAAGTAAGAACCAGATCCTTTTCCAGATCATTGTAAATTTTCTTTAAAAGAGGAATTTCTTCGATGCAAGGCCTACACCAGGATGCTGTAAAAACTATCAAATTAAACTTGGTTGTATCCTGGATAATATCTTCATTAGTATTCCTGTCCAATGTAGGCAATGATACATTCTCAAATTTGGTATTGTTTAGGAACCTTTCAATCCTTCCGGCCCATTGAGTATTCTTATGTTTATCTGAGAAGTTTTTATAGACACCCTCTACATCTTTTTTAGATTTAAAATTTGCAAGATTCATTGAAAGATTTGAAATAAGATATCGTGAATCGGGATATTTTTTCGCAAGGTCTACATAGGAAGACATATACTCTTCATACGATTTATTTGCATCATTTAAACTCACAAACCAACCAAAGTAAGGCTCATGAGCGCGAACAGTAATATCTTCGTTATCATCCCCAAGAATCAACTTGAAATCTTCATCTATGATATTTTCATCCGGGAAAGTCGTTTTCCCTTCGTATCTGGCATGGATATAATTAATTCTGTCTTCAACGCCGATGTTTGCAACAATCGTTTTTTCTCCATTCTCTTCCTTCAAAAATCTCACTTCCCTTGAAGACTTGGTAACAGGATCATTTTCTGAAACCTTTAAAAGCATGTTCTCAGAATCTTCCACAATGCTGTCAGGAATTAAAATTTCCCAGGTAAATTCTCCTGTCTTCTTGCCTGCAATTAACACATTCCTATCATTCGTATAGTCGAAAAGATATAAAGAATCAAAAGGAGCATTTTCTAAAGTCACATTTAACTTATAACCCTCAGCTGAAGCATTCTGTAAGGGAGACCGACAAGAGACACCTAATCCTAAAAATAGAATTGAAAAGAAGATCAATGCTTTCATTATATTCGGATTTGCAAATTCCTGAACAAGAATAGTAAAAATACCCTATTGAAGAACAATATAATATCAACATTATGCATGATAATTTGAATTATCATCGAATAATGTGATATATTTATATAAAAATTCACTAAAATGCATGCAGTCATAACAGGAGATATTATTAATTCAACCCAAGCAGACCCTAAAACCTGGCTTCCTGTTCTCAAGGATGCGCTGAGTAAAGCAGGCTCCTCACCCAAAGAATGGGAAATATACAGAGGAGACAGCTTTCAGCTGTTTGTAAAAGACCCCCTACTTGCACTAAGTATTGCTATCCAGATCAAAGCTGCCATTAAAACCATCAAATCACTGGATGTACGGATGGCCATCGGCATTGGCCATATAAAACATACATCCGCAAAGATCACAGAAGCGAATGGCCAGGCTTTTATTTATTCAGGAGAAAGATTTGAAGGCTTAAAAAAAGAAAAATTAAACCTGGTCATTAAGTCCGGGTGGCCTGAATTCGACCGGGATGTTAATCTGTTCATAAAGCTTGCTTTATTGATTATGGATCATTGGACAGAAAATTCGGCAGAAATGATTAAAATATCTTTAGAGAACCCGGACAAAGCACAATCAGAACTGGGTGCCATCATTGGCATCAAACAGAATGCAATCAGCAGCCGTTTAAAAAGAGCTGCCTTCGAAGAGATATCAGAAATGATCGAAATATATCAACTGAAGTTAAAAGACAAGCTATGACCTTACTCCTTAAACTAATACTTGCTCACTTTTTAGGCGATTTCCTGTTCCAGTCGAACCAATGGGTAAAAGCAAAGGAAACAGGAAAAATGCGGGCTTACCAGCTTTATCTTCATGTTCTCATTCATTTTGTCTTAACCATGCTCTTCGTATGGGATTGGACTTTCTGGCCCTGGGCAACGGCCATTGCCGCAAGCCACCTGCTAATCGACAGCATTAAGCTCTATCTCCAGCAGCAAAAGCACAAAAGGATCCTGTTCTTTGCCGATCAGTTCCTGCATCTATTGGTCCTCTTTCTGGTATGGTATTATCATGAAATATACCCCTTGCACATGCTACCCATTAACATAAACAATATATTATTATGGGCCACTACCCTTTTTATACTTACCCGGCCATTATCCATCGCCATTAAAATATTCATATCAAAATGGACGCCCAATACGGAAGACAAAGAAAATGACTCCCTGGAGGATGCCGGTAAATACATCGGATACCTGGAACGCTTGCTGGTATTTACATTCATCATTACCAATCATTGGGAAGCAGTTGGCTTCTTAATAACTGCTAAATCTGTTTTCCGCTTTGGCGACTTGAAAGCATCTAAAGAGCGGAAGCTTACTGAATATGTGCTCATAGGAACGCTTATTAGCTTTGGTACAGCCATTTCCATCGCACTCCTGTTCCAATTCATTTTACCGCTCATTTAACTGAAATTACTTTTACTCAAATACGATCCAAATAATTACCTTTGTCACGATAAATAATGGTCATCTAATATTAAATTAACTTTATATCCCTATAATCGTTTAATATTTAAGCTTCTCTGTAAACAAAATCACACCGAATGACTTTTATAATATTCCTGGTAGCTATCTTATTCATACTTGCTATTTCAGATTTGATTGTTGGAGTAAGTAATGATGCGGTTAACTTTCTAACTTCAGCTATCGGCTCAAAAGCTGCCCCCTACCGGATAATCATAATAACGGCCATTGTAGGTATCTTATTAGGTTCTTTCTTCTCAAGCGGAATCATAGAAATTGCCAGGAAAGGGATATTCCATCCGGAATACTTTACATTTGACAAGATTATGTGGGTGTTTTTAGCAGTCATGCTAACAGACATTATCCTTTTGGATGTCTTTAACTCCTTAGGTTTGCCTACTTCCACAACCGTCTCAATAGTTTTTGAGTTATTAGGTGCTGCAACTGCAGTAGGCATCCTGTTCTCAATCGAGAAAAACGATAACATAGCCGATGCTTTCAAATACATCAACTTCGATAGTACCCTATCTATCATATCAGGGATATTTCTATCAGTATTTATTGCCTTTACCTGCGGGGTACTATTCCAATACTTCTTCCGGCAGCTGTTCACCTTCGAATATACCAGCCGCCTGAGGCAATTTGGAGCTCTCTTTGCCGGTTTTGGAATCACATCCATCATCTATTTTCTCTTAATAAAAGGGTTAAAAAGCACAACCCTCATTAAAGCCGGCCCCATTGCCTGGGTAAACGATCACCTTATTACTCTCCTGGCCATTCTGTTTGTAACCATTGTTATAATTTGTTTTTTATTACAGCATTATGCCAAGGCAAACCCCTTAAAGATTGTCGTACTGGCAGGAACATTCGCATTGGCAATGGCTTTTGCCGGCAATGATTTGGTAAACTTTATAGGCGTTCCGATTACAGGTTACCTAGCCTTCCAGAATTGGGTAGCGAGCGGTGTTCCCGCTTCTGAGCTATACCAGACTTATTTAGCCAGCGACGATGTAATCGTTCCCAATTACATGCTGCTCATCGCGGGAATCGTGATGTCCCTAACGATCTGGTTTAATGCGAAAGCAAAAAAGGTTACGGAAACAGAAGTTAACTTAGGAAGGCAGGATGAAGGTGAAGAGCGCTTTAAAGCAAATGCCGTTTCCAGAAGCATTGTAAAATCTTCTTTGATGCTCGGAAACCTGATCTCCGTATTTATACCCCGCAACACCTATAAAAATTACCGTTTAAATATAGAAAAAAGCAAAATCCAGAAAGCTACCAATGTACAGGGAGAAGACTCCGCAGCTTTTGACCTGGTACGTGCCTCTTCCAACCTGATTATTGCAAGTATCATCATTGCATGGGCCACTTCCATGAAACTTCCCCTATCAACAACCTACGTAACCTTTATGGTAGCCATGGGAAGCTCATTAGCTGATCGTGCCTGGGGCAGAGAATCAGCCGTATACCGCGTTGCCGGGGTAATGAGCGTTATCGGGGGCTGGTTCGTCACAGCGCTAATCGCGTTCGTAGCCGCAGGAAT
>Ga0182735_1002710_pt1 | contig 10515 bp, 7 predicted proteins | sample eDN5th30CKraftMG_FD_128524 | JGI IMG/M metagenome (GOLD analysis project Ga0182735, IMG submission 128524) | Enriched Miracle-Growth compost microbial communities from Emeryville, California, USA - eDNA 5th pass 30_C Kraft MG (version 2) (version 2) ... | reverse complement strand
TCGCGCGCCGCCCATTCGTCGGCGGGAAACAGGTCGATGTCGAGATCGCCCGGCCACAGGTCGTGCAGTTCGCTGCCGGGAATGAGCCGGTGCGCAGCCTCGCCGATGGCGTGGGAATGGGTCCTGTCGTTGCCCGGGATCAGGCAGGTCGGCACCTTGATCGCGGCCAGCGCCTTCTCGCTTGCGCCGATGACCGGCATTTCGGCGTCCTTCAGGAAGTCGGCGCGCCAGTTCTTCATCGCGGCGATAAAGGCGTTGCGGTCGGTCGCGGCGAGGATCTGCCGGTTGCGCGGGTTGGCGAGGATGCGCTCGCGGAAATGCTCGGTCTCGGCGACGGCGGCCATGCCGCCTTGCTCTGCGGCGCGGACGTACTGGTCGTAATATTGCTCGACCAGCCGTCGGGCCGCGAAGGCGCCGCCGGTGATGCGCCACAGCAGCAGCGCGCGAAGCTCGCGGGGAAACCGCTGCGCGTAGAGCAGGGCCAGGCGCGCGCCGGAGGAGCCGCCGCCGACGATCGCCGGCGTGGCATTGAGCCGCCGCAGCAGTCCGACGAGATCGTCGGCCCAGACCTCGTATTCCGAGCGGCTGCCGTCGAAAGCGCATTCGGAGGCGCCGCAGTTGCGGCGGTCGTGGATGAGCACGCGGTAGCCCGCGTCCGCCATCCGCTGCGCCAGGCCGCGCACGTTGCCCATCTCGCGCCGGCCGCCGGGCGACAGCGCCATCCACGGCCCGGACGCGCCGAGCACTTCGTAGCGGAGCGTGACGCCGTTGATGTTGGCAAGCCGCATGCGGACGTACCCCTTTTTGCCCCCTGCGGCCCGGTCGGAGCCTTTCCGGCCCTGATGGGATCGGGGCCGGGCTTCGTTGGCCGTGTTTCCCTGGCGCGAATCACCGTCACGGCCGAGCCGGCCGGCGCCGGAAGGACCGGTGTGTCCGTTGGCGCGAGAACGCGCTTCTCAAGACGGGGCATCCTATCCGCCGCCGGACGGCGAAAAAAGCGAGGCGGCGGGATTCTGCGGTCCGGATCGGCGTCAGCGCTGCGAGCCGCTGCCCACCAGCAGCCGGCGCATGATTTCGCGCTCGGTGTCGTCGGTCAGTGTCCGGCCGGCGAGGGTGCGGCCGGACGCGCGCGGTCCGGGACGCCGGAAATGCGCGCAAAAACGGCGCAGGAGCCCCGGCACGGCGGGAGTGCCCATGCCGCGGCCCCGGAGGGCGCCGAACGTGCTGCGGTGAAGCGGATAAGCCACGGCAAACCCTCAAGCTCGTACGGTGTGAATCAATCTCATCCGTGCTATCTTGCCGGACGTACCGTGGCGCCTATCGTATCGAACTGCAAACGATCGCTTCTCAGTCTACGTTTGAGAAATCTTCATGAGCAGACCGCTGCCGCCGCTCAACGCCCTGCGCGCCTTCGAGGTTTCGGCGCGGCACCTGAGCCTGACCAAGGCGGCGCAGGAGCTGCACGTCACCGCCGGCGCGCTCAGCCACCAGATCCGCAATCTCGAGGAAATGCTCGGGGTCAAGCTGTTCGAGCGGCGCGTGCGTTCGATCGCCCTGACACCGGCCGGAAAGCTGCTTTATCCCGGTCTGCAGACCGGATTCACGCAGATTCAGGACGCTGTCGCCGGGCTGCAGGCGCGGGGCGACGCCCGCGTGCTGGTCGTCAGCACGCCGCCGGGGTTCACCGCTAAGTGGCTGGCGCCGCGGCTTTATCGCTTCGCCGGCGCGCATCCCGACATCGACGCGCGGATCTCCTCCTCGTTCGCTGTTGCGAATTTCATGACCGATGGCGTGGATATCGCCGTCCGCAACCTCCCCACCCGTCTCCCCCCCGACCCGGCGGTGGAGGCCGAGAAACTGATCGACATGTCCGTGGTGCCGCTGTGCAGCCCGAAGCTCGCGGAGACCTACGGGCCGCTCGATACGCCGGAGGCGCTCGCGCGGCTGCCGCTCATCCACGACGATACGCTGATCGAGCGCATCGAGGTGCCGACCTGGGCCGACTGGTTCCGCGCCGCCGGCGTTTCCAACGTCGATGTCAGCCGCGGCCTGCGCTTCAACAGCGCCGACCACGCGCTCGACGCGGCCGGCGAGGGAGCAGGCGTGCTGCTCGCCCAGATGGTGCTAGCCTATGACGATCTGCGGACCGGCCGGCTGACGATCCCGTTCGACCTGCCGCTTCCGACCCATCGCGCCTACTACGTCGTCTGGCCGCGCCGCCGCCGCTTGCCGGCGACGGAAGCCTTCCGCGCCTGGCTCAAGGCGGAGATCGACGGCATCGACTGGCAGCGCGTGCGCGGCCGCGCCGGCGGACTTTAAGCCCTCCGCGCGGCAATCAGGGACCGCCCGATGCACCTACCGCCGGTGCCGCGAGTCCACAGCGGACCTGAGGAATGCTAAAAGCGCCCGGGTTCATCGTTCGGTCCCTCGTCATGCGTGCCGGCCTCATCATGTCTGCCGTTCTGCATCTGGCGCTGGTGGCGGCAGCGGCGCTGCCCTATCAGCGGCAGTTTGCCCATGGCGAGACGCTGCCGGTCGAGCTGGTGTCGATGAAGGACACCGGCGATGCCTTCAAGGAGCAATCCCCGCCCGATGAGCCGTCCGAACCGAAGCCTGCGGACCCTCAGCCCGACTGGAGCAAGCTGCGGCTCGATCCCGGCCTGACCGACTCGAATGCCGGCGGCAAGGCGCCGCCGGAAGCGCCGCAGCAGGAAGCGGCCACTGCACCACCGGAAAAGCAGCAGCAGCCCACGCCCCCGCAGCAGCCGACGGCGGAGCAACAGCCGTCATCGCCAGCGCAACCGCCCCAGCCGGTCCAGACCGCGCAGATGCCACCGGCAATGCAGGCGCTGCCTTCGATGGTGCAGCCGTTCCCGCAGGCGATGCCGCCGCAGCCGACGATCCCGCCCGATCTCATGGTTGATACGATCGAGGACCAGGGCAAGCGGATTGCCGCGCTGATGAATCTGCCCGAGCCGAACAATGCGGAAGGATTCGGTTCCGAGGCCGAATCGAAAGCGAAACTCGACAATGGCGAGATCGCGCGATTCAACGCCCATCTGCGCTCGTGCTTCTCGCTGCCGGCGGGCGTCGCGCCGACGCAAAAGCTCAAGCTGATCGTGCGGGTGGCGCTGCGCAAGGACGGCAGCCTTGCCGGCGATCCCGTGCTGATCGAGGCGCCGGCTTCGGCGCTCGGGCCGCCGTTGTTCATGAATGCCGTCAAGGCGCTCAAAAGCTGCGCGCCCTATACGATGCTGCCGGTCGCGAAATACGGCGAGTGGCGCGTGCTCGATCTGAACTTCTCGCCGGATCAGATGGCGGGCGGCTGAATGCGCGCCGTTATATTCGGTATCCGCGCCGCGCGCGACGTGCCGCCGCGGCCTTGAACGATCTTGAAAATATCAGCGGCGGCGAAACTGCTGGCCGCGGGCGGAAGCCGAAGGACGGGGAGCGGTCGCAGCGCGCTCGTCCTTGTGACGGAAGATCACCCGACCCTTCTCGAGATCGTAGGGAGACATTTCCACGGTCACGCGATCGCCCGCGAGCGTCTTGATACGGTTCTTGCGCATCTTGCCGGCGGCGTAGGCGATGATCTCGTGACCATTATCGAGCGTCACACGAAAGCGCGTGTCGGGGAGCAATTCGGTGACGACGCCCTCAAGCTCGATCAGTTCTTCCTTCGCCATGCAAAACTCCCGGAACGTGAATCTTCTGGAGCGAAACGGCCGCCGCTGCAAGCGGCGGCCGGGTTGCCGGCAGCCGAAACGGCCGCCCGCCGGTTACGCGAGGGAGATGGTGCTGACCGCCACCTTGCCCGAACGCTTGTCGACCTGCGTATCGAACGTGACCTTCTGGCCCTCCTTCAGACCGCGAAGCCCCGCACGCTCGAGAGCGGTTGCATGGACGAACACGTCCTTGCCGCCGTCCTCCGGCTGAATGAAGCCGTAACCCTTAGTCTCATTGTAGAACTTAACAACGCCCATCGCCATAAAGAGCAGTCCTTTTCACTGGCACAGTTAGAGGGCCCGTTGCGCATCCCGCGCTCCGTTCCCGGTTCGTCGAATTTGGAGAGATTTTCTGAAGCGTGCGCCGAGCGTCAAGGCGAGGCGGCCCAGAGTCCGGCCAAAAGTCGATGATTTTCAACTATAGATTCGCTTTTACGATTTCAAGCGGGGCATCCTCCGGTTGCGCAAATGGTTACCTGCCCGCTTGCAACCCTATCCGATCGCTGCCACCCCTGAATCGTGCCAGAACCTCGTCAGCGCAGCATCGTGATCGTCGGCGGCGGGCCCGCCGGGCTGATGGCTGCGGAAGTGGCCGCCCGCGGCGGAGCGCGGGTCGCCGTCTATGACCGGATGCCGACCCTCGGGCGCAAGTTCCTGATGGCGGGCCGGGGCGGGCTCAACCTGACCCACAGCGAGGCGCTCCCGCAGTTCCTGGCGCGGTATGGGGCGGCAATGCCGCATTTGCGCGCGGCCATCGAGGCTTTTTCCCCGGCGCAGGCGCGGGAATGGTGCGAGGCGCTGGGGCAGCCGACATTCATCGGCACCAGCGGACGGGTCTTTCCCAAGGCGATGAAGGCTTCGCCTTTGCTACGGGCCTGGCTGCGTGAACTCGACGCTCTTGGTGTGGCGTTCCACCTACGCCACCGCTTCACCGGTTGGGACGCGGGCCGGCTGACGTTCGATACGCCGCGCGGCAGCACCAGCGTGCCAGCCGATGCCACGGTGCTCGCGCTCGGCGGGGCAAGCTGGCCGAAGCTCGGCTCGGACGGCGAATGGAGCGGCTGGCTGTCCGCCGCCGGCGTGCCGGTCACGCTACTGCGCCCTGCCAACTGCGGCTTCCTCGTCGCCTGGTCGGAAAGGTTCCGCGCCGGGAATGAAGGCGCGCCGCTCAAGCGCATCGCCCTGTCCTTCGAGGGGCGGACGGTGCGCGGCGAGTGCGTCATCACCGCAACGGGACTCGAAGGCGGCGCGATCTACGCACTCTCGGCGCCGTTGCGCGATGCCATCGAGCGCGACGGCGAGGCGACGTTGAGCATCGATCTTCGGCCCGACGTTCCGGAATCCGCCTTGGCGGAAATGCTTGCCGTACCGCGCGGCAGGCAGTCGCTCTCGACCTTCCTGCGCAAGCGTGCCGGCCTGCTGCCAGTCGCCGTGGCCTTGCTGCACGAAGCCGCCCTTGCGCGCGGAGCGCCGCTCGCCGGGTTCGCGGCGGCCGATCTTGCCGCCTTCATCAAACGGACGCCGGTCCGCCTGACGGGAACCGCCCCGGTGGAGAAGGCGATCTCGACCGCCGGCGGTGTCGCCTTCGGTGCACTCGACGCGCATTACATGCTGCGCGGGATGCCCGGCGTTTTCATCGCCGGCGAAATGCTCGACTGGGAGGCGCCGACCGGCGGCTATCTCCTGCAAGCCTGCCTCGCCACCGGTGCGGCGGCGGGTGACGGCGCGTTGCGCTGGCTCGCGCGGCAGACCCCATGAAGTGAATCCGAGCCTGCGGCCGGGCGCGGCGAGGGCATTTGCGGCGGATGCCGCTCCCCGGATTGCGCTACGCTCAGCCGGGCTTCGATGGCGCAGCAAGACAGGCGGCGCACTCAAGCCTGCTCGATCTCCTCGCGCAGGATTTCAAGTTCGAGCCAGCGCTCCTCCGCCGCGGAAAGCTCCGCCTGCGCCGCGGCGAGCATGGTCGAGACCTGCGCGAACTGCTTCGGATCGCGCGCATAGAGGCCCGGATCGTCGAGCTGCGCCTGCAGCTTGCGGATATCCTGCTGCAGCGCGGCCATCTTCGCCGGCAGCGTTTCAAGCGCGTGCTTGTCGTTGAAGGTCATGCGCTTGCGGCCGGGCTTCGGCTCGCGCGACGGTGGCGGATTCGCTTCGGCCGGAGCGGGTTTTGCGGCCTGCTTGCGGACGACGTCGCTGCCGCGCTGGGCCAGCATGTCGGAATAGCCGCCGGCATATTCGGTCCAGCGGCCATTGCCCTCCGGCACGATGACCGCGTTGACGACGCGGTCGAGGAAATCGCGGTCGTGGCTGATGAGGATGACCGTGCCGGCATAGTCGCCAAGCATTTCCTCCAGCACGTCGAGCGTTTCGAGATCGAGGTCGTTGGTCGGCTCGTCGAGCACGAGTACGTTGGAAGGCCGTGCGAGCGCCCGCGCCAGCATGACGCGGGCGCGCTCGCCGCCCGAGAGGACGCGCAGCGGCGTGCGGATCTGCTCGGGCGCGAACAGGAAGTCCTTCATATAGCTTGCGACGTGGCGCGCCTGCCCGCCGACGATCACCGTGTCGGTGCCGCCGCCGGTGAGCGCGTCGCTCAAGCTCCAGTCCGGATCGAGGCTTTCGCGGCTCTGGTCGAGCGTGACCATCTCGATATTGGCTCCCAGTCGGACGCTGCCGCTGTCCGGCGCGAGCGTGCCCGTGATGAGGCCCACCAGCGTGGTCTTGCCGCTGCCATTCGGGCCGACGATGCCGATGCGGTCGCCGCGCAGGATGCGCAGCGAGAAATCATCGACGATTTTGCGTTCGCCGAAGGCTTTGCTCAGTCCCTTCGCCTCGAACACCAGCGCGCCCGATTTCTCCGCCTGCGCGGCGGCAAGGTTGGCCTTGCCGGCCGAACCGCGGTAATCGCGCCGTTCCTTGCGCAGCGCCTGCAATGCGCCGAGCCTCCGCACATTGCGCTTGCGCCGCGCGGTGACGCCGTAGCGCAGCCAGTGCTCCTCGGCGGCGATCTTGCGGTCGAGCTTGTGCCGGTCGAGTTCCTCCTTGGCGAGCGCGTCGTCGCGCCAGGCTTCGAATGCGCCGAAGCCCATCTCCAGGCGGCGCGTCTCGCCACGGTCGAGCCAGACCGTCGCGCGCGAGAGGTTCTGCAGGAACCGGCGATCGTGGCTGATGAGCACGAGTGCCGACCTGCGGTCGGTGAGCTCGCTCTCCAGCCATTCGATGGCGGGCAGATCGAGATGGTTGGTCGGTTCGTCGAGCAGCAGGATGTCGGGCTCGGGCGCGAGCACGCGCGCGAGCGCGGCGCGCCGCCGCTCGCCGCCGGAAAGGCGTGCCGGGTTCTCGTCGCCGGTGAGGCCGAGCTGTTCGAGCAGGTAGCGCGCGGAATGGGCGGCGTCGCCGGGGTGCAGCCCGTCCTCCACATAGGCGAGGGTGGTGGCGAACGCCGAAAGGTCCGGCTCCTGCGGCAGGTAGCGGATCGAAATGCCCGGCTGGACGAAGCGCGAGCCGCCGTCCGCCTGAATCTGCCCGGCCGCGATCTTGAGCAGCGTCGATTTCCCCGAGCCGTTGCGTCCGACCAGGCAGAGCCGTTCGCCGGCGGACACGGAAAGGTCGGCATGGCTCAACAGCGGCGTGCCGCCGAACGTCAGCGAAATATCGGAAAGCTGGATGAGGGGTGGGGCCATGGTAAACTTCGGGGACGCGACGTGGGCAGCAGGCGCGGTGGGCCGCAGGCGCGGCCGGGCCCGCTCTATAGCCGCTGGGCCGCCCAAAGTCCTCACGGGCGGTTCTCGCGCGCAATTGCGAAGGGAATTTAACAGCCGATTAAACCTGTTGCACAAATTCGAGGCGGTACCGGACTGCTGGAAAGGGCGACATAACGTCCGGCGCTGTACCACGGTGCGAAAATCAAAATACGTCGGCCTGTGGCGGTTGCGCCTGAGTGGCTGGGGCGGATTGGGGCGCCGGGGCAGTTTGAATGATGTTCCAGGGCATTCGTTTGCGGTTGTTGGGACTGGTCCTGGCGGCGGCAGTTCCGTTCGCCGCGCTGATCGGGACCGGCATCTGGGACCAGTTCCGCCGCGAGCAGGCGCAGGCGCTCGGCTTCGCGCTCACCGAGGCGCGCGCGGTCGCGGGCCGTATCGACGACCGCATCGGCGATCTCGACAGCCTGCTTGCGGGCCTGTCGCTCGCGGTTTCGGTCGATCCCGACGATGTCGCTTTCAACGACCGCCTGCTTGTCCGCGCGCTCGCCGAGCAGCCGAACTACGTTTCCAATATCTCGCTTCTGGACCTCGATGGCCGCCTGCTCGGGGCCGGCGCCGAACAGCGCTACGACAGCACGGACCAACCCTATTTCCACAGCGTGCTCGCGGGCGAACGCCTCGCCATCGGCGAGCCGGTGCGGCTGCCTTCCCAGGACGACTGGATCGTGCCGATCGCCCATCCCGTCGAGAGCGCCGAGGGCAAGCTGCGCGCGGTCCTGACGGCGGCGACGAACGTCAGCCGGCTACAGGATGTGCTGACGCCGCGCTCGCTGCCGCTGGGCAGTATCGTGCGGCTCGTCGACGAGAACGGCATCGTCATCTCGGACGGCTTGAACAACCTCAACGCCAACGACCGCAACCACGTGCTTTACGAGAAAGGTCTGCGGCATATCGTTTCGAAGGGCACCGCCGAGAAGTTCGTATGGTCGGACGGCATCGAGCGCATCACCGGCAACGCCAGCAGCCGGCGTACGCGCTGGGTCGTTTCGGTGGGCCTGCCGACGGAGATCGTGCTGGCGCCAGTGATCCGGCGGCTCAAGTGGAGCCTGCTCTCGGTGGCCGGCGCGCTGACCGCGGCGTTCGGCATCGCCTGGCTGTTCTCGACGCGCATCGTCTCGCCGCTGCGCCAGCTCGCTACCGACGCTTCGGTGCTGGCGGCCGGCGAGCTCAGCCACCGCTCCCGCGTGGTCTCGCGCGACGAGGTCGGCAATCTCGCCTATTCGTTCAACCGGATGGCGGCCTCCCTCGAACGCCGGCAGGACGAGGCGCTGCGCAGCGCGGCCGAGGTGGAGGAAACCAAGGATACGCTGAGCGCCGTCATCGATGCCTCGCCGATCGCCATCGTGTGCACCAACCTGGAGCACAAGCTGATCCTGTGGAATCACGTTGCCGAGCAGATCTACGGCTACAGCCAGGCCGAGGCGGTCGGCCAGAGCATCAAGATCGTGCCGAACGACCAGATCGAGGCGTCGAAGGCGCTGTATCAGCGCGCGATCGGCGGGGAGACGGTGCGCGACGTCGAGGTCCGGCGGCTGCGCAAGGACGGCACGCTGATCGACATCAAGCTGTCGGTATCGCCGCTCTACAGCCCGGACGGCACGGTGCGCGGCGTCGCGTGGGCGCATCAGGACATCACCAAGCGCAAGCTGGCGGAGGCCAAGCTCCATCAGTTCGCGCATTTCGATCAGCTCACGGGGCTGCCGAACCGGCTGAGCATGCGCACGCGGCTGGAAGCGCTGCTCGCGCCCGACAACCGCGAGCGCCCCACGTCCATCGCCCTGTTCGACCTCGACGGCTTCAAGGACGTCAACGACACCCTCGGCCACTCGACCGGCGACCGCCTGCTGATCGAGGTCGGCCGGCGGCTCACCGAGGTCACGCAGCTCAAGAACGGCCAGTGCATGGTCAGCCGCCTGGGCGGCGACGAATTCGTCGCGATCATTCCCGATTGCGGCGATCCGCGCGTCGCCGCCGACATCATCGGCGCCATGCTCAAGCGCCTCGCCGAGCCGTTCGACATCAACGGCCACGAATTGCATGTCGCGGGCAGCGCCGGCATCGCCATCGCGCCCAACGATGGCCAGTCGGTCGACGAGCTGATCGCCAACGCGGACCTCGCGCTCTATCAGGCCAAGAAGAGCGGCGGCGGCATCTACCGCTTCTTCATCCCGACGCTGCGCGCCAAGGCCAACTCGCGCCGCGCGCTCGACATCGAATTGCGCCGCGCGCTGACGTGCAAGGAGTTCGAGCTGTTCTATCAGCCGCAGATCCGGCTCGCCGACGGCGCGGTGATCGGCGCCGAGGCGCTGCTGCGCTGGCGGCATCCGGAACGCGGGCTGCTTGCCCCCGGCGCCTTCGTCGAGGCGCTCGCGGCGAACCCGATCGCACCCGACGTCGGCAACTGGATCGTGCGCACGGCCTGCGAGCAGATGGCGCAATGGCGCGCGCGGGGATTCATGCTCGACCGCATCGCGGTGAACGTCTTCTCGGCGCACCTCTATCACGCTTCCTTCAACAGCGACATCGAAGCCGCGCTGGCGGAAAGCAACCTGCCGTCGCGCCTGCTCGAGCTTGAAATCGTCGAGAACGTCGCGCTCAACAACGAGGGCGCCGCCAAGCCGCTGCAGCGGTTGCGGGAGAAGGGCGTGCAGCTTGCGTTCGACGACTTCGGCACCGGTTTCGCGTCGCTGAGCTATCTCACGCTGTTTCCGGTGACGCACATCAAGATCGACCGCTCGTTCGTCGCCCGCGTGGCGGACAGCGCCCGGGATGCTGCGATCGTGCGCTCGCTGATCGCGATGGCGCACAGCATGGAACTCGACGTGATCGCCGAAGGCGTCGAGACCGAGGCGCAGGCGGCGTTCCTGAAGGACCAGGACTGCGAGGAAGCGCAAGGCTACCTCTACAGCAAGCCGCTGCCGGCGCCCGAGTTCGAGAAATATCTAATCGGTGCCCGGTTCATGAGCGCGGACGATCCGGCTTTCGGCCGGAACGAAGCGCATGTCGCGCACGCCGGCAAGGACCTGATG
>Ga0182735_1002709_pt1 | contig 10519 bp, 7 predicted proteins | sample eDN5th30CKraftMG_FD_128524 | JGI IMG/M metagenome (GOLD analysis project Ga0182735, IMG submission 128524) | Enriched Miracle-Growth compost microbial communities from Emeryville, California, USA - eDNA 5th pass 30_C Kraft MG (version 2) (version 2) ... | reverse complement strand
GTCATGATGATGATCTTGTGATAGCGCAGCTTGTCCGGGTTGAAGCCGTGCGTTTCATCCTTGCCGATCGATGTGCCGAGCGCGGTAATCAGCGTGCCGACCTGATCGGAAGAGATCATGCGGTCGAAGCGGACGCGCTCCACGTTGAGGATCTTGCCGCGCAGCGGCAGAATGGCCTGGTTCTGGCGGGAACGGCCGCTCTTGGCGGAACCGCCTGCCGAGTCACCCTCGACGATGAAGATTTCGGACTTGGCCGGATCGCGTTCCTGACAGTCGGCAAGCTTGCCGGGCAGCGACGTCACGCTCAGATTGCTCTTACGGGTGATGTCGCGTGCCTTGCGGGCGGCTTCACGGGCAGCGGCTGCCTGAATGACCTTCTCAACCACGACCTTGCCGCCAGCCGGATGCTCTTCAAGCCATGTCGAAAGCGCTTCATTGACGAGGCTTTCCACGACCGGGCGAACTTCGGAGGAAACGAGTTTATCCTTGGTTTGCGACGAGAACTTCGGGTCGGGCACTTTCACCGAAAGAACGGCGGTGAGACCTTCGCGGCAATCATCGCCGGTGAGCGTCACCTTTTCCTTCTTGGTCATGCCCGAAGCGTCGGCATAGCCCGTCACCTGACGGGTCAGCGCGCCGCGGAAACCGGCCAGGTGGGTGCCGCCATCGCGCTGCGGAATGTTGTTGGTGAAGCACAGCACCTTTTCGTGGTAGGAATCGTTCCACCACATGGCGACTTCAACGGTCATGCCGTCTTTTTCGCTGCGGATATAGATCGGCTCTTCCAGAAGCGATTTCTTGCTCTGGTCGATATATTTCACGAATTCCACAAGACCGCCATCATAGTGCAGTTCGTGTTCCACCACGTCGGCATGGCGGCGGTCGGCGAGCTTGATGCGCACGCCGGAATTGAGGAAGGCGAGTTCGCGCAGGCGGCGTTCCAGCGTGTCGAAGTCGAACTCGACCATGGAGAAGGTTTCAGGTGAAGGCAGGAAGCTTACTTCCGTACCGGTTTCACCACCTGCATCGCCTGTCACCACGAGTGGAGCATCGGCAACGCCGTGCGTAAAGCTCATCTCATGAATCTTGCCGGCGCGGCGTATCTTCAGTTTCAGCCAGATCGACAGCGCGTTGACCACCGACACGCCAACACCGTGCAGACCACCGGAAACCTTGTAGGAATTCTGGTCGAACTTGCCACCGGCATGGAGCTGGGTCATGATGACCTCGGCCGCCGAAACGCCTTCTTCCTTGTGGATGTCGGTGGGGATGCCGCGACCGTTATCGGTCACGGTGCAGGACCCATCGGCATTCAGGGTGACGGTGACAAGCGTGGCGTGTCCCGCCAGCGCTTCATCGATTGCATTGTCCACGACCTCGTAGACCATATGATGCAGGCCGGAGCCGTCATCCGTGTCACCGATATACATGCCGGGACGCTTGCGAACCGCATCCAGACCTTTCAGAACACGAATGGAATCCGCGCCATACTCGGCGGGGGCTTCGGAACTCATCTCGGGCATCTCGCTCATGAAAATCTTTCGAAAAACGCGCTGCGAATGCAGCTTCAAAGATATGTCGAATCACGCGACAAACATGGCTTTAATATAGGTGCTAACGGCGTTTTTTCCAAATTTTGGCAGTAAATTTGCCGGGGATTCCGGCAGCCTGTCCGTATGAGGGCGATCCGGGCGCTGCACGGCTTCTGGAACCGCCACAATTGACGCTTATATCCGGTTTGACGGGGGCGTTCTTGTTTTATGACGAAAGGAACGCTTGATGGAAATTACGGACGTCATGAGCGACAGACCTGGACCATTCGTGCCGCCTGCGCCGCGCCCCCGCGAAAAGCCGGTGGGGCGTTTCGAGATGATGCGGGTTGTCTACAAGAACCCGCTCGAGCTTTGGGGCGAGCCTTCCTATAACGAGCGCTGGATTTCCGTCAGCTGGTTCGGCATGAAAACCATCATCGCCAACGATCCGGGCTTGATCCGGCATGTGCTGGTCGACAATGCCGCCAACTATCCCATGTCTGCCATCCGCCAGCGCGTGCTGCGCCCCTTGTTGCGCGACGGTCTTTTGACGGCGGAGGGCCAGGTGTGGAAACGGTCGCGAAAAGCCATGGCGCCGGTTTTCACGCCGCGTCATATCGGCGGTTTTGCCGAGACCATGCGCGACCGGTCTCGCCAGTTCGTCGAGCGATACAGGACGCCCGGCACGATCACCGATGTCGCGCATGACATGACGTTGCTTACCTACGATATTCTCGCCGAAACACTGTTTTCCGGCGAGATCGCGGGTGATCCAAACGATTTTGCTCATCAGATCGACAGGCTTTTCGAGACCATGGGGCGGGTCGATCCGTTCGATCTTCTGGGGTTGCCCGACTGGCTGCCGCGCTTCACGCGGTTGCGCGGACAGCAATCGCTGGGTTTCTTCCGCGAACTGGTCTCAAACACCATCGCGCTCCGCAAAGCCCGCATGGACAAGGGTGAAGATGTGCCGAGCGACTTCCTTACCCTGCTTTTGCGGGCTGAAGGGCCGGAGGGACTAGGCCGCTCCGAGATCGAGGACAACATTATCACCTTCATTGGCGCTGGCCACGAGACGACCGCCCGCGCACTCGGCTGGACGCTCTATCTGCTCGCCAAGGCACCGCGCGAGCGTGAACGTATCGAAGCAGAGATCGATGATTTCTTCGCAAAGGGCGGGCGCGATCTGCCGCCGCAGGAATGGCTGGCGTCGCTGCCTTTCACGCGTGCGGCCTTTGAGGAGGCAATGCGGCTTTATCCGCCAGCACCTTCGATCAACCGCGAGGCTGCAACCGACGACACATATGACGACCTGAGGATTCCCAAGGGCGCGACTGTGCTGGTCATGCCGTGGGTCATCCATCGTCACCGGCTCTATTGGGATCGGCCGGATGCTTTCATGCCGGAACGTTTCTGGCCCGAAAACCGCGAGAAACTGGACCGTTTTCAGTACTTGCCATTTGGTGCAGGCCCGCGCGTCTGCATCGGCGCGAGCTTTGCCTTGCAGGAAGCGGTTATCGCTCTGGCCATACTGCTTGATGGCCGTCGTTTCGAGGTGCTGGAAACGACGAGGCCGTGGCCGGTGCAGAAACTCACCACCCAGCCGCAAGGCGGTCTGCCGATGAAAGTGGTGAGGCGTTGACTATCGCTTCAAACGCTCCGCATGCCAGCGGAGATGATCGCCCATGAAGGTCGAGATGAAAAAATAGGAATGGTCATAACCTTCGCGCATGTTGAGCTTGAGGGGAATGCCAGCCTTCTTGCAGGCTTCTTCCAGCAACCACGGGCGCAAGCCTTCGTCGAGAAAGCCGTCGGCAGTACCCTGATCGACCAGAAATTCCGGGAACTTGTAGCCGTCCTCGATCAACAGTGTCGCATCATAAGTGCGCCATGCACGCTCTTCCGGTCCGAGATATTTTTCCAGCGCCGGTTTCGACCAACCGGCAGTCGAGGGCTGCACGATGGGCGCGAAAGCCGATGCTGATTTGAACCGGTCCGGGTTTTTCAACGCAAGGGTCAGCGCGCCATGACCACCCATGGAGTGGCCGGTGATTGCCTGCCGCGTCATGTTGAGCGGGAATTCTCGTCCCACCAGATCGGTTAGCTCTCCGGTTATGTAGCTGTACATCTGATAATTATGGGCGAAGGGTTCCTGGGTCGCATCGAGATAAAAGCCTGCGCCCTTGCCGAATTGCCAGTTATCCGGTTCGTCTGGAACGTCATCGCCGCGCGGGCTGGTATCGGGGCAAATAACGGCAATTCCGAGTTCTGAAGCCATTTGCCGATATTCACCCTTGTCCATCACGTTTTGATGGGTGCAGGTCAGACCGGAGAGATACCAGAGCACCGGCACGGGGCCGTGTTCAGCCTGGGGCGGCAGAAAGACGGCAAAGGTCATGTCGCACTGGCAGGTCTCGCTTTTATGGCGATAGACACCCTGCGTTCCGCCATAACTCTTTGCGGTCGAGATCGTTTCCAGTGTCGTTGTCATAAGAATTCCAGTTCCTGATTTTGCGCGCGGATCGGGCCGCTTCAGCTGCCGAGCGCGACGGCGGCATTGACTGCCGCCGCGACGAGAATGGTGTTGAAGAAATAGGATACCACGCTGTGCATCAGTGTCAGCCGCCGCATGGCGGTGGTGGTGACGCCGGTATCGGACGTTTGCGCGGTCATGCCGATGACATAGGCGAAATAGGCGAAGTCCCAGCCCGACGGTTCCGGCGTGCCGGGAAAGTCGAAACCGCCCCGATGCCGGCTGGCGTGGCCGTTGTCATCGCCGGCAGATTCCTGCGGCTGCCAAAAGGCATGGGCATAGTGAATGGCGGTCATCATGTGAATGGTCGCCCAGCCGAGCGGCACCGCTGCGAGCGTTGCCACCAGCGCCAATGCATCTGCCTTCGGTTGCCGGTTGAGCAGGATGAACAGCGAGGCCACCGCGACGATGACGGTTGCGAACGTCACCAGAAAGATGATCCAGACCGGCTCATCGGCGCTCGCCGCATGCTTTTTCAAGAAGGCTGGCGTGAGCTTCGGAATGGCCGCAAATGCCAGCACCAGATAAAGCACGAAGAACGTGTCCGCTCCGATTACCGGTGCAAGCGGACTGTCGAACAGCCAGGCAATGATAAAGGCCCCTGCGCCGCCGAGGGCGCCAAGATAGAACGACATATGGCGGCGAAGCAGAAACATCAGGCAACGGTTTCCCTTGGTTCCAAACGCATATCCACGTGCGGAATGCCATCTTCGAGATATTCTTCGGAAATCGCCACGAAGCCGAACGAGCCATAGAATTTCTGCAAATGACTTTGTCCGCCAAGCTCGAGGGCCGTGCCCGGAAAACGGGCTTGCGCAAATTCGATGGCCTCTTTCATCAGGCGCTGGCCGAGCTTGTAGCCGCGATAATCCGGCGCCACGACGACACGTCCGATTTTCACCGGTTTTCCATCCTGTTCCGGCGGCAGAACCCGCAGGCTCGCTGCAAGCTCCTCCCCGTCGAGAATGCGCAGGTGAAGCGCCTCGAAGTCCTTACCATCAATCTCCGGATAGGGACATTTCTGTTCGACCACGAAGACGTCCACGCGCAGCTTCAGCATTGCATAAAGTGCGCGCGGGGTCAGCTTGTCGATTTCATCCCACCGGGAAATGAAAGTTTTTTCAATCATCAGTAGACAATCACCGAACGGATGGACTTGCCTTCGTGCATGAGATCGAAGGCCGTATTGATTTCATCGAGCGGCATTGTGTGGGTGATCAGATCGTCGATATTGATCTTGCCTTCCATGTACCAGTCCACGATCTTCGGCACGTCGGTGCGACCGCGCGCGCCGCCAAATGCCGTACCTTTCCATACACGTCCGGTAACGAGCTGGAAGGGACGCGTGGCGATTTCCTTGCCAGCTTCGGCCACACCGATGATGATAGATTCACCCCAGCCGCGATGGCAGCATTCCAGTGCCTGCCGCATGACATCGGTATTGCCGGTGGCGTCGAAGGAATAGTCCGCGCCGCCATCGGTCAGGTCCTGAATGGCCTGCACCACCTTGTCATTGCCGATCTCGCGCGGGTTGATGAAATCGGTCATGCCGAATTTCTTCGCCATTTCAACCTTGGCCGGATTGATATCGACGCCGATGATCTTGTCGGCGCCAACCATGCGCGCACCCTGAATGACATTGAGGCCAATGCCGCCAAGCCCGAACACCACGACATTGGAACCCGGACGGACTTTTGCCGTGTAGATCACGGCACCGATGCCCGTCGTCACACCACAGCCGATATAGCAGATCTTGTCGAATGGCGCGTCTTCACGCACCTTGGCAACGGCGATTTCCGGCAGAACGGTGAAGTTGGAGAAGGTCGAGCAACCCATATAATGGAACACTTCGCCGCCATCGCAGGAGAAACGCGTGGTCTTGTCCGGCATCAGGCCCTGACCCTGCGTGGCGCGGATCGAGGTGCAGAGGTTGGAGCGCTGCGACAGGCAGGTTTTGCACTGGCGGCACTCGGGCGTGTAAAGCGGAATGACATGGTCGCCCGGCTTGACGGAGGTTACGCCTGCGCCAACTTCGCGCACAATGCCCGCACCTTCATGGCCGAGAATGGCCGGGAACTTGCCTTCGGAATCGAGGCCCGAAAGCGTGTAGGCATCGGTATGGCACACGCCGGTCGCCATGATTTCGACCAGCACTTCACCAGCCCGCGGCCCGCCGATTTCGACGGTTTCGATGGTGAGCGGCTTTTTTGCTTCCCAGGCAACGGCTGCACGTGACTTCATGGCGATGTTTCCCTTCCAGTTATGTGTTGCGCGCCTATTTCAGATAGGTGCGCAAAATCCGCATGATTTCGTCGATTTGCGTATCGGGGTCCGCTTTGGTTTCCTGCGCGAATGTCTCGCGAAAATGGCTTTCCAGTACTTCCGCCATCAACCCGTTGGCCGCGCCGCGCAAGGCCGCGATCTGCTGCAACAATGCTGCGCATTCCGTGCCAGCCTCCACCGCGCGCTCCAGCGCTTCGGCCTGTCCGCGAATGCGGCGCAGGCGCGTCAGCGCGCGCTTCTTGTCTTCCGGTGAATGCGGCATGGAATCTCCCGATTTCAGCGAAATTTATATACTCTAGGGGAGTATGTCAATTGTCGACTGTGAACCGCAGGTGGAGCAGCGGATAGGGGCGTCCCTGATCGTCTGTCTCCGAGCGTCCGGTTTCGACAAAGCGCATATGCCGGTAAAAGCCGACGCCTTGCAGGTTCTGCTCGTTCACATCGACCGTCAGCGGACTGCCGAATGCTTTTGCATGGGCTATCATGCGCTTGCCGAGGCCTTTGCCGCGCTGGTCGGGCGCCAGGAACAGGCTGTCGATATGGCGCTCGCTCATGCCCATGAAGCCGACCGGCTTGCTGGAATCTTCAATAAGCCAGACCTCGACATTGGGCAGATATTGCTCGGCAACGAGCTTCTCGATTTCCAGGAAATCATCGCGGCTCAGGAAGTCATGCGTGGCGAGAACGCTGGCTCGCCAGATTTCGGTCAACGCAGGCGCATCTTCACTGCTCGATTTTCGAATATGGATCATATGCGCTCCTTGTGTGATAAGCACGAAAGCGGAAAGCCTTATCTGACGGAAACTACTTTGACGAGCCTGCCCGATCTTCCTGTGACACAGATTCTGCCTCAACTGGATGAGGCATTGGCGCATCATGCGAGTGCAGTCCTCGTCGCGCCGCCCGGTGCAGGCAAGACGACACTGGTGCCGATCCATCTTTTACAGGCGGGCTGGCGCAAGGATGGCATGATCGTGCTGCTTGAGCCACGCCGTCTGGCAGCGCGCGCTGCCGCTCGCCGCATGGCGCAGCTTCTGGGTGAGGAGCCGGGCGAAACCGTCGGCTATCGGATGCGCCTTGAAAGCAGGGTATCAGGGAAAACCAGAATCCTCGTCGTCACCGAGGGCGTGTTTGCACGCATGATCCTCGACGATCCAGACCTCAAGGGCGTTGCCGCAGTGCTGTTCGATGAGTTCCATGAACGCAGTCTCGATGCGGATTTCGGTTTGGCGCTGGCGCTCGATGTGCAGGCAGCACTGCGCGACGATCTTAAAATCCTCGTCATGTCTGCGACGCTTGACGGTGCCCGTGTTGCTTCGCTTCTTGGCGACGCGCCGGTGATTGAAAGTGAGGGGCGCGCTTATCCTGTCGATATTCGCTATCGCGACCGCAAAGTGGATGAACGGATCGAAGACGCGATGGTGCGTGCTATCCGTGATGCATTGGCCGACGAGACCGGCAGCGTTCTGGCTTTTCTGCCGGGGCAGGGTGAGATTGAGCGCACGGCAGGCATTCTGGAAAAATTCCTGCCTGCCAATATCATTCTGGCCCCGCTTTTTGGCGCGATGGAAGGTAGTGCACAGGATGCGGCGATCAAGCCTGCCCCGGCGGGTCATCGCAAGGTTGTTCTGGCGACCTCCATTGCCGAAACCTCCATCACGATTGATGGCGTGCGCGTGGTGATCGATAGCGGGTTTGCACGCCAGCCGAAATATGAACCGGCCACGGGCCTGACCCGCCTTGAAACCGTTCGGACTTCGCGCGCAAGTGCTGATCAGCGTGCGGGCCGTGCCGGGCGAACCGAACCCGGTGTCGCCATTCGCCTCTGGCATCAGGGACAGACGGCGTCGCTCCCCGCTTTTTCTCCGCCGGAAATTCTGGAAGCTGACCTGTCCGGTCTCGTACTCGATGCCGCCGCATGGGGTGTGGCCGATCCGGCAACGCTTAGTTTTCTCGATGTTCCGCCGAAGCCTGCGCTGAAGGAGGCAAAAGCATTGCTTAGCCGGCTCGGTGCGCTGGATGAGGCCGGACGATTGACACCCGATGGCGAAGCAATGCGCTCTTTGGCCCTGCCTGCACGTCTGGCGCATATGGTGGCGGAAGCCGGCAAGCGCGGCGAGGCGCAGAAGGCAGCCGAACTCGCGGTGTTGCTGACCGAACGTGGCTTAGGCGGCAATGAAACCGACCTCGATGCCCGCATGTCGCGATTCCGCAACGATCGTTCCGACCGTGCGCCGCGCGCAAAAGGATTGGCAAGGCGGCTTGCCGCAAATGTCCCAAACAAGGGCGAAGCGGCAGGCTCGAGCGTCGGCCGGATGCTGATCGATGCCTATCCGGATCGCATAGCAAAGGCTCGCGGGCAGACGGGGCAATTTCTGCTCGCCAATGGGCGCGGCGGTGAAGTCGATCCCGGCATAAGCCTCAGCCGCGCATCATGGCTGGTGGTTGCCGATATGTCGGGCAAGGCGGGCAGGGCGCGTGTTCTTTCTGCCGCGGAAGTCTCGGAAACAGAAATCCGTGCCGCCCTCGGCGACAGGATCGAAAGCGGCAAACAGGTGGTCTACGACCCGGAAAAGAACGCCTTGCGGGCGCGCGAAGCTGTGCGCATCGGCGCGATAGCGCTCTCTGAAAAGCCGCTTGCCGCCCCGTCGGGTAGTGTTGCCGATGAAGGCGTCATTGCCGCCGTGCGTGATCACGGTCTTGATATTCTGCCATGGGGCAAAGAGGCCGATATTCTGCGCCGTCGCCTCGGCTGGCTTCATCGCGGACTTGGCGACCCATGGCCGTCAATGGAGGACGAATACCTTTTGGAGAAACTGGAGGACTGGCTGCTCCCGTTTCTGACGGGTGAAGCGCAGATCGACCGCATTCCCGGCCATGTCTTGAAAAACGGCCTGATGAGCCTCGTTCCCTTTGACCTCCAGCGCAGTGTCGACCAGCTTGCGCCGACGCATTTTGAAGTGCCGACCGGATCGAATATTCCGATCCGTTACGATGCCGAAGAGCCGGTGATCGCGGTGCGCGTGCAGGAACTGTTTGGACTAGGCGTGCATCCGGCGATCGCCAACGGCAAGGTGCCGCTCTTGCTGGAGCTTCTTTCTCCCGCTCACCGCCCGATCCAGATTACCCGCGATCTTCCCGGCTTCTGGAAGGGATCGTGGGCGGATGTGCGCTCCGATATGCGCGGACGTTATCCCAAACATGTCTGGCCGGAAGATCCGGCCAACGCGGAAGCGACGCGCCGCGCCAAGCCGCGTGGAACCTGAGATTTTGGCTCTGACGGCCTGCAAGTGGCTACTCTTCTGCGTTCCCGCTGCTCATGTACCTAAAAGTACGATCCGCTCCGGTTCTCGAAGCGCACCATTTTCGGCACGTCATAACCAAAATCTTGACCGGTCCTATCACGGCACCCTGCGACCGGATAACGCAGTTCCGCTTGCTTTCTGGTCCGGGCTTGCCTCATAAGGAGCCTGACGAGGGACCTCATGCACGCAGAATTCGAGAATCGCGCTTCCAATCTTTCGCGGCGTCCGCGCCTGACCACGTTGATACGGGTGCGCTGGCTGGCCATTGCCGGTCAGACCGCCGCTGTCATGCTCGTGGCGCTTTATCTGCAATTTCCTTTTGCCGTCGGCATCTGTTTTGCGCTGATCGCCTGTTCGGCATGGCTCAACCTTTACCTGGCCTTCCGTTTTCCGACCAATCATCGGCTCAATCCGGCGGCGGCAAGTCTGGTGCTGGCATTCGATATTCTGCAACTGGCCGGTCTTCTCTATCTCACCGGGGGGCTGCAAAATCCGTTCGTCATCCTGATGATCGTACCCGTCATTATCTCGGCGACGTCGCTTTCTGCCCGCCATACGCTTGTGCTGGGCTTGCTGGTGGTTGCCTGCACATCGGTGCTTACTATCAGGCACGAACCGCTGCCCTGGTATCCGGGCGAAACGTTGAATCTGCCGTTCCTGTTCGTGATCGGTATCTGGTGCGCCATTATTTCGGCGCTCGGTTTCACGGCGGTCTATGCCTACCGCATCGCCGAGGAAGCGCGTCAATTGGGCGATGCGTTGAGTGCCGCCGAACTTATTCTCCAGCGCGAGCAGCATCTGTCGGCGCTGGACGGTCTGGCCGCGGCGGCCGCGCATGAACTGGGCACGCCGCTTGCGACGATTGC
>Ga0182735_1002708_pt1 | contig 10519 bp, 5 predicted proteins | sample eDN5th30CKraftMG_FD_128524 | JGI IMG/M metagenome (GOLD analysis project Ga0182735, IMG submission 128524) | Enriched Miracle-Growth compost microbial communities from Emeryville, California, USA - eDNA 5th pass 30_C Kraft MG (version 2) (version 2) ... | reverse complement strand
GTGTCCGACGTCAACATGGTGTCGGCGCCGATCATGGTGAAGGAACGCGGCATCATTGTTGCCGAGGTCAAGCGCGACAAATCAGGCGTGTTCGACGGCTACATCAAGCTGACCGTCACCACCGAGAAGATGACGCGCTCGATCGCCGGCACCTGCTTTTCCGACGGCAAGCCGCGCTTCATCCAGATCAAGGGCATCAACCTCGACGCGGAAGTGGGCCAGCACATGCTCTACACGACCAACGCCGACGTGCCCGGCATCATCGGCCTGCTCGGCACGCTGTGCGGCGAGAACGGCGTCAACATCGCCAACTTCCAGCTCGGCCGCGATCATCCGGGCGGCAACGCCATCGCCCTGCTCTACCTCGACGCGCCGTTCCCGGAAAAAGTGCTGGCTGCCGTGCGCGCCAACCAGTCGATCGATTCCGCCAAGCCGCTGCAGTTCGACGTGGCGTAGGAAATCCCGCGAGCCATGCCGGCCGAGGCATGGCTCGCGGTCTCCCCTCCATCGGCACCCCATATGCACGGATAAAGATTTCTTTATGTCCCATTGTCGTTTTCCGCACGATCTGCTAGGCAGGCCGGCATTCGATGCCGCTTGACCGCTTCTCTTTTCGCGGACGCGGATAACTCGTTCGCATTGGAGAACCTTCATGACTGCCAGCAAGGACTACGTGGTCGCCGACATCTCGCTCGCCGACTGGGGCCGCAAGGAAATCGAGATCGCCGAAACCGAGATGCCGGGGCTGATGGCCTGCCGCGAGGAATTCGGCGCCTCGCAACCGCTGAAGGGCGCGCGCATCACCGGTTCGCTGCACATGACCATCCAGACGGCTGTGCTGATCGAGACGCTGAAGGCGCTCGGCGCCGAGGTGCGCTGGGCCTCGTGCAACATCTTCTCGACCCAGGACCACGCCGCGGCGGCCATTGCCGACGAAGGCATTCCGGTCTTCGCCGTCAAGGGCGAGAGCCTTGAGGAATACTGGACCTATACCGACCGCATCTTCCAATGGGCCGATGGCGGCCTCTCCAACATGATCCTCGACGACGGCGGCGACGCCACCATGTATATCCTGGTCGGCGCGCGCGCCGAGGCCGGCGAGGACGTGCTCTCCAAGCCGGAAAGCGAGGAAGAGGAAATCCTGTTCGCGCAGATCAGGAAGCGCATGAAGGAAACGCCCGGCTTCTTCACCAGACATCGCGAGGCGATCAAGGGCGTCACCGAGGAGACCACGACCGGCGTCAACCGGCTCTACCAGTTGCAGAAGAAGGGCCTGCTGCCCTTCCCGGCCATCAACGTCAACGACAGCGTCACCAAGTCGAAGTTCGACAACAAATACGGCTGCAAGGAATCGCTGGTCGACGGCATCCGCCGCGGCACCGACGTCATGATGGCCGGCAAGGTCGCGGTCGTCTGCGGCTATGGCGACGTGGGCAAGGGCTCGGCCGCTTCGCTCAAGGGCGCCGGCGCCCGCGTCAAGGTCACCGAGGTCGATCCCATCTGCGCGCTCCAGGCGGCCATGGACGGCTTCGAGGTGGTGACGCTGGAGGACGCCGCCCCCACCGCCGACATCGTCATCACCACCACCGGCAACAAGGACGTCATCACGCTCGACCATATGCGGGCGATGAAGGACATGGTGATCGTCGGCAACATCGGCCACTTCGACAACGAGATCCAGGTTGCGGCACTGCGCAACCTGAAGTGGACCAACGTCAAGCCGCAGGTCGACATGATCACCTTCGCCGACGGCAAGCGCCTGATCCTGCTCTCGGAAGGGCGCCTGCTCAACCTCGGCAACGCCACCGGCCACCCGAGCTTCGTCATGTCGGCCTCGTTCAGCAACCAGGTGCTGGCGCAGATCGAGCTCTTCACCAAGGGCGAGAACTACCAGAACCAGGTCTATATCCTGCCCAAGCACCTCGACGAGAAGGTGGCCCGCCTGCACCTCGGCAAGCTCGGCGCCAAGCTCACCCAGTTGAGCAACGAACAGGCCGCCTATATCGGCGTCACGCCGCAGGGGCCTTTCAAGGCGGATCACTACCGCTATTAACCATAAACTAACCACACACAAGATATTGAAGCCGGGCGATTGACATTCGCCCGGCTTTTACTTTTTGCGCGCCGACCCGCTTCACCTCGATTCGGCGAGAGTCTATGGTGATGTGATTCGCGCCGGATGTTCGGACGGGGCAGCGGCCGGCACGATCAGGGCGGTCTTGTATTCAGGCGGCGGAGAGGACCAGGACATGCCGGGGAAAACCCCGCACCACGCGGGAAAGGCCGTTTCCGGCGGCCATCGGGATTCGACGGCCGGCAGGCGCTGCGGCCGCTATCGGCGGCTGTTCGCCACGCTTCTGGGCGGGTCGGCATTCGCCCTTCCCTTCTCCAGCATCGTTGCCCGCGCCGAACCGGACCTGCCCGGCATCACCGTTTCCATCAGCACCGTCGAAGTCATGCAGATGGCCGTCTTTGCCGGCGTCATCGGCGCGGCGCTGATCTCGGCCATCGTGCTCATTCGCGAGCGCGGCCGCATCTCGGCGGAAAACGTCATCCTCAAGGCACGCCTCGCCGACACCAACGCCGAACTGCAGCGGTCGGAAGCCATGCTCAACCTGCGCAACCAGCGCGTGGTCGCCTGGGGCTCCGACAACAAGAAGCCCGAGCTCGTCGGCTCGCTGCCGCTGGACAGCGGAGCGCCCGAGGAACGGGCGGCCTTCCTGGCCTTCGGCCGCTGGCTGATGCCGCGCTCGGCCGCCACGCTCGAACACGCCATCGCGGCGCTGCGTGAAAAGGGCAAGGCTTTCGACTTCGTCGCCGAAACCCAGATCGGCACGCCGCTGGACGTGCAGGGCCGCAAGAGCGGCGCCTACAGCATCGTGCGCTTCGTCTCGCTTTCGGAAACCCAGCGCAGCCAGGCCCGGCTGACACTGGAAAACCAGCAACTGGTCGCCGACCACCATACCATGATCGGCCTGTTCGACGCCCTGAAGATGCCGGTGTGGATGCGCGGCACCGACGGCAGGCTGAAATGGGTCAACGCCGCCTATGCCGGGGCCGTCGAGGCCTCGGATGCCGACGCGGCGGTGCGCGACGGCAAGGAATTCCTTGGCAGCCAGGCGCGCGAGGCGATCGATGCGGAACACCGGGCGCAGCCGGTGTTCGAGCAGACGCTTTCCACGGTGATCGAGGGCGACCGCCGCAAATACACGGTGACCGACTATGCCGGGCCCTACGGGTCGGCCGGCCTTGCCTGCGACACCAGCGCCATCGAGACGATCCGCGCCGAATACGAGCGCACGCTGCGCAGCCACGCGGACACGCTGGACCAGCTGAACACCGCCGTCGCCACCTTCGACACCGACGAGAAGCTGCGCTTCTTCAACCAGGCCTTCCAGAAATTGTGGGGCCTCGATTCCGGCTTCCTGCACAGCGCGCCCGACAATGCGCTGCTGCTCGACCGGCTGCGCAGCGAAGGCAAGATCGCCGAACAGCCGGAATGGCGCCGCTGGAAGGAAGGCCTGCTTACCGCCTACCGTGCCGTCGAGCCGCAGGAGCACTGGTGGCACCTGCCGGACGGCAAGACCATCCGCGTCGTCGCCAACCCGCAGCCCAAGGGCGGGGTGACGTGGGTGTTCGAGAACCTGACCGAGAAGATCGACCTCGAAAGCCGCTACCAGACGGCGGTGCGCGTGCAGGGCGAAACGCTGGACAACCTCGCCGAAGGCGTCGCCGTCTTCGGGCCGGACGGCCGGCTTCGCCTCTCCAACCCCGCCTTCGCCACGCTGTGGGGGCTGGATGCCGCCGCCATCCAGCCGAACGTGCATGTCGCCGAAATCCGCCGCCTGTGCGACGGCCGCTCGCTCGACAGCCCGTGGGCGGAATTCGCCGCGACCATCACCGGCTTCGACGAGGAACGCCGCGACCGTCACGGCCAGACCGAACTGGTCAGCGGCATCATCCTGCGCTACGCCATCATCCACCTGCCCAACGGCCAGGTGATGACAACCTTCGTCGACGTCACCGACAGCGTCAATGTCGAGCGCGCGCTGAAGGATAAGAACGAAGCGCTGCTGAAGTCCGACCAGATCAAGAACGACTTCGTCCAGCACGTCTCCTACGAGTTGCGCTCGCCGCTCACCAACATCATCGGCTTCACCGAACTGCTGGCGCAGCCCGCGACCGGCCCGCTGACGCAACGCCAGCGCGAATATGTCGAGCATGTCGGCTCGTCGTCCTCGGTGCTGCTCACCATCGTCAACGACATCCTCGATCTCGCGACCGTCGATGCCGGCATCATGCAGCTCGAGATTTCCGAGGTTCCGGTCGACGCGACCATCCAGGCTGCCGCCGAACTGGTGGCCGACCGGCTGGCCGAGCACGCGATCCGGCTATCGGTCGATATCCGAGGTGCGCCGAAAAGCTTCCATGGCGACGAAACGCGCGTGCGCCAGATCCTGTACAATCTCTTGAGCAACGCCGCCAACTACGCGCCGGAAGCGAGCGTCATTACCCTTTCCTGCAAACAGACGGCGGACGGCGTCGAATTTTCCGTCCACGACGACGGCCCCGGCATGCCGCAGGACGTGCTGGATTCGGTGTTCCGCCGTTTCGAGCCGCACGTAAACGGCGGCAGGCGGCGCGGAGCCGGCCTCGGCCTGTCGATCGTCAAGAGCTTCGTCGAACTGCATGGCGGCAGCGTGCGCATCGACACCGGCAAGAACCGCGGCACCACGGTCACCTGTGCGTTTCCGGCCCTGCCGGCCGGCCTCCGCGTCGCCGCCGAATAGCGCCCGACAATGACGGCGGCGGCCACCGTGGAACGTTTCCTGGGCGATGAGGCGGCCACCGCGCGGCTGGGCGAGGATCTCGCCATGGCGCTTGCCCCCGGCGACGTGCTGGCGCTCTCCGGCGATCTCGGCGCCGGCAAGTCCACGCTCGCCCGCGCGCTGATCCGCGCGCTGGCCGACGACGAAACCCTCGACGTGCCGAGCCCCACCTTCACGCTGGTGCAAAGCTACGACACAAGCCTGCCTGTGCACCATTTCGATCTCTACCGCCTCGGTTCGGCCGCCGAACTGGACGAACTCGGATTCGACGAGGCGCTGGCGACGGGGGCGGCCCTTGTCGAATGGCCCGACCGCGCCGAAGGACTGTTGCCGGCATCGACGGTCGTGGTCGAACTGGAGCATAAGGGCGAAGGCCGCCTTGCCCGTCTGTCGGGAACCGGCGCGCCGTTCCGGCGCATTTCCCGCTCGCTTGCCCTGCGCGCCTTTCTCGAAGGCTGCGGCTGGGGTCTTGCCCGCCGCCGGCGCTTCGTCGGCGACGCTTCTGCCCGTTCCTACGAGATCGTCAGCCTTCCCGGCCAACCCGCGCGCATCCTGATGAACTCGCCAGAACTGGTGCTCGGGCCGCCGGTGCGCGACGGCAAGCCCTATGCGCTGATCGCCCATACCTCGCGCGCCGTCTCAGCCTTCGTCGGCATCGACCACGCCTTGGCCGCGGCCGGCGTCAGCGTGCCGGAAATCCATGCGCAGGACCTCGACCAGGGCTTCCTGCTCATCAGCCATCTCGGCTCCGGCAATTTCCTCGATGCCGACGGAAAGCCGGTCGCGGAACGCTATGCAGCGGCGGCCGAACTGCTGGCGATGATGCACGCCCGCCAATGGCCCTACCGCCTCGAAGCCGCGCCCGGCACCTTCCACGACGTGCCGCCCTTCGACCGCGACGCCATGATGATCGAGGCGGAACTCCTGGTCGACTGGTACGTGCCGGCGATCTCCGGCGGCCCGGCGAGCGATGCCCTGCGCCAAGGCTATAGCCGGCATTGGGACGCGCTGATTTCGCGCCTCGACGCGCGCGACACGACGCTGATGCTGCGCGATTTCCACTCGCCCAACATCATCTGGCGAGGCGAGCTGCAGGGGCACGACCGGCTCGGCATCATCGATTTCCAGGACGCGCTGGTCGGCCCTCCCGCCTATGACGTCGCTTCGCTGGCGATGGACGCCCGTGTCACCGTCCCGCCGAAGATCGAAACGGCGACGCTCGAGGCCTACATCGCCGCGCGCCACGCCGCTGGCACCTTCGACGAAGCGGCGTTCCGCGAAAGCTATGCCATCATGGCGGCGCAGCGGAACTCGAAAATCCTCGGCATCTTCGTGCGCCTCGACCGCCGCGACGGCAAGCCGGCCTATCTGAAGCACCTGCCGCGCATCCGCGATTATCTGCGCCGCGCCCTTTCCCATCCTGCGCTCGCTGCGCTACGGGATTTCTATGGCGAACACGGCTTGCTGGAAGAACGAACGCTTTGAACGAAACCGCCCCTGAAACCGCGATGGTGCTTGCCGCCGGCCTCGGCAAGCGCATGCGGCCGATCACCGAGACGATGCCCAAGCCGCTGGTCGAGGTCGCCGGCAAGACGCTGCTCGACTGGGGGCTCGACAGCCTGCGGCAGGCCGGCGTCGCCAAGGCGGTGGTCAACGTCCACTATTTTCCCGAGCAGATCGTCGCCCACGTCGCCGGCCACGCCGCGCCGAAAGTCGTCGTTTCCGACGAGAGCGACCTGCTGTTGGATTCGGCCGGCGGCATCGTCAAGGCGCTGCCTGAACTGGGGGCAAAGCCGTTCTACGTTCTGAACGCCGACACCTTCTGGATCGACCGGGGTACGTCGAACCTCGCCCGTCTCGCCCTTGCCTGGAACGAGGCGAAGATGGATATTCTGCTCATGCTTGCAGACATCGCCTCGGCGACCGGCCATTCGGGGGGGACCGATTTTCTCGCTGACGCAGAAGGTGCCTTGCGCCGCGCCCATAACCATCCTGCCGGGCTGATCTATGCCGGCGCGGCGATCATACACCCGCGCATCTTCGCCGACGCGCCGGCCGGGCCGCTGTCCCTCAACCGCTATTTCGACGCCGCCATCGCGCAGGGGCGCCTGTTCGGCATGAAAATGCAGGGCCACTGGATCACCGTCGGCACGCCGGAGGCGATCCCGCTGGCCGAGCGGGCGGTGGCGCAAGCCTTCGCCGCGGCGCCATGAGCGGTCCGCACCGCGTCCTTTCCATCCCGCCCGGCGCGCCGTTCCTGCCGACCCTGGCGAAAGCCCTGATCGACGGCCGGCTCGTTCCCGGCTTCCGCTTCGACGGCGACCCGCTGGCACTCGCCGGCGTCACCCTCTACGTGCCGACGCGGCGTGCCGCGCGCGCCCTGCGCGGTGTTTTCGTCGACCTCATGGGCGGCAAGTCCGCGATCCTGCCGGTGATCCGGCCGCTCGGCGAGTTCGACGAGGACGAAGCCCTGTTCGAGGCCGACGCGCCGGAAAGCGCCGGCGCGCTGGAACTTGCCCCGCCGATCCCGGCCGTCGAGCGCCTGCTCGCCCTGGCGCCGCTGGTGCGGCTGTGGAAAAGCCGGCTGCCGGCCGAAGTCGCGGCGCGCTTCCAGGAAGAGGTGGTGGTGCCGGCTTCCGCCGCCGACGCCCTGTGGCTGGCGCGCGATCTGGCAAGCCTGATGGACGAGGTGGAAACGGAAGGCTCCGACTGGACAAGGCTTGCCGACCTTGTCACCGGCAATCTTGCGGGCTGGTGGCAGGTGACGCTGGATTTCCTCAAAATCGTCACCGAGAACTGGCCGAAGATTCTTGAGGAGCGCGACCGCTCCAACCCCGCCGCCCATCGCAGCGCGCTGATCCGGCTGGAGGCCGCACGGCTGCGGCGCAACCCGCCGCCCGGCCCGGTCGTTGCCGCCGGCTCGACCGGCTCCATCCCTGCCACCGCAGAACTGCTCGCCACCATCGCCGGCCTGCCGCTCGGCGCCGTGGTGCTGCCGGGCCTCGATACCGCCATGGACGAGGCGTCCTTTGCCGCGATCTCGGCGGCGAATACGCGGCCGGCCCTGCTCGGCCACCCGCAATACGGCCTGGCCAAGTTGATCGGCCGGCTCGGCGTCACCCGCCGCGACGTCGAGGAAATAGGCGAGAACCCACTGGCGCTGCGGGCGGCGCTAGTCGGCGAAGCGCTGCGCCCGGCCGAGACCACGGAACTGTGGGGCGCGGCAAGGGCACGCTTCACGGCCGCCGACATGAGCCAGGCGCTTGACGGCGTAACGCTGGTCGAGGCCGCCAACGAACGCGACGAAGCGGCGGCGATCGCCATCGCCCTGCGGCAGGCGGTGCAGGAGCCGGGAAAGCGGGCGGCGCTGGTCACCGGCGACCGAGCGCTGGCGCGGCGCGTGGCGGCCGAGTTGCAGCGCTTCGGCATCGTCGCCGACGATTCCGGAGGCACGCCGCTCAGCCAGACGCCGCCGGCAAGCCTGCTCCGGCTGGCGCTCGTCGCCGCCTTCCGACCCGGCGACCCTATCGCCCTGCTTTCCCTGCTCAAGCACCCGCTGCTCGGCCTCGGTCTGGAGCGGGCCGCCGTGCGCCACGCGGCCGAGATCGTCGAACTGGTCGCCCTGCGCGGCGGCACCGGCCGTCCGGACATCGCCGCGCTGCCCGAACTGTTCGAGGCGCGCCTGACCCAGGCGGCTGCGGCAAGCCGGCCACCGTTCTGGCTGCCGCGCCTTTCCGGCAAGGCCATCGGCGAGGCGCAGGCCTTCGCGGCGCGCCTTGCCGAAGCGCTCGCCCCGCTGACCGCGCTGCGCGAGGAAGCCGACACCGGCCTTGCCGAACTCGCCCGCGCCAGCGTCGTCGCGCTGGAGGCCCTTGGCCGCGACAAGGACGGCAACCTCACCCGCCTCTATGCGGGCGACGCCGGCGACAAGCTCGCCGAATTCCTGCGCGGGCTGGTGTCGGCCACCGCCCCCTTCTCCTTCGCGGCCACGGAATGGCCCGACGTACTGGAAGCGCTGATCGCCACCGAAACGGTCAAGCCCTCGCGCGGGACCGACAAAGCCATCGCCATCTGGGGAGCGCTGGAGGCACGCCTGCAAAGCGTCGATACGCTGGTGATCGGCGGGCTGAACGAGGGCGTGTGGCCGCGCAAGGCCGAGAGCGACCGCTTCATGTCGCGGCTGATGAAGACCGGCATCGACCTCGAGCCGCCGGAGCGGCGCATCGGGCTGGCCGCCCACGATTTCCAGATGGCGATGGGCGCGCCGAAGGTGGTGCTCACCCGCGCCGCGCGCTCGGGCGACGCCCCGGCGACACCGTCGCGCTGGCTGCAACGGCTGCTGACCTTCATCGGCAAGGACCATGCGGCCGAAATCCGGACGCGCAGCGAGGAACTGCTTTCCTGGACACGCACCCTCGATGCCGGCGAAAAGCGAGACTTCGCGCCCCGGCCGCGACCCGCGCCGCCGCTTGCCGCACGCCCGCATCATTTCTCGGTCACCGAGATCGAGACGCTGCGCCGCGACCCCTACGCCATCTACGCCCGGCGCATCCTCGGCTTGCTGCCGCTCGATCCGCCGATCCGCGATCCCGGCGCCGCCGAGCGCGGCACGCTGTTCCACGAAATCCTGCACCGCTTTTCCGGTGCGGTCGCCGATCCGCGCGAACCCGGCGCGCTCGACCAACTGATCGCCATCGGCCGCGCCTGCTTCGGCGAGGCGGACCTTCCCGCCGATGTCGAGGCCGTGTGGTGGCCGCGTTTCGAGAAACTGGCCGGCGGCATCATCGACTGGGAGCGTACGCGCGCCGACGCGGTGGCCCTACGCCACGCCGAGGAGCGCGCCGAAAAGACCCCGGTCGGCCAGTCCGGCGTGACGCTCTCCGGCTATGCCGACCGCGTCGACCTGCTTGCCGGCGGCATGGCCGACATCCTCGACTACAAGACCGGCTATTCGCCGTCCAAGGCGCAGGCGCACACACTGCTTGCCCCGCAACTGGCGCTTGAAGGCGCGCTGCTGCGGCGCGGCGCCTTCCGCTCGCTCGGCCAGCGCGAGCCCTCCGACCTTGCCTTCGTGCGGCTGAAGCCGAACGGCGAGGTGTTCGAGGAATCGATCCTCGACTACAACCGCAAGCCGCGCACCGCCGCCGACCTTTCCGAGGAGGCCTGGGCGCGGCTGGAAAAACTGCTCCTCCACTACGCCGACCCCGCGACCGGCTATCTGTCGCGGGCACTGCCCTTCCGCGAAGGCGAGAGCGACGGCGACTACGACCATCTTGCCCGCGTGCTCGAATGGTCGGCCGGCGGTGACGCTCCCGAAGAGGGAGGCGTGGAAGGATGAAGAAGCGCTATCCCGTCCCGCTGGAAACGGCGACCAACCAGGCAAAGGCTTCCGATCCCAAGAATTCGGCCTGGGTGTCGGCCAATGCCGGCTCCGGCAAGACGCACGTGCTGGCGCAGCGCGTCATCCGGCTTTTGCTGCGCGGCATCGACCCGTCGAAAATCCTGTGCCTGACCTATACGCGCGCCGCCGCCGCCAACATGTCGAGCCGGGTCTTTTCCACCCTGTCGGAATGGACCGAACTGCCGGACGGCGACCTGGCGAAGCGGATCGAGGAGTTGCACGGCAGGGCGGCCGATGCGGCGCTGATGCGGCGCGCGCGGCGGCTGTTTGCCGAGGCGCTGGAGACGCC
>Ga0182735_1002707_pt1 | contig 10521 bp, 8 predicted proteins | sample eDN5th30CKraftMG_FD_128524 | JGI IMG/M metagenome (GOLD analysis project Ga0182735, IMG submission 128524) | Enriched Miracle-Growth compost microbial communities from Emeryville, California, USA - eDNA 5th pass 30_C Kraft MG (version 2) (version 2) ... | reverse complement strand
CGTTCGTGCTCATGGTGCCGGCCATCATCGCCGCCGAGAAACGTGGAAAAATGAAGAGCGTGATGCTGAGTGCGATCGGGCTTATCCTGATCGGCCAGTTGTTATTGGGCGCGGCTCCCCATACGCTGTGGTCCGTGGCAGCCATTCTGTTCGTGTACTTTCTCGGCTTCAACGTGCTGGAGGCGTCGCAGCCGTCTCTGGTGTCGAAGCTTGCGCCGGGCACGAGAAAGGGCGCGGCGGCGGGCGTGTACAACACGACGCAGTCGATCGGCCTTGCCCTCGGCGGGGTGATCGGCGGCTGGCTGCTGAAGCTCGACGGGCCGAGCGCGGTTTTCTTCGCGTGTTCGGCGCTGGTGTTGGCGTGGCTCATCGTCGCTGCATGGATGAAGCCGCCACCGCGCAGAACAGAGCGCGCGGCCTGAGAGAAATTGGAATCATCGAATCGAGCCGACAGGGTGCAACCGAATCCACGTCTGAAGACGAGATCGGTCCAATCGCATCTTTCGGCTGACAGTTAGCAAGGAATCTACCGGAGAAATCATGGCATCAGTCAACAAGGTCATTCTCGTGGGCAATCTGGGCGCCGACCCGGAAACCCGCTACCTCCCGAGCGGCGACGCCGTGGCCAATATTCGTCTCGCGACGACGGACCGCTACAAGGACAAGGCCTCCGGCGAATTCAAGGAACTCACGGAGTGGCATCGCGTGGCGTTCTTCGGCCGGCTCGCCGAAATCGTCAACGAATATCTGAAGAAGGGGTCGTCGGTTTACATCGAAGGGCGTATTCGCACGCGCAAATGGACCGATCAATCGGGCCAGGAGCGCTATTCGACCGAAATCGTCGCGGATCAGATGCAGATGCTCGGCGGTCGCGGCGGCGCCGGTGCCGGCGATGATGGCGGCTACAGCCGCAGCGCGCCGATGGATCGTTCGGGCGGCGGTGGCGGCGGCGGCGGACGCGCGCCCGCGGGCGGTCGTGCGAGCGGCGGCTCAGCAGGCGGCGGTTCCAGCCGCCCGAGCGCGCCGGCAGGCGGCGGCTTCGACGACATGGACGACGATATCCCGTTCTAAAGAATCACCGACAATTCGCGCATCGGAAGATGGGCCTCTGGCTGAAACAGCCTGAGGCCCATTTTTTTTGAGTCGGCGAGGCGCTTCCTGATTGCGGTGTGATCTATTGCTCGCGCCGGAGCCTATTCAGCGCTCGGCGCCTGGTAGTCGCGCTCGTACGCCATCAAGTGCACACCAACTATTCCGCAGTCTAATCGGATTTATCCTATGGCCTGCAAATTGGTCACATTCTATTTTTGAGGCGATTATCCGAGAAAATAAACGCAATCTTTATTTGCTTGTCGTCATCTAATTGAGGTTTTTGAAGGTTTGCGGTTTATGTGTTTCTGGTAAACGCGAATCGGAAAGCCGTGCTTAATCGTGCCGCGTGGATTAATCCGTTGCGCGCCGTTGCAGCCCACAAGCATTTTCACCGAGACCAAGAATAACCGGGGGCCTCTTGAAGCTTCGAATAGTACTGGCTGACGATCATCCTTTCGTTCTCCTTGGGATGAAGGCCATCTTCGCCGCCGCAGACGGATTAGAGGTCGTCGGCGAGGCAAATAATGCGAGCACTTTGTTGGCAGAACTCGCGGTCAAGCCGTGCGATGTGCTGGTCACGGACTTCGCCATGCCCGAGCCGGGAGCGGATGCAAATGACGGTCTCCGTCTCATTCGCAAGGTGCGCCAGGATTTCCCCGACCTCTGCATCGTCGTGCTCACCAGCGTGAGCAACGTCGCGATTTTGCGCTCCATCCTGAATGCCGGCGCGATGAGCCTCGTCAACAAGGCCGAACCCATCGAACTCGTGGTGACGGCCGTGCGGCATGCGAGCGTCGGACGCCGTTTCGTGAGCGCCTCGTTTGTCGCGGCGCTTGCGGAAGCGGGCACGGAGACCGAATTTTCGCCGGAGGAGCCGCGCCTGTCCGTGCGAGAGATCGAAGTCGTCCGCCTGTTTGCCAAAGGCCATTCGATTACCGAAATAGCAAAAGAACTCGATCGCGATGTTCGCACGATCAGCCGTCAGAAACGTGATGCGATGAATAAGCTAGGCGTAAGAAACGATCCCGGGTTATTCGCGTTTGTACGCGCACGCGGATTAGGATGAGTTTTTGGCGCACTGAAATGGTTTCGGATGCATCTTATGTATCTAAATTTTTCGATGCCGGATGATCGACCTTCTCTTTTTTGGATGTGAATTCTGGTCCGCAGGACTAGAAGGGGTTTGAGGCAATGGAGTTCTGGAACGGGAACCAGGTGTTCTCGCACGCTAAACGGATAAGGCTCGCAATAGCGGATGATCATCCTCTCGTCATCCTCGCCGTCGAGCGACTCGCTGGGAATTTTCCCAATGTAGAGGTGGTAAGTCGTCACGCTAATTCGACCCAACTCGAAGAGTCGCTTGCTCGCGGCGAGTGCGACGTCGTCGTCATCGACTATTTCATGCCGGGCGGACGTTACGGCGACGGCGTCGAGCTGATTCAGCATGTGGCGAACCAGTATCCGGAGGTCAGGATCGTCGTCCTGTCGCGCAGTGGCGACGCCGCGCTCGTCAAGCAGGCGCTGGAAGCGGGAGCCCACGCGTTTCTAAGCAAGGAAGACCGGCTCGAACTGATCTACGTCGCGATTGTTTCGGTCATCGCCAATGAAACCTATCTCGGGCCCGCAATACGCCGCACGCTCGCGCTCGCGGATTCCGAAAGCCACGCGCGTTTCATTCGTCAGCGGCTCACGAGCCGCGAACTGGAAGTGATCGAGCGCTATGCACGCGGCGCGAATGTCACCGAGATCGCGAAGGAACTCGATCGCAGCGTGAAGACGATCAGCGCCCAAAAATGCGCGGCCATGCGAAAGCTCGATTTATCGACAGACGCGGATTTGTATCGATTTATCGCGGACAGTGGCTTGATCTAGACGCATCGCATAGCGCGCACGCCGCGCAAGCCCTGAGGCCAGCAAGAACGCATAACAGAATGAGAACAAGAACGCCGAAACGCGCCATCGTTGCGGATGACCATCCGGTCGTCATCAAGGGTATTCAAACCCTGCTCGAGCGAGATGGCGCGGTGCGCGTGGTCGCCACCGCGTGCGACACGCTGGAACTTGCCGAAGCAATCGATACCACGCCGTGTGACTTCATCTTCTCCGACATCGGTATGCGCGGTATCGACGGGGAAAGCAGCTCGATCACCTTTCTCAGGCGTCTGACCTGGCAGGAAAAGCGGCCGAAGATCATCGTGCTCACGATGATCTGCCAAACGCGAATGCTGGCCGGGCTCGTTCAGCTCGGCGTAGACGGCGTGATCGACAAGCGCGACGGACTCGAATGCCTGCACGACGCGATATCCGTCGCTGAAGCCGGCGGCTGTTTCCTCTCCCCAACCGTGGAGGCGGCCGTGCGCCATTTGCCCGCGACATCGCCGGCGCGCGTGGGCGTACTGAGCCGACGCGAATGGGAGGTCTTCCAGCTCTACGCTCGCGGTCTTCTGGTCCATGAGATCGCTGAGCACTTCGGACGAAGCCGCAAGACGATCGCGACGCAGAAGCGTGCCGGCATGCGCAAGCTGGGACTCGATAGCGAGGAGGAGCTGGTCGCCTACTTTCAGCAAGTCGGCCTGGTCTGAAGTGGTGTAGCCGTCGCCGATGCCCGGTTTAGGAGCAAATTGGGACGGTTCTGATTCGATCCTGATACGCAGCGGCTCAGACTCAAGACATTTGCACTCGACAGGCAAGCACGAAGCGCGGCGACTCGTAGCGGTCAAAAGCCGTGAATCGGCGTCATCGAGTTCTTGCTCAGACGGCGCAGCAACGGTCCTTGCCGCGCCGGCCCGCATCCGAAGGATTCGAATTGAGATTTCTGTTCGCGCGTTGTTTGCTCCTTTTCAGCCTGATCGCGCCATCGTTCGGCAATGCGGCCGACCCGCATGCCTACGCTTCCCAGCCGACTTCTGGACTTCGAAAAAATACAAACGACGCAACGGCCAGCGCCCAACTCGATGAGCCCGAGCGCGGTTACTTGCGCACGCTGAGTCCGATCGCCGTCGGCTTGATAGAAGCGTCACGCGGTCGTCCGGATCAGCCGCTTCAGCCGCCGGAAGTCGCGCTCGCCAAAATCGAACAGTCCCTCGGCGTCACGTTCGAGCCGAAGCGATTCAACGACTGGCCCACGGCCGCATCGGCGTTTCAACGCGGCGAAATCGAAATGATCGTCGCACCGAGCCCGCCCGGAACCTTGAACTACGCGATGCATTCCGATTTGCAGCCGCTCGACCTGTTGATCAAGCGGGCGTTCAGGCAAGCCGAGACGCAAGCCGTCGCCAGGCAGGCGGCATCCGCGACCACGCATATCTCCGCGTTGCGCTTGCTGCCTGCGCTCATCGGCATCGCAGCCGTCTTGTTCGTGACGCTGCGCGCTTTCGTCCGATTGCAGCAGGAAATGGGACGGCGCATGGAGACCGAGCAGCGTCTGGCTACGCAACTCAGTTTCCAGCAGACCATGATGGAGGTGGTGCCGTATCCCCTCGTCGCGAAGGACATGCAGAATCGCTACATCGCGGTGAATCGTGCCTTCGAAGAAGCGCTCGGCGTTCGACGCGGAGACGTTCTCGGACGCACGAGCGTCGAAGTCACGGCGTGGGGAGACGCGCACAGCCGCGTGCTTCACGAGTTGACCAGCACGACGCTCAAAACGGGTCAACGTCAGGAAGTCGAAGCGGAATTTGCCGACAACAGCAATCACTCGCGCTGCGGGCTTTTCTGGACGGGCGCGTTCAATGCGTCGAACGGGGAGCGAGCGGGCGTCGTCGGCACGATGATCGACATCACCGATATTCGCGACGCCGAAACGCGCGCGCGGCAAACCGAGCGGCGTCTTCACGACGTGACGCGATCGCTGCCGGCGGTCGTGTTCCAGTTGCGCCGCGCGAGCGACGGCACGTACAGCCTTCCTTATATCGATGGCGATACGCGTCAGTTGCTCGGTCTGGACGTCGCCGCTCTGGCCGACGATCCGATTCACGCGCTGACGCACGTCCACGACGAAGACAGCGCCCGGCTTCTCGCGGAAATCGAAACTTCGGCGCGGACACTCGAGCCGCTGCACACCGAGTTTCGTTCGACGGTGGAAGGCGTGCACCGCTGGATTCGCGCGGATCTCGTCGCGCACCGCGAAGACGACGGCGCCGTGGTCTGGAGCGGCTATTGGGCCGACGCGAGTGTCGAGCACGCCCGCGCCGACGAACTCGCCCGCGCGCGCGACGCCGCCGAAGCCGCATCGCGCGCGAAGGACGACTTCCTCGCGATGATGAGTCATGAAATCCGTACGCCGATGAACGGCGTGCTCGGGCTCGTCGAAGTGCTCGAAAATACGCGTCTGAACCCCGACCAGTCGCAAATGCTCGGCATGATTCAGGATTCGGCGAGCGCGCTCCTGCAGATTCTGGACGATCTCCTCGACTATTCGAAGATCGAGGCCGGCAGGCTGACGATCGAGTCCACGCCGATCGATTTGCGCGAACTCGTCGATAGTGCGGTGGGCCTGCTCGCCGCAAGAGCGCACGAAAAGGGCCTGCGCGTGCGCGTCGACGTGGCGCCCGAAGTGGCCGCGGCGGTCAGGGGCGACAGCGTGCGGCTCAGGCAGGTTCTCTTCAATCTTATGAGCAACGCGATCAAGTTCACGATCAAGGGCGATGTCGCGCTGCACGTTCGCGCGGTCGAGCACACCGAGTCGGCGCAGGTGATCGAACTGTGCGTGAAAGACACGGGCATCGGGATCGCTCCGGACGCGCAGCGAAGCCTCTTCGAGCCGTTCGTGCAAGCTGAAACCTCCACGACGCGGCGCTTCGGCGGCACCGGGCTCGGCCTGACGATCTGCAATCGTCTCGTCGCGCTGATGGGCGGCGCGATGAGCCTTGAAAGCGCGCTGGGCGTCGGCACGGCAATGACCGTTCGTCTCACGATGCCCGTCGAGACCTTGCATTATCAGATCGACGGATTGCGCGGCAAGCGAGGCATCGTGGCGATCGACGACGATCGCGTCGCGGCGGCCCTCGTGCACTATGGCGAGGCGCTTGGTCTGCAATTGCTGCGCTACACGCCCGACGAACTCGCGCGATCAGAACACGAGTTGCTCGAAGACATCGAGATCGTCTTTCTGAGCGATACGCACAAGCACGCTTCGCCATCCGCTTCGCGTGTGATCCACGTAACCGAAAAGCCGAAGCCGACGGGATACCGCATTCTCGAAGACGACATCCGCGTGAGCGTCAATCCGATTTCATGGCACGGCCTCGGCGCGGCCTGCGTCGCCGCATTGACAGGCATGCCGCAGGTCGCATCGGGCGTCACGCATTCGCACGAAGCGAAGATGGTGGCGCCCGACCGGGAAGACGCGCTGCGCAGCGGCAGGCTCGTGCTCGTCGCCGAAGATCATCCGGTGAATCAGGAGCTGATTCGAAATCAGCTTACCCTGCTGGGTTTCGCGTGCGATGTCGTGCACGACGGCGCCGAGGCATACGCTGCCCTCGCTGACACCCGATACGGATTCCTGATTACCGATTGCCACATGCCGAACATGACGGGCTACGAACTGGCTCGACGCATCCGTTCGGATGAAGCCGGCGCGTCGCGTCGCTTGCCGATCCTCGGCGTCACGGCGAGCACGGCGCCCGACGAATTGCGCAAGTGCCGTGAGGCGGGCATGGACCACTGTCTCGTGAAGCCGACCCGGCTCGCTACGTTGCGGGAGCATCTGAACCGATGGTGGATCACGAATGAACGCACGCCCGAAGCCGAGACACATTCCGCTCAGGGAACCGATGTGCCGGCCCGCTACGATGACGAACTCGATCTGAGCGCCATGGCGCAACTATGGGGCAGCGAAGCGACCGTCAAGGCATTGCTGGATGCGTTCGTGTCGTCGTTCCGCGAGGATCTCGTGGCGCTTCGGCAATTGCTCGATCGCGGCACGGTCGATGATCTGCGGGACTGGCATCATCGCGTCGTCGGGGCGGCGAGCGTGTTGCAGTATCGGCCGCTGCTCGGCGCGCTGGAGGAGTTTCGTCGCGATCTGCATGTGAAATCGCGCGACGTGCGCCGTCGCGAGGGACTTGCGTTGATCGCGCGATGCGAGCAGCTCGTGGACCGTATCCACGCGCAAGGCGCCGCAATTCTCTGACCGGGCGCGTTCTTATTCCGTAGGTGTGCAGGGACTCGCATCGGCGAGTTCGCCATCGCGGAAATAGGCGAGCGCGAAATCGACGAACGCGCGTGTCTTGGCCGAAACGTGCCGGCGTCCCGGGTAGACGATGGACACTTCCTTGTCAGCGTCCTTGAGCGTATGGCCGGGCAGCAGTCGCACGAGCGAACCCACCTCGATATCCTGCGCCACGTAGCTCTCCGGGAGCACCGCGATTCCCATTCCGGAAAGCGCCGCCTGCCGCAACATGTGCGAACTGTTCACGCTGTATGCCGGATCGAGTTCGACGCTTTCCGTCTCTCCCGACGGTCCGATGAAGGACCACGTCGATCCATGGATATCCGAAGACGGCGCGAGAAACTCATGTGACGCCAGCGATGCCGGCCCGACGGGCGCGCGGCGTTGCGCCAGATAAGCCGGTGCGGCGACGAGCACCGCCGCGACTCTCACCAACGGGCGGTTGATCAGCATGCCGCTGTTCACGAGATGCGGCACGACGATGCCGACGTCGAAGCCCTCCGCGACGAGATCGACCGGACGATGCAGCAGCGTCAAGCGCAACTTCACGTTCGGGTATCGCTCGCGGAATCCGCGCAGCATTGGCGTGAGTCCGAGCAATGAGAATGATGCCGACGCGACGAGCTTGAGCGTGCCCGAAGGATCGACCGAACTGTTCCCCACTGATGCTTCGATCGTCTCGATCTGTTCGATCACTGCACGGCAGCCGTCCGCATAGGCGCGACCGGCCTCGGTTAGCGACACGCTGCGCGTCGTGCGGTTCAGCAAGCGCGTGTTGAGATGCGCCTCGAGCAACGAGACGTAGCGCGTTATCACGGCGTTGGATAGATCGAGCGCGTTGGCGGCACGGCCGAACGATTCGGTTTCCGCCACTTTCAGGAAGACGCGCATCGCCTGGAGTTGATTCATTGAGCGATCGATGTGAGAAGCGCATTTCGAACGCTTCGAGTATGCCGATAAATGCCGGCGGCTAAAGCGCGGCCTCGCGTGCGCGATGTTAGAGCGCGATGACATGCTGGGGAATCGGAGTGTTCTGATCGGAGACGAATGTCTCAATGCGACCACTGTGGCATGAACGCAACTCGTGTCCATAGGCGCGTTCGCACGGCGCTAATCGGATGACGCGTAAGTCCATGCGGCCTAAGCGTTAACCCATCCCGAAATTGAACTTTTCGAATTATTCGAAAAGGTTTTTGTGATTCCTTTGGCGGTTTCTCAAAAATAGCGGGCAATAAACTTTGCCGTGCCGAATATCGGTGCTGAACAAGACGAGCGAAGACGGGAGTCCGAACTCGACAGGCGTTTGGCCTGAAGCAACCCATCGAGTCTCAAGACTCAAAGGAATACACATGAAAAAGACTCTGATCGTAACGGCCGTCGCCGCTCTGGCCGGTTCGTTCGCAACTGCTGCAAGCGCGCAAAGCAGCGTCACGCTGTATGGTCTGGTCGATGCGGGCCTGACGTACGTCAACAACGTGCAAGCTCCGTTCGGCGCAGGCTACGAAAAGGCAAGCGCGTGGGGCGTGACCAGCGGCAATCTGCAGAACAGCCGTTGGGGCTTGCGCGGCGCTGAAGACCTCGGCGGTGGCATGAAAGCCGTCTTCACGTTGGAAAACGGTTTCAACATCGCGAACGGCACCAGCGATGGTCGCCAGTTCGGCCGTCAGGCTTACGTCGGTCTGTCGATGGCGCAAGCGGGTACTCTGACGCTCGGTCGTCAGAACGACGCTGTTGCCGACTATCTCGGCCCGTTGAGCGCGACCGGCTCGTGGGGCGGCACGTACTTCGCGCACCCGGGCGATCTGGACAATCTGGACGGTAACGCTTTCCGCATTAACAACTCCATCAAGTTCGTGAGTGCGAACTATTCCGGCCTGTCGTTCGCTGGCGCATACGGCTTCTCGAACACCGCGGGCAGCTTCGCCGCAAACCGGGCATACAGCCTCGGTGCGGGCTATGCGAATGGTCCGTTCAAGTTCGGCGCGGCATACACGCAAGCGAACGGTTACAACTCGAACAACGTCGGCGCGATCACGGAGGTTCCGGTAACGCTGTTCACTCCGGCCGATCAAGACACAGCACGCGTGCGTACGTTCGGTGCGGGCGGTAGTTTCACGACCGGTGCTATGACGTTCGGTCTGGTTTGGACGCAGATCCGCCTCGACAACAATAGCAACGCCGCGCTTGATTCTTCGTCGATTACCAATAACTACGAAATCAACGGCCGCTACGCACTTAGCCCGGCACTGTCGGTTGGTGCGGCTTACACCTTCACGTACGCCAAGACCGAAGTTCCGCTGGATGAGTCCAGGCGCGTTCGCCGTCACCAGTTCGGTTTGCAGACGGACTATGCATTGTCCAAGCGCACCGACATCTATGCTGAAGGCGTTGTGCAGATCGCGAGCGGCGGTGGAGACGGCGTGTACCCGCGCGCTGCTATCAGCGGCGCAGGCGACGCTTCCTCGAGCAGCCGTCAGGTTCTCCTGACGACGGGTATCCGTCACCGCTTCTAAAGCGGTCAGAGCAGTACCAAGCTGTTGTAGCTAGCTAGAGAAGGGCGCCGCGAGGCGCCCTTTTCGCATGGGCGCGCCCGCTTTCATCGAAGGGAAATGCGTCACGCATTTGAATTGATCTACCATGGCGATGCGGTCCTCCCAGCAAAACGCGCACTGACCGCGACCAGGAGAGCAATGATGATCTCGACATGCCGACCACATGTCCGCTGGATACCCATTCTGCTGCTCGCGACGCTCGCCGCGAGCCCCGCTCACGCCGACTCCGTCGCGCTAAAAGCGAACCTCCAGCCTTCGAGCGAAGTTCCGCCGCGCGTGAGCAAAGGCCACGGCATCCTCGACGCCACTTTCGACACCGACACTAAAGTGCTGACTTGGACCGCGACTTATGCGGAGCTATCGGGTCCGGTGACGATGGCGCATTTCCACGGCCCCGCGCCGGTCGGACAGAACGCGAAGGTGCAAGTGCCCGTCGACAAGAAAGCGCTCGCGAGCCCGATGAAAGGACAAGCGACGCTGACGGACCCGCAAGTCACCGATCTCATGGCGGGTCAGTGGTATTTCAATATTCACACGCAGGAGAACCCGACCGGCGAGATACGCGGTCAGGTGGTGCCTGCCGATTGACGCTCGGCGACGATGAGTTGGCAAAGCGCCTTCGCGTGCTGGGTCGTAGCGAAACGCGTGCGTCCGCACAGCGCGCATCCCACGCTCGACGTCGAACTCGCGCGCGACTACGCGTCG
>Ga0182735_1002706_pt1 | contig 10524 bp, 13 predicted proteins | sample eDN5th30CKraftMG_FD_128524 | JGI IMG/M metagenome (GOLD analysis project Ga0182735, IMG submission 128524) | Enriched Miracle-Growth compost microbial communities from Emeryville, California, USA - eDNA 5th pass 30_C Kraft MG (version 2) (version 2) ... | reverse complement strand
AATATCAAGTTTGGTGTTGCACCAATTGCAAATTTGAGGGAATAAGGTAATTGCGTAATTTAGGATAGAGCAATTATCTACAACCAGTTTATCAAAATCTTAATGGGCCTAAACGATAAAATTAAATGGAGAAATATACCGGATGAGTTGAAGAGACAAATCACGGGTTTAAAAGAGTTCGATCTTCCCATCATCAATCGAATGAAAATTAACGATTCATGCAATTAGCACAACCAAAAAAATGACAAACTGGACTGCCATTACGAAGACTGAACTCCAAGAAAAAATTAACGAATCCGAAAAAGCCCTGAGCGATGAACCACTTATTTTTTGGCAGCTCATTAGAGTTAATCCTATCAAATGGTCAGAAAAAGAATATGGAGTTGAGGGTGATGGTTTTTGGGTAGTTGGAATTCTAGGCACAAAAGTAGTTTGGTATAATGACATTGAAGAAGGATTTAATTTTTCCAGTTATATCACTTATGGCCAAATTGACGATTACAGTGCCAATCAGTACGAACTGAATGAGTTAATAATCCAAATTTTGGATTTAATGAAGCTTGGAACGCTTAGGGACGGGAATCAACAATAAATCTCAACTGAAATATGAGATATAAAATGGTTTTTAAAATTAAGAATGAACAAAAGTACACGCTCAGCTTTGGTATCTTCATGATGTTGATTGTATCCGCAACCTATTGTTTTGCTCAAGAAAAGCCATCTACTTCGGTTGATCATTATAAAACAAACCGATTCGACATCGCAATCTTCCCTCCTGCCAAAGCATTTCTCATATCTAGGCCTCTTTTTACACCCTCTCGAGAAGAAGTTAATAAAGCAGAAACAGCACTCGATAGGCAGCTGAAGGAACTAAACAGTAAGCTTTTTAATCAGGTAACCACCCCCATTATCCACAAACATCTTAAAAAATACAAACGACAATACTTTGGTTACATCGATGAAAACAATGACCGAATCTTATTTATCAATTGCTTCTGGGGAAAGGAAATCATGCATGAAAAGGAGTGGCTTAAGCAGCGTATTATGGTAAATGATGGTGGAAGCTATTATTGGAGCATTAAGTACAATATCAAAACCGATAAATTATTTGAACTTTATGTGAATGGTGAGGGGTAACAGAAGGTAATATATTTCTCCATACACGCTTATTACCCCTGGCTATAAATTGAGGGGATGAATTAAAGCGATTCTATATCGTCAATAAGTAGTGATTCTAGGTCTTTAAAAAAACCACTATATGATTGTACCACCACGCCATCTCCATCTAACAAATAAAATGATGGATATCCATTGATGGGAAAGTCTTGCTGTGCTGTTTTTTTACAAGTAACACTGGTTGTTCTGACCTTCTCTCTTTCATCAAATTGCTGAATAACCTCACTCGGGTCATTCGGATAGATATTTAATATGGCTAACTGATTTCCGTATTTATCGTGAAGTCTGTTGAGCATTTGAACGGCCGCTGCACTGTGCGGACAGCCGATTAAACTAAAATCAAGCAACACGAACTTCTCCCTAAAATGGGTCAATTGTAACTCGTTACCCGTAAGATCATGCATCGTTAACGGTGGGGCAAGCGTGCCGTTGGGCAATGGTTTGACTGGTATGCCCCTTACGTATAGCTTGAAATAGTCGGGAATTTTGGCTACAGATAAGTCTGGAAAGTCGCGCTGGTTTAACCGATAGGTGCTATAGTTATGATTTTCTATCAGACTTAAAATAGAACCGTCATCTGTTAGTCCTCGCATCTGCCGGTTAATTTGAAAAGGTAATTTGGCTTTTTTATCCACAACAAAATCTGTAATAAGGTACACACGCTCGTTATGGGCAATACTGTCGTAATCAATTATCTTGACGTGGGCATAAAAAATGTTATCAATCAACGTATCTGGCAATAGCCGAACCTGATCAGGTTGATTGACCGATTTTTGCAACACATTTGTCCAATACAAAAGTGAACGTGTATTTTGGCCGGAAACACTTTCCTGCTGTATTTTATAGGTACTATCTTCGAGGTTCAGGCTTATTAACTTGCTCCCATCGAATGCATATGCATGATTCCGCGCTTTAATTAGATAGCAGCCTCCTGTTTGACTTTCTTTCCCAACAGGCATGATATACGAGCTCAGCGTGTCTGCAACAAAATCTTCCTGAAAAGAAAATTTGGTACGAACGATATCGGTGTAGCTGATATTTTTTGAAGACTTGATCTGCTGTATGGATGCTTGGATAATCTGGGCTCGAACATTTGATATACCGGTAAAAAACAGCAAACATGCTATGGAAAGAAAAATGGTCTGCCGAATACTTGATAGCGCAAAAAACATCGTTTCAAATTTAATTTAAAGCCAAGACATCAGCAAGCCCTTATATTCGATTGCCATTAGATAGGAATAATAAAGGTTATCGCTTTGAGCGAAAACGAATGACACAAAATAAGCAATTAGCAAATGACTAAGAGTACGTAACCCCTTTTCATTTTGCATACCAAAATAAAACGTATGTTACTCTCGGTTATTCCTGTCTCGAAAGTAAAGTTTGTCAGTTTGGTGTTGATGGATTTAATCGGAAGCGTTCTATACACTTATCATCTATACTAGTTCCCTGTATCGTATAAGGTAACGGTTGAAATATAAAGGCCATCTTGTTGCCTCCTATCGGATGATAACCAGCATTTTCATTTCCATGAAATTATTGGCGTGTATGGTATAACAAATTCTTTCAGCCAGTATTCCTTTATGAAGTTTTCTTAGTTAAATATCGAGTCGACAAAAAATATCTGATGAACGGGATGAACACCACCAATAAAATTAAACCAATGTTGTATTGGTCTGCATATCTAAATGACGATAAAAATGCAAACCTGATACTTAGATAAATGTGGAGTATGAACAACCCCAAAAATACCGTATTCATATGAAATCATTTTATTATGAATATACGATAATTAATTATATAAAAAGAAAAATTTACACAAAAACCTGATTTTATTACACAAACACCCCCGTTTGTTGCTTTATTAAGTATTACCTAATTTCGGACAGGTATAGCTCATTTTGATGATATGCATATTGGCGTAATTGCCCTAGATATTGTCGTTTTTAGCCTTTAATAGGCTAAATGGAATCGATAAATTTGTTCAATAATCAAGTAAAGAGATAATATAAATACATCGAAGTTTTTAAAACCTGAAAATATGTTACGTAGTACACCATTTCTTTTATTCGATGGCAATTGTGCTGAAGCAATGACTTTTTACCACAAATGTCTGGGTGGAGAGTTAAAACTCACCAAACTTGGCGAGAGCCCAATGAAGAATCAATTGCCACCAGAGAAACACGACAGAATCATTAATGCACACCTCAAGTGTAGCGAAATCGAGCTATCGGCTTCCGACTGGATGGCCGCTCCGGAATTTGACCCGGTACAGGGAAATACTTTTGCTATTTTTATTACCGGTAATGATTATACGGAAATGAAAGGTGTTTTTGACAAGCTTAAGGATGGAACAAACAACACCAAATTGCAGGACTTGCATGATTTGCCCATAGGGACGTATGGACAGTTCTACGACAGATATGGCATACAGTGGATTTTTATTTGCCGCCACTAATCTTCCCTTTCGTCTGATCATGGTTTTGATTTAACTTTACCAATCTGGAAATTGATTTGCATTATATGACGGAAAGTTTAAGAGCTGCATATCTATTCCGGCTTCCTTATTATCGAGCCGACGTAATAGGGTTGTTTTAATTAAACTTGAATATAGCCAGAATGATAATGATAAAAAATAGGGCTGCTTGGAGTGTATAAAACAATTTGAGCTTCAAACTCACGCTACTTATTTTGCTTTTTAGATCGGGGCCACTTTCTTTAATTATGTTTTTTAATTTCGCCCCTTGCCTACCTCCAAAAAAAATTCCGTTTAGAATAAGCACAACGATTAAACTGCCTTTTAACCTAAACCAAAATTGTTCAGCAAAAACACCCTTGGTGACAATAAACAGACCGGCTCCAGAAACAATTAATAAGATACCTCCAACGATTGTCAGCACAGATAACATCGGCATGATTTCCAGAAAGGCCAATGATTTGTCTTTTTCAAGCTCAAATTTCTTATAAAAATTATTGAAAATAATAAAGTCTACGACAGCAGTTCCTGCCATGAGCGTTAACCCTGTTAAATGCAGAACTAAAGATATTTGTAAAATCAATGAATTAGTCATAAAATTTGTCGTTGTGTGTTAATCTTTGAATAGCAAAAAACTGGTGATGACCATATATAAAGCTGTTAACCCATGCATGAGCATGATCATCCAAAAGGATACCGAGCGGATACCCCATGGTTGCGTTTCTTGTATTGTTTTCATGTACTTCTAATTCTTACTTCACAAAATTATGCAACAGAAATCTGCTGTACATTCACCCAGGTTAATTAATGCTTAGCCGAGATACGTTTACGGATACGGCTTAGTGACTGCGGTTTAATACCGACATACGAGGCAATATAATATTGGGGGATACGTTGTGCCACGTCAGGATAATCACTGATGAACTTACGATAGCGCTCTTCTGGCGTGTTGCTGTATAAAGAACCGATCTGGTTGGCCGCACTCACAAATAGTTGTTCTTGGGCCAAGCGCCCGAACCGTTCACCTGTGGTTACCTCTTTATAGAATCGCTGCATATCATCATAACTGATCATCCAAACGGTACTGTCCTCTAATGCCTGAATATTAATGTGTGAGGGAATTTGGGTCAGGAAGCTCATATTGTTACAAACAAACTCGTTTTCTTTATTGAAATACGTGGTTTGCTCTACCCCATCGACATTAATATAATACCTGACGAGGCCGGTTTCAATAAAAAAGACGTGCCGGCAAACGTTGCCTGCATCTAACAAGTATTCGCCCTTTTTTAGTGCTTTCTTACGAAATAAAGTACGAATTACTTTTTCGTCTTCAAATGAAAGCAGCACATAACTTTTGATCTTGTTTATCAACAGGTCCATGTCTTCAAACTTAAGCATATTGCTTTTTTTTCACAAGTGTTCTACCCTGCACCTTTAATACGTTGTTGTACATCATCATCTGCTCGTTTTCTGGAGGGTTTGCGCTCGCCACTTTTTTTGCCGAAACGATAGGAGAAGGTGAGTATACCGATACGGCTATCGAGGCTAAAGCTTTCACGCATATCGATGTTTTGATAGTTGACACTCCGGTTAAATTTACGGGTGTGAAAGATATCGTTTACAACCAGTTTGATACTGGCCTTGTTATTAAATAATTGTTGTTGTAATCCTCCGGAAATAACGTAGTATCCTTCGCGCTCAAAGAGCCCATAGACAGATTTTGAGAAATACTGACCGCTCAGTTCGGCAGATAACTGATTACCGATTTTGAACGTATGTTGTGAATTTACCGTGTAGCTCCAGATACTATTGTTTATGGAACCGCCATCCTGTGTATCCGTGTATTTGTTTTTAAAGAGGTTGATAAAATTATTGGTGCTCCACCAGGAGCTAATGTCTTGACTCATGGTAAAACTGGCTCCGAAGAACCGGAGTGAGCTTAAATTCTGCGGACGTAAAATACTAGTGTTCAAGGAATCAATTTGTGTGATAACACTTGTCATTACATCTGAAGTCTGACTAAAGAAAAGTGAGGCAATATATTTTTCTTTTAGTGTATAACTCAGCTCTGCCGAATGGGTTAGCTCGGGTTGCAGAAATGGGTTGCCCTCAAAAAAGAGATAGGGATCTTGGAAAAAACGGAAAGGATTTAGATCGAAGTAATCTGGTCGGTCTATTCTTCTGCTGTAAGAAAGTTGTAACTTATGGTTTTCACCCAAAGACCTCCGGATGAATACGCTTGGAAAAAGCTGGAAATAATTTCGTTCTACCAGCGAGTCGGTACTTAACTGATGACCGCTCGTGCGGGTATATTCACCGCGCAGGCCGAGTTGGAGCTCTACCTTCCCCAAATTGTGTTTGTAGTTGAGATAACCGGCATGAATTTGCTCTTTGTAGATGAAATGATTGGTTGTTTGTGCATCAACAACCCAATTGTTATTCCGAAGCGTATCATAATTGGCATTATTATCGGCCTTTACAAAGCTACTTTTTAAACCGCCCTCTAAAGAAATCTGCTCGTTGAAAGGGTGAATATAATCCACTTTCCATGCGAATACATGGGTTAATGCCGGTATATAACCTCGACGCGAGGATGGAGCAGGCTCGTTTCCATGAACCGGTTTGAAGGTGGTGTTTAGCAATTGATCTGCGTCAAAGGATGATCTGGAAAAATCGATGTCTGCCGTAAATTCCCTTCCCTGTTCATTGAATTTATGCAGGATGTTTAGGTTTCCGGAAATACTGTTCCATTGCTCTTCGTTATCAACTTTGGTTTGGGCATGAGATAATAGTTCGTTATCTGTATCCACAATTCGGTTATCTGCATGGCTGTATCGGCTGTAGGAACCGATGTTGCCGTTCATAACTGCTCCAAGGATCGTTTTCGCAGACAGGTTATAGTCGATACCCAACTTGAAATTGTTGGTGATCAAGGGTTCGTCTGTACTCGATTGCTGATGAGATATTCGGGAAGGTAAACCTTCGACCACACCATCGTAAAATTTCCGATCAAAATTGAAAACTTCTTGTTCACCGCGGTAAGCGTGGTCATAACTGCCATAAAGATTAAACCGCTCTGTGCTATAGTTTAGATTAAAACCACCACCATATCGATCATCGCGCCCCCTACCATAGTTGATATAGGCATTTCCATTGACGCCCTGTTTCAGGTTCTTCTTCATTTTAATATTGATGATTCCGGAATTACCTGCCGCATCATACTTAGCCGACGGATTGGTAATGACCTCAACAGCGCTGATAGATGCAGAGGAAGTTCCGCGCAGCAAATTAGTCAGATCTTTTTGTGAGAGGTAGGTTTGTTTACCATTGATGATTACCGTCACTCCCTGTTTGCCCCGTAAGCTCAGGTTACCATCATTGTCAACCATGACACCCGGTGCACGTTCTAAAATTTCCATGGCGGTATTACCCTCAGCGAGTATACTGTTTTCTACATTCATCACGAGCCGGTCGGCTTTCTGCTCTATCAAAGGCTTTTTGGAAGTGATGGTAACTGCTTCTAATAAGGTATTACTTTCACGTAACAGCACTTCCCCCAAATCATACATGTGCTGTTGATCGGTTAAAACGATGGCTTCATGCTGATAGCTTTCATAACCCAAATTACTGATCTGGAGAATGTAATTACCGAAGGGAGCTTTCAATATAAAAAAACCGTTGGAGTCGGTTACAGTTGTTTTAATCTTTTTGTTGCCTTCATTATTTTCTAACAACAAAATATTGGCGAGCGCTAGGGGCCCACTGGCGTCTACTACTTTGGCTTTGATTTGCCCATTTGATTGAGCAAAAAGGGATAACATGCTAAAAGATAACAAGAGGATGAGAGCAGCTCTACAAATAAACATAGCGTTTTATTAAGAATAATTTTAAATAAGGCAAAGGTAAGAGAATAAATGAGTGTAAAACAACGCCAAACGGATTATTTTAACCGCAAAAAGTTAAATAGATGTTTGCAGGGAGGTCTAGGACGCACTGCCAATTAATATGACAGCAAAACGGTGTTATCCGTTTATGGAAACATAAAATCAAATGCGCCTGTGCGGAGATTGATATTATACTCGAGATAAGCTTTTAAACAGGCTAGGAAGTTAGCCCACCCTTCTGTTTGGCGCATCATAATCAGTATCCCTTCTTCATCATTGTTCATCTCGTGTTCCACAATTTTAACAATGGTATCATTTCCGAACGGAGTTAAGTTGATTTCGACTAGTTGGTTGGCTTTGCCACCGCTCCAGTCAAATGAAATATAAGTATGGGGGTTAATTGCTTTTCCGGTGACTGGGAATTTGTCTGGGAACTCCGGAAAATTCCACTCAACGGTCTTACCAGACTCTAAGCGCCCGGTAGATGCCTGTATAAAATAGTGACTCATCTGATTGGGATCTACAATAGCTTCAAAAACGGCATGAATGGGTTTCTGAATTTGAATGCTTGCTTTGGCAGTTAGTTTTTCCATTGCTTTGAAGATTGGATATAACAAACTTACATAAATTGTTGCATATAAGTGGATATAAAAACTTGTCAGCTATTGTTGCACGCAGGAGCCATTAATCACATATACCATCGGTGCTACATGAAGGGCCTTCAGAAATATCCAGCTTAACCACCGGATGTGCTGCTCGCCATTCGGCAAAGGATTTATCCAATAGCTGACGAAAGTTTGCTACCGGCTGAGCGCCGGATATCGCGTATTTGCGGTCGAATACAAAGAAGGGAACACCCCGAACACCAATTTGCTGCGCTTCCTGAATATCCTGTTCTACCTCTTGTGCATATTGATTGCTGCGCAGCATCGCATCTATTTCTACCTGCCCCAAGCCTGCCTCGACACCGATCTGTGTGAGTACTGCAGGATCGGCTATATCTTTCCCCTCATTGAAATGTGCCTGAAACAGTTTTTCTTTAACTGCATTTCCCAATTGGTGGGTTTGTGCCAAATGAATCAAACGGTGCGCATCAAAGGAATTAGCTACCACCGCATGATCGAAATCCAGCTCTAAGCCGGCCTGTAATGCCATATTGGCGACGTTATTGGTCATCTCCCTGGCTTGCTCCTCACTAAAGCCTTTGCTGGCAGCCAGGTATTGATAAACGGTGCCAAGCTTCTCTCCCTTCGGAATGGTAGGATCCAGTTGAAAACTCTTCCATACTAATTCGATGTCTGTGGCTTCAGCAAACTGGTTGAGGGCAGCCTCGTAATGGCGTTTGCCGATGTAACAGAAAGGGCACATAATGTCTGACCAAACTTCTACTTTCATAAACACAAAGATAAGGATGACGGTTGGGTATTTCGGGAGACCATCACGAATAATACCCCGATATGACACTATTGCCTAATAAGCGTAGCCCATTTCATGTACCATACCATGAGACTCCAAAGCCTGTAATTTGGCAATGAACGTAATCAAGATAAAAAAGACACCTATTTTTTGTAAATTAGCCATTGAAATTGGTTAAACCGATGAGTTATTTATTGAGTGCAGACAGCTAAAAATGAATGCTATTAACCCGACATATTTGCATGGTAGAATACCTGTACCAAAGGAATTTGAGGAGGTGTTTTCGCATTTCTATTTCGCAATAAATGAGACCGCACAAACGATCACCAAAACGCTGCTTCCATCTTACCAAACAATGCTGATTTTTAACTTTGGTATTCATGCGTTTCTTCATTCGGATAAAAGCGAGCAGATTGAAATAGATAAATGTGCCGTGCTTGGTCCAGTTAAAAAGGCTTTTGATTATTCTTTACCCCCAAGGAGTCATATTTTAATCGCCAATTTTAAAGATGATGCTTTTTACCGCTTCTTTGGAGCTGCTGCCGCTGCGTCACACGTACCGATTGATCCAGATGGATTGCTGGAAGAAAACTGTTTTATCACTCTTTGGAAGAGGCTAAATGAGTGTGTAACTGCTACTGATCAAGTTACCTATCTATTGGAATTCTGTAAACCCTATTTGAAAGATCGAAACTCTATAGCGGCGCAAATGCACAGTTCAAAGAGACCTTAGTAGCGCATCTTCAACAAGGCACAAATGAAGTCATTGTTAGGGATTTATACAAACTTCAGTTTAACCCGGTACTTTCTTTGGAGGATGTGGCCGGACAACGCAAAGGTGAAGTTACGGAAGAGGTGGAAAGGGAACAGCATTACATTTCATGGGCACAGTGCCTTACCTTCATTTATCCGATTTGGTGGACAGGCTTGCCAGCCATGATGAAAGGGTATATTGATCGGGTTTTCAGTTATGGTTTTGCCTATCGATACGATCAAGGGGTACAAAAAGGATTGCTTACGGGAAAGCAAGCGGTCATTATCAATACCCATGGAAAGTCTCATGAAGAATATAGGGCCACTGGTATGGACCAAGCACTTTCGCTTACTTCTGACACCGGAATTTACACCTATTGCGGTTTTGAAATAAAGCAGCATTTATTCTTTGAAAAAGCGGATAAAGCCTATGCTGAAATAATTGAGCAATGGAAAGTGAAAATTAAAAGCATCTTCTAATTACTCATTCCAAAGGTGCATTGTTGAGTTTATCAAAGCTGTTGAATATAGATTTTTGTAACTTTACAGTAAATATGTACTTACCAAAGCAGGCTTAAAATATGAGTATGACAACAATTGGTGTTGATATAATAGCTGATAACAATTTAGAATTGTTTGTTAAGGAAATTACTGTTTTGGAAGATCAAGATGGCCCAAAAGAATCGATCCTTCCGTTTTTCGCGGATGGCTATCCGGGAATCGTATACCTGCAATCGGAAAGGGGATTTCTACTTCCTCGAAAAAAAGTGCTTACTTCTTTTTTCTTATATGGGCAAATGATAGCACCGTTTGAGCTTT
>Ga0182735_1002705_pt1 | contig 10524 bp, 14 predicted proteins | sample eDN5th30CKraftMG_FD_128524 | JGI IMG/M metagenome (GOLD analysis project Ga0182735, IMG submission 128524) | Enriched Miracle-Growth compost microbial communities from Emeryville, California, USA - eDNA 5th pass 30_C Kraft MG (version 2) (version 2) ... | reverse complement strand
GGCTGGTGACAGTGACAACACCGGCAGCGGCTGCCGCTGTGACCGGCAGGCTGGTATTCTCGTTGATCGCAGCGGCGAGCGATGCGGCAAGTTGTGCAACGGTGGCAGTGGACTGCGCGGTGAAACGCACCTGCTGACCGGCAATCCTGAAGCGAAGGACAAGAGCCTGCGAAACTGCGCCGGTAAATGTGATGGTGCCGCTGGCCTTCACCGCATCTTCGTCGTCGGCGATTGCCATGACGAACAGACTTTGGGTCTTGTTGGCCTTGCGGAACGCCTTTACCTGTTCGGCACCGATCGAACCGATACCGAACAGCGCCTGACCTTCGGTGTCGCGAACGACTTCCGTGATGGTGCCGGGCTGCAAGGTGCCGGTGGCAAGCTTCAGGCCGATGATCAGGTTCTGCACCGGATAATCGAATATACCGAGATTGCGATAGTTCGGCTTGACCTCAAGATAGGTGCCGGGGGAGCGCCAGTCGGTCGGGATTTCGTCAAAAACGAAGTCAGCCATGATTATTTACCTCCGTTCCGGGCCTTGCCGGCCGTGTCGTCGCTGGCGTTGCTGTCAGTGCCGGTCGGCACTGGCGCGACCGGGGCCTTGCCGCCAACTTCGACCAGATCGCCGTCCGCGATGCGGCGGCGTATATAAAGAGTGACGGGAACCGTCGCGCCGCCTTCAGGCCAGTCGCGGCCATCTTCCATGGGCACGGTGCGGCCGGGTGCGAGCTTCAGCTTTTTCTCAAGCATGGCTTTCCTCGGGGTTGATGGTGTCGGTGATGACAGGTTCTTCCGCATCATTCGTGATCCATGTGATGCCAAGCGACTTGAGATCGTCGGCAGACTTGATCTGGAAGGCGGAAAGCGGCGATGTGAAACGCACATCGAAATCGACCTGGGCAAGAACGGTGGCGTCGTCGGCCCATCCGTCCGCATAGACGGCTTCGGCGCGAGTGACCGTGCAGGTGCCAATGTCCGGCAAGGTACAGCCGCTCAAAAGGACGCTCGACACGTCGATCATGGCATCAAGGCCGATATCGAACTTGTCACCTTTGAAGCGGGCATCGAGACTGTTCGATGCCTTCACGACCAGGACAAGCCGCCAATTGGCAGCACCCGACAGCAAGCGCCCGTTATCACGGTCCGGCTGAAGGCCCATCCATGCGAGACCGATAAACGGCTTTAGGCGGAGGATGCGTTCAAATTCCTTGACGGTCAGAACGGCGGGAACGCGTCCGATCTGGAATTTCTTTTCCGGGAATGCGAGGCGCAGCCGTGCGATGATGGCGGCTTCCATAACCCTGATCGGCGCTTTGGTGAGTTCAGGTTCAGCCATCTCACCAGCCCTTTAGCGATTCATCGGAGAATATGGCGGGACGGCCGGAAAAGCGCGGACCGTTTGACTTTCCAAAGGTTCCAGCCGATGCGGCCTCGATGGAGATCAGGCCCTTGGCGATATTTTCCAGCCAGGTAATGACTTCCTTACGTTCAAGGCGCATCTGTTCGGTCGGCTCGGTACGCTCGCCCTTTGCGAGATCATAACGGGCGAGAACGCATGCAGCGCGTACGATATCCTTCGGAACTTCCGCAAGCGGCACCTTGTAACGGCCGCGCAGATAGCCGTCGATCAGTGCCGTGGCGTCAGCCAGGGCAACTTCGATCTTGGCTGGATCAAGGGTTTCGGTTTCACGGTCTTCCGGCATGGAGAGCCGGACCATTTCCGTGTTGCCGAAGCGCTCGACCATATTTGCGACTGTGGCGTACAAGTGCCGTTCTCCAGTTGGGATGAAAGCCGCTCCGCCGCTGCAGCTCTCGTTTTCCTCGCGCCTGTCGGCGGACGCGCCGGGATTAGTTGTCCAGCTCGATCAGCTCAGCGACCAGATCGGGATCGCCCAAAATCTGGTTGAGCTGGAAAGGCTCAAATGTGTCGATCGGATATTCACTCGTGCCATTGTGGCGACGACCGCCACGGCGGATGCCTTCCACCTTTGCCGTGATACGAATGCCGTTGCATCCAAACTTGCCATGCTTGGCGGCATAAGCTTCGACCGCAGCAGCGATGAAATCAAAGCCTGCTTCCTTCGCGGCCTGGACGGATGCTGCGACAATCGCATCGATTTCGACCTCCGAAGCCGCCGCCGTCTGATCGTTGACGAGACCGACCGGATTGCCGGTCCCGTCATTGGTCGCAGTCGCAGGCGTGGTATTGGCCGTCGTTGCATCACCCTGGACGGCACCGCCGTTCTGCCCGGTGTTGTCGGGAATGTTCGGCAGAGAAACACCTACTGGCTCGGCAGCGGGCACTTTCTTGGTGTCGTCGGTGGGCTTTGTAGCTTTTGCCATGTTCTTGCTCCGTTGTTTCAGGGCTTTTCAAAGGGGCCTTGAGCCCTTTTGAGAAACCCTCCCGCCCCTTATGGCAGGAGTGCTTTTCAGTTCTTCTCGATCAGCTATTCGATGAGCGTTCGAGGAACCGGGAGTGGCAGGCGCACATCCATGCTTCTCGACTTGGCGAGAATGGAAACGTCTGTCGGGCGAAGCATCGCGACGAAGGCCAGATCAGAAGCCGGTTGCAGGCTCATGTTCTGACTGACCGTCGCCACCAGTGCCGAGGCGGGCACGAGCGCTTCGCTATGGCCAAGGTAGAATTCAACAGGATTGGAGAGGATTTTTTCATAGGCGGGGATATCGACAGCCGATGCCGGTGCGATCGATGTGAGGGCAAAAGCCGCCACAATCGCAAACATGCTGCCGAAAAACAGATCCACTTTCCTCATGGTAAAACTCCGGGTTCAAGTGCAGTGACAGGGTTAGTCCGGTATGCGCCGCCCGCTGTTGGTGCGGGCGGAACTCTTGGGGGGCGCTGGATTAGGCCAGCAGCGGGATGACGACCGGCTCGGCCGTGCCCTTCCACTCGTTGCTCTCACCGTTCGCGGCCAGCTCGTTGAGCAGCAGCTTGCGAGCGGCTCCTTCCAGCGTGGACGGCACGAGCAACTTGCGCGGATTGATGGAGATCACTTCGCCGTTGCGTTTGCGGATGGAAGTCATCGCGGCGCGGGCAGCGGCATAGTTCTCGGCATTCAACGGCAGCTTGGACTTGTAGATCAGCTGCCAGAGGCCATAACCGGCATTGCAGCGACCATCGACGCCATAGACCGCCTTGCCGCCGAAGAAGACGGTATCGTCGGTCGCCTGATCCTTGCGGATGAGCTGGAAGCTCTTGCGGCTCTGATAGATGATCGGCTTGATGACCTGACTGTCATCGACCAGGTACCAAGCCGGAGACGAACCGGCAGCGAAGTTGGAGACCGAAGTTTCCTTGCCGTCCTCATCGTAGCCGGGATGATCGGTGTCGAAAAAGTTCTGGCCGTCATAGCACTTGGTCGCTTCGCCGTTCTTCAGGAGCGGGAAAACCAGCTGATCCGGGAACTGCGCGGCATTCTGGCCGAGCTGCGCCGCCATGGATGAGAGAAAGCCCAGTTGATCGTCTTCCACCTGGGAGATGCGAACGCCGATCGTGCCTTCAAATTCCTTGTTGCGGATCGTGTAGGTCTGCATCGACAGGTCATGAACGATGCGGTCGCCGATCCATTCACGTATCCCCGGCAGATCGTCCATACGCGGATATTCGTTTGCCGCCGTGGTCGATGGAACGGTCATAGCGACGGTCTGATAATGCGTCGTGGTGGAACCGAGCTGCGCGTTGAACGCTGTCGAAATGGCCGTATAGAGGCTGCGCATTGTGGATGGAGTGATATCCATTGGTCGTTTTTCCTTATGCGCCGACAGAAACCCACGTGCGGCCGTCACCGAGACCGGCAATGGTGCCGACCTTCAGCTTGCCGCCCGTAGCGTCGAGCGTGAGAGTTGCATCATCGGTGGCGTAGACCGGCTTGCCGATGTCGGCGAAAGCGGCCTCAAATTCGAAGCCGCGTGTGTCACGGATCGCTGTAACGGTCAGATCGCCGTCAGCGCCGTCGCGGTTGTCGACGTGAAATTCTGCCAGCCCGACGATCGCAACAGCATCAGCGTGGGCTGCGGGAACTGCCAGACCGGCAGCGGTGACGGCGACGATAGCCCGTCCGAAAAAGCGGATGCCCGCCTTGACCGGATAGCCGAACCGGGTACCGTCGCGGCTCGGGATTTCGAGATCGCGAGTAGCAGCCATCAGAACAACTCCTTGTGGGACTTCTTGGTCTTTGCGAACTCGGCGGGATCAATGCCCATAAGCTCGCAAATCTGCTGATCTTCGGCAGACAGCGCGGGATCGCCACTTTCCTGCGGTTTGTAGTTGCGCAGCGTGGCCGAATGCAGCGAAGGGAGAAGCTTGATCTCGTCCTCGACTTCCTGCGGGTTCTTCATGTGTCGGCTGATGAAGTGCTCGCGGAGTGCCGGGACCACCTTGCCATCTTCGACAGCGCGATTGACAACCGCTTCCGCCTTGTCGCGCGCAGCACCGTTGGTCAGGGTGGTAACTTTCGACTGAAGGTCCGTGACCGTCTTGCGCAACTCGACCTTCTCGGCATCGTCGCCCGACTGGCGGGACTGAAGCGAGGTGACGATCTGGTCGCCGGAGGCGTCGATATTGACGCCAGCAGTTTCCACGACCTTCGCAAGCGTTGCCGAATGCAAGGTCTTTTCCGTGACGGCGGCGAGGATCGCAGCCGCGTCGGCGTCTTCTGGAAGGCCAAGAGCCTTCCGCAGTTCTTCTTCCATGTCCGGTTCTCCGGTTAGGTTGGCTGTATGGAGGGAATTGAGCTTGAGGTTCGGATCATTGGTGAGCGAGGCCCGGCCGATCTCCAGAACACGGTGCGGCTTGCCTTCGGTCACGAAGAGTGCTGGCGACAGATAACCATATTCGCGGCCACTGACGGCCGCATTGCCGCGAGCGTTCCATTCAACCTTGCCCCAGATGCCATCTTCGCGGGCTTCCATGTCCACGATCCAGCCAAGTGCCGGGCTTTCGAAGCCCTGCGTTCCAAGCTTGTCTGTGGAATGATTGATGTCGATGGGAAGCTTGCGGCCAGCGCTGCGGAACTGTGCAACGATCAGCTGGAGATCACCGGCAACGTAAGGGCCGCGACCGTCTGCCCCGCTGAACGTGCCAGCGGGCATGAGGTGCACCCATTCCGGCACAGCGGTCACCGTTACGTCATCGACGGCCGGAAGGTTCATCATAAGGGATGTCAGACGCTTTTTCATGGACGTGAGAAAACCACGTCCAGCAAAAGCTTATCATGCCCGCGACGGCGGGCACCCATTAAGCGGCGTTAAATACGGCGTTGAAGTGCGCTGAAAACGGTCTCGGAAATCATGACCTGGTCATCGTCGGAAATACCGAGATAAGGACGCGCCGGTATCGTAACCGACTTTGCCAGCACAATGCCAGATGCCAGACGAAAAACAAGATGTGAAGCACTTTTCGGCTTGATGGTCGCGCCGAGCTGGTGAACGGCGGCATAGTCCGCGTTGGTTCCGACCGTCACCTGGTCACGACCTGCACGATGATTAATGCTGTCGCGCAGACGGCCGCTTTCCGTCAGAATACGGCTATTGCGCTTGGTTTTCTTGTATTCCGGATTGAGCTTCTCCCACGCAATACCATCCGGCGATTTCTGCGAAACGAACCGACGGTGTGTCGAGCCAACCAAACCGGAGCCGATTGCGCTCATGATTGGCGTTGTGTCGCCCATCACGGTAATCAGCCGGGTGAAAGCCTGTTGGACGGCCTTGTCAGAAATCTCGACTTCAAGAGAAACGCCGGTCATTCCGCAGCACCATCAAGCCAGCTCATACCGGGATTATATTCAAACCCCGGATCGACGCCCTGGGGAACGCGAACCGTGCGCCCGCCGACTTCCTCTGCACGGAATACGAGATCGGGCGAATGATCGGGAGCGGACTTTCCCTGACGGCGCAGGCCGCCATCAGAAACCGGCGTTACGAAACAACCGCAGCGCCAGCCGTTCGGTGGATAGTTGGTGCGCCAGAATGTGTCGTCGGCACGAAGCACCATGCCGTCCCAGGACAAATGCTCTTTGCGGGGATGAAGCGAACCAGAGTGGTTATATTGCCAGTAGGGAAACGCTTCGAGCGTTTCAGGTTCGGTGAGCTTGGCATAGCGACCGGCTGCATAGGCCGTGCGCAGATTGGTATCGAAGATGATGCGGGTGCGCCAGTTCCGTCTGCCGCGATAGTCCCAACCATGCTTTTCCACGATTGCGTCGAATGACTGGCGGAACTCCTCGATTGTGGTGCCTTCTTCAAGCGCTCGTTGGATCTCGCGTCGGAAGTCATCGAGCAGCGCATCCGTGGCAGCTCCGGCAACCATGAAAGCTCTCGAATGAGCAGCAGCATAAACATCGGTCCAGACTTGCGTCTTGACGTTGGCCTTGCCGGATAAGAAGCGGATCGCTTCATCAAAGGGCAGATCGAGCGCCGATATCGTACCTTTCATCGTGGAAGCTCCCGAACCATCAAATTTGAAGGCCATTTGAAGGCCATAGACGCGCATTCCCGATTTTTTGCGGGATCGCTTCACAAAGGAAGCTGGTGCGCGTCTGTGGCGGTTTATTTGCGTCCGGCAATATCATCGATCAAAGCGGCCTGTCCGGCGAGATGCGCCAAAGCCATTCCGCGTGCCATGGCTTGTGACAGCTCGTCCGGTGAAAGTTTCATCCGGGCAAGCTGGTCGGCTGCGTCGGCAATCGTTTCCGCCGACATCAGCACCGTGCGGATTTCTTCGGTAAGGCCCGCGAGCGCGCCGGCCGCATCGTCCTGAAGCCGGTCAGTCAGCTTCCCGATAATGTCTTCAGTAGGCGATTGCTTTTCGCGGGCATGCAGCATCTTGCGAACCGAATTGAGTTCGGGTGCGCGCCCTTCTGATTCAAACAGGCGGTCCATCATGGAAGGCTGACGCCCGCCGATAACCTCTTCTCCTTCCACGGGGGCCGGAGCGCCGAGACGTTCGCGGATATAAGATGCGCCAACCGTGAGACCGTGTTTGGCGAACTTGTCGAAGGCTTCAGCAAACTCCTTCAACATCACTTCGTCGGGACGCCCGATACGGACAATCGGATAATGATCCTGCGGGCCGAAATTCATGGCGATCAGGTTTGGAATAAGCTGGCGAATGATGGTCGCGGTGATCATCATTGCGTCGGCGCGCTCGATATCCTCCTGGACGAGGCGATGCTCGCGAGCAACCGCATGTCCCCCGCCGACAGCGTCGGTCGTGGTCGTCTGACCAAGAACGGCTTTCGACACCTGCCGGTCCATCCAGTCGGCCCGACGTTCGTAAAGGTCGATTGAAGTGCCCTTGGCAGCCACTTCCTGAAACTCGATCTTCATGCTGTCGGGCATGATCGCAGCCATGTCGCCAGCGATCTGCGTCACTGCGCGCCACAGGACATCCTTGTCCTCTTCCTTGGCGTCACCTTCGTAACGGCCGATACGGATCGGCATGCCGAAGTTCTGGACGAAAATCGCCCAGTCCTTCAGTGTGAAGCTCTTGTACATCCATGCCCAGGATGCCACGCGGGCAATGCCGGAACGGATCGTCAGCCCCGATTTTGACGGGTGACGGTGGATGATAAACTTGTGAGCCGGTAACGGTTCTTCAGCCGGATCGTCGCGAAGCACAACAGTTTCACCGTCTGCGCGGGCAAATGTAAACCAACGCTGCGGCCGGTATGTAATCTCGCGCGGCTCCCACCGGCTAAGCCGGGTTTGCCAATCGATCTCCATAACGGAGAATCCCTTGCCGATCGCGTCGAGCATATCGAAGAGACATGCCCGCAGCACGTCATCGTTGATCCACGACTGGACGAACTCGGCGTGCTTCTTGTGATCGGCCGCGTCACTGGCAGGCTTCACTGTAATCGGGAGCTGCGCCACGGAACGCTTGCGGGTCGACATCACCCCGAAATAATGAAGGTCGCGCTCCTCGATGTCCTCTGCAAGCTCCAGATACGAGAGCGGATCACCTTCAGCAGCTGCGCGATGAATGGCGGAAAGACGACGCGGGTTAAGCCCCTCAGCCGGATGACCTGATATGACGGGACGAACGCCGCCGGTTGTCGGTCCCGCATAGGGTCTGGTGATTTCCTGCCGCTTCAGCGGATTGCCATACTGATCGACCAACTGTGCCATCAGAGCGAACCTCTCAATTCTGGATTAATCGAACGCTCGCGATCATCGGATCGGCTGCGACCATCGGACGGCACGTTGCGACGTGTTTCATACCCGTATTCCATATGCGGCGTACTGGCGGCATGTATGCCAAGGAATGCAGCCCACGTCCGGTCGGCGTGATCATCGTCTCGCTCGGCAACGAATCGCGGCGCGCCGGTCGGAGAAGTGACCTTGCGCAGTTTGTGCAGATCGGACCGAAGCGGAACATTCCCCATCGGAATGCGGACGGTCCGGTCCTCGAAACGTTCCTTGCCGCCATTCGCCATGATCAGCTTGCTGCCGGTGCTAAACAGGACACCCTCTACACGACGACCGTAGCGGCGCTGTGCGTCCTCGACCACTTTTTCGCCCATGCCGGTCTGGTCGATGCAGGCACGCGCCACACGATAACGCATCATCACGTCATCAAAGGCAGCATCCATGTCGGCAAAGGTGGCACGCTTCTGCTCGATGATCTCGCGACACCACAGGACGTCGCCGATTTCTTCCCATACCCAGATCACATGAAGGTCATTGCGTCGGCCAATATCGCGCCCGACATAACAGGGGTTGCCCTGGTACCCTTCAGGGCTTCCTGCATCGTCATCTTCGACCGACGAGATCAGTTCGTACGACAGCCAGGCGCTCGCCTCATCGAGATACTGCAGTTCATATTCCTGCGCCCAGGCATCTTCGTCGGCAATACCGGCGCGTAGTTCCTCGATGTTTCGCGGCAAGCCGTCCCTGACCGCCTGATAGATATCGACAACATGCCGTGACCAGGTATCGTCATTGGCGGTGTCCAGTTCGAAGAATTTCCCGCTCTTGCCATTCGGCGTCGATGTAACGCGCAGTTTCCAGTTGGCCGAGATTACCGGAAAGAGCGCTTTCCAGATCGCGTTGCTATCTTTGTGGAAGGCGAACTCATCCAAGAATACGTTGGCAGAAAAGCCGCGCGCCGTATCGGGATTTGCTGGAAGGGCTGTGATACGTGTCCCGTGCGGCAATGTCACTTCCAGCGCCTTGTAGCTGCCGGTGTCGCCCTGCCAATCAAACTCGCTGGCGTCGAATGCCATGCCATAAGCCTTGGCGTGAGGGTATATTCCTTCCAACATGGCTTCACGGGCTTGACGTTCACCACGGCTCAATATCACCCACCGTGTACGCTGGCTCTTTACGGCATGCTCAAAACTGTCATCAACACATTCCAGTGTCGTAGTGAACGTCTTGCCGGTTTGTCGGGCAAATTTGCCGATCTTGAAGCGGCTTTTGTCCGTGAGCCAGCGGCGCTGATAGCCGTAAAGCAAAGGCTGTGTCATCAGGATGCCCCATAAGCTTCACGGATCATGCGCAGAATTTCTTCGCCATCCACCTTGCGGCCTGCTTTCTCGACAGCGTCGGTCGCGTCACCGACCGCTTTCGCCAGCTTGGCACTGGCTTCCTGTTCGGCCTTGCGGCGATGCTCAGCAGAATGGCGTTGCGCAACCACGGTTTCCTTATAGGCGCGCGCCAGTTCCATGGCGTTTTTGGAATTGAGGCCATCCCCATCGAGTAGCTCATCAATGAGCGTTTTGAGGAACTCGCCAAGAACGATATCGGACCGGCCGATTTCTTCAGGCGTGAGCTTCTCGGCGATACCAGCATAGATGTAACGGCGCTCTTCCAGTTGATCGGATCGACGGCGAAGACGCGTGGATTTGCGATTAAAAGCCGACTTCGATATCGGCCCAATGCCTTTGACCTCCAGACGATCATTCAGCTCAAAAAGAATATCCGCCTGACTGCGGCGGCGTTCATTGAGCTGACTGATTGCCCAGACAACATCGTCTTGGGCTTCTTCTGGCAACAATTCCATGCTGTCGAGCCGGGAACGGCCACGCCTGTCATTTGCCATGGTATGTTACTCCACGTCGCCCGGTCGCTGGATGCCTTCGAGGACAAGGCGGCGCTCGACATGATCGCGGCCTGTCCTGGTCAATGTGGCGATAAGGGCTGTGCCTGCGGCACTGATGCGTACAGCGCCAGCTTCGGTTTCAAGCCAGCGCATCTGATTGCGCAGATATTCGCGGGTGCGTTTGTAGCCGAAGACCTCCAGCTCGCGTTCAAGCAGGCTGTCGTTCAGACTGGCATTCGTCTCCATCGCGAGCGCCTTCAGGATGATGAGGCGTACATTCTGATCGACAAAATCCTTGTAACCCGCCGTCATTCCTAACGTCCTTTCTGCATCAAAAATTCTTCAACACGGCGCGTCGTTCGTTCGGTCGCCTCCGACGACTTCGCCATTATGCCCATCTGGCCCTTAATCTCGGTGATCGCGAGCTGGAGCTGATGAACGGTTTCAGTGTTCGGCATGTG
>Ga0182735_1002704_pt1 | contig 10525 bp, 9 predicted proteins | sample eDN5th30CKraftMG_FD_128524 | JGI IMG/M metagenome (GOLD analysis project Ga0182735, IMG submission 128524) | Enriched Miracle-Growth compost microbial communities from Emeryville, California, USA - eDNA 5th pass 30_C Kraft MG (version 2) (version 2) ... | reverse complement strand
TTTCGCCATGATGCTGGCCAACGACGAACTGCGCGTGCTGCTGGTCACCATTCACATGGCGCTGTCGGCCGTGCCGGCCGCGATCACGCCGCAGGCCGAGGCGCGCGCGATCCGGCTGGCCCAGCGGGCCTGCCGCCAGATGGGCATCGAACGGCCGCGCATCGCGGTGGCCGGGCTGAACCCGCATGCCGGCGAAGACGGCAAGTTCGGCCGCGAAGACCTGGACATCATCGCGCCCGCCATCGCCCAGGCACGCGCCGAGGGCCTGGACGTGTCCGGGCCGTGGCCCGGCGACACCATCTTCATGCGGGCGCGGCGCGGCGAGTTCGACATCGTCGTCGCGCAATACCACGACCAGGGCCTGATCCCCGTGAAATACCTGGGCGTCGACCAGGGCGTCAACGTCACCGTGGGCCTGCCCTTCGTGCGCACCAGCGTCGACCACGGCACGGCCTTCGACATCGCCTGGAAAGGCGTGGCGGACCACGCGTCGCTGGTGGCGGCGTTCGACCTGGCGCTGGCCATGACGCCCTAGCGCCGCGCCGCGGGGCGCCCGCCCCGCGCCCTGTCTATTTTCTTTTCCCCAGCTCGGCCGCCAGGCGCGTGCGCGCCAGCCTGCCCGCCGCCGCGCGGCTGGCGCCCTGCCAGTATTCGGGATCGACGTGCTGGATGCGCCGCGCGGTGCTCTGCATGTGGTGAAAGGCCGTGGCCCGGGCCGCATCGATGTCCCGGCGTTCGATGGCGGCGCGGATCGTCTCGTGTTCGTTGCGCACGTCGTCGGCCAGTTGCGCCTGGCGCGCCTCGTTGCCGCGCGTGACCCGTATGGCGTCTTTCAGCGCCCGCGTCAGCATGCCCAGCAGTTCGGGGTAATGGGGGTTGCCGGTGGCATGGGCGATGGCGATATGGAACGCCAGGTCTTCTTCCACGCCGTCGCCGTCCATCTCGACCGCGCGGTCGATCGCGGCCAGCGCCCGGTTGATGCGCAGCATGTCCTGCGCGCTGCGCCGCTCTGCCGCCAGGGCCGCCATTTCGCCTTCCAGGCCGCGCCGCAATTCGATGATGCGCAAGACGCCGCGAGCCGGGTCTTCGTCGGGCTGGCCCAGCCGGAAGGCGTCGCTGGACGACGGATCCAGCACCACGGTGCCGCTGCCCTGGCGGGTTTCCACCAGGCCGGCCGACTTCAGGCGCGAAATCACCTCGCGCACGACCGTGCGGCTGACGCCGTACTGCTCGGTCATGAATTTCTCGGTGGGCAGCCGCGAATTCGCGGGATACGCGCCGCGGCGTATCTCTTGGGCCAGCATGTCCGTCAGCCGGTCGGACAGCGTTCCCTCACCGTTCTGCTTGTTTTCTTGCATGGCGAATACTAGCAGCCTCGAATTTTGCTTGACAGATTTGTCATATGAATTGATAGTACCAAAAAATTCGAACAGGAGGCAGGTGCCATGGCAGGCAGCGCGACAAAACCCCGGGCAGCCCTGTGCCGCCGGTTCACGGCCGGCGTCGAGGCGGCGTTGCGCGAACGGTACGAGCTGCGCGTCAATGAAGCGGACCGCATCTTGTCGCCTGACCAGATCGTGCAGTTCGCGCAAGGCTCCGAAGTACTGTTCGCCAGCGCCACCGAGCAGATCAATGCCGGCGTGCTGCGCGGCCTGGCGCCCGTGCTGCGCTATGTCGCGACCCTGTCGGTAGGCTATGACCACATCGACATGCCGGCCGCGCGGGAGCTGGGCATCGGGGTCCTGCACACGCCCGACGTGCTGAGCGACGCCTGCGCCGAAGTGGCCATGATGCTGATGCTCAACGCCTGCCGCCGCGGCTACGAGGCCGACCGCATGGTGCGCACCGGCAGCTGGCCGGGCTGGGGGCCGACCCAGTTGCTGGGCATTGGCCTGAAAGGCAAGCGCGTGCTGGTGTTCGGCATGGGCCGCATTGGCCGCGAAATCGCCGCCCGCGCCCGCGCCTTCGGCATGGATATCCACTATCACAACCGGCGCCCGCTGCCGCCGGAACAGGCCGCGGGCGCCACCTACCATGCGGATCTGGACGAAGCGCTGGGCATCGCCGACGTGCTGGTCATCGCCGCGCCCGGCTCGCCGCAGCTCAAGGGCGCGATCGACGCCGGGCGCCTGGCGCGCCTGCCGCCGCACGCCGTGCTGGTGAACATTTCGCGCGGCGACCTGGTGGTCGACGACGCGCTGATCGACGCGCTCGCCAGTGGCCGCCTGTTTGCCGCGGGCCTGGACGTCTACGCCAACGAACCCCATGTCGACCCGCGCTATCGCCAGCTCGACAACGTGTTTCTGTCCCCGCACATCGGCAGCGCCACGCGCGAAACCCGCGATGCCATGGGCTGGCTGCTGATAGACGGCCTGGACACGCTCCACCAGGGCGGCCGCCCCGCCAATTTACTCGACCCACGCTAATCCACACGAGACTTCCCGATGAACCTGCAACAACCTTCGCTGTTCCGGCAGCAATGCCATGTCGACGGCAAATGGATCGACGCCTCCGACGGCAAGACCATCGACGTCACCAACCCCGCCGACGGCGCCGTGCTGGGCACCGTGCCGGCGCTGACCCAGGGCGATGTGCGCCAGGCGGTCGAGGCCGCCAACCGCGCCCTGCCCGCCTGGCGCGCCATGGCCGCCAAGCAGCGCGCGCAGTTGATCCGCCGCTGGTTCGACCTGTGCATGGCGCACCAGGAAGACCTGGCCAGGCTACTGACCTTGGAACAGGGCAAGCCGCTCAAGGAATCGCGCGGCGAGATCGCCTACGGGGCGTCGTTCCTGGAGTGGTTCGCCGAAGAGGCCAAGCGCGTCTATGGCGATGTCATTCCGGCCGCCGCGGCCGACCGCCGCATCGTCGTCATCAAGCAGCCGGTCGGGGTCGTCGCGGCGATTACGCCGTGGAACTTCCCCAACGCGATGATCACGCGCAAGGCGGGCGCGGCGCTGGCCGCCGGCTGCACCATCGTCGTCAAGCCTGCCACGGCAACGCCCTATTCCGCGCTGGCGCTGGCCGAACTGGCGCAGCAGGCCGGCATCCCGGCCGGCGTGCTCAATGTGGTGACGGGCAGTTCCGCGACCGTGGGCGAAGAGCTGACCGGCAACCCCCTGGTGCGCAAGCTGTCGTTCACCGGCTCGACCAGCGTCGGCAAGTTCCTGATGCAGCAGTGCGCCGGCACCATGAAGAAAGTGTCGATGGAGCTGGGCGGCAACGCGCCCTTCATCGTGTTCGACGACGCCGACCTCGACCAGGCCGTGGCCGGCGCCATGGCGTCGAAGTTCCGCAACGCGGGCCAGACCTGCGTGTGCGCGAACCGGATCTTCGTCCAGGATGGTGTCTACGATGCCTTCGCCGAACGCCTCAAGCAGGCCGTGCTGGCCCTGCGGGTGGGCGACGGCCTGCAGGAAAACGTCGACCTGGGCCCGCTGATCGACCGCGCGGGCGTCGACAAGGTGCAGGAACACATCGACGACGCCATCGCCGGCGGGGCCCAGGTACTGGCCGGCGGCCGCGCGCACGAACTGGGCGGCCTGTTCTACGAGCCGTCCATCCTGGTCGATGTCCCGCGGCACGCCAAGCTGATGCAGGAAGAGACATTCGGGCCGGTGGCGCCGCTGATCCGGTTCGGCACCGAACAGGAAGTGGTCGAGCTGGCCAACGACACTCCGTTCGGGTTGGCCGCCTATTTCTACACCTCGGACTACCGCCGCGCCTGGCGCGTGGCGGAAGCGCTCGAGACCGGCATCGTGGGCCTGAACGAGGGCATCATCTCGACCGAGCTCGCGCCGTTCGGCGGCATCAAGGAATCCGGCATCGGCCGCGAAGGTTCCAAATACGGCGTCGACGATTACGTCGAAATCAAATACATCTGCGCCGGCGGCCTGGGCAAGCCCTGACCCGGCCGGCATTCTTGCGGAGCGATTTCCATGACACCACACCAGCCGCATATCGGCCTGATCGGCGCCGGCCTGATGGGCTCGGGCATCGGCGCCAGCCTGTTGCGCCACGGCTTTCCCCTGACCGTGCTGGAACACCCGGGTAACCAGCCGCTGGACAAGCTGCTGGCCGCCGGCGCGACAACCCGCCAGCAGGCCGCGCAATTAGCCGGCGAGGTCGACATTCTCATCCTGTGCGTGACCGGGTCCCCCCAGGTGGAAGCAGTGCTGTTCCAGCAGGATGGCGTGCTGCAGGGCCTGCGGCGCGGCACCATCGTGATCGACTGCTCGACCGCCATCCCCTCTTCCACCTTGAAGATCGCCCAGGCGATCGCGGATGCCGGCGGGCAGTTCCTGGATGCCCCGATGACGCGCACCCCGAAAGAAGCCGCCGAAGGCCGCCTGAACCTGATCGTGGGCGGCGACCGCGCGGTCTATGAGAAGTGCCTGCCCGTACTGCGAAGCTACGCCGAGAACATCGCCTATGCGGGCGGCGTCGGCAGCGGCCATCGGATGAAGCTGCTGCACAACTATGTATCGCTGGGGTTCTCGGCCGTCCTGGCCGAGGCGACGGCTTGCGCGCGCCAGTCCGGCACCGACCCGAAGGTCTTCTGCGAGATCCTGGCCGCGGGCGGCGGCGGCGGCGTGGTGCTGAACCGGCTGCGGCCCTATATCGAATCGGCGGATCCCTCGGGCTTCGTGTTCTCGATGTCCAATGCCCTGAAGGACATGGGCTACTACTGCACCATGGCCGGCGAACAAGGCGCGCACGACGGGCTGGCCCAGGCCGTCAGGCGGCTGTACGACGACGCCGCGCGGGCCGGCCTGGAACAATCGCCCGTGCCCATGCTGATCGACCGCCTGGCCGCGCCGCCCGCGGCCGGCCAAGCCTGACAGGACCCGCGATGTCCAATCAACGCTACACCCTTTCGGTCATTCCCGGCGATGGCATCGGCAAGGAAGTCGTGCCGGCCGGCCTGCGCGTGCTGGACGCCGTCAGCCGGCTGCACGGTTTCGCCTTGCAGTACCGGCACTACGACTGGAGCTGCGAAACCTACAAGGCCACCGGCAAGATGATGCCCGACGACGGCATCGAGCGGCTGCGCGACAGCGATGCGATCTTCCTGGGCGCGGTCGGGTTTCCCGGCGTTCCGGACCACATTTCGCTGTGGAACCTGCTGATTCCCATCCGCCGCGAATTCGACCAGTACGTCAACTTGCGTCCGGTCCGGCTGCTGCCCGGCGTGCCCTGCCCGCTGGCCAACGCGCACGAGCGCAAGATCGATTTCTGGATCGTGCGCGAGAACACCGAAGGGGAATACTCGCAGCTGGGCGGCCGCATGTTCGCCGGCACCGACAACGAGTTCGTCACCCAGGAAGCCGTCTTCACCCGCCGCGGCACCGACCGCATTCTTCGCTTCGCGTTCGAACTGGCCCGGCGGCTGGGCACGCCTCACGTCACCTCGGCCACCAAGTCCAACGGCATCTACCATTCCATGCCCTTCTGGGACGAGCGATTCGCCGCCATGGCGGCCCAATACCCCGACGTGGCCACGGACCAGTACCACATCGATATCCTGGCGGCGCGCTTTGTCATGTCGCCCGAACGCTTTGACGTGGTGGTGGGCTCGAACCTGTTCGGCGACATTCTGTCCGACCTGGGGCCGGGCGTCACCGGCACGATCGCCGTCGCGCCCAGCGCCAACCTCAATCCGGAACGCAAGTACCCGTCGATGTTCGAGCCCGTGCATGGCTCGGCGCCCGACATCGCGGGTCGCGGCATCGCCAACCCGGTGGGGCAGATCTGGTCGGCGGCCATGATGCTGGAACACCTGGGCGAACGCGAGGCGGCCGCCACGGTGATGCATGCCATCGAAGCCGCATTGTCGGCCCGCGACAGGCAGGTGACGCCCGACCTGGGCGGCCAGGCCAGCACCGAGGCCTTCACCGCGCAGATCCTCGGCCACATCAAGTGACCTCGCTCCTCAGGCCCGCCCCCACCATGGACGACACCGCCCCGCGGCCCAAGGTCGTGCTCACCGATGCCATCCACCCCGAGGCGCATGCCATGCTGGCCGGCGAGGCGCGGGTAACGACGCTGGATGCCGGCCTGCAACCGGCCGCCGCCGCGCGGGCGCTGCGCGCCGAGATCCGCGATGCGCAGGGGCTGATCGTGCGCCGGCCGTTGCCGCCCGACCTCTTCGACGGGCCGCACACCCTGCGCGGCGTGGTCCGCCACGGCGTCGGGCTGGACTTCATCCCCGTGGCCAGCGCCACCCGCCAGGGGTTGCCGGTGGCGAACACGCCGGCGGCCAACGCCAACGCGGTGGCCGAATACGCCTTCGCCGCCATGCTGGAAAACGCGCGGCGCTTCCGGTTCTTCGACCACCAGGTGCGGCAGGGCAATTGGAACGCGCGCGGCGGCGCGGCCGCCACGACGTCCGAATTGCGCGGGCGCACGCTGGGCCTGGTGGGCTTCGGCGCGATCGGCCAGCGCATCGCCCGGATCGCCGCCGCGGGATTCGACATGCGCGTGCTGGCCCATACGCGCAGCCCCGCGCGCCTGCCCCAGGGCGTGGGCGCGGCGGCGCTGGCCGAGTTGTTCGCGGGCAGCGATTTCGTGGTGGTGGCCTGCCCGCTGACTGACCAGACGCGCGGCATGATCGACCGCGGCGTCCTGGCGCGCGCCAAGCCCGGCCTGGTGCTGGTCAATGTGGCCCGCGGCGCGGTGATCCACGAACCCGATCTCGTCGATGCGCTGGAAGCCGGCCGCATCGCCGGCGCCGCGCTGGATGTATTCGCCACCCAGCCGCTGCCGATGGACAGCAGGCTGCTGAACCACCCGCGGGTGGCGCTGACGCCCCACCTGGCCGGCACCACGGGCGACGCGGCGCTGGCCATGGGCCTGATGGCCGTGCGCACGCAACTGGCCCTCATCCGCGGGGAACGCCCCGACCATGTCGTCAATCGCCAATGCTACGAAAAGGAGACCTCGTGAAAATCACCCGCATTACCGCCGTTCCCATTTCCTACCGCCTGCCCGAGGGCAAGACCGTCACCATGGGCGTGGGCAGCACCTTGAAGCGCGACGCCATCGTGGTGCGCGTGGAGACATCCGAAGGCATCGTGGGCTATGGCGAATCGCACCCGGGCCGCAGCCCGGGCGCCATCGTCAGCCACATCCACAATACCCTGTCGCCGCTGCTGGTCGGCATGCCGGCCACCGACGTGGTGGGCGCCTGGCAGCGCGTGCACCGCATGCAATTCTCCAGCCACGGCCTGGGCGCCGGCGCCGCCCTGGCGCTGTCGGGCATCGACATGGCGCTGTGGGACATCCGCGGCAAGGCCGCCAACATGCCGCTGTACGAGCTGCTGGGCGGCTCGCGCAGGCGCCTGCCCGCCTATGCCGGCGGCATCGCGCTGGGATACCAGCCGCCGCAGGCGCTGGCCGAGGAAGCACAGTCGTACATCGAACAAGGGTACCGGGCGATCAAGCTGCGCATCGGCGATACCGTCAAGGACGACATCGCGCGCTGCCGGCACGTGCGCAAGGTGGTCGGCGACGACATCGACATCCTGACCGACGCCAACACGGCCTACACCATCGCGCAGGCGCGCCGGGTGCTGCCGGCGCTGGCGGACATCCAGGCCGGCTGGCTGGAAGAACCCTTTGCCTGCAACGACTTCGCGTCTTACCGCGAGGCCGCCAAGATCACGCCGCTGGTGCCCCTGGCGGCCGGGGAAAACCACTTCATGCGGTTCGAGTTCGCCCAGATGCTGGAGGCTGGCGCCGTCCAGGTATGGCAGCCCGACTTGTCCAAGACGGGCGGCATCACCGAAGCCCTGCGGATCGCCGCCATGGCGTCGGCGTTCCGCATACCCATCCACGCGCACAGCTCGGCTACCGGCCTGAACCACGCCGCCTCGCTGCACTTCCTGGCGGCCACCGAGAACTCGGGGTACTTCGAGGCCTGCGTCTCGCACTTCAACCCGTTCCGAGACATGTTCGGCCCGACCTTCGCGATCGGCCAGGACGGCTGCGTCGAACCGCCGGCCGGGCCCGGGCTGGGCGTAGAAGTGGATGAAGCCATATTCAAGAAATTCCCGGTGGTCGATGGGCCGGGATATGTCGTGAAGTTCTAGTTACCACATCCCTATACAAACCAACGGCCCGCGGGTCGAGGAGACAACATGAACATTGGAAAACTGGCTTTGCTTCTAGGCGGCTGGAGCATGGCGGCCGCGCTGGCGGCCCCGCTGGCGGCCAATGCGGCGCCATACCCGGACAAGCCCGTCCGTATCGTCGTGCCCTACACGCCCGGCGGCTTCAACGACACGCTGGCCCGCACGGCCAGCGAATACCTGACCCGGACGTGGAAACAGTCGGTGGTGGTCGAGAACAAGCCCGGAGGCAACACCCTGATCGGCAACACCTTGGTCGCGCAGTCGCCGCCCGACGGCTACACCCTGCTGATCACGCCGCTGCCGTTCTCGGCGCTGCCGGGGCTGTACCGCGACAAGATGCCCTACGATGCGCTGAAGGACTTCGAGCCGGTGATCTGGGCGGGCAGCACGCAGAACATCCTGACCGTGCGCGCCGATTCCCGCTTCAAGAACGTCAAGGAGCTCATCGCCTATGCCAAGGCCAACCCCGGCAAGCTCAACTACGGGTCGACCGGTTCCGGTTCGTCGAACCATCTGTCGATGGAGCTGTTCCTGGAGCTGACGGGCACCAAGATGACCCACATTCCGTACAAGGGCAGCGCGCCCGCGGTGACCGCCCTGCTGGCGGGCGACATCGACGTGCTGTTCGACAACCTGCCGAATGTCTACCCCAACATCACGGCCGGCAAGCTGGCCGCGCTGGCCGCCACGGGCACCCAGCGCGCGCCCCTGCTGCCCAATGTGCCCACCGTGGCCGAAGCCGGCGTGCCGGGCTACGAGGTAACGGTCTGGTTCGGTATGCAGGCGCCCGCCGGCACGCCCGCCGACGTGGTGAAGAAAGTCAACGCGGGCATGGTGCAGATGCTGCGCGAACAGGACGTGATCGACAAGTTCGGCAAGCAGGGCGTGGAAATCGTCGCCAGTTCGCCGGCGCAGTTCAAGGCCCTGGTCGATGCCGAAGTGAAGAAATGGGGCGGCGTGATCGACCGCGCGGGCATCAAGATCGAGTAGGCGCGCGGGCGGCTGGCCTACGGGAAGCTGAACGCGGCGCCCCGCTCGGGCGTCTACAATACCGCCCTTTGGCCGCCCCCGGCGGGCGGCCGCCCAGCCGCCCGCTTGCCCCCATGTCCCGCTACGCCCGCTTCCTACCCGACCGCTTCACCCTGTTTCTCGTCATCACGGTTCTGATCGCCAGCGTGCTGCCTGCCCGCGGCGCCGGCATGGTGGCGTTCAGCTGGATCACCAACCTGGGCATCGCCCTGCTGTTCTTCCTGCACGGCGCGCGCCTGTCGCGCGAGGCCATCGTGGCGGGCATCACGCACTGGCGCCTGCACCTGACCGTGTTCTCGGCCACCTTCATCATGTTCCCCCTGCTGGGCGTAGCGCTCAAGCCCGTGCTGCAGCCGCTGGTGACGCCCGAGCTCTACACCGGCGTGCTGTTCCTGTGCTGCCTGCCCGCCACGGTGCAGTCGGCCATCGCCTTCACGTCGATGGCGCGCGGCAATGTGCCAGCCGCGGTGTGCAGCGCGTCGGCCTCGAGCCTGCTGGGCATCTTCCTGACGCCGCTGCTGGTAGGCACGGTCGTGGCGGCCAGCGCCAGCGCGCCGATCTCGTACGACGCGGTGGGCAAGATCATGCTGCAGCTGCTGCTGCCTTTCGTGCTGGGGCAGTTCATGCGCCGCTGGATCGGCGCCTGGGTCTATCACCGCAAGGCCCTGTTGAGGTTCGTCGACCAGGGCTCGATTCTGCTGGTGGTGTATACGGCCTTTTCCGAGGCCGTCAACGAAGGCCTGTGGCACCAGACGCCGGTGCCGGCCCTGCTGGGCCTGGTGGGCGTGTGCGTGATACTGCTGGTGCTGGCGCTGCTGGGCTGCGCGGCCCTGGGCCGGCTGTTCAAGTTCAGCCTGGAAGACCGCATCACCCTGCTGTTCGGCGGGTCGAAGAAAAGCCTGGCCAGCGGCATTCCGATGGCGCAGGTGATTTTCGCCGGCCAGGCCGTGGGCGCCATCGTGCTGCCCTTGATGCTGTTTCACCAGATCCAGCTGATGGTATGCGCGGTGCTGGCCGCGCGCTACGCCAAGCGGCCGCACTGACCCGCGCCGGGCCGGCGGCGTGCTAGCCGGCCATCAGCCGGCGCCAGCCGTCCCACCCCAGCCGGCGCAGGGTGTCGATGTTCTTCTCGTAGATCTCGGCGGCGTCGCCGAACGCCTCGACCGCGCGGTCGATGCTGTCTTCGCGCAGCAGGTGCAGGATCGGATGCGGCGAACGGTTGGTGCAGTTCTCGATATCGTCGGGCCCGGTATCGGCGAACTGGAACGCCGGGTGGAAGGTGGCGACCTGCAATTCGCCCACCAGCCGCATGCGCTTGAGCAGGCGGTCCGACAGGTCGGCGAAATCGTTGAACTCGTAGAAATCGT
>Ga0182735_1002702_pt1 | contig 10526 bp, 11 predicted proteins | sample eDN5th30CKraftMG_FD_128524 | JGI IMG/M metagenome (GOLD analysis project Ga0182735, IMG submission 128524) | Enriched Miracle-Growth compost microbial communities from Emeryville, California, USA - eDNA 5th pass 30_C Kraft MG (version 2) (version 2) ... | reverse complement strand
CTAATTTCAATTAGTCTAATTTTCAAGAAGCGGATTTGGAGGTATATATGGAAGTGGGCTTGGGGCTGACGTTCCAGAATTTGAAGGACAGCGTCAGCGATATCGAAGTGTTTCGCCACGAGCTGTCGCTCGCGGCCCGCGCGGAGGGCCAGGGGTTCGATTCCGTCTGGACGCCCGAGCATCACTTCACCGGCTATATGATGACGCCCAATGTTCCCCAGTTCCTGTCATGGGTTGCCGGACAGACGAAAAGCATCAAGCTGGGCACGACGGTAACGGTGCTGCCCTGGCAAAATCCCGTCCGGATCGCTGAAAGCTTCCTGCTGCTCGATCAGCTTTCGGAAGGCCGTGCGATTCTGGGCATTGGTCGGGGTCTGGGAAAGGAAGAGTTCGACGGTTTCGGTGTGCCCATGGGCGAGGCCCGAAAGCGCTTTCGCGAATATGCGGAAGCGTTGCTGGATGCCCTTGAAACCGGCGTCATGGAATATGACGGCGATTATCTGAAGCAGCCGCGTGTGGAACTGCGCCCTCGCCCCTATGCTAGCTACCGTGGACGCGTGTTCGCCTCTGCCGTATCCCCGGAATCGGTGAAGCTGATGGCCAATCTTGACGTCGGCTTGATGATCATCGCGCAAAAGCCCTGGGACAGGGTCGAGGAAGATATTGCGAGTTATCGCGAACGCTTCTTCGCGATGCAGGGCCGTCCAGCGCCCAAGCCGGTCGTCGTCGCATTCGTGGCGGTCAACGAAGATGCGGCCAAGGCACAGGAGATGCGCGACAAATATCTTCTCGAATATGCGCGATCGACCTCATCCTTCTATCAGTTCGGGAACAAGGAATTCGCATCGATCGAAGGCTATGAATATTATGGCGCGCTTGCGAACAGCGTCGAGAAGCACGGTATCGAAAAATTCAATAACTTCCTGGCCGATCTCCAAATCTGGGGCCGCCCGGAAGAAGTTGTGGAAAAGCTTAAGTCCATGGTCGAACGTTTCGGCGTCGGCAGTTTCATCATCTACACCCAGTTTGGCGACATGCCGTTCGAAGTCGGGCGGGAGAATTACGAGCTGTTCGCCCGCAAGGTTTTGCCGCATCTCAAGGATATCGATGTTTCGACCCCGCCGACGGCCCCTTCGGGATTGCAGCCGGTCGCCTGAGCAGATCATTAGGCGGAACGCTGCGATAGACCGGCGCGCAGGAAGGATGAGGAATGAGCATGGCGGAATTGCTTCTCTACGAGGTGCGGGATGGCACTGCCTGGATCACGCTCAATCGCCCGGAAAAGCGCAATGCGCTGAGTGAACCCTTGCAGGAGCAACTCAACGCGTTGCTGTGGGAGGCCGATGAAGACAATCATGTCCATGCGGTTGTTCTTAAAGCTGCCGGGCCGGATTTCTGCTCGGGCTATGACCTCCAGAAATATGATCAGCCTATTCCAGGGCAGGTTGATCATCGCAGAGGTCGAGCGAAGTTTGACGACGATAGCTGGCATCAAGAACGAGCGCAGCGGCTCCGCATGGCGTTGTTCGATATGCACAAGCCGGTCATCGCACAGGTCCATGGCCGCTGCCTTGCGGGAGGAACTGATCTGGCGCTGCTATGCGACATGGTGATCTGCGCGGAAGATGCGCTGTTCGGCTTTCCCCCAGCCCGGTCGCAAGGATCGCTGCCCAGCCATATGTGGCTGTATCTGGTCGGCCCGCAATGGGCAAAGCGCCTGCTCCTCACAGGGGATTCGATCCGTGGTGACGATGCGGCGCGGATCGGACTGGCGCTGAAGGCGGTGCCCGCCGATCAACTGGACGCGGAGGTAGCCGCCCTTGCGGCGCGGCTGGCGATGATCGATGCCGATCTGCTCAGTGCCAACAAGCGGATCGTCAATATCGGCCTTGAGATGATGGGCGCCCGCACCTTGCAGCGCATGGCGGCGGAAATGGATGCCCGCGGGCATCTGGCCGCGAGCCGGACCCGCTTCAACGAAACGGTTCGAACCGAAGGACTCAAGGAAGCGGTGCGCCAACGCGACGAACCTTTCGGCGATCCGGTGGTGAAGCTTTGAACCAGCTGAAAATGAGGATGAGGATATGATGGCAGGTGAAGGCTGGCGTTGCCTTTGGAATGCAAAGGCGATCCTGGGGGAAAGCACCATCTGGGACGACCGCGATGGCTGCATCTATTGGGTGGATATCGAGGCGCCCAGCATCCATTGGTATCATCTGGCCAGCGGGGAAAAAGGAACTTGGAAAACGCCGGTCTGGATTAGCGCCATTGCACCGCGCGCCAGCGGAGGTTTCGTGGCCTCCTGCGCCGATGGTTTCGCCCATGTCGATCCCAAACGGCAAATCTATAACCCGTTCATTCAGCCGATCCCCGACCCGAAGATCGCGCGATTGAACGATGGCGTGACGGACCGGAAAGGGCGCTATTGGTCGGGATCATGCGATTCCAGTCAGTGGGATGAGAGCACAACGGCGGAAGACAAGGAAAGCACACTCGGCAATCTCGATGTCCGCAATACGGGCGAGCTTTACCGTCTGGACGCGAACGGGACCGTCAGCACCCAGGAACGCAATATCGTCACCGCTAACGGTCCCGCTTTCAGCCCTGACGGCAAGACGGCTTATGTGAATGATTCCATGCCGCTGGTCAGTTGGGCCTATGATCTCGCGGACGACGGCACCCTCTCCAATCGGCGCGATTTTCTGACCTTCAAACCGGAAGACGGTTACCCCGACGGCATGGCCGTCGATGTGGAAGGATGCATATGGATGGCTTTCTATGAAAGCTGGATGCTGCGGCGGTTTGCGCCGGATGGCGCGCTGCTGGAGGAGCGCCGCTTGCCAGTACGGCGCGGCCTGCGCCCGGCTTTTGGCGGAACAGACTATTCCCGTCTGTTCCTCATCACTGGCTCACAAGGCTTCACACCCGACGTGTTCGCGCGGCAACCTCTTGCCGGCGGCTTGTTCGAAATTCTCGATCCGCCAGCTGCCGGCGTGCCTAATACGCCTTTCGCCGGATAGGGATTGTATCGACCAAGGGCTGTCTTTTAGCCAGAATCCGGTTATGGGGACTCATGGTACAAGTAGAAAATGGCCGAACCCGCATTTTGGATTCGGCAGCCGCGATACTCCGGCACAAAGGGCTGGCAGGCGCCAAGCTAAGTGATATTGCCAGGGGAGCGGGGATGCTTGCCCCGAGCATCTATCATCATTTTCCATCCAAGGATCATCTGGTTGAGGAAGTGATGATGGAGGGCATCTATCACAACAACCGGCACATCATGGCGCGGGTCGAAGGGCTGGGGTCTGGGGCTTCCCCCTTGGTGCGTCTACGCGCGGCGATCGTCGCCCATGTCGACTTCCTGCTGGCTGGCGACGATTATTCATCGGCGGTTGCACGTGTATTCGATGATCTGCCTGATGAAATGCGTAAGCGCGTGCTGGCAGCCTACTCCAGCTTTGACAATTATTGGCGCGATCTCATCGTGGCAGCTCAGAAGGATGGCAGCGCCAGCAAAGCCCTGGATGCCACGGTCGTCCGCAAATTTCTGATCGCGATGCTCGATTCCTGCTCATCCTGGTATCGTCCCGGCAAGTTGGGACCGGCCCAGATATCGGAGCAGGCGGCAGACTTGCTGTTATATGGTTTCGCGACGGAGCGTCCCTGACATTCCCTCGGCATTTTGGGAAAGGAGAATGGCGGGAGATCGATGATCTTCCGCCATTCTCATTCTCCAGCGCCTCCCGAAATCAGGCGACGGCAGCCTTGCTTACGGCTTCCCGCGCGCCAGGCAGCTTGACCCGTGGCGCCACTTCCTTGGCGATCAGTTCCAGCGAGTTCCACCAGGGCGAGGGATCGTCATAATAGTCATGCGATTCCACCTGTAGCGTTCCCCAGCCGCCACATGCTTCAAACAGGGTGTTGAGCTTGTCGACGACGGTATCGGGCGAACCGACGACAAAGACATTGTTGACGAGAAATTCCAGATCCACATCGGCCGGATCGACGCCACCATCCTTGGCGAAGCCATCCATCATGCCGAACCGCTGCCAGATCGGGATCAGGTAGCGATTGAAGCAATAGCCGATCGGGCCATCCATCACCAAGCGCTTGGCTTCCGCATCGGTGTCGGCGCAAAACACCGTTTGCGACACGGCATGGCGCTGGCGGTCGGGCGTAAAGCCTGCCTTGATGTTGGCTTCGGAATAGATTTCCCAATGGCGTTTGAGCGCATCGAGGCCGGAGAAGATCGATACCGGCTTGAAATTGCGCTCGCCCGCCAGCTTCATCGACGGGGAATTGCTACTGAAGCCGGTGACCGCGATCTCCGGGAAAGCGCCGTTCCAAGGCGAGAAATCGGCGAGCATGTGCTGCTCATCTTCTTCCGTTTCGGCGGGGGCTTCCTCGGGGAAGCCGGCATTCCAGAACTTGCCTTCATGGAAGAAGGGTTCGCGCTTCCAGATCTTTTCCATGATCATGAAGGATTCGCGAACCATCTCATTTAACATCTGCGGTTCAGCGTCTCTGATGCCATGCATGTAGGACGCTTGAGGATAAGCGCCCGCGCCGATCCCCAGGAAATAACGTCCCTCCAGAATTTGCGACAACCAGCCGACCATGATCGCCAGCTTTGTGGGATGCTGGTGCGGCAGGATATGCGCCATCGGGGCGAAACGGATCTGAGTGGTTTGCAGAGCAGCGGCCGCCATGATCAGTTCGGGATTGGGGATATTCTCCCAAATCTGCGATGCATGTTCGGAGATCATCATCGAGGTGAAGCCCGCCTTGTCGCAGGCTATTGAATTTTGCACACCCCATTCGAATGTTTGCCGGGCCGTGCGCCCCGGTCGCATATAGGGGTGGAAGATGAGGCCGGTTTCCATCGCCATGAATTCTCTCCTTTATCAATGCAAGCGTGGCTGCCGTCTTGATGCGGCGTTCAGACCAGAGATCGGCTAACGACGATTAGGGAATAGGCGAATGGCAGAATTTAAGTCAAGTGTAAAACGTGCTTCACAGCAAACTGATTTGGATTGACACCCCCTGTCGTGCAGGATCAAAATATGTTCCCCTTGAATTATGTAGAATATCTTGCAATTTGTCGGCATGCCACAGGTGTCGGGAGGGTGGCCTGTGTACCGCCTGCATCATTTTTGCGGCTGCGAGACGAAGAATCTAAAACGATTGTAATAATCAGGATATGCGGCATCGATGGACGATACACTGACCGACGAAGAGCTCTTCGATAATCTTGACGGAAAAACGCGCCTCATACTGGCTGGCGAAAGATTGTTCGCGAAGGGCGGTATTCAAGGCGTTTCGATGCGCGAGATTGCAGCGCAGGCAGGACAGGGCAATCATGCGGCGGTGCAATATCATTTCGGGTCGCGCGAAGGACTTGTCCGCGCCATTTTCGATTATCGCATGGAACAGATGGAGGACACACGCCGCGCGATGTTACGGAATGCGGAAGCGGACGGGCGGCTGAAGGATGCCCGCACTATTCTGGAGATCATCCTGTTGCCGCAGCTCGATCTGCACGACGACGATGGCAATCATTCCTATGCCAGCTTTCTCAGTCAATATCTGTTGCAGAGCAGATCGCCGGAATTTGGCGATTTTAGCGGATCAGAGCCGCCCTATTTGACCAGGGCTTTGCAATTGCTGCGGGAACGGGTCGATTATCTGCCGCCGTATGTAGCGCAACGTCGCCTGATCAGTATCAGTCTCATGTTCCTTAATATTTTGGTGCGGCATCATGGCGCGGATGAGATGGCGTTTGGCGAGACGTTTGAGGATGCGTTGGAAGACACGATGGAGCAGATAGTCACCGTCATGTGCATGCCGTTGCGATTGTGCCAGCGGTCATCATTGCATGCTATTCACAAGCTTTCCTGAATGGCGGTCTGCCTCCATTCGTCGGCGCAAAGCTGCCGGTTAATGACTGACTCCTCCCCCGACGCCTAAGCGAAACGCTGGGTAAATGGATGGCGGAAAATGGGAAAGCGAAATCCGTCTCAAAACGGCGACAAAGGGTCCAGACTGTGTGAAAATGAAGCGACCCATATGATCCCCAAGCCGATGGCAGCCTGGTCGTCGCGCAAGAGGTAGTCGGCAGCAAGGGAGCTCAGCATCACGCGGCCCTTGGCCTGTCCCTCGCGAACAACGAGGATAGTGGTTCCGATGATGCCGACTTCATTCGGGCCCTCGACTGCGATAGGCGGCAAGAGGTCGCTCCCTCGATCCAGCGTGCACAGCGCTTCGTAATAGTCCACGGCGACGGTGCCGGAACATCGGCAAGATCTTGCTCAGGCGTTCGACGAGAGGTGCAACAACATCCGTTATGCGCTGGCTGACCTCCTCATCGCCGAAATCCAGGCAGAGGATGCTATAGCCGAAGGACTGGTCTGTATGAGGCACGTCCTGCGGCGCCGAAATCGATTTTCTCGCGTCGGTAGTGTCGATTGGACGGGACGGTAGGGCGTCGCTCACCGCCGTTCTAATGACATCCCCAAAATACACCATTGTGCGCGTGCCGATGAAATCTACGAGGGCCGCAATGTCGGAGTATCGGAGGGCAAGGAAAACTGTCCTCGCCTCAGCGGCCTTGTGCAGGTGCAGTTCTCCGCCATGAGAGAGTTCGCCGCCACTGTCTTCAGTTGGCAGCGAATCCCCGAACATTAAGCAGGTCAAAAGCCTTCAATTCAAAAGGTTAGAAGCTGTAGCGAACCTGCACGCCATACATTCGCGGTTCACCCGGCAAAATCGAGGTGAAGCCCAGCGCGTTTTGGAATGCGGTTCCCGAGTTCGCATACTCTTTCTTAAAAATGTTCCGCACGAACAGCGCGATATCAGCAGGCGATCCGCCTGCCTTGTTCAGTTCCAGCCGCGCATTGGCGAGGCCGTATGACGACTGATACGATTCCACTTCGTTGATGTCGCCGAACTCGACGCGTCCTTGCCAACTGTAATCGAATGTTGCGGCGGCCTCGCCGATCGAAGGAAGCTCCGTTTCATAGCGCACGGTCAGGCCGTATTTGACCTCCGGGGTGAATGAAAAACGGTTGTTGCTGAAATCGCCGCTGACTGTGACGAACTTCTTATACCGTGCATGGTCCCAGCTAAAATAACCGGAGAGGCTAAGGCCGCTCGTTGGTCGCACGATCACTTCCAGCTCTGCGCCATAGATTTCGGTTGAGGCGGCATTCAGAGTTGTCGTGGTAACGCGCTCGGGAATGATCTGCGCCGTCCGCTGCACATCCTTGCCGCTGGAATAGTAGAAGGCGGCGTTCGTGCGGACCGGCACGGACCCAAGCAGCCAATCGCTCTTGATACCGGTTTCGACGTCGGTGACAGTCTCCGGCAGGAATGGCTTCAACTCGGCGAAACTTTCGCTTCCGATATTCAGACCACCAGAACGATACCCTCTTCGGGACACGATATAGAGGAGCGTCTTCGGTGAAACCTGATAGTCCAAGCCGACGGTCCAGGTTGGGGCGCTGAAACTCGCACGGCCAATCGCCAAGCATGGCGTGAGCCCGGCCGGTGTCGCAGCCGTCCGTTCAAATCGACAACCGAGGGAGTCCGCGGGAGAAATTTCGACGCGGCGCTTATCCCAGCTGTAGCGGAATCCGGCGGTCGCCTTCAGGCCTGCAACGCCCGGGATCTCATAAGTGAGCTGAGCGAATAGGGATTCGCTTTCGCTTCTTCCGTAGCCGCCGCTGCTGCGGGGATTTGTAAGGGTATTTATGGGCGCGCCGGGACCAAGCGGGATGGGGATGTTGAGCGATGTGCCATATGTGATGTCATCGCCCCACTCACGAAAATAGAATCCGCCAACAATATAACTAAGGGCGCCGTCCAATGCCTTGCCCTGCAGTTGGAGCTCCTCGCTCAGCTGCTGGATGTTCGCGGTCTGGAACGGACGCGAGATCGGCAAGGGACTGCCGTCAAGATCGGTCGTGTCCTGGCTCTTGACCTTGCGCCAGCCGAGCACGTTCTTCAGGGAAATGTCGTCCGAAAGTGTGATGGTGGTACGGTTGGAGATGCCTTGGTTGCGTACCTTGGACGGTCCGACACCGTCCAGCGCCACGCGATGAGGGCCTCTTTCCTTTTGAGCGGCCAATTCGCTAGCGATGTCGCCGAAGGTCCCGCCCGGTCCAAACAACCGGGAAACCACCCCGCCGGGACGTAGCGCTCTTAGATAGACACTTTGGCCGGATGTGCTGCTGTGGTAAAAGTCATAGACGAGCAGATTCTCGATATCCGGCGTGGGGTTGAACTTCACCGAGGCGCGGAAGGATTGATTATCCACGGCGTCGAGCCGCTTCCCGGTCAGGATATTCTTGGTGAAGCCATCGCGTTTGGCGATCCGTCCGGCCACTCGCACTGCCAGCGTATCGCTCACCGGGAGATTGAACATACCCGTCACCATGCGATGATCGTAGTTACCGTATTCCAATTCGACCGAGCCACCAAAGTCATCGGTTGGCCGATTTGGCTCAAAAAGCATTGCGCCTCCGGTGGTGTTGCGGCCGAATAGCGTGCCCTGCGGGCCCTTCAGTACCTGAACGGAGGAAATGTCGTACAATGATGCATTGAGGCCGTAGGGGCGTGCGATCGGCACCTCCGCAAAATATACACCGACAGCAGCATCGTAGCTGAGACGTGGGAGCAGGTTGCGTTGGCCGCGTATGCCGATAACGACTGTGTCGCGGCGCCCCAGGTTGCCACTAACGGTCAGGCTGGGGATATGCTGACCCAGATCCTGCACCGTCACCACGCTTTGGCTCCGCAGAGCATCACCACTTAAAGCGGTGATCGCCAATGGCACCGATTGCAGTCCTTCATCGCGTCGGCGAGCCTGGACAATGATGTCGGGAATGGCGCCATCCGCCTCGGTAGTTGTCTGCATGGTCGTAGGGGCCGGTGGCTGCGCGGCGCTCGGAAGCGAGACGCTGGCAGCAGCAAGGGCAGCCAACGACGACATTGTCAGCGGATTCATTGAATAGCTCCAGAATATAAGAATAACCGAATAGTTGGCGCGCGGTGGCTACCAGAGCGGTCGCTGCTGATATGCTTCGCGGCGCGCGCGGACGGTGGCGTCGCGCTCGGCAAGCGTCACCTTTGGCGTATCGACTGGAAGATATTTGCGAATATCTTTGATTTTCACGACCTGCGTCGTTGGGATCGGCGTTGCCGAACAGTTCGTCCAGCGGCCTTGAACGGCGCCGCTCTGATAGCCGGCAACGTCCAGCCAATTCGGAACGCCCGGATCCGTCCCGGAAATGACCGCGCGAAACACACCATCGCGATCGACGTGCGCTTGCGCGCGATTGAGGCTCGATTGGTGGTTATACCAATCGGTCGTCTCGTAGATGTCGTTAGTAAGAATGATCGACCAGTAGACGCATTTCTCCGGGACCTTGGCCTCAATGATGAGGGCTTCATCCGGGGCAAGATCATAGGCGCCTTCATAATAGAATTGCCCTTCCAGTCCCGTCATGTTGGTCAGATCGAAGATCTTCATCTTGTTGATGAAGCCATCCTGCCGCAATTGTTCAACATGGTCGACAAAGAAGGTCGCGGCATTGCCGATCATATCGGGAAGCTCTGCCAGGGACGCGCGCATCTCCTCGACTGTGGGCTGCGGCATCGCTGCGGGCACGTCGAGCCGCTCAATCGAGATCGTCGGATCGATCTCCTTCGCCCAGTCCGAACTCATTTGCCGCGTCATCAGCTTGACTGTGCCGGCGTCCAGCTTCCACCATTCGCCGGTATAACCAGCCGGTTTCTCTGCGGAGAGAATGACGTCATAGCGACCCTCCGCATCGCGCTTGAGAGTTTTGAAGTCGTGGTGCGCTCGTGCGCCGGATGGCTTGTTGGTGCGGATCATATCGGGGCCGAGTTCGGCCAGCTTGAAAATATCGACCGTCCCAAGCCGCCCTCGCAGCCGGTAGACGCCTCGCGCGTCGATATCCGCGCTCTTGTATATGGTGTCCGCGTTGGGTTGGAACAAATTGATGAGCAGCCCGATTTCCGGTGTGAAGGACGGGTAGCTTCGATTGCCGGCAAGCGATTTCAGGCCATTGCGAACAGTCGAGGCGATCAACAGCTTCTGCGCGCGCTCCAGCATAATCGGATCGTTGCGGAGCCGCTCCGGCAATTTTGCCGCCATGCGTTGTGCAGCTCTGTCGATGCCGCTTGCAAACTCCTTCCATTCGGAAAATGAATCCGGCGCCATTGCAGGCGTCGTTGCCTCGTTACCCATGGCGGAACTAGACAAGCCTGCTGTCACGATACAAGCAGAGTACATGATTTCTCGAAGCATATTATTATCTCTCCCGACTTCTTTTTTATCCAGTCGCCGATATGATCGACAAACCAGATGTTGAAGAGAAATATATATTCTGTATCGGACATATTATCTCGGATCGGACACGAGTTCTTTGCAATATCAGCATCCGCTAGGTGTTTAGTCCGGGCATTTGATGGGTTGGATTGAGTGCGAGTCATTCAGACTAGGG
>Ga0182735_1002700_pt1 | contig 10533 bp, 13 predicted proteins | sample eDN5th30CKraftMG_FD_128524 | JGI IMG/M metagenome (GOLD analysis project Ga0182735, IMG submission 128524) | Enriched Miracle-Growth compost microbial communities from Emeryville, California, USA - eDNA 5th pass 30_C Kraft MG (version 2) (version 2) ... | reverse complement strand
CGGGCGAGGGCGGCCTCGACGGCCGGCGCTGCGCCGATCCCGGGCAGCGCGGGATCGCAGCCGACGATCGCGTGCGCACGGAGGAGCAGCCCCGGGGTGCGGCCGAGGCGCCCGCGCGGGACGAGCACGGCGGCGGCGGCCCCGTCGCCGATCCGCGTCGACGTCCCGGCCGTGACGGTGCCGCCGGGGAAGAGGGGCGCCAGACGCGGCAGCAGCGTCTCGGCCACGCCGATCGCGTCGTCGGCGGACAGCCCGCCCAGGGGCACGAGCTCGTCCGCGAATCGGCCGGCGTCCCGTGCGGCGCGGGCGCGACGGTGGCTGCGGGCGGCGTGGGCGTCCTGCCGGGCGCGGTCGATGCCGTCGGCGCGGGCGAGGTCCTCGGCGGCGCGGAGCATGTCCGGGTCGGGCCATCCCTCGGGCGCGAAGGGAGCGCGCTCGTACGGCACGCCGTCGACGGAGCGGACGGGGGCGGTGGACGGGCTCTCGACGCCGCCGGCGACGCGGGGGCGGTCGTCGCCGGCCCGGATGGCGGCGGCGGCGTCGAGGATCGCCGCGAGCCCGCTGCCGCACTGCCGGTCCACGGTCGCCCCGGGCACTCCGACCCCGAGCCCGGCCGCCAGGGCCGAGACCCGGGCGGGGTTGCCGCCGGGTCCCATGCAGTTGCCGAGCACGACGTCGGCGACGCCGATCCGCAGCCCTGCGGCCGCCTCGGCGTCCTCGAGCGCGGCGCGGATGACCGGCGCGGCGAGCTGCTCGACCCGCGATGCGGCCAGGGCGCGGCCGCGCGTCCCGATGGGGGTCCGTCGCGCGGCGACGATCACGACGTCATCCGGCAAGGCGGATCGCCTCCCCGGCGAGCGCCCGACGGAGCGCCTCGGCGCGCGCGGGCTTGCCCGCGGACGTCCGCGGCAGCTGCCCGCCGAACCAGACGCGCGGGCGGTGCGCGGGCGCGAGGCTCGCGACGGACGCCGCGCGCAGCGCCGTCGCGTCGAGGCTCCCGCCGTCCGGCTCGATCAGGGCGGCGACGAGCGCGCCGATGCGCGCCGTCGGCAGCCCGAACACGACGGCGTCGCGCACGCCGGGCAGTCGGCGCAGGACGGCCTCGACCTCCTCCGGGATCACGGTCGCCGACGCCGTGAGGATCGCCCCGTCCGCGCGGCCGCGGAGCCGCAGCACGCCCCCCGCGAGCTCGGCCAGGTCGCCGACCGTGGCCCATGCGCCGTCCGTGCGCAGCGGACCGGTTCGGCCGAGGTAACCGAGCGCGACGTACGGCGAGCGCACCCAGAGCTCCCCGGCGCGGATCTCGAGCTCGACGCCGGGGAACGGCCGCAGCCCCGTGCCGTCGGCGTCGACGGCGACGAAGGAGAGCTCCGCGGCGCCGTAGTAGCCGACGACGCGGATGCCGCGGGCCCCCGCCCGCTTCCGGAGCCCCGGGTCGAGGTGGGAGCCGCCGACGAGCGCCGTCCGCACGGCGGTCGGACGATCCGCGTCGAGGAGGGCGCGCAGGGCCTGCGGCGTGCCGTGGAAGCACGTCGCGTCCGCCGCGTCGCGGCCGAGCACGGGGCGCGGGCCGCCGCCGTCGATCGCGTGCGCCAGCGAGAACAGCGTCAGCGAGGACGAGGGAGGGGCCGGGAGCAGGACCGCGTCTCCGCCGCCGGCCCGCAGCAGCGCCGCGACGGCCGCGAACGACGCGGCCCACGACTCGGCCGTGCGCACGACCACGCGCGGCTCGCCGCCGGTCCCGGACGTCAGCGCCGCCCATCCGGTCCCCGCGGGGACCGGCGCGTCGCTGACGCGCGCCCGGACCGCGTCCCACTGGCCGCGGGGCCAGCGCTCGTCCCCGACGAGGGGGACGTCGCCGTCGGCGCGCACCGCGCGGATGCGTCCCGGCATCTCGTGCGCCCGACCCCGCAGCGGGACGATCCGCGGGGTCACGGCGTCGGCAGCGGCTCCGCCGCGGGGCGCCGCCGAGGAGCCCACTGCCGGCGGAACGCGCGGGGATACGCGCGGACGAGGGTCGTCACGACGACCGTCGCGACGGCGGCCTTGACGAGGTCGCCGGGGAGGAACACGAGGCTCGCGAGGACGGTCTCGCCGAGCGGCAGACGCGTGATCAGGCTCTGCAGGGGGACGCCGAACGCGTAGACGACGAGGACGCCGCCGACGATCACCCCGACGAGCGTCCGCCACCAGACCGGCTTCCGGTTGCCGGCGTGGACGATCGCGCCGACGACGAACGCGCCCACGATCCAGCCGATGTCGTAGCCGCCGGTGGGGCTGACGAAGACGGCGACCCCGCCGCGCCCGCCCGCGAGCAGCGGAAGGCCCGCCGCGACCAGGACGAAGAACATCGCGACCGAGAGCGTGCCGAGCCACGGGCCCAGGATCGCGCCGGCGAGCATGACGCCGAGCGTCTGCGCCGTGATCGGCACCCCTCCGAAGAGCGTGAACCCGCCGGGCAGCCCCAGCGCGGCGAGGATGGCGGCGAAGACCGCGACCCGCGCGAGATCCGTCGCATCCAGTCGCCGCCGGCCCCGCGTCCCTCGCTCGTCCATGCCCGTCCTCATCGCCTGAACGCCATTCAGGTGAACGGCGTTCAGGTAGGCTACCCGCATGGACGAGCGACCGGCAAACCCGGCGCCCCGGCGCGTCCGCCGCACGAAGGCCGACGTCGTCGACGCGGCCCTGGGGATCCTGGACGACCAGGGCCTGCCCGACCTGACCATGCGCCGCCTCGGCGACGTGCTGGGGGTCCAGCCGAGCGCGCTGTACTGGCACTTCGACAGCAAGCAGGCGCTCCTCGCCGCCGTGAGCGCGCGCATCCTCGCCCCCATGGCCCGCGCCGGCACGGAGGGGCTGTCGCTCCCCGCCGCGGCATCCGCCCTGGGCACGCGGCTGAGGGACTGCCTCCTCGCGTACCGCGACGGTGCCGAGCTGGTCTCGAGCTCGCTCGCGCTCGGGCTGGTGGACTCGCCGCTGCACCCGCAGCTCGCCGCGGTGGCCCGGAGGGAGGCGGTCTCCGAGAGCCTCGCACGCACGGCGGCCGAGGCGGTCACGCATCTCGTCGTGGGCTACGTCTTCCAGGAGCAGCAGCGCCTGCAGGCCGATGCGCTCGGGCTCCTCGCCGCGCCGGGCGCCCTCGCGCCGGAGGGCGCCCTGTCCCCCGCGGAGCCGGGCGGCGGCGACTTCGCGGCCGCCCTGGCGCTGATCGCGACCGGGCTCGCCGCGTCGCCGGCCGCCGCCGCGTGACGATCTCCTGCGCGGCGCGACGGGTCCTGGAACGGACCGGCGCCGCGTTCCGCGGATCCCGTGGACGGGCGATGGGTGTCCTCCCCCTCGACCCGGCTCCGTCGTACTGGTGTAGTTGACCTCGACAGGAGACGGAGCACCCATGCGCTACATGATCCTCATCCACTCCAACGACACCGCCGAGAAGGCGTGGGCCGACGGGGGGAGAGCCGCGCTCGATGCGACGCACGGCGCCGTGATCGGCGAGCTGATGGCGTCCGGCGAGCTCGTCGACACCAACGAGCTCGACGTCCAGGACGTCGTCGTCGTCGGCCACCACGACGGCGCGCCGGTGGCGACCCGCGGCCCGTTCACCGAGGGCGCCGAGTGGATCGGCGGCTACTACATCGTCGACGTCGCCGGCCGGGAGCGCGCGGTGGAGATCGCCCGCCGTCTCGCCGAGAACGAGTACTCGCCGATCGAGATCCGACGGATGATGCACACGCCGCCGGCGGGCTGAGCGACGGGGCGGCAGGCAGGCCGTATGACCGGGAACCCCGCCGGGACCGACGCCGCCGAGGCGAGCCGCGTGCTCGCCGCGGCGGCGGCATCCGAGCGCCTGCGGATCGTCGCGACGCTGATCCGTCTCACCGGCGACTGGGACCTCTCGGAGGACTGCTTCCAGGACGCGGTCGCCCGCGCGCTGACGTCGTGGCCGGAGCGCGGCATCCCCGGCAACCCCGGCGCGTGGCTCACCGCCGTCTCGAGGAATCTCGCGATCGACGCGCTGAGGCGGGTGTCGGCCGATCGCCGCACCGCCCGGCGCTACGCCGTCGAGTCCGCGATCGACGCGCAGGAGCGGCGGACCGCGGCGTCCGGAGGGGATGGCATGGACACGTCGGCCGGCACGGCGGACGACGGCGCTCTGGACGACGACCGTCTCCGGCTGATCTTCACCTGCTGCCACCCGACCCTGGCGATGGAGGCCCGCGTCGCCCTCACCCTCCGGACCGTGATGGGCCTGAGCGTGGGCGAGACCGCGCACGCGTTCCTCGTCACGGAGCAGACGATGCAGAAGCGTCTCGTGCGGGCACGGGCGAGGATCCGCGAGGCCGGCATCCCGTACCGGGTCCCGCCGCCCGCGCTGCTGCCGGAACGGACCTCCGGCGTGCTCGCCGTGCTCTACCTCCTGTTCACCGAGGGCTACTCCTCGGGGAGCGGCGCCGAGCTCGTGCGCTCTCCGCTCGCGGAGGAGGCGATCCGGCTGACCCGCCTCGTGGTCGCCCTGACGCGGCACTCGCCCCAGCGGCCCGAGGCGCTCGGTCTGCTCGCACTCGAGCTGTTCCAGCAGTCGCGTGCGGCCGCTCGCGTCGACGCCGAGGGCGACCTCGTGCTGATCGAGGACCAGGACCGGCGTCTCTGGGATCGCGCGGCCATCGCGGAGGGCGTCGCGGTGCTCGCCGCGGCCGAGGAGGAGCGGCGGCGGCTCGGCGCGGCGGCGGGCCGCTACGAGCTCGAGGCGCGGATCGCCGCGCACCACGCGACGGCTCCGACCGCGGCGGCGACCGACTTCCCCCGGATCGCCGCCCTCTACGCCCGTCTCGGGCGCATCTCGCCGTCGCCCGTCGTCGGCCTCAACCACGCGATCGCCGTCGCGTTCGCCGACGGCCCGGACGCGGGACTGGCGCTGCTGGGCGTCCTCGACGGCGACGCGCGCCTGGCCGGCCATCACCTGCTGCCCGCGACCCGCGCCGACCTGCTCCGTCGGAGCGGACGCCTCGCCGACGCCCTGCCGCACTATCTGCACGCCCTCGAGCTCGCCCCCTCCGATCCGGAGCGCCGGTTCCTCCGGCGGCGGATCCACGAGCTGCGAGCCGCTTCGCGGCCGCGGCGCGACTAGGCGACGACGCGGACGGACTCGGCCTGGGGGCCCTTCTGCCCCGTGCCGACCGTGAACTCGACCGCCTGGCCCTCCTCGAGGACGCGGAAGCCGGACATGTCGATGTTGGAGTAGTGGACGAAGACGTCCTGGCCCTCGCCCGAGGTGATGAAGCCGTACCCCTTCTCGGCGTTGAACCACTTGACGGTGCCCTGGGCCATGCGAGTCTCCTGATGCTGTGCGACGCGGTCATCGTAACCACGCGGCACGGGCCCGGAGAGCCGGGAGGACATCATCCTTACACGCTGTTTACAGCGCCGAAACACGGCCCCCGGCTGAGGCTACGGCGTGGCCGTCGGGGCGGGCGGGCTCAGGTAGTCGAGGCCGATGACGAGCGCGAGCTGATGCGGGTCGCCCGCCTGCAGGTAGGCGTCGCTCAGCACGACGTTCGCGCCGCCGACGAGGTCGGCAAGGCCGAGGGCCGCCGCCTCGTCCGCCTCCGCGGGGTAGTAGACGGTCGTCTCGGGGAAGTCCGAGGAGCCGGCCTGGCCCGGGAAGATCTTGTCGGCGCTCCAGCCCTGCTCGACGAGGCCGTCCTTGACCTCCGACGCGAGGCCGCTCTGCCCCGTCGCGTTCAGCACGATGAGGGTGTAGCTCGTGTCGACGACGGGCGTGATCTCCGGCGTGGGGGCCGCCGTCGGGACGGCCTCCGGGAACAGCACGATGCGCCCGGAGACGACGAGGCTGCCGAAGATGCCGGCGACGACGAGCACGACCGTCGCGACGGCTGCCCAGGCGAAGACGATCCAGCCGCGCATCCGCGGGTTCTCCGCACGGTGCGCGCCGACGCGTCCGCTCGTCTGGGGCAGATCGTCGAAGCGATCTCTCGGGTAGGTCGTGCGGGACATCCCCCCGATGCTACCGGGCCGCGCCTGAGATCACGCGGCGCCGGTCGTCCGCGTCCGCCGCGCGCGCTCGCGCGCGTCGCGCGCCCTGCGCAGCCGCCCCACGAGCAGGGGGTCGTGCGCGAGCGCGTCGCCCGTGTCGATCGCACGGCCGAGCAGCTGGTAGTACCGGGCGGGCGTCAGCTGCAGCTCGGACCGGATCGCCTCCTCCTTCGCGCCCGAGTGCCCGGGCCAGAAGGCCTCGAACGAGAGGAGGGCGCGGTCGCGGTCGGAGAGGGGCACCCCGTCAGGCTAGGCGTCGCCGGCCGGTTCGTCCGCGCGCCACACCAGGGAGCGGCCGAGCGGGTCCGCGGCGGCCAGCACCTCGCCGTCGAGCGCGAGCGCGAAGGCGTCGTCGGGCCACGTCGCCGGGTCGATCGGCGCGCTCCATCCGTCGTGCAGGGCGGGCGCGTCGAGCGTGATCCACCGGCCGGCGGCGCGGGCGGCGGCGATGACCTCGGCGCGGCGCACGCGCGGCACGTGCGCCAGGACGCCCGGCGTCGTCACGACGAGCGTCGCGCCGGCCGGCGCCCGCGTCGCGAGGGCGGCAATCCCGTCGACGGCGTCGCCGCGCAGGAGGACGGGCGGATCGGCGGCCGCGACGTCGAGGGCGCGCGCGATCCGCTCCGCGCGCCCCGTCTCCCCGGGCCACACGAGGCCCGTGAGCCAGGCGCGGTCCGCCGGGTCGCGCGCGTCGAGCGGCGCGAGGTCGACCCCCGCGCGCCAGACGACCTCGGGCAGCGCGACGGGCGGGACGACGCCGCGCGCCTCGCATTCCAGGACGACGGCGGACTCCCCCTCGGGCGGATCCAGCGCGACGAGGCCCTCGGCGCCGCGGTAGCGGTACGAGTACCGGTCGGGGTAGAGGCACAGCCCGGCGCTCGCGCCGACCTCGAGCAGCGCGATGGGCCCCGGGATGCGGCTGAGCGCGGGCAGGAGCACGGCGCAGCGCAGCGGCTCGTTGGTCTGGACGCTGCGGCGCGCGCACTCCGCGACCACCGCGTCCGCGTGCTCCGCGACCCAGGCCGCCCACTCCGGGTATGCGCCCTCGGGCGCGCCCAGCAGGCGCGTCACGGCGAAGACGAGCGGCGGCTGCCGCCGCGTCTCCGGGATGCGCGCGAGGATCGCCGCCGTGCCCCGGTCGCCTGCGACCCCCGCGGCCCATCCCTCGTACAGGTCGGACCGTCCCCGGGCCTCGTCCCGCGCGAACCGCGCGTAGCGCGCCGCGGCGGCGTCCGCGTCGTCCATCCGTCCCTCCCGACGCCCGGGACGCTCCCCCACGGGCCGTCGTTGAACGATGATGGCAGAGGAGGAAACCATGACCTACGCGATCGACAAGTCCGACGAGCAGTGGCGCGAGGAGCTGACCCCCGACCAGTACGCGGTGCTGCGGCAGGCCGCGACGGAGCGGCCGTGGACGGGCGAGCTGCTCGACGAGAGCCGTGCCGGCCTCTACACCTGCGCCGCCTGCGGGGCGGAGCTGTTCCGCAGCGGCACGAAGTTCGACTCGCACTGCGGGTGGCCGAGCTTCTACGAGTCGATCCGCCCGGAGGCGGTCGAGCTCGTCGAGGACGACTCCCACGGGATGCAGCGCACCGAGGTGCGCTGCGCGAACTGCGGATCCCACCTCGGCCATGTCTTCCCCGACGGCTTCGGCACCCCGACGGGCGACCGCTACTGCATGAACTCGATCTCGCTCGGCTTCACCCCGGAAGCGGGCGAGTGAGCGACGCCCTCGACGCCGTCCGCCGGCGCCGCTCCTGGTCGCGGGTGACGGGAGAGGCGCCCACGGACGCGCAGCTCGAGGTGCTCGTCGCGGCCGCCGCCCGCGTCGCCGACCACTCGTCGCTGCGGCCCTGGCGGCTCATCACGCTCCGCGGCGACGACCGCGAGCGCCTCGGACGCGCCATCGACGAGGCCTCGGGCGAGGACGGCTCGTCGTCCAAGCCGCTGCGCGCGCCGCTGCTGATCGCGATCGTCGCGAGCCACCGGCCGAGCGAGAAGGTGCCGCACTGGGAGCAGGCGGCCGTGGCCGCCGGCATCGCCCACGTCCTGAGCCTCCTGCTGGACGACGCCGGCTGGGGCGTCATGTGGCGCACCGGCCACCACACGCGAAGCGCCGCCGTGGCGCGGCTGCACGGCCTGCGCGACGGCGAGGAGCTGCTCGGCTGGCTCTACGTCGGCGGCAAGGACGAGGCGTCCCGTCCCTCGCCCCGCCCGCCGGTCGACGTGGCGGAGCACCTCGGCCCTCTGCCGCGCTAGGACTCCTCGGGCTTTCGCGGCGCGGACGGCGCCTCCGTCCCGCGCGATCACGGAGAACCCGCAGAGCTTCGGAGGATTCGGCGTGGATGCTCCGAGTTCGCGCGGATTCTCCGAGTTCGCGCGGAGCGGTCAGCCCAGCAGGGCGTGCAGCTGCGCGCGGCGGGCGTCGTCCACGAACGCCGCGTCGAAGGAGTTGCGGGCCAGCCTCCGCAGCTCGTCGTCCGTGTAGCCGCTCGCGCGGAGGGCGCGGAAGTTGTCGTCGACGTAGCCGCCGAAGTACGCCGGATCGTCGCTGTTGACCGTGACCCGCACCCCGGCCTCCAGCAGCTCGCGCAGCGGATGCTCGTCCACCGACGGCACGACCTTGAGCGCGACGTTCGACAGGGGGCACGCGGTGACGGCGATCCCCTCGTCCACGAGCTTGCGCACGAGGTCGGGGTCCTCGACGGAGCGCGTGCCGTGGTCGATCCGCTCCACGTGGAGGAGGTCGATCGAGTCGCGGACGTACTCCGGACCGCCCTCCTCGCCCGCGTGGGCGACGCGGTGCAGCCCCTCCGACGCGGCGATCCCGAAGAGCGTGCCGTAGAGGTGCGGCGGATAGCCGACCTCGGTGGAGTCCAGGCCGATGCCGATGAAGTCGTCGCGGAACGCGAGCGCCCGCCGGAGCACCTCGATCCCGGTCTCCTCGCCCCGGTCCCGGGAGATCGCGAAGATCAGCTCGCACGAGAACCCGTCCGTGCGCGCCTCCGCGAACGCGCGCCGGTATCCGCCGAGGATCGCCTCCAGCGGCACGCCGCGCTCCATGAGCGGCATGGCGTTCGTGAACGCCTCCGCGTGCACGACCCCGCCCGCGCGCGCCCGCGCGAGGTACGCGCGACCGAGGTCGTAGAAGTCCTCCTCCGTGAGGAGCACGCGGTAGTTGTCGTAGAAGACGTCCAGGAACGCCTGCAGGTCGTCGAAGACGTACCGTGCGCGCAGCTCCTCGACGTCGTCGCTCGCGAGGCGGATGCCGTTGCGGCGCGCGAGCGCGACGAGCAGCTCCGGCTCGAGGGTCCCCTCCAGGTGGAGGTGCAGCTCGGCCGTCGGGATCGGATCGGGCGATGTCATGCCGCGAGGATGCCAGACCCTCGTTTCGGCGGTGTGACGCGGTCTACTCGTCCTCGTCCTGCTTGCCGCGGAGCACGAGGAGCGGGTCCGGCGCGCCCACCACGTCGTGGTCCTTGCCCTCGTAGTCGAACTGTCCCAGGAAGAACCTCATGGCGTTGACGCGGGCGCGCTTCTTGTCGTTCGAGCGGACGATCGTCCACGGCGCGAACCTCTTGTCCGTGCGCCGGAACATCTCCTCCTTGGCCTCCGTGTAGGCCGACCACTTGTCGAGCGACGCGATGTCCATCGGGGAGAGCTTCCAGCGGCGCACGGGGTCGAGCTGCCGGAGCGCGAACCGCGTGCGCTGCTCCGTACGGGAGACCGAGAACCAGAACTTCGTGAGGTGGATGCCGGACTCCACCAGCATCCGCTCGAACGACGGGGTCTGCTCCATGAACGTCTCGTACTCCTCGTCGGAGCAGAAGCCCATCACGCGCTCGACACCGGCCCGGTTGTACCAGGAGCGGTCGAACATGACGATCTCGCCCGCCGACGGGAAGTGCTGCACGTAGCGCTGGTAGTACCACTGCCCCTGCTCGCGCTCGGTCGGCTTCGCGAGCGCGACGACTCGCGACGTGCGGGGGTTCAGGTGCTCCGTGAAGCGCTTGATCGTGCCCCCCTTGCCGGCCGCGTCGCGTCCCTCGAAGAGGATGACGGCCCGGCGCCCGGTGTCCTCGAGCCAGTACTGGAACTTCAGGAGCTCGACCTGGAGCCGGTACTTCTCCACCTCGTAGTCGTCGCGGGTCATCCGGTCGTCGTAGGGGTAGCCCTCCTGCCACGTGTAGACCGGGTTGCCCTCGGGGTCGATGAGGTCCGGGTCGGGCGTCTCCCCGCCGCGCACCGTGTAGCCGCGCTCGCGGAGGTACTCGATGTACGCGCGCATGTCGTTGGCCGGGACGTCTTCGAACACGGGGCTCCCCCTCGGGTCGGCGGCAGGATGCTGTCGCGTCGATGCTTCGCGCGGAACGTGACGGAACGGTGAACGGGAGGCCACCGTCGTCCGACTCGCGGCGGACGGGTGCGGCCGCGATCGGCGGCGACCGCGGTCGGCGGGCTCACGGCATCGACACGATT
>Ga0182735_1002698_pt1 | contig 10549 bp, 13 predicted proteins | sample eDN5th30CKraftMG_FD_128524 | JGI IMG/M metagenome (GOLD analysis project Ga0182735, IMG submission 128524) | Enriched Miracle-Growth compost microbial communities from Emeryville, California, USA - eDNA 5th pass 30_C Kraft MG (version 2) (version 2) ... | reverse complement strand
GCGCGGCACGGTCCATCCCCGTTCTGCCATGCGTTCGAACCAGATCTTCTGATCGTCGCTGGCGAAGGCTGGCGTTCGGCCACCCCAGAAATGATCGCTCTCCTCGACAGCGCGCGCGCGCATCGAGGGCGGGCAATTCGCCTCGAGCCAGGCGCGGGTTTCGATCCGAAATTGTTCAATGTCCGACATTGTGACTCCGTCCGCCGTGGCGCGTTACGTCGACTAGAAGAGCCCGCCGTCGACCCGAATCAAGGCTCCGGTCGTGAAGCTCGACGCGCCACTCGCCAGATAAAGGACAGTGGCGACGATTTCTTCGGGCTCCGCCGGCCGTCGAAGCGCGTTGCTGTTGGAGACGGCGGCGCGGGTTTCCTCCGTCCAGGCCTTGGAAATATCAGTCAGGAACGGACCCGGGGAGATGACGTTCACCCGGACCTTGGGCCCATATTCCTGCGCGAACGCGGCGCTTGCCATATTGAGCGCGGCCTTGGCGGCAGCGTAGCAGGTGTCGAACGGCCGGGCGAGAAGCGCGCTGGTCGAAGAGATGTTGATGATTGAGCCGCCTTCGCCGTCGGCCATGCGGCGCGCCACCGCCGCCGACAGGCGGAACGGTCCCTTGAAATTGACGTCCATGATCTTGTCGAAGGCCGCTTCCGTCGTGCCGTCGGAAGAAGGCGTATGAAACGCCATACCAGCGTTGTTCACCAGGATATCGACCTTGCCGAAGGCGGCATAGGCGGCGTCAACCAGCGCGTCGACCTGATCCCAATGGCCCATATGGCAAGCAATCCCGAGGCCCTTGCGGCTCAGCGCCTCGACTTCGCGCGCAGCGGCTTCACATGCTTCGAGCTTGCGGCTGGCGATGATGACGTCCGCCCCTGCTGCTGCAAGGCCGCGTACCATAGACAATCCCATGCCCCGGCTGCCGCCGGTCACCAGCGCAACTTTGCCGGAGAGGTCGAACATCGCATTCGCCATCATGCGAAGCTTTCCGGCCGGCATAAAGTATCGAAGAATATGGACATATGCATAACGAGTGCCTCTGCTAATTCCAGAATATGGACCGGACGCTCTTTGGGTCGGCACCGGCTATTTGTAACAGATATGCCTATAGATCCCGTCCTTACAGCAATGTTCGACGGCGCTCGGCGGATTGATCACATATCTGAAGTCTGTTCGAGGTGCTCGTAGGATATCGGACATACGTTCATTTATGGTCACACCGCCTCAGTTTCGTGGACGCATCGCCGCCGCCTTCCTGATGACCTATAATCTGATGGGCATTTGCCTCGGCCCGATGCTGGTCGCGTTCGTGACGGATTTCATTCTCAAGGATCCCGCTAAGATCCGGGAATCGCGCGCGATCACCTATATGGGGGTTTCTATCGCCGCGATCCTGGTCTTTGCGCTCGGGTTGCGGCCTGCGCGTGAAGCCTGGCGCGCGGATGATTGACGGAGCCAGCCATCGGCCATCTCCCGGCCACGGGAAATTTGCAGATGGCGCGTTCGTTGGCCTAAGGATGTGCTGAAGTGACCAAGCAGGTCGGAGATATCATGCAGGATCGATCACGTGCCGCCACAGTCTGAAACGGATGGGCGTTTTTCCCGAACCAAGGCCACGCGCGAGCGTTTACAGAAGGCGGCGATGCTCTGCTTCCTGCGATCCGGCGTCAGCGGCGCCTCGGTAGACCAGATCGCGTCCGTCGCGGGGGTAAGCCGCGGCACCTTCTACGTTCACTTCCGCAACAAGGATGCAATTCTGGTCGCGCTCCTCCAGCGGAACCGTGCGCCTCAGGCGCGTCAGATGAGGCTGTTGAGGGATCTCGACCCTTGCACGCTCGGTTCGGTGCGAGACTGGTTGATGGGCTGTGTGATTGCGCTGCGGCAACGGCAGGATCAACTGCAGCTGTTCAGTCTCGCCACGGTGTACGAGAGCGATGCGCGCCGCGAGATCAATGATCAACGCATGGAATCGATCCAGATCCTGGGCACGCGTTACCGGCGCTTCGATACGACGCGCGGCGATGAAGCGGAACGCAGCAGGACGATGACGGAAGCGCTGCTGATGATGTTCCAGATCGATCAGACATTCTCAGCGCTGACGCATGGGGATATCATGCCCGATGATGGCATCGCCCTGGACATATTGGCGCGGCGACTATTCGAGTTCCTGACTGAAGAGAGAGTTCCATGACCGAGGAATCCGCACTATCCCATGGTGAGGCGCTGGCTCGAGCGGCGGCGATGACGCCGGATCGCACCGCAATCCTTCTTGTCGGGAAAGACGGTGGCGAAACGGCGCTCAGCTATGCAGAGCTGGATCGCTGGATCGATCAGGTCGCACGGACGATGCAGGACAGAGGTGTCCGGCAAGGGCAGCGCGCGGCCATCGCTCTGCCGACGAATCTGGCTTTCTTCATCGCCGTGTTCGCGACTTGGCGCCTGGGCGGTTGCGTCGTGCCGATCAAGCATGATCAGCCGGACTGGGATTTCAACCGAATGATGAACCTGATCGAGCCCGTGCTGTTCGTCGGCGACCGATCGGCCGGGCACACATCTTCGCTCACTTCAGAGGAGATCAAGGCCGCACGTGCGGAGAATGGCCCGGCGGTCGAAAACCACGTTCCTCAGCCGGTCTGGGCGATCTGCTCGGGCGGTTCCACGGGCAAACCCAAACTGATCGTCAACCTCAAGCCCGGCACCACCGCAGAGCAGTTCGCCAACCTCGTGCACGGCGACCACGCGATCCAGCTCATCACCTCGCCGCCCTATCACACGCAGGCGCTCTCGTTGATGGTCATGGGCCTGGTACGGGGCGATATGCTGATCGTCATGCAGCAATTCGACGCGGAGCGCGCGGTTTCGCTGATTGAGCGGTTCGGGGTTAATATCATGGGACTGGTGCCCGCGATGTCGCACCGCATCCAGCGGCTACTGGGTATCGAAACGCGCAATCTCTCCTCCCTCAAGATGGTGATCGCGGGGGGCGGCGCGACATCGCCTGCCGTCGCACAGAGATGGATCGACCTCGTCGGCGCGGATCATCTGCTCATCGGCTATGGCGCGTCGGAGAATATCGGCGGAACCTCCATCACGGGCGATGAACTGATCCGTAAGCCTGGCAGCGTCGGCAATGGCGTAAGCTCCGGAACCGAGATCCACATCCTGGGCCGTGACGGAGAGATTCTGGCGCCGGGAGAGGTTGGCGACATCTATCTTCGCCGGACCAGCGATGGCGGCCCCTTGTTCCAATATGTCGGGGCGGAGCCGCCGCCGGTTACGGCGGATGGCTTTTCGACTGTTGGGGATATCGGCTGGCTGGACGAAGACGGCTATCTGTACATCGCCGACCGACGCAGCGACATGATCAAGACGGGTGGCGTCAACGTCTTCCCCGCCGAGGTGGAGGCAGCATTGCTTGAGCATCCCGAAGTGAGCGATGTCGCCGTCATCGGTCTGCCGGACGAAGAGTGGGGCCGCCGGGTCCATGCCATTGTCGTCCCGGCCGATCACACGACGCCACCTGTTCCCGCAACGCTGCGCGAATATTGCAAGAGCCGGCTCGCGGCGGCCAAGGCTCCGCAGACATTTGAGTTCGTGGATGCGCTTCCGCGAACGGACGTGATGAAGCTGAACCGCTCCGCGCTTGTCGCAGAACGTGAAAGCCTGATGAGCCAATAGCGCCCTTCCATCCCATTCCTATTCGCCGGTCGGCGGGCGCTCGACGCCGATGGTCGAACGTCCATGTCCTGACGTAAGTTCGCCCGCTCGCCGTTCCGCCTATGGAAGTTTTCCGTATCGGCGCCCTGGCGCAAGATCCAAACCTTCTTCAGGAACGTGGTTTTGATCGACAGGCTGCTGCCCTCGCGGTTTCTAGCCCGTACCAGGAGCTTGCAGACGTTGTGCCGTTCGCGGCTCGGCGCACTGCGGCTCAAGTCGCCGGCCTGCTCGCGCTCCTGACACCGTTATTCATCCCACGCCGGGATCTGGTCTTTTCAACCTATTTTATCCGGCGCGATATCGGCCCGCTTGGCCCGCTCGCCAGCATCGATCGATCGCGCGGCGGCGCGTGCCTCCTCCCATTGCCGGTCGGTCCAGTTGATGAACTCGGCGAAATTCTGTCCCGTCGCCTGCCAGCCCCCGCCATCGATCGCCATGGTTTGCCCGGTCATATATTCCGCCGCCGGTGAGAGTAGGAAGAGAACGAGGTTGGTGAGTTCCTCCATGCGGCCGTCGCGCCCCATGGGATTGGTGGAGGTCGCGGGCTTGCCGAGCGGCGTCAGCCGGCCAACAGTGCCGGGCGTCGGAAAAGCTCCCGGACAGACGGCATTGAGGCGGATGCCCTTGGGAGCCCACTCGACTGCGAGCGATTGTGTCATGATATGCACGCCCGCCTTGGACATGGCGGATGGGACGGTGAACGGGCCGCCGTTCCAGATCCAGGTTACCAGGATGGAAACCACCGATCCCTTATCGCCGCCCGCGATCCATCGCCGACCGCATGCGTTCGTGACGAGGAAGGTTCCGCGAAAGACCGTCTCGGCGATCGCGTCGAAACCGCGCGGGCTGATATCCTCTGTCCGTGAAATGAAGTTTCCCGCGGCGTTGTTGACAAGGCCGTTCAGCGGACCGTCCTGCCAGATGCGATCGGCCATCGCCTCGATGCTGTCGGCCGACCGCAGGTTGCATTCGAGAGGAATAATCGTTCCCGGCGTTTCGGCATTGATCGCGGCCGCCGCCTCTTCAAGGACCGAACGCCGACGTCCGCAGATATAGACCGTCGCACCCAGACGCGCGGCCGCCGCCGCATTTTCCCGGCCCAGGCCCGTACCCCCGCCAGTAACCAGGATGCGCTGGCCTGCAAGATATCCGTCTTTGAACATGATCATGCCTTCTGTCGTTTGTGGATGCACATGATGTGCATGTGCCGGGAGGGGAGGGGCTGACGCCGAACCCGCACGTCAGGCCGCATCGATCAGGTCCTGCTCGCCGGGCGCAAAGTTTCCGCCAGCCGCGTCGGATCAGTCATTTCTGGAAAAATCCGCCGGTCGCTTTTCAAGGAAGGCGTTTACCGCCTCGCGAAAATCGCCTGACTGGCCGCACAGCAATTGAGTCCTGGCCTCCAGGGCGATCGCCGCATCCATCGACCCGACTTCCAGATTGGCGCGGACGATGTCCTTGGTCATCCAGACGCCGAACGGCGCATTGGCGGCGATCAGCCGCGCCGTTTCCATCGCCCGGTCGATCAGCGCATCGTCATCCACCGTTTCGACCACATAGCCGATCCGTTCGGCTTCCACCGCATCGAACCGCCGGCCCGTCAGCATCAGTTCGAAGGCACGCGAAAGCCCGATAGCACGCGGCAGCAGCCAGCTTATGCCGCATTCGCCTGCGGAAAGGCCAAGGCGGGCATTGGCTATGCCAAAATGTGCGGACTTCGCCGCTATCCGGATATCGGCGGCAAGGGTGAAGGCGAAGCCTCCTCCCGCTGCGGCGCCGTTGACGGCGGCAATGACCGGTTGCCGCAGCTTGCACAGGCGCTGCATCAATTTGGCAAGGCTGAGTTGCGACATCAGCGTGCTTTCCGGCCCCCCGCTCTCGACGAAATCGCTCTTGAGGTCGGCGCCCGCGCAAAAAGCGCGTCCCACTCCCGTCAGCACCAGCACCCGCGCCTCGAGGTCGCCCTCGAGACGATCGAGCAGCGCCTCGAACGCAAGGATGAGGCCGCGGTCGATCGCATTCATGCGATCCGGCCGGTTCAGGGAGGCAAGCATTATGCCTTGTCCACGATCCTCTACGATCAATTCGGTCATGAAATCAGTCTCCGGCGCTTGGGTGAAGGTTCAGTTGCTGCGTGCGCGACTGGCGATCGCGTCTTGATCGACCCGGCTGCGCTCGAAAGTTTGATTGGCATTGCGGGAGGTGACATGTTCATGCTCCACGGCCTCCGCATAGGTGGTTTCGAAATTCTCTTCGATCAGCCGATTGTAAAGGCGGATATATCCAATATCGGCAGTCGCGATGTCATGAGCGAGCTTGAGGCAGATGGGCATCAGGTCGTCCGGGGGGACCACTCGATTGACGAGGCCCCAGCGCTCCGCCGTCGCCGCGTCGATCGCGTTGCCGCCTAGCGACATTTCCTTGGCGCGGCCGATGCCGACGAGGCGGGAGAGCAGCGCGCTCATTCGCCCGCCCGGGATCACGCCGACGCGCGCATGGGTATCGGCGAACCTCGCGCCTTCGGCGGCGATCCTGATGTCGCAGCACATTGCAAGTTCCAGACCACCGGTGATGGCGAAGCCGTTGACTGCGGCAATAACGGGCCGATCGAAAGGCGCGATGCCGAACCGGCGGTGACCCGCGCCCTCGACTTCATCCGCGCTTTGCAGTCGAGTTTCACCGCTTGACAGTTGTTTAAGATCCATGCCCGCACAGAAAGCCCGTCCCGCGCCCGTCAAAATAGCGACCTTTATATCTTCCCTTGAGTGCAGGGCGGCAAAGACTTCGGCCAACCTGGCCGACAGTTCGCGTGAAAGGGCGTTCAGCGCCTCCGGCCGGTTCAGGGTGACGATGGCTACTGGTCCTTCGATTTCGAGTTGAACGATGTCGCTGACACTCATGATTTCGGCTTCCTGTTAGCTCGGTCCCTGCCACCGCAAGCTTGCGCTGAGCGGGCATTCCAAGACATCACGATATATTTATACATATGTCTTGATGCATCTATGCGCGGATTTAAGCAATCTGCCAGCCAAAAACGTGCCAGCGCGTTAAATCATCGCGTGGATGTTGTGTCTGCCCCGCCGAACGAACCGGATGGATTCAAAGGCGGTCTTAGGGATCAACATCGGCCGGCAAATCAATCCTCCGTGATCCCCACACTCGTCCAGCGTGCGTTGGGGCCGACCCATCCAAGCATTGCACGGCCGCAATCCTGGAAATGTTATCGGGCATCAGACCATGTTGCGTAGCGGAATGTATGTCGCGAATATCCGCTGCAGGTTGCTTGAACGCAGCGATACGCCTCCTCCGGAGCGATAGGCAAAAGTCGAAACTTCGGAACCGACGTCATGGATATGCCGTATGGCCATCCGCGCTTGCCCGTATTCCCCCGCTTCTGAGGGCAGCGGTTTGAGTTTCTTCACCAAGTCTGCAACGGGCTATAAGGTTCGGCGCAATGGCGTCGGTCGGTTCACGAACTCCAGACGACCGCAAAGATGCACTGTCAAGCCCGCGCGCATCGGGGACAACGCTTGACGTCGGATCGCGCCAATCATAGCGTTCATCATATGTTTGTGTGGTAGCCGGAGACATATTTCCATGAAAAGTCCCGGCACGTCGCAAATATATCCTTGGCCAGGTTGCGGAGCGACCTGCCGACCTTGCTCCTTGCCGTTATAATATACAGCGGTTGGCTCGCATTGACCTGGTTACACATGGCGTTCCCGTTACCGGTCCTGATCCTAGGTAGTAATTAGCGATATAGATTATCCATCGGCTGCACGAGCTTTGCTTTGCCTGTAAGGCCTTTCTCGGCGAGTGGCTGCCTGTCGCAGGGCCGGCGATTCCATGTCCGCAGAGCGCTGCCTGAACCAGCCGTCCCAAGCCGCAGTTTCAGGTTTCGGCAGATGCGCTGGCGACCAGCCATTCGACGACACCGGCGCGCTCGAGATCGCGATGTTCATCCCGTAGTTCGAGCGCGCGTGCAGTGATGCTTGCGAGAAATTCCGGCGGTAGATCGGCGCGGTCGACGCCGGGAAAGCGGCTGGCAATCTCCGCTTGCACACCTTCCGCAAAAGGCTTGACGATCTCGGTGATGGCGGCGGGCCGCTCGATCAGGACGCCCAGCTCACGGTCTTGCGCATCGAAGAGGACATAGGTGGGAATATGGCTTCGGTTGGTGACGGGTCCCGGATAAGCATCGGCGATCGGCCGATGGTCGGGACGATAAAGGACATGCAGCGATACCGCCGGATTGGCCTCGGAGATTCGGGCGAAGATCGGCAGGTTGGCGATGACATCGGGGCACCATTCCTCGACGATCGCGAACAGCCGCAGCGGTTGCCGGATCGTGCCAATCGCGGCGAGATCCTCGCTGGTCAGCGCGACGGCATCGTAATTGGCGTTCAAGGCGTCGCGGTTAAGCGGCATATCTGCGGCATAGTCGGCATAGGACTGCGCGGCGGCGACCGCACCACTGATCTGATCAGGCGTGAGACGGGAAGGGGTAGTGAGAACGGTCACGATGAATCTCCTTCAGGCAAGAGGCATGTCTCGGTGAGGTCGGCGAAAACCAGCTATTGGTCTGGAAGTACGTATCTGCGTCGATCGGACCATCGCCGTTGCCGGCAATAGCTCATTTCTGCCCCGACACTGCGGGACTCGGGAAGCCTACAATAATATCCTACAGGTTCAATAGGAGAATGATGGTAACTATCGAGACGGCGCATCATGTGGAAAACTGCTCACCCAAAAGGCGCGAAAGGCGTTACAGGGGCAGGGATGTTGCCGCGGAAAGGATAGGGACACCCATGCTCTCGATGCAGAGCCGATATGCATTCAAGGCCTTGATGCATCTTGCGCGAACGGATTGCGCCAATCCGCTGCCGATCATCCAGATTTCTCAGGCAACCGGCATTCCCCGAAAATTTCTCGAAGCGATCCTGGTCCAGCTCAAGCGTCGCAACATCGTGGCGAGCCGCCTCGGTAAGACAGGGGGCTACACATTGGCGCGCCCCGCTGACAAAATCAGCTTTGCCGAGGTGATACGCACGCTTGACGGCCCGATCGCGCTGCTGCCCTGCGCGAGCAAGCATTTCTACCAAAAATGCGATAATTGCGTCGATGAAACAAAATGCGGTCTGCGTTTGGTCATGATGGCGGCGCGAGATCAGATCCTAGCCGTTCTTGAAAATACGACCGTTGCCGATGCCATTGCGACAGAAGACAGCGCCTCGGGAAATTGCCGAATAGATGCACTGCGGAATATCGTGCCGGATTTTGAGAGTCTGGGTCGCGCCTGATCCGGCGGGCATATCTTTCTTCTGCCCGATGGATCAGCGCCTCCTGTTAGCAGAGGTTTAGAACGGGAAAGTATCACTATCCCGCTCGGATCTAATTCCCTACTTGTTTGATAGACATTATAGGAGTTACACATCCCTCGACAGATCGAAGGGGGAAAGCTTTGGCAGATTCGAACATATTTTCAACGAGTTGTGGTGCTTCCAATGCTGCGCGGATTCTTCTCAAATCCACATGCTATGCGGCATTGCTTGTGGGCGCGAGTGCGGCCCAGGCGCAGGAGAAGATCGAACTCGCGGCAGCCGACAGCGCTGACAGGATCATCGTAACCGGTACGCGCCGGGCGGAGCGGACTGTGGCGGAGTCCAGCGTTCCTGTGGATGTCGTCAGCGCGAACGACTTGAGTTCTTCGACTCCTTCGCCGGACCTCAACGACAAGCTTGCTCGGCTCATTCCCTCGTTCAACGTCCAGCGCCTGCCGACCTATGATGGCGCGGCTTTCGTCCGGCCGGCGACCCTGCGCGGTCTCTCGCCCGATCAGACGCTCGTCCTCATAAACGGCAAGCGGCGCCATCGTTCGGCCTATATCAGCACGCCCCAGCATGGCGAACAGGCTGTCGATCTGGCACAGATTCCCCAGATCGCGCTCAGCCGTATCGAAGTGTTGCGCGATGGCGCCTCCCCATGTCGCGGATCGCATCCTCAATCATGTCGCCACGGCAACCCGGTCCAAGGTTATGCGCGTCTACAACAAGTCCGAGTTGTTCGAGCCGAGACGCAAGGCGCTGTGCGATTGGGCGAAGCTGCTGACCGAACGTGTTATCGCGAGCCAGCTTGAGCAGAGCGATGCTGAGCCGAGAGCCATCGCAGCCTGAGTGGCGCTCAACCGAACCAACCTGTTCTATGATGTGAACTCTAGCGCCAACGTGTTCTTCCTGACGGTGCAATCTTAGCCGGAAGGCTCTGATGATCGCCGCAGGCTCAGAACCATCGCGGTACGCGCCGCTTGTAAGCGGCGTAGCTCTCGCCGAACCGGCGAGAGAGGTAGGCTTCCTCCCTCCGCACAACGGCACGGTCGATGGTGATCAGCGCCGGCAACAGCAGGACGAGCGCGCCGATACTCTGGAACGCTATCGCTACGGCAAGGTGAATGCCGGCCATCCCGAGATACATCGGGTTGCGCGTGCGGCTGTAAAGGCCGGCTTCGGCAATAGCCTTTGTCGGACGCCAGGGCTCCGGCGGTGTTCCCGCGCGGCGGAAGAGCGACAGTGCACCGATGATCAGAGCAAGCCCTGCGATGCCGGACACGCCGGTCAGGACCCACTGCAACCACACCGGCAAGGGGAGCGGCCCGATGGCGAACAGGTGGTCAAGCGCGCCTCCTAGCACGATGAAACCGAGAAAGATAAGCGGCGGCGGGAACCGGACGCCCGCATGATCGGGCGCGTTCATGTCCATGCATTCTGCTCGATCACGAGGTGCGGGGACCGAACAGGATCACTCCCGCCCCGGCGAGACAGATGGCCGCACCTAG
>Ga0182735_1002697_pt1 | contig 10550 bp, 9 predicted proteins | sample eDN5th30CKraftMG_FD_128524 | JGI IMG/M metagenome (GOLD analysis project Ga0182735, IMG submission 128524) | Enriched Miracle-Growth compost microbial communities from Emeryville, California, USA - eDNA 5th pass 30_C Kraft MG (version 2) (version 2) ... | reverse complement strand
TGCGGCCGACAGCGGCTTGATGTTGTAGCCGTACTTCTTGTCGAGCCCGAGTTCGCGGACGATCCGCACGCCCTTGGCCAGCGCCTCGCCTTCGAGCCCGGTCAGCGGCCGGCGCAACTCGCCCGCCGGCATGCCGAGTGCCTTCATCAGCGATTTCACCGCCACCGGGTTGATCGCCGAATAAGTGAAGTGCAGGAGCGGCAGCAGGTTGAGATAGGCGTTCTTGAAACCCTCGGCCTCGGCATAGCTCTTCCACGGCGTCGAGATGGTGGCGAGTTCACCCGGCGCGATATTGCCGGTCATGTTCGCCGTGCCATGGCCGCCAAGGCTCATGGTCGGGACGACGAGGCCGAGATTGGGGCTGTCGCAGCACATCACCGCGACGCCGGTCCGCGCGGCGAGCACCTGCGCCATCTGGCCGACGCGGGCGGTCGATTCTTTATGCACCACATAGTTCGGGTGCTTGAAGATGTGGATCAGGTTGTCCCAGTGCAGGTCGCTCTTTACGCGCGGCGGGTTGTTGTAGATGCCGAGCGGCAGGTCGGTGGCGTCGGCGACGTCGAGGAAGAAGCGCTCGATATCGGCTTCCGGCGCGCAGATATAGGCCGGGGCGGCGAGGATCGCGCCGTCGGCGCCATTGTCTTTGGCGAACTTGACGCTGGCGATCGTCGCGTCGGTATTGTTGGCGGTGCAGCCGAAGAAGACCGGCATCTTGCCGGATTTCATCTTGGCGCACTCGACGATGATCTTCTGCTTCTCGTCCTGCGACAGCATCGAGGTCTCGCCGGTCGAGCCCATGATGAGTACCGCCGAGGTGCCGTTGTCCTCATGGAATTTGAGCAGCGTGCGGAACGCTGCGAAATCGACGGTCCCGTCCTTGTTGAATGGCGTGATGAGTGCCACGAACGAGCCGGACATCAGCTTTTTCGACATCGATATCTCCACGACTGAACAGACTTTGACGGTATCATGCCGGTTGCGGTTCGGCATGGACAATTGCCGGCGGCGTGAACGCCTCGACCTGCGGCAAAGCGGCGTCCCAACGCTCGACGTCGACCAGGGCGCTCTGCGCGCTCGGGCCCTGCGCCAGACGCGAGGTGCCGATATCGCGGGTCAAAACGTTCGGATTGCCGTGCCGTTCCGGCGCGTCGTCCACCGCCGAGGGGTCGAACCAGGCGCCGGTCGCCATCACCACGACGTTCGGCATCACCTGCGGGTCGATGATCGCGGCCGCGAGGCAGGCGCCGCGGTCGTTGAACACGCGGACGATATCGCCGTCGCCGATATGGCGGCGCGCGGCGTCGTCCGGGTGAATGCGGATCGCCTCGCGGTCCTTGATCTTCCGCCGGCGCGAATGGCTGGAGGGATCGAGCTGACTGTGCAGCCGCGTCACCGGCTGGTGGGTGATGAGATGCAGCGGCCAGTCGCGCGCCGCGGTATCGCCGAGCCATTCGGCCGGCGGCAGCCAGGTGGGGTGCGGCGGGCAATCATCATAGCCGAAGCCGGCGACGGTCTGCGAGGCGATCTCGATCTTGCCCGACGGCGTCTGCAACGGATAGAGCGTGGGATCGCGGCGGAAGTCCTCGAACAGCACGAAATCCTGTTCCGGCGGCGGCAACTCGGCGAAACCGGCCTCCCAGAACGTCTCGAAATCGGGAAGCGCGATGTTTTTGCGCGCGGCTCCGTCGACGACCCGCTGATAGATCGCGCGGCACCAGGCCATTTCGTCGCGGCCCTCGGTGAAGGCGTCGGCATAGCCGAGCCGCTGTGCCAGGGCATGGAAGATGTCGAAATCGGCGCGGGCCTCGCCGATCGGCGCGATCGCCTGCTTCATGGCCAGCACGAACGGATCGCGCGAGGAGCCGCCGACATCGTTGCGTTCGAGCGTCGTCGTTGCCGGCAGCACGATATCGGCGTGCCGCGCGGTTGGCGTCCACCAGCTTTCATGCACCACGATCGTGTCGGGCTTCTGCCAGCCGCGGCGCAGCCGGTTGATGTCCTGATGATGATGGAACGGATTGCCGCCGGCCCAGTAGATCAGCCGGATGTCGGGATAAAGATCGTGGCGGCCGTTGAACTCGTAGGGCTCGCCCGGATGCAGCAGCATGTCGGCGATCCGCGCCACGGGAATAGCCTTGCCGGCCGGGTTCTTTGGCATCGACACTTCCGGGCCCGGCGCGTCGGTGCGCGGCACGCCGACGCCGTTCATCGAGCCGTGGCCGAAGGCGAAGCCGCCGCCCGGCGTGCCGATGCCGCCCAGCATCGCCGCCAGCGCGATCGCCATCCAGTAGGGCTGTTCGCCGTGGTGGGCGCGCTGTAGCGACCAGGCGAGGGTGATCAGGCTCGTCGTTGTCGCGGCATCGCGCGCCAGCGCGCGGATCGTCTCGGCCGGCACGCCGGTGATGCGCGAAGCCCAAGCGGCATCCTTGACGATGCCGTCGTCGGCGCCGGTCAGATAGGCGCGCAGGCGCTCGAAGCCGACGCAATAGCGCGACAGGAACGCTTCGTCGTGGCGGCCCTCGGCGACCAGCGTGTGCGCCATGGCGAGCATCAACGCCGTGTCGGTGTTGGGCCGGATCGCAATCCACTCGGCATTCAGGAATTCGGGCGCATCGCCCTTGAACGGGCTGACGACGACGAAGCGGATGCCGGCGTCCTTGGCGCGCCGCAGCCACTGTTCGAGCACATGCGCGCCCATGCCGCCGGAGCTGATCTGGCCGTTCTTGAGCGCCAGTCCGCCGAACGCGACGATCAGTTTGGTATGCTCGACGATCGACGGCCAGTCGGTGACGCGGCCGGCGACCGGCTGATAGGTGCCGATGACGTGCGGCAGCAGGAACTGTGCCGCGCCCCAGCTATAATTGCCGGCCTGATCGACGCAGCCGCCGCCGAGAAACAGGAAACGGCGCACGAGCGTGCGCGCATGGTGCAGCCGCCCCGCCGAAGACCAGCCATAGGAGCCGCCAAAGATCGCGGCGTCGCCGTGATCGCGGCGCACCCGCGTCAACTCGCCGGCGACGAGATCGAGCGCCTCGTTCCAGGACACCTCGCGGAAGCGGTCGTGCCCGGTGCGCGGTTTGCCCTCCCGCCAGCCCTCGCGCACCGCCGGCCGCGCGATGCGCAGTGGCGAATGCACCATTTCCGGGATGGCGTTGAGCATCGGCGAGGGCGCCGGGTCCTTGGCGAAGGGCTCGCAGCCGACGACGCGGCCGTTCTCGACCAGCGCGTTGAACGCGCCCCAATGGGCGAGCGAGGGCACGCGCCTGACGCTCATGCTTGCGCTCGCCCGATCCGGAACATCGGCGCTCCCCGGTTACGCTGCGTTCAACTGCGGCACGTCGTCGTTGCCCAAAGCGAAGCTGACGGCCGTATCCGCATGGATGAGGGTCGAATCGAAAACCGGCAAGTCGATGTCCTTTCCGCCGATCAGCAGGCCGATCTCGGTGCAGCCGAGGATCACGGAATCGGCACCCTGGGCATGGCCGCGCGCGACGATCTCCTGAAACCGCCGGCGTGAGTCCTCGCGCACGATGCCCTGGCACAGTTCGTCGAAAATCGTCTGGTGGACGGTCGTGCGGTCGTCGGCGTCCGGCACCAGCGGATCGAGGTCGAATTTATCGCGCAGGCGGCCGATATAGAAATCCTGTTCCATCGTGTAGCGGGTGGCGAGCAGCAGCGGCCGCCGGCAGCCGGCCTTGGCGACCGCCGCGCCGGTGACGTCGGCGATGTGCAGGAGCGGCACCGAAACCGAACCCTGCACGGCTTCCGCCAGCTTGTGCATGGTATTGGTGCAGATCACGATGCAGGCGGCTCCGGCGCGTTCGAGATCGTGGGCGAGACCGCTCAGGAGGCTCGCCGCGCGCTCCCACTCGTTGGCGCGCTGGAGCGTCACAATGTCATCGAAATTGACCGAGCGCATCAGCACTTCGGCGGAGTGCAGGCCGCCGAGGCGCGCGCGCACCTCCTCGTTGATGCGCCGATAATAGACTGCGGTGCTTTCCCAGCTCATGCCGCCCAACAGGCCGATTGTTCGCATTGGCTTCGTGTCCTCGATCACAGTGTCTCACCGTAATCTAGCGAAGCCTGCGGGTAATATATCCGATAAAATATCGGCGGATAACCAGTTTATGGGCTATAATTTTTCGTATCCTGATTGATTTAGGGTAATATATATTACGTTTTGCAAGTGGATTGTAAAATCCATTCTCGGAAAGAATCGTGGACGCGACCGACCGCAAAATTCTCGACATTCTCCAGGCCGATGCCGCGATCCCGGTGGCGGCGATCGCCGAGAAGATCGGGATGAGCACGGCGCCGTGCTGGCGGCGAATCCGCAAGCTGGAAGAGGACGGCGTCATCACCCGCCGCGTCGCCTTGCTCAACCGGCACAAGGCCAATGTGCCGATGACGGTGTTTGCCACGGTAAAGGCGCCGCGTCACGCCGTCGAATGGTTGCAGGCGTTCCGCAAGCTGATCGCCGATATCCCCGAAATTGTCGAAGCCTGGCGGCTGACCGGCGACGCCGACTACCAGCTCCGCATCGTCGTACCGGATATCGAGACTTACGACGTGGTCTATCAGCGCATGATCAGCCGTCTGGAGTTCTCCGATATCAGCTCCTCCATCGCCATGGAGGAGATGAAATATACGACCGCGATCCCGACGAACTATATCGCCGTCAAATAGCGCCGGCGGCCGGCCGTTCAGGGTTCGGCCAAGGCCCTATACACGTTATTCCCGTTCAGATATAACGGCACGTCGTTTCGCCGCACGCGGGTGGCGCGTGCGCTCCGCGTTTGTCGATCGGGCATTTTCGCCATGAACATACAGTTTCACGAACCGGCCGACCGGCTGCTCAGCGTCGAGGAAGTCGCATCCGAAATCCTTCTGGCACTGCCGGTCACCGGGGTGGAGACGGTTCCTCTGGCCGCCGCGCGCGGCCGCGTTGCCGCGCATGACGTGATCGCCAGGCTCAATCACCCGCCGGCGCCGGTCTCGGCGATGGACGGCTATGCGATGCTGTCCGGCGATGCGTCGCGACTGCCGGCGCGCGTCGAGAAGATCGGCGTATCGCGGGCCGGCGTGCCGTTCGAGGGCGCGCTGCGCCCCGGCACCTGCGTGCGCATCTTTACCGGCGGCGTCATTCCCGAAGGCGCCGACCTGATTGCGTTGCAGGAGGACGTGTCGGAGATCGATGCGCGGCACGTCGAGGTGCGCGAGGTGCCCAGGATCAGCCAGTATATCCGTCAGGCGGGCCTCGACGTGATTGCCGGCCAGACCTGCCTGCGCGCCGGCGAGCGGATCACCGCGCGCGATATCGGCGTGTTGGCCATCACCGGTCACAGCACGGTTGCGGTGCGCCGGCGGCCGAGAGTGGCGATCCTGGCAACCGGCGACGAACTGGTCGCGCCGGGTGAAACGCCCGGCAAAGGCCAGATCGTCAATGCCAACAGTTCGGCGCTTGCCGCCGCCGTCGCCGACTGGGGTGGCGAGCCGCTCGACCTCGGCATCGCACCCGACCAGGTGCAGGCAGTCGCCGCGGCCGTCGACCGGCTTGAAGACGTCGATATCCTGGTGACCTCCGGCGGCGTGTCGGTCGGCGACCACGACGTCGTGCAGAAGGGGCTGGCGCGCCGCAAGTTCACGCCGGATTTCTGGCGGATCGCCATGCGCCCCGGCAAGCCGCTGATGTTCGGCTATATCGACACGCTGCCGGTGCTGGGATTGCCGGGCAATCCGGTGTCGGCGCTGGTCTGCGCGCTGTTGTTCCTGCGGCCGGTACTGCGGCGCATGCAGGGCGAAGCGTCGCCGTTTCCGGCGCTGGAACGGGCCATCCTGCGCGCGCCGATGGAGCGCAACGACCGGCGCGAGGACTATGTCCGCGCCGAACTCGATATCGCCGCCGATGGCCGGCTGATGGCGAGCCCGTTCCCCAAGCAGGACAGCGCCATGCTGATGACGCTGGCGCGGGCGGACGGGCTGATCCGCCGGCCCGCCTTCGCGCCGGCGATCGGGAAGGGCGAGGTGGTCGAGGTGCTGCGCTTCGACCGCACCGGGATGTTTTGAGCCTATAAGAGCGCGATCCGTCAGCCGCTCGTCAGCCGCTTTTGCGTCGCCGGCGCGCCAGCCGGTTGAGCGCACGGGTTTTGTCTTTGACGGAATCGTGCGCGATGTGCTCGATCGACCGATAGATGGCGACGATTTCCTCGCCGACCGGCGTCAGCGCCGCGCCGCCCCCGTGCTTGCCGCCAGTGGCTGCCGCCACCGCCGGTTGTTCGAGCGCGGCATTGATCTCGTCGACCAGATTCCAGGCACGCCGATAGGACATGCCGGTCAGCCGCGCGCTCGCCGAAATCGACCCGGTGGTGCGGATCGCTTCGAGCAGCGCGATCTTGCCCGGACCGATGCGGTCATCGTCCGACAGATCGAGGCGGATGCTCAGGCGCGTGTCATTCATCGCGGGTACGCTCGAAAATGCGAACGGCCCGCTAGAAGACGCAGCGAAGCGCATGCAAGTCAAGCCGCCAACGCGGGCGGCGGCCGCCGGCATCAGACCCGGTCGAAGCTGTCGGCGCGGGCGATCTCCCATTGATGGCGATAGAACTCGTGCGCATTGCCGCCGGCGATCAGCTCGTTGGGTTCGAGGAAGGTATGCAGGTCGGAAAACAGGCGCACCTCGGTGGTGCTCAGCCGGCGAACGAGATGCTGCGGCCCCAACTGGGACGGGTGGGTGAGGCCCGCCGCCGCCAGCATCTCGGCCAGCGCCTGCAATGTGTTGGCGTGGAAGCGGTAGACGCGCTGCGCCTTGTCCGGCACCACCAGCGCCCGCTGACGCACCGCGTCCTGCGTGGCGACGCCGGTCGGGCAGCGATTGGTGTTGCAGGACAGCGACTGCACGCAGCCGAGCGCGAACATGAAGCCGCGCGCCGCGTTCGTCCAGTCGGCGCCGATCGCCAATACGCTGGCGATATCGAAGGCGCTGATGATGCGCCCGGCGGCGCCGATCTTCACCTTGTCGCGCAGGCCGGCGCCGACCAGCACATTGTGGACGAACAGCAGACCCTCGCGCATCGGCGCGCCGATATGGTTGCTGAACTCGACCGGCGCCGCGCCGGTGCCGCCCTCCGCGCCGTCGACGACGATGAAATCCGGCACCGTGCCGCTTTCGAGCATCGCCTTGACGATGCCCATGAACTCCCACGGATGGCCGAGGCAGAGCTTGAAACCGACCGGCTTGCCGCCGGAGAGCATGCGCAACTGATCGATGAAGGCCATCATTTCGAGCGGCGTCGAAAAGGCGCTGTGGTTCGACGGCGAGATGCAGTCGCGACCAACCGGCACGCCGCGCGTCTCGGCGATCTCCGGCGTCACCTTCGCTGCCGGCAGGATGCCGCCGTGGCCGGGCTTGGCGCCCTGGCTCAGCTTGATCTCGATCATCTTGACCTGATCCTCGACCGCCTGGCGGGCGAAACGATCGGGATCGAAACGACCGCGCTCGTCGCGGCAGCCGAAATAGCCGCTGGCGACTTCCCAGACGATGTCGCCGCCACTCTCGCGGTGGTAGCGGCTGATGCTGCCTTCTCCGGTGTCGTGGGAAAAGCCGCCGAGGCGCGCGCCCTTGTTGAGGGCGCGGATCGCATTGGCGGAGAGCGAGCCGAAGCTCATCGCCGAGATGTTGAAGACGGAAGCCGAATAGGGTTTCCGGCACTGGCCGTTGCCGATGGTGATGCGGAAGCCGGCCGGATCGGTGACCGGCGCCGGGCGCGTCGAATGGCTGATGAACTCGTAGCCGTCGCGATAGACGTCGAGCAGCGTGCCGAAGGGGTGCTCGCCGGCGATGTCCTTCGAGCGGCGATAGACCAGCGAGCGCTGCGCGCGCGAGAACGGTGCGGCCTCCTCGTCGGCCTCGAACAGATATTGACGCAGCTCCGGCCGGATCAGTTCCGCGAACCAGCGGATATGGCCGATCACCGGATAGTTGCGCAGGATCGCATGCTGCGCCTGGATAAGATCGTGCAGGCCGACGAGCGTCAGCAGGATGGCGAGTCCCGCCGGCACCCACAGCCAGGGATAGCGGAAGGCGAAGGGGGTAACGATCAGCGCGGCGAGGATGCAGAGCGCGAGCGTTGCGAAGCGGCTAAGTCGAACCATCGTGTCTCGTCATCTCCGCCGATAGAAGCGCTATTCCTTGTAGCCGCCACGGCCTGGAATGGCGACCCTGTGAAAGGCGTTAATCCGGCCGGCTCTCGAATGCGTGTTCCTGCGCGCGCAGCCACGCCATCATCTCGGTCCTTTGTCCGCCGATGGCACGCGCCCAATGCTGGGTCCTGAGCGGCTTGACCTGCGCGCCGATCCACCAATATTCCCGCGTCACCATCAGCTTCCAGCCGCGCTTACCAGCGCGCGTCAGCGTCACGATGTCGATGGTCAGCCCGTGCTCGGGCCCATGAAAGCTGTGTCGCTCGCGGATGAAATCGACGCCGTCGAAGGTCCATTGCGTCAGCTTCAGGCCCGGATTGGTGGTGCTCAGCAGCAGCTCGAAGAATCGGAAGAAAGACGGGCGGACGAGGTTTTTCATGGCGTTTATTTTATGGCGTTTATTTTATTGTGTTTATCCGGATGCAACAGGTGTGGCGCAACAGGAGCGGCTCGGCGTCTCCGTGGCCTTGTCAATTTTCCCGCAGATATTAATATTATCAATACGAACCGTTGATGGGGATGGAGTCCCCCGATAACCGCCGCAAGGCTGATGACTCCTGCCGCATGTTCCGCGGTAGGGTCGGGTTTGCGCAATTCCTCCCCACCGTTCGATACAACACGTTCGACGCTACACGTTCGACGCAGCAAATATCAGTCGTGTCCGGGAGGGAAAGATGTTTCTCTTCGGCCTGTCGTCCCGACAACGGGATTGCCGCAATCTGGCTTCCGCTTTCATCGGCGAGATCGTCGCGGTCATGGATGTGGTGGAAAAGCACGTCGATCTGCATGGCGTGGAAACGGGCGACGACGGGGCGGCCCCGCGCCGGATAGCGGACCTGCAATTGCCGCGATTCGTCGTCTACGAAGCCAATGTCGGCAAGCTCGATCTGTTCAATGCGCCGCTGCCGCGAGAGCTGAGCTATTTCTACACGCGGCTCGCCGCGCTGCCGCTCCATCTGCGGATGTTGCAGTCGTTGCCGGCGCCCGACGACGAGCGATATGGGAGACAAGGTCTGCTCGACGATATTGCCGATACGATGCAGCTCGGGGACGATCTCCTCCGAAGCATCAAGTCGGCCGTCGCGCATGAGGGGCCGCCCGTGCAGTCACGCATGTGACGGATCGCCGCCGATGCCGACGCCGCACGCGGCAAGCGTGCGCTCGATCTCTATCCGTTCCGACCATTGGGCGTTGGCATGAAGGCTTTGCAGGCGCGCGATGGCGGCCGGCCGCTCGCACCGCCGGGCGCTGCCGATGCAGAGCTTGCATGCCAGGGCTGCTAGCTGCGTGTCCGGTTCGCTCATCAGGCCGCGCAATCTGGGCCACGATCTCACCGGCAGGCCGATCTCGATTAGCAGGGTGAGTGCGCTGCGCCGGCGTCGCAGGCTCGTTTCGCTTTCGTTGCCGGTCGATGGGTGCGGCGTGGTGGCGCTGTCGATCAGCGCCGGACGCGCGGCGCGGCCGATGGCTTTCAGCGCGTCGTGTGCCGACAGGCGCGCCTCGTCTTCCGCCAGCGCCGCGATCAGCACCGGAATGCTTTCGCGCCGCCGGAACGAGCCCAGCGCCGCGACGACGCCGCTCGTGAAATGGTGCCGCTCGGCGAGCGCAAGCAACAGGTCGAACGCCCAGTCCTGCCGCGAGCGCGCCAGTCCCCGCGCGGCGGAGTCGATGACGACATCGTCGCCCACTTTCTCGACCGCATCCGCGATCGTCCGCTCGCGCCGAAGGAATTCCGCCAGAACGTCGTAGGCGCGGAGCGCCGCCAGGACGTCGACGGCGCGCACCCGCATGTGGAAGAGGCCGCTCGGGTCGCGTTGCAGCAACAAATCGCGCATCGCCGGCACGACCTTGGGACCGAGCGCAACGGCATCGCTGACGCCGCGGTCGCCGTCGTGCAGCGATTTGAGCCTGTCGACGACCCGCGCGACGTCGTCGCTCCATCCGGTTGCTGAGGCGCGCATGCGGGATCGCTCCCTTTTTCGGATTGCGCCGTCGCGCGTTGCCGCGCGCTGCCTCTGAGCCGGCTCACGCGCATGGACTTGACGCCGCGCATATGTCCGTCAACATTATAAATGGGAATGGAGTCTCCCGATAACCGCCGCGAGGCTGATGACTCCTGCTGCAGCATGCTGCGGTGGGAGAAGCGCGCGCCGGACGGGTCCGGCGGCGCGGCCACCGCTTAACGGAGCGAGTGGCGATGCCGGTACGATCACGACGGCAATTACCAACCCAACAAACACGACAGATGTCGGCCGGCCGGATCGGCGCAAACCAGCGCGCGAGGAGGGGTCCATGAATATCCGGCGACTGCTGTTCGACGTCGACAAGGCGCTGGCTCGCCCGTCGCTGCT
>Ga0182735_1002696_pt1 | contig 10553 bp, 10 predicted proteins | sample eDN5th30CKraftMG_FD_128524 | JGI IMG/M metagenome (GOLD analysis project Ga0182735, IMG submission 128524) | Enriched Miracle-Growth compost microbial communities from Emeryville, California, USA - eDNA 5th pass 30_C Kraft MG (version 2) (version 2) ... | reverse complement strand
GGCCCGAGGTTGCGGCCAAGCGCAGCAATGCTCTCGCCGGAGATGCCGACGTCGGCATCGAAAACCGCGGTCGCCGTCCCGATCGTCCCGCCCCGGATGACGATATCAAAGTCGGCCATCGGCATACTCCATCGGCTCACGAGCGGCGTAATGACGCAAGATCGTGCGGATCGACCTGCCTTGGCAAGCCCAAACAGGAGGCACTGCCGGCCGTAGCTTTGCGTTTCGCTGGCGCACAGCGAGATTTTCTCGCTAGCATGGCGGTGCATCCCCCAATTCGAACCGACAAAGTCAGGAGAGCATCATGGCCAAAGCCCCGCCATCGCCATCGCGCGAAGCCGTCCGTGCCACCGTGCCCAAGCTCATCAACCTCACCGAGAACGTCCTGTTCGGAGACGTCTGGGAACGAAAGGAGCTATCGAAGCGCGACCGTAGCCTGATCACCTGCGCGGCGCTCGTGGCGATGAACCGTACCGAGCAACTCAAGGGCCATGCCGGCCGCGCGCTCGACAACGGCGTCACCCGCGAGGAGCTGGCAGAGCTCGTGACCCATCTTGCGTTCTACGGCGGCTGGCCGGTGGCCATGTCGGCAGCGGGCGTCATCCGCGACGTGTTCGCCGCGCGCGATGCCGAAGAGAAGAAATAGCTTCACACCAAACCGATCAGGAAACGATCACCAATGAAAGTCGGCTTCATCGGCCTCGGCACCATGGGTGCCTTCATGGCTGCAAATCTCTCCAAGTACCTTGAAACATCCAACCATGGCTTCGTCGTACACGACATACGGAAAAGCAGCGCCGAGCCCTTCCTCGCCAAGGGAGCCGAGTGGGCCGACAGCCCGAAAGCGCTCGCCGAGCAATGCGACGTCGTCTTCCTGTCGCTGCCTGGCCCGAAAGAGGTCGAGGCCGTCACGACCGACTCCGCGAGCGGCCTCATCGCGGGCCTGAAGAAGGGCGGCACGGTTTTCGATCTCTCGACCAACGCCCCGAGCATGGTCCGCAAGATCGCCGCCATCTACAAGGAGCACGGCCTGAATTTCATGGACGCGCCCGTCTCGGGCGGCCCGACCGGTGCCCGCTCCGGCAAGCTCGCCATCTGGGTCGGCGGCGAGAAGAAAGTGTTCGACGATAACAAGGTCTTTCTCGACGCTTTCTCGGACCAGGCCCGCTACATCGGCGAAATCGGCGCCGGCTCGGTCGCGAAGCTCGTGCACAATTGCGCCGGCTACGCCATCCAGACGGCGCTCGCCGAGGTGATGACCATGGGCGTCAAGGGCGGCGTCGAGCCGCTCGCGCTGTGGGAGGCGATCCGCACCGGTGCCGGCGGCCGCGGCCGCTCGTTCGACCGCCTCGTCGACCAGTTCCTGGTCAACAAGTACGAGCCGCCCGCATTCGCCTTGAAGCTCGCCTTCAAGGACATGACGCTTGCGACCGAGCTTGGCCGCGAGCTGGGCGTACCGATGCGTCTCGCCAACATGGCCTACGCCGACATGAGCGAGGCCCTGGCCCGGGGCTGGGAGGCGCAGGACAGCCGCAGCCCCATGAAGCTCCAGGTCGAGCGTGCGGGCGTGAAGATCGAGGTGTCGCCCGATCGCATCAAGGAGGTGTTCGAGCGCGATCCGCCGGCCAAGGGCGATCCGAAGCGCGCGTGAGCCGATCCGGCGGGCAACGGCAGGGGCCCTGTCTTTGCCCGCCGCAAACCAACTAGACCGACGGGGCGAGCCGATGACGAAACCGATATTCCGCGACCAGGTACGCGCCGGTGAAACATTGCTGGGCGGTTTCGTCTTCTCGACCGACCCCAACATCACCGAGATCTACGCATCGGCCGGCTTCGATTTCGTCATCCTCGATCTCGAGCACACGATGAGCGACACGCAGATCGTATCGGCACATCTGCGTGCCGCCAGAGCCGCCGGCATCGAGGCCTTCGTCCGCATCGGCCGCTCGCAAATTCACGACGTGCCGCGTATTCTCGACGCAGGCTGCCGCGGCTTGATGCTCCCGCACCTCGGCCTGCCCGGATACGGTGCAGACGAAGCTCTTCGAGCCATGCGCTACGCGCCCGAGGGCGACCGCCCGACGTGCACGGGCGTTCCTGCCGCTGGTTTCGGCCTGTCTCCATTCGCCGACTACGCCCAGCGCTCGAACGCTGAGGCCGTCGCCATCGGACTTGTCGAAGACAAGGCCGGCGTCGATGCAATCGACACCGTTCTTTCGGGCGGAGGCATCGACTGCGTCATGCCCGGCCCGGCCGATCTTTCCGTTTCCTACGGCGTCCACGGCCAGTTCAAGCATCCGCAGGTGGTCGGCGCGATTGAATCCGTTCTTGTCGCCGCGCGACGCCATCGTATTGCCGCCGGCCTCTACGTTTCAGATGCCTCCGAGATCCCCGATGGCTTGGCGCGCGGCTTCAGCGTGTTCGTGCTGTCCATCGACTACAAGCTGCTCGGCGCGGCCCTGAAGTCCTCCGTCGCCCGTATGAACGAATTGCGGCAGCGCTGAACCATTTTCGAGCTTGTTGAGGTTGCTTTCGCCAGTTCAGCTATTCGGTGTCATCCTGGGCTTTATGCCCGGGACCCATTGTTCGACTGGCTCCGGCTCTGCTGATCGATTGATCACGGCGACGAGCGCCGAGACATCCAAGTTCAGTGTGCCAGCAGCCGGTCCACCATCTCGCGCGCTGTGCCGAGGTAACCCGCCGGATCGACAAGCCGCTGCAATCCGGCCTCATCGAAGTGTTTTGTCACGTCGGGCATCTTGCGAAGCTGATCGATAAGCGGCGTGCCCTGCTCGAGCGCCGACCGGCACGCCACGTACACGAGATCGTGTGCCGCGCCTCGTCCCGTGTGCGGCGCGAGCGCCATCATCACGGCCTCGGCCACGATGAGGCCGCCGGTGATATCGAGATTGCGGCGCATCGTGTCCGGCTCGACGATCAGGCCTTCCAGCATGAAGCGCGCCTGATGGAGCGCGCCTGCGGTCGCCAGGAACGCCTCCGGCAGCGCGATCCACTCGAGGTGCCAGGGCCCCGTCGCCCGCTCATGATCCGTCGCCATTGAATCCAGCAGCAAACCGACCTGCGCCCGCGTCGTTTTAGCAAGCGCCACGATCATCTCGCACGAGATCGGGTTGCGCTTCTGCGGCATGGTCGAGGACGCACCGCGACCCTTCACGAACGGCTCGAACACCTCGCCGATCTCGGTCTGCATCATCAGCATGACATCGACGGCAATCTTCGAGAGGCTCCCCGTCACGAGGCCAAGGAATGCGCCGACCTCGGCGATGCCGTCGCGCGCCACGTGCCACGTGATGTCCGGCTGAGCGAGCCCAAGCTCGGTCGCCAGCGCCGCCTGCACTTTGAGACCGTCGTCGCCCAGCGAGGCGAGCGTCCCGGCCGCGCCCGAGAACTGCACGACGAGGACACGCGGCTTCAGTTGCTCGAGCCGCTGCCGATGCCGGCGGATCATGGAGAGCCACACCGCCACCTTGAACCCGAACGTCACCGGAAGCGCGTGCTGCAGATGCGTACGCCCGGCCATCACCGTATCGCGATATTTCGCAGCGAGCGCCGAAAGCGTCGCGTCGAGCGCCGCCAGATCGGCATCGACCAGTGCCAGCGCATCCTGGACCTGCAGCACCGTCGCCGTGTCCATGATGTCCTGCGTGGTGGCGCCCCAGTGCACGTAGCCGCCCGCATCGCCGACGCCCTTCGCGAGCTGATGCACGACACCGACGATCGGATAGCCGACGATGTCCGTCTCCGCCTTGAGGTGCGGAAGATCGATCTTCAGCCCGGCGCCTCGTTCCGCGATCGCCTTGGCGGCCTCCGCGGGGATCACGCCGACTTTCGCCTCGGCTTGCGCCAGCGCCACCTCGACCTCGACGTAGCGCTCGGCAAGCGTCTCGTCGGAAAACACCGCGCGCATTGCTGGCGTCCCGAAGAAGTCGCGAAAGATGGCGGAATCGTAAGCGCTGGAAGGCATGTGAGGTGGCTCGCGAAAGTGGCGACAACGGTCGAAACGGCAACTTAGGCGATCGTGCCGGCCAATGCCATCCGATGTCACCGCGGTTCTTTCATGAGCGACAGCGGGCGAACCGTTGGCCGGACGCTCCGCCCGTGCTTAGCTCGGCGACACAAGCATCCAATCGGGAAACATCATGCTCAGTCTGGAAGGAAAAGTCGCATTCGTCTCGGGCGCCGGATCGGTCGGCGACGATCCGGACGCCAAGGTCTGGGGAAATGGCAAGGCGACGGCCGTGCTGCTCGCGCGGCAGGGCGCCAAGGTCTATGGCACCGACCTGCGCAAGGAAGCCGCCGACGTCACGAAAGGCATCATCGAGAAGGAAGGTGGCACTTGCGCCACCCGCGGCGTCGACATGACGAACGCGAAGGAGGTCGAGGCCGCGGTCGCCGACTGCGTGAAGCAGTTCGGCAGGATCGACATCCTCGTCAACAACGTCGGCGGGTCCGCGCCGGGCAATGTCGTGACCATGAGCGAGGAGGTCTGGGATACCCAGATCGATCACAACCTGAAAACCGCGTTCCTCGCCTGCAAGTACGTGATCCCGGTAATGGAAAAGCAGGGCAAGGGCGCAATCGTCAACCTCGCGTCGGTCGCCGGCCTGCGCATGACACCGGACCGGCCCCATGTGGCCTACTCAACCACCAAGCTCGGCATCCTGGCCTTCTCGAAATCGACGGCCATCGCTTATGCGAAGAAGGGCATCCGCTGCAATACGGTGATCCCTGGCCTGATGCATACCGCTCTGGTGGAGCATCGCCTTGCCAAGACGATCGCCGCCAACGATCTGCAAGGATTGATCGATAAGCGTAATGCGGCATGCCCCACGGGCAAGATGGGGGATGCCTGGGACATCGCACACGCCGTCCTGTTCCTCGCCTCGGACGAGGCTCGCTACATCACAGCGACCGAGATTCTGGTCGATGGCGGGCTGACCGCAGCGAGCGGCCTCGGCTGAACGTGGGCATACTGCTCGCGGGCGGAGACATGGTTCTCCGCCCAATTGATACCGTTCGCTCTCAACCGTCGAGCGGCTTTGCGGCCCACTCCTCGGCGCGGCGTCCGGTTGCCTCGGCGATGGAGCTCAGACCTTTGGCACGGGCAACGCCTGCGAGATGCGCCTTGATGCGCTCGATCAGGCCGCCGCCCTCGTAGACGAGGCCCGTATAGAGCTGGATGAGCGTCGCCCCAGCCTCGATCTTGGCGAAAGCCGTCTCGGGACTATCGATGCCGCCGATGCCGATCAGAGGAATGGCCTTGTTGGTTGCCAGATGGATGCGCGCCAGCATGGCCGTGGATCGATGGAAAAGCGGCCGTCCCGAAAGCCCACCGGTCTCCTTGCCGCCTTCCGTATCCGCGATCCGGTTCCGGGCGAGAGTCGTATTGGATACGGCGATCGCATCGACCTTGTGCGCGACAAGTCGCTCGACGATGGATGCGATATCCTCCTCGGCGATGTCCGGCGCGATTTTCACGATGATCGGACGGCTCGGACGTCCGCCCGCGATGTGACGCTCGCGAGCGGCCATGACGCGCGAAAGCAGCTCGTCCAGTGCAGCAGGCGCCTGCAAATCGCGCAGACCCGGCGTATTCGGCGAGGAGATATTGACGGTGAAGTACGTCGCCACATCGTAGAAGGCGTCGAGCCCGGTCACGTAATCGGCCGTCCGATCTATGGCGTCCTTGTTCGCACCGATGTTCACTCCGACGATGCCGCCTCGCGATCGACGCGCCACGAGCCGCTGCAATGCGGCAGCATGCCCTTCATTGTTGAAACCGAGCCGATTGATCACCGCCCGGTCCCGGATCAGACGGAAGATCCGCGGCTTCGGATTTCCCGATTGCGGGAGCGGGGTCACCGTTCCGATTTCGGCAAATCCACACCCCATACCGAGAACGGCATCGGGCACGCGCGCATCCTTGTCGAAACCGGCCGCAACGCCCACCGGGTTTGGGAACTGCAGTCCCGCGACAGTCACGCCCAGCCGAGGATCGTCGGGCTGCTGGCCGCGCGGATAGAGCCCCTTTTCCAGAGCCTGGATGGTGACCTGATGAGCGCGCTCCGGATCGAGAGCAAACAGCGCCGGCCTGGCTAGCTCGAGAAGTTGGCTCAGCATTCGCCGAGATCTCCATGCAGAATGTGTCGGCCCGCGGCATCGACCTCGAGAGCGGTTTCACGGACGGCGGCTTTCGTCTCCAAGGGCGCATAAAGGTGCGGAAAGAGCGCGCCGTTCCGTGCCGTCTCCCATCTCAGGTTCGGCCCCAGCGCATCGGCCTCGAAGGCAATCAGAACCAACCCCGGTCGTCCGCGGCCGTCAGGGCCCGAAAAATGCCTTTCCAGGGTGCCGGGCAGCTGGTCCGCCGTCGACAGATGGATGAACCCGTCGCGTCGGTCGTCCGGCGAGCCGCAAAAAGCGCCGCTACGCTTTGCTTCGCACCAGTCAGTCGACGAACAGACCTTGTAAACCATTCTCGGCATAGATTGCCCCTTCGATCCTGCTTGGGACAGCACATGGGATGACGCAACCCGGAACCCGTGCAGCCGGTATAGCCCGTGGTGGGCGATAGGAAGCTCCGACGAGAACATTCGATGGGCGGAAGAGTGACCAAGCGTAACGGCACAGCCAAGAGCGATGGCCGTACCGCATTATCGGACACTCCCCCCGACCGGGACACCGGCGATGCCCGTTCCGCGGTGGAAGATGCTGCATCCCGGCATCCGCCTGCCGGACGCATATCACGCGGCACGCAAGAGACGAACGCCCTTCAGCGACGCGAACGGTCTCTCACGCATGGCTGGATATGGAATGCCATCGACACTCTCGCCGCCCGGCACGGCCTGACCCCATCCGGACTCGCACGGTCCGCCGGGCTCGATCCGACGACATTCAATCGGTCCAAGCGCCTCACGCCGGAAGGCCGCCCGCGTTGGCCCAGCACGGAGAGCATCGCCAAGGTGCTCGAAGCGACCGGGACCACGCTCGATGCGTTTGCCGCGCTTCCACTCCAGCCGCCCCTCGAAATCTCCTTCGACGGCATCGAGAGAGGGGAGATCGCGGGCGTCGAGGTCGTTGCCGAGATTCGTGACGCAGCCGTCGTCGATTGGGATCCCACGCCATCAAGCACGTTCGTTTCCAACGGCGATCCCATCGTCACGCCGATACACCGGCGCTTCGCCATTCGCGTCGGTGATACGAGCCTCGAGCCGGCCTACAGTCCCGGAAATCTTCTGATCGTTTCGGAAGCGGCAGCACCTCGCGCTGGTGACCGCGTCCTCGTCAAGACGGCAGGTGTGCCGGCCACTCCCCGTCTTCTTGTTGCGACGAGTGAAACGCACATCACGCTGGCAAGCTGCACGGACAGCTCGCAAAGCCTGCGCGTGAGGCGCGGCGATGTCGACTGGATCGCGCGCATCATTCTCGTGAGGCAATGATCCCCTGCGGCGCTTCGAGAAGGCTTCGCGTTTCCACAAGTAAACACGCCCGCTCACCTGCGACTGTTGCAGATTCGCACTGAACGAGACTCAGGAGCAAGCAGCCGTCGCTCGCGTCTATGCCATGCAGAAGTCGCGTGCTATCCGGCCTTAACGAGGCGATTACGGAAGCTCTTCGCCTTCAGCGCACCTTCAGCTCATTCGTACAACGAGTCCCATGCAGCCCCCCTTCAGTGCCAGTTGCATGACGATCGGGGAGATGCTCGGCGGTCACTTACGCCTGAGTGTACCCGGGTATCAGCGCCCTTACGCCTGGACCACCCATCAGGCCGCACAACTGCTCGACGACATCCTGCTGGCTGTCGACGATCCCGCCTCCGATGCAGCGGGCAACAGCGCCGGCAGCGATTATTTCCTCGGCGCCGTGGTCCTGATGGAGGCGGAAACGGGCGATCGTGCGGCCATGTCGCCCTCGCCGGGGGTCACGCACGAGATCGTCGACGGTCTCCAGCGCCTCGTAACGATGACCATCCTTCTGGCGGTCTTGCGCGACATCGCCGCCGACGACGATGCAAAGGCATCGGCGATGGCCGCGCGATGTATCCTCGACCGGGACGAGCGCGACGACTGTTCGGGCGAGGGCCAGCTTCGATTGCGCCTGAGCGGCGAAACGCATCGCTTCTTCTACGATTTCGTGCAGCAGCCGGGCGCTTCCTCGGCCATGCCGGCGGACGACGACTTGCCGACGCCGGAAGCGCGCCTCCTCGCCGTGCGCGAGCATTTGATGGCAAGCCTGATCGGCGAGAGCCGTGCGCGCCGCCGGCAGCTTCTCGAGTACATTCTCGGGAGTTGCCACTGCGCCGTGATTTCGGCCCGCACGCTCGACCGCGCCCACCAGATCTTCGCTGTGCTCAACGACCGCGGCATGCCTCTCGCCAGGGGTGACATCCTCAAGGCACAGATCCTCGGCGAAGTGCCTGCCGATCGGCGCACCGCCCTGAACCACCGCTGGCGCGACGTCGAGCATGCCTTGGGCGGCTCGCTGGAGGAGCTTTTCAGCCATCTGCGCACCATCGAAGGCCGCTCGCGTGCACGCATCATCGACGAGATCCGCATGCTCGTCGATCGCAGCGGCAACGCGGAGCGGTTCGTCGAAAGCACGCTCTTTCCCTACGCCGAAATCCTGAAATGCATTCGCGAGATTCCGCGCAGCGTACTGACGACGCCCGTATGGGCGCCGCTGCGCTATCTCGGCTGGCTCAGCAGCCACGACTGGATCCCGCCGTTGATGCTCTATTGGCGTCGCGTGAAGGGGGATCCCGACCGCCTCGCCGCTTTCCTCGCGCGCCTGGAGCGCCTCGCCTATGGCCTGCGCGTACTCGGCATCGGCTCCGACAAGCGGGCGACACGCTATCGGGCGGTACTCGAGGCGATCCGTGTCGGTCGCGTCGATCACCCGACAAGCCCGCTCGACCTTTCGCGCGACGAGCAACGCCTGATCGCCTTCAACCTGCGCACACTGCACACGCGCAGCCAGCTCGCCTGCAAGCTCGTTCTGCTTCGCTTGAACGACCTGATGGCGGGCCAGCCCCAGCATCTCGATCCGGCTTCGTTCACCGTGGAGCACGTGCTGCCGCAGAAGCCGGGCCGCTCCAGCCAGTGGTGCGAATGGTTCCCGAGAACTGACGAGCGCGCTCAGTGCACGCAATCGATCGGCAACCTCATCCTCGTTTCGCGCGACGAGAACGAGCAGGCGAGCAACCTCGATTTTGCACGCAAGCTCGAGATCTATTTTGGAAAGGGCGCCGAGCGCCAACCGTTGATCACACGCGACATCCAAAGGTGCGCGGAGTGGAGGCCCGCCGACGTAAGGAACCGGGAGGAGCAACTGATCGGCCTGATCGCCGCTCATTGGCGTCTCGGCAACGCGAAGACACCGCAAGCCGCACACGACGCTCGCGGGACACGGGGCTTCGGCGAGCCGATGCCAAGGCCCCAGGCGGCAGAGTGATCGCATCAACGCCGCATCGCGGACAGTGACGTCCCCGAAACTGCAAGACTTGTCCCACGACGATGCGACCCGATAACCTGAGTTCGGTCGGAACGTCGGAGGAGATACCGGTATGCGGATCGAGGTAGGCCCCGGCCCCGTCATGATCATTGGAGGCCCCTACTCCAATCTTCGCGCCACGGACGCGGCGCGAGACCTGTCCGAGCACCTCGGCATCGCACCGGCGAACGTGATCTGCACCGGAGACGTCGTCGCCTATTGCGCCGAGCCCGAGGAAACCGCGCGCGCCATCGCCGATTGGGGCTGTCATGTCATTCAGGGCAATTGCGAGCAGCAGTTGGCGGCCGGCGCTGACGATTGCGCCTGCAATTTCGAGGAAGGAAGCGCCTGCGATCTCCTCGCGAAGGGCTGGTATCCTTACGCTGCCTCACGCGTCTCGAGCGAGATGCGCGCATGGATGGGCGCCCTGCCGACGACACTCGGCTTCCGGCTCGCCGGCCTCGACTTCCGCGTCGTCCACGGCGGCACCGATGCGATCAGCCTCTGGGTGTTCGCGTCCGAGCGCGGGATCGTTGCCGAGGAGTGCCGCTTGGCGGAAACAGACGTCGTCATCGCCGGTCATTGCGGACTGCCCTTCATCGCCCGGAGCGGCAATGCGACCTGGTTCAACGCCGGTATCATCGGCATGCCGGCCAACGACGGCACGAGCGACGTCTGGTACGGCCTCGTCACGCCGGACGACCATGGCGTCGTGCTGTCGACCCATCGGCTCGCCTATGATCATCACGGCGCGGCGGCAGCCATGCGTCGCTCGGGGCACGCCAACGGATATGCCCGAACGCTGGTCACGGGCCTCTGGCCAAGCGTCGACATCCTTCCGCCACGCGAACGAGCCGAGACCGGCACGCGCCTCCGTCGGCGCACGCTACGTGTGACAGCGTCTGCGAAGGCCGAAGCGTCCCCCTGATATCGGTCGGGAACACGGCCCGGCATATTTCAAATTCGACATAATTCGAACATGAGCGCGTGGCGTTTTGGGCTGCGGAGGGCTAGATCAGCTCAAAAGGGGGCCATTGTGTTCACGC
>Ga0182735_1002695_pt1 | contig 10554 bp, 10 predicted proteins | sample eDN5th30CKraftMG_FD_128524 | JGI IMG/M metagenome (GOLD analysis project Ga0182735, IMG submission 128524) | Enriched Miracle-Growth compost microbial communities from Emeryville, California, USA - eDNA 5th pass 30_C Kraft MG (version 2) (version 2) ... | reverse complement strand
AATCTTTACGAGCAAAACCGCAGTGGATCATTTTTTTAGAATCTGTGAAGAAATGCGCTACGAAGTTCCTGCTGATTTAAAATATTTTTGCCTTTCTGAAACAATAGCCTTATACCTTCAGAAATATATTCAATATCGTAAGCGTAAAATATTCTTTGGTAAGCAAACTGCACAGGATCTGGAAGATATTCTTAAGAAGCATGCCAAAGAAAAGTTCCTGTTTCCATGTTCAAATGTTGCCGGGGAGGAAACGCAAAATTGGCTTGCTGAGAATGGATATGATTTTACCCCGGCTGTTTTATTCAAAACAGTAGTAAGTGATCTGTCTGATCTGAAGGATGTATTCTATGATATTATCGTTTTCTTTAGTCCTTCAAGTGTTCAATCTCTTTTTGAGAACTTTCCTGATTTCAAACAAAATGACACACGCTTAGCAGCATTTGGAGCAAGTACTCATCAGGCGATTCTGGACAGGGGCCTGATTTTAGATATTGCAGCTCCGACTTCTGAGGCGCCAAGTATGACCATGGCGGTTGAACAATATGTAACGCAAGTCGTTAAATAAATAAATTACTGCGATCCGGCTTCCTGTTGGCTGAAGAAATGGAGTAGGTTCTCTACTTGACTTTGATTTAATACTTTAAGCAGATCACCCTTGGACGACTCACGGATTCTTTTAACTGACTTGAAAGTCCGCAATAGCTTTTCCGCACTCGCTTTTCCTATTCCGGGTATAGATGTTAGTTCAGTCTGGAAAGTCTTTCTGCTTCGCTGGTTTCTGTGAAAGGTAATGCCAAATCTATGCGCTTCATCTCTTAATTGCTGGATAATTCGAAGAGTCTCTGATTTCTTATCTAAGTATAATGGGAATTGATCGCCCGGATAATAAATTTCCTCTAATCTTTTGGCGATTCCTATGATTGTTACTTCCTTTTCAATCCCTAATTTCTTTAAGCTTTTTATGGCAGAAGATAATTGTCCCTTCCCGCCGTCGATTACAATCAATTGAGGTAATGTTTGGCCCTCTGTTAATAAGCGTTTATATCGTCTGTAAACAGCTTCCTCCATCGTTTTAAAGTCATCAGGCCCTTCTACAGTTTTTACATTAAAATGTCGGTAATCCTTTTTTGAAGGACGGGCATCTTTAAATACAACGATAGCCGATACCGGATATTTGCCTTGGAAATTTGAATTATCAAAACATTCAATATGTTTAGGTAATTGATTCATCCGTAAATCTTTTTGCATCCTTTCTAAAATACGTTTCGTGCGACTTTCCGGATTGAGCTTCTCATATTGTTCAAGTTTTTCCTTTTTGAAATACAGGACGTTTTTTTGTGAGAGGTCTAACAATTTCTTTTTGTCACCTTGTTTAGGTACACTAAATCTCAGGTCTTCGGTATTTTCTATTTCGAGCTTAAAGGGTACAATTATTTCTTTGGAATCGCTTTCAAAGCGGTTTCTTAATTCCGGGATCGCAAGTGCGAGCAGTTCTTTATCACTTTCATCTAGGCGTTTTTTTATTTCCATGGTTTGAGTCTGAATAATGGTTCCATTCATTATTTTAAGAAAATTAACAAACGCGATGTCTTGTTCAGACGCAATACTGAAAACATCCAGGTTGCTTAAGGAAGTATTTACGACAGTTGATTTGCTTTGATAGTTAGACAACAATTCTAGTTTTTGTTTGATTCTTTGAGCATCTTCAAAACGTAGATTTTTAACTGATCGGTCAAGGTCTTCTTTCAATCGGTTAAGAACAACTGCTATTTTCCCTTCTAAGATATTATGGATCTGCTCAATATTTGCCATGTATTCTTCTTCCGTTTGAAGATTCTCACAAGGCCCCATACAATTTCCAATCTGATATTCTAAGCAAACCCTGAATTTTCCTTGTAAGATATTTTCCTTAGAGAGCTTTAAGTTGCAGGTGCGTAAGGGAAAAAGTTCTTTTATAACTCCCAGAATAGCATGCATCATACTTACAGAAGCGTAAGGTCCGTAATATTTTGATCCATCTTTGATAATTTTTCTTGTCCAAAAGATTCTTGGAAAGGACTCATTTTTGATGACAATCCACGGGTAGGTTTTGTCATCTTTTAGCATCACATTGTAGCGTGGTTGGTGTTTCTTAATAAGGCTGTTTTCGAGCAGCCAGGCATCAATTTCGGTGTCTACAATTGTGAAGGTGATCTTATGAATCTTCTTGACCAGGACCCGCGTTTTATTATTGAGGTTCAGGTCATTGACAAAATATGAGCTGATGCGGTTTTTAAGATCTTTAGCTTTCCCGATGTAAATTAGGTTATTCCTGGCATCCCAATATTGATAGACTCCTGGTTTATGGGGAATATTGCTAATTATTTCACGATAGTTAAATGAGGTCATAAGTTTTCTCCGTTATCAAAGTTAGGGAGCTCATTTCGAATTAAAGACAGATTGTATTAAAATTCTTCGCATTAGTGTCATAATTCGCTTCCTTTTGCTTACTATCGAATAGTATTGATATTTTTGTAGGGTCCAATTGGTTAAATTTTATGTTGCGTAAACCGCTGTTTCTTTTTTATTTCCTTTTTTTTTATGCTGTAACGCAGCTTATTTGGTGGGGCATACTTCTCATACAGATTGCTCCTCAAAGAAAAGGGATGTTTATTGGAGAAGCAATTTTCTTCTTTATCATCTTTATTTTTGGAGCCATTAAGCTTAAGCGCGCCTTTGAGCGAGAGAAAAAACTTCATCACCAGCAGCATAATTTTATGCTTTCTGTAACACATGAATTAAAATCTCCGCTTGCCTCAATAAAGCTTTATATTCAAACTATATTAAAAAGAGAATTAGATAAGGATCAGCAACAGCAGTTTCTGCGAAATTCATTGAAAGATATTGAGCGCTTAGATGATTTGGTGGAAAATGTATTAATTGCAACAAAGTTGGATAGTGTGCAGGTGCAACTCCAGAAGGAATCATTCGATTTTTCTGAAGCGGTTACTAAAATAGCGGATCGCTTACAGGTTTACTCTTGCACTACGCAAAGTATAAAATTGAATGTTGAGGACGATATTTATTTGAGAGGTGATAGTTTTGCCTTATCTTCGGTTGTGACTAACCTTTTGGAAAATGCTATTAAATATTCTCCTCCTTGTGAGCAGGTTGCTGTTAAGTTATATCGGGAAAAGGATGAGGTTGTTTTATCGATAGCGGATTTTGGTATTGGGATTCCAGATAGGGAGAAGAAAAATATTTTTAATAAATTCTACCGTGTCGGAAGTGAAAATACGCGTAAAACAAAAGGAACCGGTTTGGGATTATATATAGTAAAAACGGTACTTGATAAACATCAGGCGCAGATTAAGGTAAAAGATAATAAGCCTACCGGAACTGTTTTTGAAATAACATTTAATCATTATGCAGCAAGCTAAACAACGTATTCTTCTGGTTGAGGATGAAGAACATTTACTCGAAGCAATTAAGTTAAATCTGGAAATGGAAGGCTATAAGGTTAGTACTGCTACAGATGGTAAAAAGGCGTTGAAGATATTTAAAGAAGAGCGATTTAATTTAATTATTCTGGATGTAATGATCCCTGAAATTGATGGATTCCAGGTTGCTGAAACAATCCGGCTAGAGAATACAGAAGTGCCGATCATGTTTCTGACTGCAAAAAACACCAGTGAAGATCGGGTAATGGGATTAAAGAAAGGTGCTGATGATTATCTGGTTAAACCGTTTAATTTAGAGGAACTGATTCTTCGTGTAGGTATTCTTGTTCGCCGAGGTTTGACAGGCAATGATTTAAAAGAAGTGAATTCTTTTAAAATAGGAGATAAAACCATTCACTTTAACTCTTTTGAACTGCATCATGCTGATGGTAGCATTACTGCCTTGACAAAGAAGGAAACTATGTTGCTGAAGCTGCTTGTTGAGCGAAAGAATGAGGCTGTTTCAAGAGAACAAATATTAGAAACTGTATGGAATTATGATGTATATCCATCTACCCGTACCATTTATAATTTTATTTTAACATTTCGTAAATATTTTGAACCTGATCAAAAGAATCCAATTTATTTTCATTCGATTCGCGGGGTAGGATATAAATTTACTGATCACACGTAATCCGATTAAATGATAACATCTAGATGGCGATGGTTAATTATTGTTGTCGCAATGATGCTGTTAGCATGGGCAATATATCACCGATCATATCAAATAGGCCCTCTTCTAATAGCAGTAATAGCATATATGGTTTGGTCTCATTTTAAAGAGGGAACTGTAGTATTAGCATCAGAGGCCTTTCAAAACAAAGAGTACGATAAAGCCAGGAAACTTTTAGCTGACATTAAAAATCCAGAGTATCTGAGAAGAAAACGAAGAAGTTATTATGAGTTTATAAATGGGAATTTATGCTTGCAACTTCTGGATGATAAATCAGCTGAATATCATTTTCAGATAGCATCGAGGTTGCCATTCCGGAGACCCAATGATAAGGCTATTGTGTTTGTCCATTTAGCTAATATAAACCTAAGGAAAAAGGATTATGAGCGTGTAAGAGCTTATCTGGCTAAAGCTTCCGAATTAGATGTGAGTTCAAGAATTGCACAGATTATTAATAGAATAGAAAACGAAATACCAAAGAAGTGAATCAAAACGTAGAAAACAGTCTGTTTATTCGTGCTGCGCTTTCGCAGCAAACTGAACGTCCACCTGTGTGGATGATGCGTCAGGCAGGAAGATTTATGCCCGAGTATTGGGAAATTAAAAACAAATACTCCTTTCTTGAGATGTGTAAAACTCCGGAAATTGCTGCTGATGTAACCATGTTACCGGTTAGCCTGTTGGGTGTTGATGCTGCAATATTGTTTTCTGATATATTAGTTACACCGGAAGCAATGGGAGGTGATCTGAGTTTTAAGGAAGGAGTGGGTCCCAGATTCTCAAATCCTGTGCGCGACAAGGTAGATGCTGAAGCTTTAGAGACTGACGTTATAGATAAGCTTCAATATGTTGCAGAGGCAATTAGAGAAATTCAAAGCAGGTTAAACGGTTCAATCCCATTGATCGGTTTTGCCGGAGCCCCGTTTACTATATTAAGCTATCTAATTGAAGGAGGATCTTCAAAAGATTTTAAAAAAACTAAGTACCTCTTACATAATGACCCGGATTTAGCTCATTTTATTCTTTCAAAGATAACCAAGGTAACCATTGATTATCTGAATATGCAGATCGATGCCGGGGTAAATGCCTTGCAATTATTTGATAGCTGGGCACAGACTCTTTCATGGGATGACTATAAAGAATTCTCACATCAGTATAACAAAGAGATAATCTCAAAATTGAATCGTAAAAATGTACCTGTTATTTCTTTTGCGAAGGGAAGCTCTGTTTTCTATCCTCTGATGGCCGAGACAAATCCCGATGTAATCTCAATAGATTGGAATGCAAATCTAAGAAATTTAAAAGATGCTTTACCTGCTGGTATTGCAGTTCAGGGAAACTTAGATCCGTATATCTTTTATGCAGATAAGCCGGTGATAAAAAAACGTATTGAACAATTGTTTGAAAGTATGCGCGGTGTAAATGGGTATATATTTAACCTTGGACATGGCATTATGCCCGATTTTTCATTCGATAAGGTAAAATACGCTGTGGATTTAATTAAAGAGTTCAGATATTAATTATTGGAGTGATTTACCTTTACGCTAAAGCTATTCATATCATTTTTGTCATTTGCTGGATGGCCGGGCTTTTCTATATCGTCCGGCTGTTTGTTTACCATACTGAAGCAAAGCTAAAAGATACAGATGAATATGTTATCCTTCATAAGCAGTTTATGATCATGGAAAGTAAGCTGTGGTGGGTAATAACAACCCCATCTATGTATTTAGCTGTTTCGGCTGGCTTGCTAATGTTTTATATTAATCCGGCCCTGCTGCAGACTCCCTGGATGCATGTCAAATTAGGTTTTGTATTTGCCTTGCTGATCTATCATTTTATTTGTCAACGTATTATGAGGACCTTAAAAGATGAGGTAAGTAAATGGACGTCAACACAGCTTAGACTATGGAATGAGGTTGCTACAGTTATACTGTTTGCAATCGTCTTTATCGTAATATTAAAGAGTGCAGTGAATTGGATTTATGGTTTAGTAGGGTTGATTGCCTTATCCGTTCTGTTAATGATAGCTGTAAAAATTTACAAACGTTATCGTAATAAACGTTCTTAATTTAATACCGTGAATTTAAAATCAAGGGGTTTAAACTTTTGAATCAGCTCCTCAATAAAATTATTACCATACTTTACGTAATAAGGACCGAAGTTCTCAATTCTTTCTTGCAGAACACCACCGGGAAAGAGCTTTTCTCTTATTCGTTCAATTTGTTCCAGAGCTTCTTTGTAGTTATTTTGGTCGGCTTTTAAGAGCTTCTTTTCCAGCTTATCAATGGCTTTTTTTAAGCGGGCTTCAATGGCATCTGTGCTTGGTCCTAGAGTAGGATCAATTTTATGAGCCCTGAGTTTAATCTTCTCAAATAGAGAAGTAAATTCCAGCCATTCATCATTTAAATTTAAACGATGTTTGCTGTGCACTCGTACGTATTCTCTTTTTAAGATCTCTGTATCTTTAAAGATACTTTTGTAGGTGAAATTAAGCCGGTATATTTTTTCACTCAATTTACCGTCTGCTATCAAGGCTGAATTACGTGGTATTAATATAGGAAACTCTAGTTGGTAATGATCAAAAACACCTTTTAGCTGCATCCAATAATTTATTTCTGCTCCTCCTCCGATGTATGCCAGATTAGGAAGGATGATTTCCTGATATACAGGGCGCATGATAACATTTGGACTAAAGCGTTCCGGATGTTTTTCTATTTCTGTAAGAAGTTCGTCTTTTGAGAAATAACGCTGTTGATTAAGAACTTCATATTTGCCATCGTTATTTAAAATAATCCGTTCCCTGTAAGCGTCTTTTAAATAGAAAAAGTTAATATCGCGTCCATGTACCTGTGTTTTAAAGCCAGCCGCCGAAAGCGCATTGGATGTCTTTTCAACCTCACGAGAGCTATTTTGTTCAAGAATGTCTTTTTTTATTATAGGTATAAAAAGCTTCTTTAATTCAATCTCATCCGCATCTATAATTACAAGTCCATAATTCCCAAATAACTGATTAACCAGGCTACGGGTAGCATCAGCGAGATTAGCATGCCCCAGATAAGCTTGTTCTATCATTCGGGCTAATTGATAGGAGTTATCTGAGAGACCTAAGATTCTCTGATAGGTCTGTACAGCTTCTTTAATATCGGATGTAGACAGACGGCCTGTAGCTCCACCAGCGTTTTTGTCCCATTTAATAGTATGCCTGGAGATATGTGCATGATTAATCTCCTCAAAGTCATGATCTTCAGATGCCATCCAGTAAACAGGAATAAAATTGCAGGAAGGGAACTTCTCTTTTAAGTCCATTGCTAATTTAATAGCAGTAGCTATCTTAAAAATAAAATATAACGGACCTGTAAAGATATTTAATTGGTGGCCGGTTGTAATTGTATAGGAATCTGGCTCATTTAATAGATTGATATTTGCTAAAGATTTCTCAGACGCCTGACAATTCTTTTGCTGAGTCAAAAGCGTATTAACCAATGTTTTTCTATGTGTAAAGGTCTTATTATTGATTTGTTTAGAGAAACCTATTTGATCCGGTCTATTGCCGTAAAAAGGTGATAAATGTTCATTATTCTCGAAGTATTGAAGTAATAAGGACGAAAAGCTGAGAGTATCGCTATAATCAATATAAGTTGCCTTCATATTGCAAAAGTAGTATTCTGAGGTTGAGTAAAAAGTTTATAATGATTATTTTACAATTGAGCCATGTAAGTCAAAATCATCCGCTCGGTTAATTAAAACGTTCACATATCTACCTACCGTAGCATATCTCTCCGATTTTGCAATTAATACCTCATTATCAACTTCAGGCGAATCAAATTCAGTTCGACCCACAAAGTAATCACCTTCAATTCTATCAATTAAGACCTTGTATGTCTTGCCTACCTTTTGTTGATTGATATTGTAAGATATACCTTGTTGAATTTCCATAATTTCTTCTATTCGAGCCTCTTTAACTTCGGTCGGAACATCATCGATCAGGTTATAAGCATGCGTGTTTTCTTCGTGAGAATAGGTGAAGCAGCCCAGGCGATCAAATTTACTTTCTGCAACCCATTCTTTCATCTCTTCAAAGTCTTGCTGGGTTTCACCGGGATACCCGCAAATTAAAGTAGTTCTTAATGCAATATTTGGAACTTTGGCACGAATCTCACTCACCAGATCAAGTGTTTTTTGTTTAGTGATACCTCTGCGCATTGATTTGAGCATATTGTCGGAAATATGCTGCAATGGCATATCTAGATAATTACAAATGTTGCTTCGCTCGTTCATAACATCCAGAATATCCATCGGGAAACCTGAAGGATAAGCATATTGTAGTCTGATCCATTCAACACCCTCTATATCAGATAAATTCCGAAGCAGATCGGCCAGGTTTCTTTTGCCATAAATGTCTAATCCATAATAAGTTAAATCTTGGGCGATTAAGATAAGTTCTTTGGTGCCATTTTGTGCCAGAAACTTCGCTTCCTTTACCAGATCATGTATTGGTTTTGATATATGTTTTCCCCGCATCAACGGAATTGCACAAAAGGAGCAAGGTCGGTTACAACCCTCTGCAATTTTAAAGTAGGAGAAATGGGATGGAGTAGTCAGCATACGTTCGCCTACTAATTCATATTTATAATCCGCTCCTACCGACTTTAGCAGATCCTCCAGATCGTTCGTTCCAAAATAATTATCAACATTTGGGATTTCTTTCTCTAATTCGGGTTTATAGCGTTCTGAAAGACATCCGGTAACAATTACTTTTTTTAGTTTTCCTTCGTCCTTTAAGCTGCTATATTCTAGAATTGTATCTATTGATTCTTGTTTGGCATTATCAATAAACCCACAAGTATTAATGATTACGATATCATCTTGTTGTACATCATTTGACTCATGCACGACCTCCATCTTATTGCCCTTTAATTGCCCCATTAATACTTCACTATCATGTATGTTTTTGGAACAACCTAAAGTCACTACATTTATTCTCGGTTTTCTTTGGATGCCTGTGTCCGCTATCTTCGTTTTCATCCTATTTGAATAAGGAGTTTACAAACTCTTCTTTATTAAATAACTGCAAGTCATTTATTTTTTCCCCCACGCCAATATATTTCACAGGTATTTTGAACTGATCAGAAATACCAATCACTACTCCTCCTTTTGCAGTACCATCCAGCTTTGTAAGTGCCAGAGCATTCACATCTGTAGCCTCTGTAAATTGTTTACATTGTTCAATAGCATTCTGGCCGGTAGATGCATCCAGTACAAGAAGTATCTCATGAGGGGCATCCGGTATGACTTTCTTCATTACATTTTTGATCTTGGTTAGCTCGTTCATTAATGCAATTTTATTATGTAGGCGACCCGCTGTATCAATAATAGCAACGTCTTCACCATTGGCGACTGCTGATTGTAAAGCGTCGTAAGCCACTGAAGCAGGGTCCGACCCCATAGGCTGAGCTACCACCCGAACGCCAACCCGCTCTCCCCATACCTTTATTTGATCAACTGCTGCTGCTCTGAAGGTGTCAGCAGCTCCCAGAACAACCTTATTCCCGTTTTCTTTTAATTTATGAGCAAGCTTACCAATTGTAGTTGTTTTTCCCACTCCATTCACACCAACCACCATGATTACGTAAGGTTTGTGCTTCCCATACTCAAAATTAGCAAAGTCATCACTGTTATTTTCTGCTAATAAAGCCTGGATTTCTTCGCGAAGAATTTGATTTAGTTCAGAGGTATTTACATATTTATCACGTTCGACACGAGCCTCTATCCTTTCAATAATTTTAAGCGTTGTACTAACACCTACATCCGATGTAACCAGTATCTCTTCTAATTCGTCGAGAACAGTATCGTCAACAGTTGATTTGCCAACTACTGCCTTTGATATTTTTGCAAAAAAGCCTTCCTTGGTTTTTTCTAGACCCTTATCAAGGGCTTCCTGCATTTCTATAGTAGGTTTTTCTTTCCTTTTAAAAAAATCAAATAATGCCATAAATAAAATACGAATTAATAAAGGTAAGGATTTTACGTAGCTATAAAATAGAAAAGCCCTTCCAAATTATCGGAACGGCTTATATAAAAACTTGAAGATGTTATTATTCAGAAGGAGCTGAAGCCACAAGGTCTTTCGCAACTTCTACAGCAGCTTTAATTTGATCATTGTGTGCTATAAGCTCTTTAAATGAGTAAGCACCGGTTTTTGGAGATCGGGCAGCTGTAATAACTTTTGTATAATCTTTACCTTTTCCTGATTTTAGGGATGCGATTGATTTCTTTGCCATTTCTTTAAGCTTTATGCGCTAAGCGCGCGTAAAAGTATTATTTAATTTCTTTATGAAGAGTAACTTTACGAAGTACAGGGTTGAATTTTTTCAACTCTAAACGTTCAGTGGTATTCTTCTT
>Ga0182735_1002690_pt1 | contig 10559 bp, 10 predicted proteins | sample eDN5th30CKraftMG_FD_128524 | JGI IMG/M metagenome (GOLD analysis project Ga0182735, IMG submission 128524) | Enriched Miracle-Growth compost microbial communities from Emeryville, California, USA - eDNA 5th pass 30_C Kraft MG (version 2) (version 2) ... | reverse complement strand
TCCATCACCGGCTTGGAGGCCAGCGCGCCGATGTTGCCCAGCCCCAGCACCGCCGTGCCGTTGGTGATCACCCCCACCAGATTGCCCCGGGCCGTGTAGCGGAACGCATTGCGCTCGTCGGCCACGATCTCTTCGCAGGCCGCCGCCACCCCCGGCGTGTACGCCAGGCCCAGATCGCGCTGGTTCGACAGTTGCTTGGTCGGCGTGACGGAGATTTTCCCGGGGCGCCCGTGCTCGTGATATTCAAGCGCGGCTTTGCGCAGCATTTCTTCCATGATGTCGTCTACTTTGTGAAGTGTGTGTGTCGCACATTCTATAGCGCGGCCGGGTTTCGATGCGAGGAATTGCGCATGCGGGCGCATGCATTTCCCGCTACAGGTCCTGCCCCGGATACGGAAACACGTAGGCCGGATCGAATAGCGACTTGATGCGGCTGTCGAGCTCGCCGGCCTGTGCGGCCACCCCCGCCCGGGCGGCCCGGCCGGCGCCATAGCGTTCGCCATAAGGCAATTCCGCGTGCGGCCGCGCCTGCCGCTGATCGATGACCACCCATTCCACCCAGCCCAGGTCGCCGCCGTGGCCCAGCAGCAGATGGGCAAGATTGACATCCCGATCCGCCGCCGGCAAGAGCGCATCCAACCGGTAGCGGCCCGGCCAGCGCGCCCCGCGCCGGCAGGCCTGTGCATCGGCGCCCGTGGAAAGCTGGAACAAGGCCGGGATCAATTGCTGCAGGCGCGCGCCCGTCAGCGGCTTTTTATTGCCCGCCCCGAACGCGCCCAGGCTGACGGCGTTGCCGTCGGCCAATAGGACCGAGGCATGGACCACGCCCGACAGATGGGTCGATCCCGCCTCCCAATCGCACAGGCTGCGGTCGGCCAGCCAGGCCGCCACGGTGATATGGCAGGGCAAATCGGCGAATTGCGCCAGGCCCGCCGCTTCGAGCTCGCCCAGCAGGCACCCCGGCTGTACGAACCACCGCGGGCTGCCCGGCTCCAGCTGCTGGCAATTGCCCAATTCGCGGCCGGGCTCCACCCAGAGCGTATGCTGATCGCCCAGCTTTGCGGCATGCGGCACGCCGTCCAGGGCCAGGTGCACGCCGTATTCCGCGCACAGCGCCAGCGCCTTGCGGATGTCGGAAGCCTGCTTGGGCACCAGGCGGGCGCTGCCCACTTCTTCGCGCATGCCGAATTCATAGAAAGCGCCTTCTGTGCCGGCTTGCAAGCGCCGGCAGAAGGCCTGCCACGGGCTGTGCGGCGTACGCCGGCCTGTGAGGAAGGCGCGGCGGGAAGATGACTGCATAAACAAAATCCCTTTGCACGATATCCATGCGCACGCTGGCCGGGCCGGAGACTGTCAAGCTCAAAAGGGCATCCGCAGCGGTCCTGACATTACAATCGTGCTTTTGCCCGAGATTTTCGCCTTATGCCACGTCTTGCCAAGCGTACAGAACAAGTGATGCCATTCTACGCTGTGGAGCTCTTCAAACAAGCCAGCGCTCTCAATGCCCAGGGGCGCGATATCATCAGCCTGGGCATAGGCGAACCGGACTTCACGGCGCCGGCCCAGGTGGTCGAAACGCTCGAACGGGCGGCCCGGGCCGGGTTGAGCGGATACACGCCGCCCGCCGGCATCAGCCCGCTGCGCGCCGCCATTGCCGACTACTACGGCCAGTTCGGCGCGCGGGTCGAACCCGGCCGGGTCATTGTCACCTCCGGCGCTTCGGGGGCGCTGCTGCTGGCCAGCATGGCGCTGATCAATCCGGGCGATGAAGTGCTGATGCCCGACCCTTCCTACCCCGCCAACCAGAACTTCATCACCGGCGCCGGCGGCGTGCCGCGGCTCATACCCAGCACGCCGGAACAGCGCTTCCAGCTCAGCGCCGCCGACATACGCGCCCACTGGACCCCCGCCACCCGCGGCGTGCTGATCGCCTCGCCCAGCAACCCCACAGGCACTTCCATCGCCCGCGCCGACCTGCAGGCCCTGGTCGCCGAAGTCAAGCAGCGCGACGGCTTCATCATCATGGACGAGATCTATCTGGGGCTTTACTACGGCGACGCGCCGCAAAGCGCGCTGACCCTGGACGACAGCATCGTCATCATCAACAGTTTCTCCAAGTATTTCCACATGACGGGCTGGCGGCTGGGCTGGCTGATCGTTCCGCCGCACTTGGTCGAGCCCATAGAAAAACTGGCGGCCAGCCTCGCCATATGCGCGCCCTCGCTGGCCCAGCACGCCGCCCTGACCTGCTTCGAGCCCGAGGTCATGCGCATCTACGAAAACCGGCGCCTGTCGTTCAAGCAGCGGCTGGACTACCTGCTGCCGCAATTTCAGCGCCTGGGCCTGCATGTGCCCGTCGCGCCCGATGGCGCCTTCTACATCTATGCGGATATTCGCGCCCACAGCCAGGACAGCGACGATTTCTCGCACCGCCTGCTGTACGAGGCCGGCGTTGCGGCCGTCCCGGGCCGCGACTTCGGCCCCGCGCACGCGCGCCACACCATGCGTTTCTCTTACGCCACAGGGCTGGACCGCCTGGAAGAGGCGGTCGGCCGCATGGAGCGCTTCCTGGGCCTCTAAGGCCGCCGCCTGCGCTGCCGACGCCGGGCGCAAGCCGGGATCCGTGGAGCATGGCAAGCCTATGCGGGGCTCGCGGACGGAGGGCTCGCGGACGGAGCGCGGCAGCCATTACCGCCGCCGCGGCACCTCGGCTACCGGCCCACCGGGATCCCGGACGCCAGCGCGATGCGGCGCCATTCGGCGATGACTTTCGCGCCGTAGCCGCCGTCGCTCGGGCCTGTGGCGCCCACATAGCAGGCCAGCCCGCTTTCCACCGAGCCGCGGCGCCTGATGCAGTCCTGCAGGATATGCGCCCCCACCCGTATATTGGCGATGGGATTGAGCGCGGCGATGGGACCTTCGCTGAAGGCGTCGAATTTGTCCTTGTGGACGGAAGTCATCACTTGCATCAGCCCCTGGGCGCCCACATGGCTTTCGGCATAGGGGTTGTAGCGGGATTCGATCGCGATGACCGCCAGGAGCAATTGCGGGTCCAGCTTCTTCTCGGTCCCCACGACAAAAGCGGTATCGACCAGCGCGCCCGCCACCGCGTGGGCAATGCGGTACTTGCGCGCAATATAGCTGCGCAGGGCCTGCGCCTGTGTGCTGGTCAGCGTCGCCACATGCCGGCCGGCCATGGCCGCCTTGAGGGCGTGGTTGAAGCTGAGCTGGGCGGCCGCGGGCGACCGGGAGGTCAGCTCCGCATTCTCGAAGGCCCGCGCGTCTTCGCGTGGAACCGAGCCAGTAGGCCCGGCGGCCGCATCCGGGCGCGCCGGGTCGCCGGCCGCCGGATCGCCGGCCGCCAGGTCGCCGGCCGCCACAAAGCCGCCGTCGGAAGCGAACATGGCGTACAGGTCCTGGTTGTATCCGTCCGGGCGCAGGGCGATCAGCAGCGCCTCGTGGATGCGCAGCGCCTGCTGCCGCAAGGACGGCAGCGCAACGCTCAGCACCGCGGTAACCAGCACGGCTATGCCCAGATAAATGGCGCAGACATGCACGAATTCGCCAAGCTGGTAGATGGCGCCGCGCACGGAGCGCAGCAACAGGCTATCGGAGGCCGCCGCGGCCATGGCGCCTTTCCCCCATAAAATACCGACAGACGATGTTAACCTTGGACATCGCCAAATGTAACCCCACCGGCTTGATTCTGTGAAATATCGCGACCTAAGAGACTTCATCGCCCAACTCGACAAAGCGGGCGAACTCAAGCGCGTGGCGCATCCCGTCTCCACCGACCTGGAAATGACGGAGATCAGCGACCGCGTCCTGCGCGCCGAAGGCCCGGCATTGCTGTTCGAACATCCGCTCCACAACGGGGCGCCGGCGGGCATGCCGGTGCTGACCAACCTTTTCGGCACGCCCAGGCGGGTGGCCTGGGGCATGGGGGCCGATGACACCAGCGCCCTGCGCCAGACGGGCGAGCTGCTGGCGTCGCTCCGCGAGCCGGAAGCTCCACGCGGCCTGCGCGACGCCCTGGCCACGGTCAATATGCTGAAATCGGCTTTGTGGGACATGAGCCCCAAAACCATCAAGAATCCGCCCTGCCAGGAAACCGTGATCGAGGGCGGGGACGTGGATCTGGCCGCCATTCCCTTGCAGCGCTGCTGGCCCGGCGACGTGGCGCCGCTGCTCACCTGGGGGCTGGTGATCACCCGGGGGCCCAATGCGAAGCGGCAGAACCTGGGCATTTACCGGCAGCAGCTCATCGGCCGCAACAAACTCATCATGCGCTGGCTGTCTCATCGGGGCGGGGCGCTGGATTTCCGCGACCACGCGCTGGCGCATCCCGGCCGCCCCTTTCCCATCGCCGTTGCCCTGGGGGCCGACCCCGCGACGATACTGGGCGCGGTCACGCCCGTTCCGGACAGCCTGTCCGAATACCAGTTCGCCGGCCTGCTGCGGGGCTCGCGCACCGAAGTCGCCAAAGCTCTGGGCAGCGACCTGTCCGTGCCGGCTTACGCCGAGATGGTGCTGGAAGGCCACATTCTTCCCTCTTCGGACTGCCGCGCGCGCCCGCCGCTCGTTCCCGAAGGCGCCGCGGCGCCGCCCGATACGGGATATGAAATGGCGCTGGAAGGCCCCTACGGCGACCATACCGGCTATTACAACGAGCAGGACTGGTTCCCCGTATTCACCGTCGAACGCATCACCATGCGGCGCCAGCCGATCTACCACAGCACCTACACCGGCAAGCCGCCCGACGAGCCGGCGGTCCTGGGCGTGGCGCTGAACGAGGTGTTCGTTCCCCTGCTCAAACGTCAGTTGCCCGAAATCGTCGATTTCTATCTGCCGCCCGAAGGCTGCAGCTATCGCCTGGCGGTCGTGTCCATGCGCAAGCAGTACGCCGGCCATGCCAAGCGGGTGATGTTCGGGCTATGGAGCGTGCTGCGCCAGTTCATGTACACCAAATTCATCGTCGTCGTCGATCACGACATCGATGTGCGCGACTGGAAGGAAGTCGTCTGGGCGATGACGACGCGCATGGATCCGGTGCGCGACACCGTGCTGGTGGAAAACACGCCCATCGATTACCTGGACTTCGCTTCGCCTGTATCCGGCCTGGGCGGCAAGATGGGGCTGGACGCCACCAACAAGTGGCCGGGCGAAACCCAGCGGGAATGGGGCCGCCCCATAGAAATGGATGCGGACGTCAAGGCGCGCGTGAACGCCATGTGGGACAAGCTGGGCCTGTAAAGCGCCAACAGCCGCCGGAAGCGCGGCCCCGCCGGACAAGAATGGCCCCGCGAGATGGCCCTATGCCTGGACCCTTCCGAACGGCGGGAATTGGCGCCCAGGCCGGTGCTCAGTCGCCCTTGTGACCCATTGTGCGGGCGACCTGCCAGCTCAGCAGCAGGCCCGCCCCGATACGCCACCAGCGGCGGCGCTTGCCCACGCCGGACAACAAGGTGGATACGCTGGACGCCAGCACCGGGTAGCGCCTGGTCAGGGCGAAGGCCTGATACAGCCAGCCCGCGGGAGACCGGGATGCAAGGCGGGGAAACAGGCTGTGCAGCAGCGAGCGCGGCTGCAGCGCCATGCCCACGCCCCGTGCGCCGCGCACCAGGCTTTGGCGCTCCAGGGCGGCGCGGGCGCGCAAAAGTTCGATTCTGACCGCGCGTTCCTTGGCCGACATGCTTTCTTTCATGGCTGGTCCTTGTGTGCGGGCCAATCGGTCAAGGGCTCCGCCGCCGGATCGCGCAAGCGCTCCACCAGTGTCAGATCGCGCTTGAGTTCATCCACCGTGGCGGCGAACGGCATGGGCGAAAACAATAACTTGCGCCGCACCATCAAGAAAAAGAACAGGCCGAGCACGCCGTACAGCAGCGCCAGCAGGCCCAGCGCCATATAGCGCTGGTCCGTGGGCCAGAAATACAGCGCCACGGCCATCGAAAACACCAGCACCGCCAGGGTCAGGAACAGCAGCGCGGCGAAGGCCATGCCCAGAATCGCGACCAATTGGCTTTTCTGCTCTGTGGCCTCCAGGGCGAAGAGCTCCAGGCGGGTGCGCACAATGGAAATCAGTGTGCAAGCCAGATCGCCTACCGATTGTCGTAGCGCCATATATTGCCCTTGGGATGATGGAATGAAACCCGCATCAACGGCGGCAGATCAGCGCGCCGATCAAGAACCCGGCCAAGCCGGCCATGCCTATGGCCTGCCACGGATTGTCGTGCACGTAATCGTCGGTGACGCGCGCGGCCTTGCGGCCCCGGGCGATCAGGGCGTCCTGCGTGTCGTACAGGGCTTCGCGGGTCCGTTTCAGCGACTGCATTGCGCGTTCGCGCAATTCGGCGGCCTTGTCCCCGGTGGCGCTGGCTGCTTCGCGCAGGAGCTTCTCGGCATCGTCCAGCCTTTCCTTGACGCTTTCGATGAATTCCTCTTCGTTCGCCTGCACATTTTTCCTTGTTGCCATGATCAGCTCCTAGATCCAAGAGTGGGTTGACGTTAAAACAGCGTTAAAGCACTGCATACTGCAGCAAAAACCTTCTTCCGCCCCTACTGCAGGCGGGTCACCTCGACTACCGACGTTACACCGCTCTGTTGGCTTTCTTGTTTCATGACCATATGGACATCGGGGCAAAACCAGTCCGTAACGGCGGATTCCATGCCGGGCACGGGCAATACCAGGCCACTGAACGAGGCCTGGGTGGGATCGGTGCGCCGCGTGTAGCGTATCGGCCAGCAGGACTGCTCGCCCGCGGCGGTCTGCAAGGTCTGGCGCTCGCCTACCGTTTTGGTTCCCGTATTGACGACGATGGGCTGGGTTTGTACGGCTTTCTTGTCGAGATTGATCTGAAAGCGCAAAGCCGGGAAAGTCTGGCCGGCTTTGGAAATGGGTTCGCCGTAGGCGAACAGCCCCAGCATGCGCAGGTCGAACTTGCCGTTCACCGGCTCGCGGCGGCCCTGTTCGTCGCGCCGCTCGAAACTCGCCTTGCCGCTCTTGACGGTCATCCAGTAGTCCAGCGTCGATTTGCCCGGCGGCAAACCGGCCAGTCCGAATGTGGCCGTGCCCTGGACCCGCGCTTCGCAACTGTCCGCGCCCTGCTTGCGCACCTCGGAAAAAGCCAGGTCGGCGCCCAACTGCATGCCGCCCGACCCCACTAGCTGCGCCTGGCCGCCATTGTGCATGAAAGGCGCCTGGCACAAGTCGGCCGCCGCCGGCCCGCTCGCGAGACCGAGCAGCAATGCCGCAAGACAAGCTGACCGCTGGAACCGCATACGCATACTCCGATGACATGTCCAATCAGGAATGATACTAACCCATTTGCGCAACGAGTTTCGGGAATTCGGCGATTAAATGTTAGCAAAAGTGAGCTGCCGCGGGCTGGAGACACAGGCGCTTGGGCCGGGCCGGCATTCCGGCGGCCGGCAATCCTATGACTGGCACTCTGGCGGCCAGCACTGCTCCTGCGGCTGGGCGGCCGGCGATCCTATGACTGCACTCCGGCAGGCGGTTCCATCCGCGCGGCCCAGCGGCGTGCCGCCGGCCTCAATTGACCTTCTGCCGGGTGCCGAAAATACGGTCGCCGGCGTCGCCGAGGCCGGGGATGATGTAGCCGTCCTCATTCAGATGGCTGTCTATGGAGGCCGTATAGATGTCCACGTCGGGGTGGCGCGCTTCGACCGCGCGTATGCCTTCCGGCGCGGCCACCAGCACCAGTGCGCGCACGTTTTTGCAGCCCGCCTTCTTGAGCAGATCTATGGTCGCGACCATGGAGCCGCCCGTAGCCAGCATGGGGTCCACGATCAGGGCGAGGCGCTGGTCGAGCTCGCCGGCCAGGCGTTCGAGATAGGTCTGCGCCTGCAAGGTTTCCTCGTTGCGCGCGATGCCCACGGCGCTGACGCGGGCGCCGGGTATCAGGCTGAGCACGCCGTCCAGCATGCCGATGGCGGCGCGCAATATCGGCACGACGGTCACCTTCTTGCCCGCCAGTTTTTCGACCTCCACGGGCCCCGACCAGCCTTCGATGGTGGCCTGCTCCAGCGGCAGGTCCTTGGCGGCCTCGTAGGTCAGCAAGGCCGCGATTTCCTGGGCCATCTCGCGGAAATTCTTGGTGCTGAGATCTGCCCGCCGCATCATGCCCAGCTTGTGGCGTATCAGCGGATGGCGGATTTCATGTATGGGCATGGCGCTTCCTTATATCAATGTGCCTGAAATGCCGATTTAATTTATTTTATAGGCTCCGGCGCCCAAACAGGACGCTAGCGCGCGGCCAGCCAGCTCACCAGCGCATCATAAAACGGCCGGGCGCCCGCGGAGCGGTCGTCGTTGACGAAGCTGACCAGGATATAGCGCTTGCCGCTGGCGCCCAGCACGTAGCCCGCCAGCGCGCGCGTATCGCGCAGGGTCCCCGTTTTCAAGTGCGCCATGCCCTTGGCCTGGTCGTCGCGGAGCCGCCTGCGCATGGTGCCGTCCACGCCGGAAATGGCCAGCGACGAAATGAATTCCGGCATCAGCGGCGAATGCCAGGCCGCTTCCAGCATGCCGGCCAGCCCTTGCGCCGTCAGGCGGCCGCTGCGCGACAGCCCTGCGCCATTGTCGATGACCCACCCGCGCGTATCGACGCCCTGCGCCTGCAGCAGCGCCAGCGCGGCGCCGCCGCCGGTCTGGGCCGTGGCGCCCGGACCCAGCTTTTCCGCACCCAGGGTCAGCAGCAGAATGCGCGCCATGACATTGTTGCTCTGCTTGTTGATGAGACGTATGGTGTCGGCCAGGGTTTCAGAATCGCGCCACACCAGCGGCTGGGCGCCTGCCGGCGTCTTGCCGTCCTTTATCCCCTTGGCCAGCGTTCCCCCCAGCTCTTTCCAGAGCATCTTGAACAAAGCGGAGAAATGCTCCGGCTGCGACATCGCCAGGCGGTAGACGCTAAATTCGCCGCAAGAGCCAGCCGCGCTGCCGCTGACGCGCAAGATCATGTCCCGGCCCGCGGGCTCGAGCTGCGTGGACACCGAAGGCGAGCCCGGGCAAACGGCATTGCTCCATTTAACCTCGCCTTCCACGCGCAAGCCCTGCACCGGAGGATCCACGATAGGGATCCACTTTTGCGCCCGGCTGTCCGGCTGGAACAGCAGCCGCACAGCGCCCAGGCCGACCATCATCGCATCCGGGCTGGCGTTGTAGGGGCGATCCGGAGCGCCATCGAATTCGCCGGGATCGCTGCGCACATTGCCGAATATGGAGCGGTCGACGATGACCTCGTTCAGGTTCTTGATGCCCCGCAAACGCAGTTCGCGCAGCAGGCCCCACAGTTCCTCCATGGTCAGGAAGGGATCTCCGCCCGCCTTCAGGTAGAGCGGGCCGGACAAGGTGCCTTGCGCGTCAACCCGAGCGCCGCCCTGGGCGAGCAGGGTCGTCCTCCACGAATAATCCGGCCCCAGGCCGGCCAGGCCCGCCCAGGTCGTGACCATCTTCATGACGGATGCGGGATTGCGCGGCTCCGCCGCATTGCGCGACAGCAGGGGCGGGCCGTCGACTTCCTTTACATACAGGGATAGGGAACTGTCCGGCAGACGCGTGGCGCGCCATGCCTTCTCGATCTCGGGCGGCCAGCTTTGCGCGAAGGCCGGCGCGGCGGCCGAAATCAGCGCCAGCCAGCCGGCCGCCGCCGCGGCGGAGAAGAAGCCGGCCACGCGGCCGGACCAGAGCCCTTGCAGCAAACCCATGGTGTCCCCATCCCAAAAAACCATCAGCATAACCAAAGAATGCCGGCCGCAGGATGGGCCGGCAGCAGAAAATCGGCGCTCCGGCTTAAAATACCGCCACCACATCCCTGCGCATCCCGCGCGCCCATTGCATTGAAGACCTCCTGCGTGACCTCCGGCAGCCTAGACCTTTCCCAGTTCGATTACGAACTGCCCCCTGAACTGATCGCCCAATCGCCCGCGCCCCAGCGCGCCGCCAGCCGGCTGCTGCACCTGGATGGCGCGGGCGCCCTGCACGACCGGCATTTCACCGACTTGCCCGGTTTGCTCGAGGCCGGCGACCTGCTGGTATTCAACGACACCCGCGTCATCAAGGCCAGGCTGACAGGCCGCAAGGAAAGCGGCGGGAAAGTCGAAGTATTGGTCGAACGGGTGACCCAGCCCCACAGGGCGCTGGCCCACGTGAAAGCCAGCAAATCGCCCAAGGCGGGCAGCCGCCTGATCCTGGCCGAAGCCTTCGAAGCGCGGGTCCTGGGCCGCCAGGGCGAATTGTTCGAGCTGGAGTTTCCGGAACGCGTGCTGGACCTGCTGGATCGCCATGGCGCGACGCCGCTGCCGCCGTATATCGAGCACGCGGCGGGCAAGGACGACGAGGAGCGCTACCAGACCGTCTATGCGCGCGAGCCGGGCGCCGTGGCGGCGCCCACCGCCGGCCTGCATTTCGACCGCGAGATGCTGGCCGGGCTGGCCGCGCAAGGCATCACCCAGGCCTTCGTGACGCTGCATGTCGGCGCGGGCACCTTCCAGCCGGTGCGCGTCCAGGATCTCAGCCGGCACGTCATGCACGCCGAGCGCTA
>Ga0182735_1002686_pt1 | contig 10562 bp, 5 predicted proteins | sample eDN5th30CKraftMG_FD_128524 | JGI IMG/M metagenome (GOLD analysis project Ga0182735, IMG submission 128524) | Enriched Miracle-Growth compost microbial communities from Emeryville, California, USA - eDNA 5th pass 30_C Kraft MG (version 2) (version 2) ... | reverse complement strand
GCCCAGGTGTTGATGACGCCGGTGAAGCCGACGACCAGCGTCCACGTCACCAGCAGGATGCCGGCGAGGTTGTGCATGTCGAGCCAGCGCACCACCCGCTTGCGCTCGCGCCGGTAGGCGCCGAAATCGAGCTTCCGCATCGACGGCGCATAGACCACGATGCCCGAAATCACCGCCACGCAGAACAGGATGCCCATGAAGCCGAGGAACAGCTTGCCCGGCAATCCTGCAAACATGTCGGTGTGCAGCTTCAGCATGATGTAGGTGAAGCGGCCCGTGACATCGGGCGCGTCGAGATAGGCCGCGGTGTGCGCGTCGACCCGCACCAGCGTATTCTTGGACGGATCGGAGTCGATGGTCTTGCCGACGCTCACCAACAGCGCGTTGGGATCGTCGCGGTCCCAGATCAGAAAATGCGGCACCATGCCGGGCTTTTGCGCCCGCACCGTCGCCACGACATCGTCGAGATTGGCTGGGGGCGTTCCCGCGGGAACTTCAGCCGCCGCCACCTGCGAATGCAGGGCGCCGTCGATCTCCTCATGGAAAATCAGCGGCAGGCCGGTCACGCACAATAGCAGCATGAATGCCGTGCAAATGATGCTCGACCATTTATGCACCCATACCCACCGTCGGAGTGACTTGCGCGCCGCCAATGTCGGTTCCTCAGTTCCAGCTATATTTCAAAGTTGCGAGCACCCTGCGCGGAGCGCCCAGCGCACAATAGGCTTCGCCCGTGAAGCACGTCGACACATAGTATTTGTTGAAAAGATTGGTCGCATTCACCTGCAGTTTCAGGCCCGCATACTGCTTTCCGAGATAGGAGAAATCGTAGGAGATAGCAGCATCCATCAACCCGTAGCCCGGGATGAGCATTGTATTGGCTGCGTCTCCGAAGCTCTCGCCGATATATCGCGCACCAAGGCCGACGCCGAAGCCAGCCGCGGGTCCGCTGCGGAACGTATAGAAACCCCACAGCGAAGCGTAGTCACGCGGAATGTTGACGACATCCTTACCTATATTTCCCTCAAGGCTGGACGCGACGATCGGCTGCAGATGCGTGTAGCCGCCGACGATATCGATCTCGTTCGACAGGCTGGCCCGTGCATCGAGCTCGATACCCCTCACCCGCACCTCACCGATCTGGGCGCTGAATGTCGGGTTGAGCGGATCCGCTGTAAGGACGTTCTGTTGCGTGTTCTCGAAAGCGGCGAGCGTGAATAGCGCATTGACGCCCTGCGGCTTGAACTTGATGCCGACTTCCTTGCCTTCGCCGGTGGTCGGTTTGAGAGACCCGCTCCGCGAGAACCCGACGATCGGCTCGAAGGAGGTCGAGTAGCTCACATAAGGCGAAAGGCCGTTATCGAACAAATAGGACAGTCCCACCCGGCCGGTCCATGAATTATAATTTTGATGAATCGTGGATGATCCTGCGAGGTAATTAACAGTATCAGCCTCCCAATTGTCGTGGCGGCCCGTCAGAGCCAGCGTGAAGCGATCGAACTTGATCTCGTCCTGCAGATAGACGCCGAGCTGGCTTTGGTCCGATTTCTGATTCATCGCGGGAATGAGGTAAGGGTTCGGACTGACCTGACCATAGACCGGCGCATAGACATTCAAAGGATACAACTGACCAAACGGGACGCCCAGAAAGTAGCCGCCGCTATACGAATACTGAACGGTCGAGGAGGCATTGATGTAATCGACGCCGAACAGCACCTTGTGAGTCAACGGACCGGTAGCGAAGTCGGCCTGCAACTGATTGTCGAGTGTGAGCGACTTCGATTCGGCCAGCACGCGATTGGCGCTACGTTGAATGATGCCGCCGGTCAGAATCGGATTGCCGGTTTCGTTGCGCAGCGAGATCACGTCCGATTTCACGTCGGCCACGCGAAGGTTCTGACGGAACTGGAACATCTCATTGAAGCGGTGCTCGAACGTGTAGCCCGCCATGGCGCTCTCGCCATTGGTCCGGTCGAAATTCGGCTCGCCGAGATATCGGCTATAGGGAATGCGTCCGAGCGGGCTCGGATAGAGCGTGCCATAAGCGGGTACATATTGCTGCGGCTGGCCCTTCAGCTGGTCGCGCGTATAGCTCGCCAGCACAGTAAAGCTTGTGTCCTTGGTCGGCTGCCAGGTGAAACTCGGAGCGATAAAGGTGCGGTTTTCCGAATTGAAATCGATCGGCGTGTCTGACACGCGGCCAAGCCCGACGATGCGATAGAGAAATTCCTTGTTCTGATCGATCGGCCCGCTGAAATCGAAAGCGCCTTGCGCACGGCCATCGCTGCCGGTTTGCAACTCGACCTGATTTTGCCGATACGGGGTCGGCCGCTTGCTGACCATATTGATGAGACCGCCCGGCGACGTCTCGCCATACAAACCGGACGATGGCCCCTTCAACACTTCGATCCGCTCGAGGTTCCACGGCTCGATGCGGGTCTGCGCGAACGTCACGATGGGATCGACCGGCAGCCGCAAGCCGTCGAGATAGCGCGGCGCGAGGAAGCCGCGAATCTTGACGTCGTTGCTGACGGAACTCGCACCATAGAGCTCGGTGATGACGCCCGGCGTATAACGCAGCGCCTCATTCATGCTTTGCGCCTGCTGCGCTGCGATCTGATCCTGCGTCACCACCGAAATCGATTGCGGCGTGGTCAGGATCGGCGAATCGGTCTTGGTCGCCGTCGCGCTTTGGTTGGCGACATAGCCGTTCACCGGGCCATTCGCGCGCTCGATCCCGCCGCGGCCATTCGCCGGGTTGGCGGGGGCCGCCTGCTCCGTTCCCCGGCTACGCGCGACGTTGCGCGACGTGCTGCGCGCCCGTGCCGAGGGGCGCGTGGCCGCGCGGCGCTTCGCCTGTTGCTTCGGGGCGTCCACCGTCACGGCAGGAAGTGTCGACGATGATGATTGCGCCGTCTGCGCGTGGGCCGTCGAAGGACCGTTGACGGTCAAGGCCAGATAGCTCACGGCGCTCATGCAAAGCGCACGTCCGCAAATTTTCGATATCCTGTTCACTTTGACCCCCAAGGTCTCATGCGCCGTCGCTTCGGCGGATCGCGCTCCTCCTATCACGCGAAATAAATTTGAGACCGTTATGGGAAATTAGAAAATATCGAAAACCACGCTGTTACGGCGTGTGTGACATTCATGTCGCAACACGACAGCACGCTTCAATTTTAAATAATTACAATTCGCATAAACCCGCCTCCGGGCGCTTCACCCGAGCGGGACGATGTTCAAAGCTGAGGCCGGTAAGCCGGATCACACACCATATCTTGCTACGATATGAATATCTCATTGCAATATTCGAATGAGATATTTTGCTGCGCCCGCGCAGCAGACGGCGTTCAAGACCGCCTGTCTCAAACCGCCGTTCATCTTCGCCGTCACCCGAATCAGCGGCTACGGGCCGACAAAGAGAGGCTCGATCCCGTACTCACCGATCGTGAAGATCGCGGCGATCAACAGTTCGCGATGCACATCGGCCGCCCCAAAGACGAGCAGGGAAAACAGTCCCAATGCGACGATCATCAAGATCGGCGAGGCCGAACCATCGTCCGGTTTGCCGCCGATCGCATCCTTGTCCAATGTCCACATGACAGACCCCACTTGATCGTCGCGGGAAGTTTGTCTGCCGCTTGCCAGCGGATATCCAAACCGACTTCTCTCGGCGCCCACTCAGGCGAGAGCGGTATTATATGCCGGACTCGGCCTGCTTTTTTACCGTTATACCTCCGGCGGTTCCGACACCAGCCTGTTAACGGCCGTTGGCGCTTTAGCCGCACCAGGCGATGAAGACCGGCCTGCACTCTAACCGCTCCCGAAGAGCGGCACGACCTTGGTATCGTCGTTGTCGCGCTGCTGCAGGCGGAAGAAGGCGGCATAACGCCCCCCCTTCTGCAGCAAGGCTTCGTGGCAGCCGGTTTCGACAACCATTCCGTCCTCGATCACCAGGATCTGGTCGGCATGCATGATCGTATGCAGACGGTGAGCGATAACGACCGTGGTTCGCCCCTGGCATAGCCGGCCAATAGCCTCCTGAACCAGCTTCTCGGATTCCGAGTCCAGCGCGGCCGTGGCTTCGTCGAGCAGGATCATCGGCGCGTCCTTGATCAGGGCGCGGGCGATCGCCACGCGCTGACGTTGCCCGCCAGACAGCTGCGTGCCGTGCTCGCCGACCGCCGTATCGTATCCCGCCGGGAAGCTCATGATGAAGTCATGCGCGTAAGCAGCCTTCGCCGCCGCAACGATCTCTTCATCCGTCGCACCGACCTTACCAAACGCAATATTGTCCCGGATCGACCCCCGGAACAGGTAGACGTCCTGCCCGACATAGGCGATCTGCTGGCGCAAGGAGGCGCGGGAGCATTCCGAGATGTTTTGATCGTCGATCATCACCTTGCCTTGCTGCACTTCGTAGAAGCGCAACAGCAACGACAGGATGGTGGACTTTCCGCCTCCGGACGGGCCGACAAGCGCCGTCACCTGCCCGGACGGCGCGATGAAGCTTATATCCTTCAAAACCGGCTGATCCGGACGGTACGCAAACGTCACGTTGCGAAACTCGACCTGCGCAGCCGTCAATTTCAACGCGGGTTTGTCGCTATCGTCCGGTTCCGTGGCAGGGTTGTCGATGATCTCAAGCAGCATCCGCGCGCCAATCAACATGGCACTGAGATCGATATTCACGCGCGCCAGGCGCTTGGCGGGCTCATAGGCCAGCAGGAACGCCGTGATGAACGAGACGAACTGTCCGGGCGCCGCATTGGCGCCGATCACGCGATAGCCTCCGTACATCAATGCCCCGGCGATCGCGACGCCGCCGAGCATTTCCATGAGCGGACCGGAGCGATTGGAGACCTTCGCCATCTTATTGGCGCGCTCTTCAACGTCCGAGATGCTCTGATTGATGCGCGCTTTCATCTGCTCTTCAAGCGTGAAAGCCTTCACGGTGCGAATGCCCTGCAAGGATTCCAGCACCGTTTCCATGATGTTGGCGCTGCTCGTGAACTGGCTCGTCGCCATGTGCCTGATTCTGCGCACAACCTTGCGGACGAACAGCACAAGCGGCGGCGCAATCACAAGACCAAGGAGCGACATCAACGGGTCCTGAGACACCATCACAATGACCAGGCCGACCAAGGTCAGAAAATCCCGGCCGACCGTGGTGATGACCAGAGACAGAACCTGAGTGATCGAGGCCGCACCGGCTGAAAGCCGGTTCAAATATTCGGAGGAATGCGAGCCTGAATAAAACCCGACGCTCTCCTGCATCAACTTCGCAAACAGCCTGCGCTGGTTATTGGCCAGAATGGCATTGCTGATCCGCGACAGGATCAGCGATTGCCAGTACGTCGCGATCCCCTTGGCGGTAAACAAGCCAATGATAATCGCCGACAACGTTACGATCCCGCTGATACTACGATAGATGTAGGCTTGGTTGATGACCTTGCCGAACAGATAAGCGGTGCCAGCTCCCGCTCCCGCTCCGACCGCCATCAAGGCGAACACGAGCAGATATTTGGGCCAGTAGCTCATCCCCTGTTCAGTGACGAGCCTCTTGATGAGCTGATACGCGCCATACGGATCGTCCGTAATTTTCCTGGGCACCTGGGTCATGAAGGTTCCGATTGATTGGCGTTGAGCATCATCTCATGGCTCTCGCACGAGAGCCTTGTGTGCAAAATAACCGAAGTCTTTGACAAAAATATCTTTTTCGGATTTTGGCCCCACCTTTTACGCTGATCGTGCTTCGATGACAACGATCCGCCCGGTTGAGCGGCAGTTGGGGTCGCATCTTCAACGCGGCCTATGGAACCGATGCCGGCGGCCAGCTTGTTTCTTCGATCGTCATCGGCGGGTGAGCCAATCCCGGCAACGCTCCGAATATCCGCTCAAGCGCGTGCTGCAGCTCGCCATCGAGTTGCCCAACCTCTTCCGGAAAGTCGTCCTGAGAAAGATTCAACGGCTTTAACAGATCGAGCAATTCACGACGAATCCAGAACATCGTTCCTGCAAAAAAGTCGGGTTTGAATTCGGTCTCTGAGCAACCCAGCCGCTTTGCAAGCTCAAGCGTCGGCTTCGCATTTCGCGGCCAGGTGTCCGGATAATCGCCTCGAAAATGAGACGAGCCGACCAGACCCAGCCGGGGCTGGTCAACAAACCGTTGGTGAATCACCCTCACCAATTCATCCGATCCAATCAGATCATTTAAAAGCAACCGGCGCCAGACCTCTCCGAACATCGCCCGTGAACCCAACGAGACTGTTTTCTTGCCGTGCAATTTGCAGATCAATTCAAAACCGTCGAGATGCCCCTCTCGCAACAGCCGAATGAAAGGTCCGACGTCACGACCGCGATTGGGATAGACGAGAATTTTGGAACGAGGAAACTGCTCGGCGATCCGGACGGCCAAAACCGGATTGGGCCCGGTTAACGTTACGATCAGACGAAACGGAAGCGCGAGATTCCGAAGCCGCATCTCGAAGTCAGGCCAGACATCGCAATAGTGCAAATGCACGACGATGCCGATCGCGAGACCGCCGGCCGGTTGTGGTGCTTTTGAGAGAACCGGAGGCTCAACGAATTCATATCCCAACGTCCGCTGTAACCCGAGGCTCGAAACTCCAACCCCCCATTCCGCGAGAGTTCTCATCGTACGCGACATTTCAAGCCCCTCTGTTCCAGATGCGTGAAACAGAGGAAGTATCGTCAGACACTCATCCGCATAGCGATTGAAGCGATGAAACCGGTAAAGCGGCAGGATTTTGAAAAGATCCCCCAAGCTAATTTTCCTGAAGGACTTCACATCGGCATCTTGCTCAAGAACATACAGATCGGTGTCCTGGCCCGACGACTTCATGATGTATTCTGTTTCAGTCGCTGCCGGAATGAACACCGGCTGCGAGGCAGGATCTGTCTTCCAAACCCGGATAAACGGTTGCGGCCCCACTTTGCAGGAGGCGCGCAAATAATAATATCGGTCTTTCGAAAGGCTAAGTTTAGTCCACGCCACGCCGGGCCTCGTTACATCTTTCTCAAACGATCCACTGCAAATACGCTCCCATTAACACATCTCGCAACAATCAAAGATGCTTGTGGAGGAATCGCTATGCACCAAAAACCTAGACCATACAAATCGAGTCCATTAGAATGCCCGAAAATGCTTTCCACATGGACCTGCTTAATGGTTCAGGACCGGCTCCAAGAAAACCCTCGTTTGAACAGCCCAGCCTTTAGGAAGCATGTCAGTCGATACGACATAGCCTTGCAAATATGAAAGCACGCAACCCAAACAATGGCGAGCTGAGCATGAGTCGCAATGCCTGGAATCCTACCCTAAAGTTACGGGCATTTTGGCGATATCCGACAAATAGGAAGCGACGCAAAGCGTACTATTCTTTTAAGTTATCCACCTCCCGTATGGAGGATATTGCGCGAGATATTTTCGACCATCAGCAATCGGAATTGTCATCTGAAACGGCAGCTGAATTAATATCTTCCTTTTCACAGAAGCCGCTTATCTCAGTCATTATGCCGGTCTACAGGACACCGGTTCAATGGCTTCGTCGTGCCGTCGAGTCCCTGCAGGAGCAGCATTATGCTCAATGGGAACTCTGCGTTGTTGACGATTGCTCGCCCACCGACGAGCAGAAGGCCTTATTACGCGCGCTTGCCGCGATCGATCCACGAATCAAGTTAAAGGTTATGGACCACAATGGCGGCATATCCGCCGCCTCCAATACCGCCCTGCAGATGGCGCAAGGCGAATTTATCGCCCTGCTCGACCACGACGATGAACTGACGCCTGAGGCGCTTTTCCGCATGGTTGAGGCGATCAACGAACATCCTGCCGCGGACTTTTTCTACAGCGACGAATGCAAAATCGACAATACGCCTGCCAGGAAGTTGTTCGACTTCGCATTCAAGCCGGACTGGTCGCCGGAAATTATGTTCAACGCGATGATCACCAGCCATCTAACCATCTACCGCAAAACACTGGTCGAAAATGTGGGTGGCTTCCGCAGCGAGTATGATTTTTCTCAGGATTACGACTTGGCACTCCGCATGGCCGAGGTGGCAAAGCAAATCGTGCATGTCGAGCGCGTGCTATATCTATGGCGAGCAATCCCAGGGTCGGCAGCGATCGGAGGCAAGGATTATGCGAGGAAAAGCAATATCGCGGCCCTGAATGACGCCCTACGGCGGAGAGGGATTCACGGACGGGTTATTCCACTGCCTCATGCAAACTATGTACACATGACCGCTCCTTTGGAGACAACAAAGGTTTCCATCATCATCCCCTCCGATTCCTATGAAAACCTCAAAACCGTTTTGCCGTCGATCCGCAATGGAACAGATCACGACAATTACGAAGTTATAGTCGTCTGCAACGAGTCACTTGCGGGCAGCCTTTCCGAGGAGTTCAGCGACTGGAATAAATTGCGCTTTGTCAAACATGGCAAGGAATACAATTTCTCGGATAAATGTAACGAAGGTGCGAGTGAGGCCCGCGCTGACATCGTCATCTTCTACAATGACAGCGTCTTTCCGATGCAACCGGACTGGATCGAACGACTGATTGAATACCTCTGGGTGCCAGGGGTCGGAGGTGTTTCGCCGAAGCTACTCTATGCTGACGACACAATCCGATATGCCGGCATGATCTCTGGAACTCCAGGGTTGTGCGACACGGCCTATAATCATGTGCCAGCTGATCGAGCAGACCCTTTTCTGACAATGCACAATTATGTCCGGAACGTTTCCATCCTGTCAGGAGCATGTTGCGCGCTCCGGAAAGATATCTTCTGGACCATTGGCGCTTTCGATGCATTGAACACACCCGATGATCATGCCGATATGGATATCAGCTACAAGCTGGCCCAAGCAGGCTATCGTTGCCTCTATACGCCCCACGCTCGTTTGCATCACATCGACAACCATTCACGGAGTGCCGAGAAATATAAGCATAAAGCGGATATCTACGTCTTACGTCGCTGGGGCAAATATATATCGACGGACCCATATTTCACCGAGTCCATGAAACGTGTCTTGTACGAGGATTTCAGATTCACCTATAGAATTCATGCTGAGCATAGCAACTCCCAGCGGGGAAATTCCGGGCCTGATGTGCTGCTGGTATCCCATGAACTCACGCTTACCGGCGCGGCGCGCATGCTTTTCCATGCTGCGCAGACCATCAAGCAGGCAGGAGGATTTCCCGTCGTCGTCGCCCCGGCTGACGGACCTCTTCGCAAAGAAATGGAGCAGGCGGGAATCGTTGTGATCATCGATGAATCGATTCGCCACAACCATCTCTTGTTCGAACGCTTTGCGCGCAACTTCGACCTGGCAATCGTCAATACGGTTGAGCTTGCCGACGTTGTGAGCCAACTCTCGGCGATTGAAATCCTTAAAACTGTCTGGTGGTTACACGAGGCACAATCGCTTCCGTCCCGGTGGGGTCAAACGCAGGCGATCGATTGGGCACGTGTCCACACCGTCTGTGTCAGCAACTACGCTCGGAAATTCGTTCCCCGGAACGTCCCGGTCACGGTTCTGCACAACGGCATTCCTGACAACGCCAAGGTGGGTGGCGACAAGGCAAGCGGCGACAAGCCAGCGCAGAATTTTCTGATTTTCGTGATGGCCGGAGCGATCGAACCTCGGAAAGGCCAAGACATTCTCATCGATGCCATCGCACTGTTGCCGGAACAGGTGAGGCAGCAATGTCGTTTCAAGCTCACGGGGAAATTGGAGGAAGCAAATCAAAAATACTGGCAAGATATCAAGAAGCGCATAACGACCCTCCTGGAAATTTCCTATCTTGGATTACTCGATCACCAGGAGCAGCTCCGCCTTATGGCATCTTCTAATGTGCTGATCTGCCCGTCGCGAGACGAAGCGTTCGGCCTGGTTGTTGCGGAGGCTGCCATGCTCTCCAAGGCTTGTATCACGAGTGATCAGGTTGGTATTAGTGAAGCATTCGATGATGAGTCCTGCTTTATCTTCAAGTCGGGAAGTGCGGCCGCTCTCGCGGAGCAGATACTTGTCGCCCTTGAACGCCGGACAACTCTGGGGCAGATGGGACAGGCGGCGCGCCGGGTGTTCGAACGCTCTCTTTCCCTCGAAACCTTCAGTGAGCGTTTCCTGGCGTTCGTCTCGGAACAGATTGATACCAAGACTTCGCAAGTGGCCGAACAGCTTTGACCGGCCTTCCGCGAGGGCCTTGTTGTTTACTGCGCTGATCTGTATCGCTAAAATGTTATAATGCTGATATTTTTCGTATTCTAGACATCGAGCCTTAATGTCCGCCGCACATCCTATGAACACCGCTATTCAATCACCCATCCTCGTCACCGGCGGCGCTGGATTTATCGGCTCGAACTTCATCCGTGTCTGGCTGGCCCGCGAGGCGGCGCCGGCCGTTAATCTCGACAAGCTCACCTACGCGGGCAATGTTGACAATTTCAGCGATCTCATCGGCCCACGGCTCGAGTTCGTTCACGGCGATATCGGCGATATCGCGCTGCTGAAGAAACTGCTCGCGCGCGTGCGCCCTC
>Ga0182735_1002684_pt1 | contig 10567 bp, 10 predicted proteins | sample eDN5th30CKraftMG_FD_128524 | JGI IMG/M metagenome (GOLD analysis project Ga0182735, IMG submission 128524) | Enriched Miracle-Growth compost microbial communities from Emeryville, California, USA - eDNA 5th pass 30_C Kraft MG (version 2) (version 2) ... | reverse complement strand
CTGCGTGGCGGCAGTGAGCACTCGGTGTCGCCTGCGGCGCTCGCGAAGCGACTGACGCAGTTCGGGGTTGCGCTGCCTCCCCGCAGCCGGCGACTGATTCTCCCGCGGCGCCCGCTGCTGTTCGGTCAGTAGTGAGGGCTGTTCGGGTCGGCGTTGCACTGCCCGGCGCCGAGGCGCCGCGGCGTTCGGGGCCGAGACAGTGCTCTGTTGTCGAGTCAGTCTGTCGTTGCAGTGCAGCACGAGGTGGTCTCGACAACGAGGGGTGGTCTCGGCGCGGGCGGGGGCGGGGGCGTCGCGGATTTGGGGGCGAGCGGGGGAGCGGGTAGAGTGGGGCGAAGCCGAAGACCGCTGGTCATCGCGATGCGCGCAAGCGCAGTGCGATCGAAGCTCTGCGAAGCAGAGGGCCCGCGCAGGTGTACAGACAGACTTCCGGATCATCCGGGCCGAAGCTCCGTGCGCTTGCGCCGGAGCTTTTCTCATGTCGCGGGGAAGGTCCAGGCCGGCGCCCCGCCACCGCGGAGCGTCACGTACACACCAAGGAGTGACCATGGCGCAGAAGGAAGCAACGGTCTCCGAGCTCACGAAGTCATTCGAGGACTCGAACGCCGTTCTGCTGACCGAGTACCGCGGTCTGACGGTTGCCCAGCTCAAGCAGCTGCGCAACAGCATCCGTCAGGACGCGCAGTACGCCGTGGTGAAGAACACGCTGACCAAGATCGCCGCGAACAACGCGGGGATCACCGCGCTGGACGAGGACCTCAAGGGTCCGTCGGCCGTCGCGTTCGTGCACGGCGACTTCGTCGCCACCGCGAAGGCTCTGCGTGACTTCGCCAAGGCCAACCCGCTTCTCGTGATCAAGGGCGGCATCTTCGAGGGCAACGTCCTCAATGCCGACGAGGTCAACAAGTACGCCTCGCTCGAGAGCCGTGAGGTTCTGCTGGCGAAGGCTGCGGGCATGATGAAGGCGACGATGGGCAAGGCCGCGGCCACCATCGACGCGCTTCGCGAAAAGCTGGAGACCGCTGAGGCCGCGTAAGCGACCAGCGTTCCGACTCTCACAAACCACATCAATCTAGGAGATACATCATGGCGAAGCTCACCACTGAGGAGCTGCTCGAGCAGTTTGCCGGCCTGACCCTCGTCGAGCTCAGCGAGTTCGTGAAGGCGTTCGAGGAGAAGTTCGAGGTCACCGCGGCCGCACCCGTCGCCGTTGCCGGCGCCGGCGGCGGCGCTGCGGCCGAAGAGGTCGAGGAGAAGGACTCGTTCGACGTCATCCTCGAGGCTGCCGGCGACAAGAAGATCCAGGTCATCAAGACGGTCCGCGAGCTCACCTCGCTGGGCCTCGGCGAGGCCAAGGCTCTCGTTGACGGCGCTCCCAAGCCCGTCGTCGAGGGTGCCAACAAGGAGGCTGCCGAGAAGGCCAAGGCCGCTCTGGAAGAGGCCGGCGCCACCGTCACCCTCAAGTGAGTCGAGGCGGATCAATGCCGCGCAGCGGCGTTGATGCGCCTGCGACTCAGGTTGAGTAGCGACGCGAAGCGTCGCGTATCGAAACCTCGCGAAAGACCACTCGCGCAAAGACCCCCAGGCTCACCCCTGGGGGTCTTCTGCGTCGATGCGCACCTGAGAGGTCGAATTCCGCACCACCAGCCGTGCCCGCGTCCGCTGCACCGTACGCGGCCGATCGGGATCGGCGATCTCGGCGAGCAGCAGGTCGACGGCGGCGGCGCCCTGTTCTCTCGGCACCTGCTTGAGAGTGGTCAGCGCGAACATCTCGGCGAACTCATGGTCGTCGATGCCGACGACGCTGATCCCGGTCGGCACGGGGATGCCGAGCCGTCGCGCCGCGATGATCGCGCCGATCGCCACCTCGTCGCAGACGCCGACGATCGCGGTCGGTCGAGTGCGCACATCGCCCAGCAGGTCGACCGCGACGTCGTATCCGCTCGGCAGGGACACATCCGAGGTGACGTGCCGGATGCGATCGCGCCGGCCGGCATCGATCATCGCGCCGCGGTAGCCGGCCAGCCGCTGCAGATCCACCGGCGCCGCGTGCGGCGACGCGCCGCCGCCGAGGAAGACGATGTCCTCGTGTCCGAGCGCGAGGAGATGCTCGGTGGCACGCCGGGCGGCATCGTCGTCGTCGACCGCGATGAGGCTGGTCTCCTCGCCGGTGCCGACGATGCTCACGATCGGGCGCCCGATGTGGGTCAGCGTGGCGAGTTCGTGGTCAGCCGGATCCAGACCGACCGCGATGAGTCCGTCGAACCTCTTCCTGGCCAGGAAGTCCTCGAAGATCCGCGCCCGGCCGACCGTGCCCGGCTTCGCGTCGTAGAGGGTCAGGTCGAGCCCCTCGTCGAGCAGCCGCTGCTGGATGCCCTCCAGCACCTCGGCGAAGAACCACCGATTCAAGTAGGGCATGACCACGCCGATGTTCTGCGTGCGGCCGGTCGCCAAGCTCACCGCGCTGGTCGAGGGGACATAGCCGAGAAGCGCCGCGGCCGCGCGCACCCGGTCGCGAGTGCTGGCCGAGACATACCCCGTACCACTGAGCGCACGGCTCGCGGTGGCCTTGGAGACGCCCGCGCGCGCGGCGACGTCGGCGATGCCGGCCATGTCGACTCTCCTTCGAGACGGTGGTCGTACGTGACGAAGCGTAGCCGCCGACCGAGCAATTGTGGAACCGGTTGTCTGACCGGGAGCCCCTGTTATCCGGTTGTGACCGTCAGGCTGTTGAGTCATGGGCGCGCTTCCAATACGTTGGCCTGGAATCGGTTCCCTACGGGAGCAGTGTGCACAGCGGACCAACCGCGATCTCAACGAGGAGGAATCACATGGTGATGACACGGCGACGTCTGGTCGCACCCTTGGCTGTCATCGGGGCTGCCGGCCTCGCTCTGGCCGGCTGCAGCGGGGGACCGGGCACCAGCAACAACGACAACACCGATGGCGGAGACGACGACAACGTCGTCACGATCTACGGCACCATCGCCGACACCGAGGCCGAACTGCTCGAACAGTCCTGGGCGGACTGGGAGGACGAGAACGGCATCGACATCCAGTACGAGTCGTCCAAGGAGTTCGAAGCGCAGATCGCGGTTCGCGCGCAGGGCGGCAACGCCCCCGACCTGGCGATCTTCCCGCAGCCGGGTCTGATGGCCGACATCGCCAACCTGGACTACCTCGTGCCTGCGCCGGATGCCGTGGCGGCCAACGTCGCCGAGGGGTGGAGCGAGGACTGGGCGAACTACGCCACCGTCGACGGCACCCTCTACGGCGCGCCGCTGATGGCGAGCGTCAAGGGCTGGATCTGGTACTCGCCGTCGTTCTTCGCCGACAACGGCTACGAGGTGCCGACCGATTGGCAGGGCCTGCTCGATCTGACCGCGCAGATCCAGTCCGACACCGGCAACCCGCCGTGGTGCATCGGCTTCGGCTCGGACGCGGCGACCGGATGGCCGGGCACCGACTGGATCGAGGACCTCGTGCTGCGTCAGTCGGGCACCGACGTGTACGACCAGTGGGTGGCCAACGAGATCCCGTTCACCGATCCGAAGATCGCCTCGGCGTTCGACGAGTTCGGCAAGATCGCGTTGAACTCCGACTACGTCAATGCGGGCTTCGGCGGTGTGGACACCATCGTCACCACGCCGTTCGGCGACACCGCGAACGCGCTGGTCAGCGGTGACTGCGCCCTGCACCACCAGGCGTCGTTCTTCGACGGCTTCATCTCGGATGCCGGCGGCGAGGTCGCTGAGGACGGCGATCTGTGGGCGTTCATCATGCCGCCGTACGAGGCCGGCGGGGCCAGCGACGGCGCCGTGGTCACCGGTGGTGGCGAGATCGTCGCCGCGTTCGATGACAGCGAGTCGACGCAGAAGGTGCAGGAGTACCTCTCCAGCGCTGACTGGGCCAACTCCCGCGTGTCGCTCGGTGGCGTGATCAGCGCCAACAAGGGCCTCGACCCGGCCAACGCCTCCAGCAACATCCTGAAGGCGGCGATCGAGATCCTGCAGGCCGACACCACCACGTTCCGCTTCGACGCATCGGACCTCATGCCGGGTGCAGTCGGGGCCGGGACGTTCTTCAAGGGCATGATCGATTTCGTCAACGGCACGGACACCTCGACGGTGCTCCAGCAGATCGAGTCCGGCTGGCCGTCTGACTGATCCGCTGAACTGCGGGGTCGCCTCCACGGAGGCGACCCCGCAGTTCACCGCACGCGGCTCTGGCCGCACTCCGAGTCCGACGACGCACTCGAAAGGGCACCCATGACCGTTCAAGACTTCTTCCGATGGCTGTCCACGCTCAACCCGTGGCTGGAGATCGTCGTCATCGTCGGCGTCTTCCTCGCCGTGGTGGCGCTCATCCTGTTCTTCATCGAGATCGCCCCCCGCCCGGGTCGCAAGTACACCATCATCCGGCTCGCGGCTTGCGTGATCGGGCCGGCACTGGTTTTCGTGGTCCTCGACTCCTGGCGCGAGGCCGCGATCGCGGCGGCGGTGCTCGGGCTCCTGTTCTTCTTCCTGGACAAGCGCGCCAAGGGCGGTGCCGGATCGATCTTCCAGCTCGTCGGCTTCCTCGCGCCGGCGGTGCTGCTGCTGGCCGTCGGTCTGATCATCCCGACGGTCCAGACGATCTTCCAGGCGTTCATGAACTCCCGCGGCACGACCTTCGTGGGCTTCACCAACTTCGAGTGGATCTTCACGCAACCCCAGAATGTCCGCGTGATCATCAACACGATCTTCTGGGTGTTGATCGCGCCCACGGTCTCCACGACCGCCGGGCTGGCGTACGCGTACTTCATCGACAAGGCCCGCGGGGAGAAGTACTACAAGATCCTCGTCTTCATGCCGATGGCGATCTCGATGGTCGGTGCGTCGATCATCTGGCGCTTCATGTACACGCCGCGCCCGGCCGGTGCCGAGCAGATCGGCTTCCTCAACCAGATCATCGTGTGGTTCGGCGGCCAGCCGTACAACTTCCTCGCCGACAATCCGTGGAACACGCTCTGGCTCATCATCGTGTTCATCTGGATCCAGACGGGCTTCGCGATGGTGGTCCTGTCCGCCGCCATCAAGGGTGTCCCCGTGGAGCAGCTCGAGGCGGCCGAACTCGACGGCACGAACGCGTGGCAGAAGTTCTTCAACGTGGTGGTTCCCGGCATCCGACCCGCGCTCATCGTCGTGCTCACGACGATCTCGATCGCCTCTCTGAAGGTGTTCGACATCGTGCGGACCATGACCGCCGGGGCGAACAGCACGTCGGTGCTCGCGAACGAGATGTACACCCAGTTCCGCAGCTTCGAGCAGGGCCGGTCGGCGGCATTCGCCGTCATCCTGTTCCTGCTCGTCACTCCGATCATCATCTACAACGCCGTGCAGCTGAAGCGCCAGAGGGAGGTGCGGTGATGAGCGTGTCGACCTCCACCGTCGTCGTCGGGGACGGTGATGCCCGTCGCATGAAGCGGGGCGAGCGCAAGCTCGAAGGACTCGCGGGCACCAAGAAGCGCCTCACCTCGCCGTGGGCCACCGCGGCGGCTCTGATCATCGCGGCCGTGTGGACCATCCCGACCTTCGGGCTGTTCATTTCGTCCTTCCGCCCCCGCGAACTCATCAACACCACCGGCTGGTGGACGGTGTTCGAGAATTGGGGCTGGACGTTCGACAACTACACGACGGCGCTGCAGTCCGGCAACAGCCAGCTCGACATGGCCGGCGCGTTCGTCAACTCCTTCGCCATCACCCTGCCGGCGACGATCCTGCCGCTGTCGGTGGGTCTGCTGGCCGCGTACGCGTTCGCGTGGATGAGCTTCCGTGGCAAGAACATCCTGTTCATCGGGGTGTTCGCGCTGCAGATCGTGCCGCTGCAGATGGCGTTGATCCCGCTGCTGCAGCTGTTCGCGAAGGGGGAGATCCTCGGCTTCCCGGTCGTGACCGCGTTCGGCTCAGCGGGCTATGCGCAGGTGTGGATTGCGCACACGATGTTCGGTCTCCCGCTCGTGATCTACCTGCTGCACAACTTCGTTGCGGAGATTCCGGGTGAGGTGATCGAGGCGGCCCGCGTCGATGGTGCAGGTCATGGCCAGATCTTCTTCCGGATCGTCCTGCCGCTGACGGCGCCGGCGATCGCGTCGGTGGCGATCTTCCAGTTCCTGTGGGTGTGGAACGACCTGCTCGTGGCCCTCATCTTCGCCGACGGCAATGTCGCGCCGCTGACCAAGCTGCTCGCCGAGATGACCGGCAGCCGGGGCCAGGATTGGCACCTGCTGACTGCCGGTGCGTTCATCGCCCTGATCGTGCCGCTGATCGTGTTCCTCTCGCTGCAGCGATTCTTCGTGCGCGGACTGCTGGCCGGGTCGACGAAGGGCTGACGACGGGATGCCGGCGAGGCGGGTGCCGCGCCGACGAAAGGATGCCGAGGGCCGGGCTCTCAGCCGGTGCAGGCCAGCCCGGCCTGCAACGACGTCATCAGGTCGATCTCGGCCGATTGCGTCTGGATGATGCCCTTGGCAACCTGAACGGCGCGGGCGTCGGACCCGAGGTCGACGAGAGCCTGCGCCATCGGGATCGCGCCCTCGTGGTGCCGGATCATCAGCGAGAGGAACAGGCAGTCCGCCTCCGTGCCGGTCGCCGTGCGCAGTTCGGCGAGCTCGGCGCCGCTGGCCATGCCCATCGCCGTGAGCAGCTCGCCCTCGGTCGCGCCCGCCGTCGCGCCGCCGCCGTGCTGGTGACCGGCATCCGACATCCACGCCATGAGCGGGCCGCCCGCCTGCGGCAGGTTCCACGTGACGAGCCAGTCGTAGAACTCGCCCTTCTGCCCGGACTGCGCGGTCGCGATGTCGTACGAGAGCACCCGGATGTCCTCGTCGTCGGTCTTCCGGTAGATCTCCATGGCCATTTCGATCGCCTGGGAGTGGTGGACCTGCATGTCGCGGGCGAAGCCCGCCTCGGGCGAGTCGTTCGCCGGTGTCACGCTGGCGGCGCCGAAGGTGGAGAGCCGACCGATCGCGAACGCCAGCGCGGCGACGGCGACGGCGACCAGGAGCACCGCCCACCAGGGCGGGAGCGTGCGAGTCCCCGGCGCCTCAACGGTCATGACTGCTTGCCGGGGCCGTCGATCGCGCCGGAGCAGGCTGCGTTCGGCTCGGGGGCGTTCTGGCTGCGCCAGTACTCCTCGAAGAACTCCGGGATGCGCGCGTCGTCGGCGGACTCGAGTTGCAGCTGCGCGTTCCACGCGCTCAGCACGATCGGGCTCGGCAGGCCCTCGTAGGGGGAGAGGATGACGTAGCTCGAGGGGAGGTGCGACTTCAGGGTCGCCAGCTCGGCGTCGCTGATCGCGTCGGCGTCATACGTGACCCAGATCGCACCGTGCTCGAGTGAGTGGACGGCGTTCTCGTTGGTCTGCGGCTCGGTGTAGATGCCGCAGTTCAGCCAGTACTGGTTGTGCGGCCCACCGGCCGGCGGGTTCTGCGCGTAGTCGACGGTCCCCTCGACGTGCGTCGTCTCGTTCGTGAACGTCTCGACGCCCTCGATCTCAGCGCCGGTGCTGTCGAGCGCACCATAGGAGACGGGCTTCGGGGTGAGCAGGATCGACGCCACGACGAGCGCGATCACCGCGAGACCGGCGGTGCCGCCCACGATCCACCACATCAGACGGCTGCGGCGCCGCCGCTCGAGCTGGCGCTGGTACGCGGCGAGCTTCTCCTGCTTCTGCTGCTCGCGCTGCTGTTTCGCGGTCTGGCTGATCTTCGCCTGAGTAGCGGGGTTTCCGCTCGCGCGCTTGTTCGAGGATGTCGGGGTCATGTGAGCTGATCTCCGGCTGGGCGATGGGGGCGTGCTACGACGTCAATCCTATTCGGGCGAATTCGCGCGGGGGCTGGGAACGGAGACAGGGATGCCGCAGACTGAGCGGATGCCGCGTCCTGCCTCAGACCTGGAGATCACCATCGCCCTGCGTCGAGTGGCCGTCGGCGTCGTGCTGCTGCTTGTCGGTGTGCTGCTGGGCGTGGCGATCTCACTGAACGTCGACCCGCTGGATGTCGACAACTGGTGGAACGGGGCCGTCGCGACGCTGCCACCTGCGCTGCAGCCGCTCGCACTGCTGTTGGACAGGCTCGGCGGCGGCGTCATCGCGACCTACGCCGTCCCGCTGGGAGCGGCCGCGCTGCTGCTCCTGGCCCGGCGCCCGTGGGGAGCGCTCACGTTCCTCGTCGCCTCGGCGGTCAGCGTCGGCGTCGTGCAGCTGCTCAAGGGCGCGTTCGGGCGGGTGCGCCCGGAGGACATGCTCGTCATCTCCGATCACGGCTCCTTCCCCTCCGGACATACCGCGAACGCGGCGACGATCGCGGTCGTCGTGACGGTGCTCTTCCCGCGGGTCTGGGTGGCCCTGATCGGTGCTGCGTGGACGGCGGCGATGGCGTTCAGTCGGACATACGTGCACGCGCACTGGTTCAGCGACACCCTCGGTGGAGCCCTGATCGGCGCGGGTGCGGCACTGCTCGTGGCGGCCGCGTTCACGGTGCCGCTGTGGCGGGAGCAGGAGCGGCGTCGCCTCTCGTGGGCGGGCCCGCCCGCTCACTAGGCTGACCCCATGAGCGCGCCCGAGACCGATCCCGCCGTTGCCGCCGCCGAAGCCGAGCTCGCTCGACTTCGGGCCGAGGCCGACGCCGCCGAAGCCCAGCTCAAGGCCGCGCAGGCCCGGGCTGCGCTCGCCGCGGCGGAGGCGGCCGCGGCTCAGGCGAAGGCCGGCGCGGCCGTTGCCGGCCGGGATGACGCGCAACCTGCGGAACCGGAGTCGGACGTTGCTCCGGCGGGGGCGGCTGTCGCGGAGTCGTCCCAGGACGTACCGGAGCCCGAGCCGGAGCCGGCTGCGGAGGTTCCGGCATCCCCGCCTTCGACGGACGACGGCGGGCCGCTCGACGTCGACGAGATCGCGGCGATCGTGAAGGGGTACACGTTCCAGGCCGACACGCTCGATGTCGGTGCGCTCCTCAACGGCGAACCGGTCGCCGACGCGCAGGTCCGTATCCCGCTGGCCATGATGAACCGGCACGGGCTGGTCGCGGGCGCGACCGGAACGGGCAAGACGCGCACCCTGCAGGGGCTCGCCGAGCAGCTGGCGGCCAAGGGTGTGCCGGTGTTCGCCGCCGACATCAAGGGCGACCTGTCCGGTATGGCGACGCCGGGCGAGTCGAACGAGAAGCTGCTTGCGCGCACGCAGGCGATCGGGCAGGACTGGCAGCCGGAAGCCTCTGCCGTGGAGTACTTCGCACTGGGCGGCGTCGGCAAGGGCGTGCCCGTGCGCGCGACCGTCAGCGGGTTCGGGCCGCTGCTGTTGAGCAAGGTGCTCGGGCTCAACGCGACGCAGGAGTCCAGCCTCGGACTCGTGTTCCACTACGCCGACGCGAACGGCCTGGCGCTGGTCGATCTGTCCGATCTGCGCGCCGTGCTCAGCTATCTCACGAGCGACGACGGCAAGGCGGAACTGAAGAACCTCGGCGGACTGTCGTCGGCGACCGCCGGCGTCATCCTGCGCGAGCTCATCACGTTCGCCGACGACGGTGCCGACGTGTTCTTCGGCGAGCCGGAGTTCGACGTGCAGGACTTCCTGCGCACCGACACCACCGGCCGGGGCATCATCTCGCTGCTGGAGGTGCCCGGAGTCATCGACAAGCCGGCGCTGTTCTCCACGTTCCTGATGTACCTGCTGGCCGAGCTGTTCGAGATCCTCCCCGAGGTGGGCGATGCCGACAAGCCGAAGCTGGTGTTCTTCTTCGACGAGGCGCACCTGCTGTTCACCGATGCGTCCAAGGACTTCCTCGCGGCGATCACCCAGACGGTGCGGCTGATCCGCTCGAAGGGCGTCGGCGTCTTCTTCGTCACGCAGACGCCGAAGGACGTGCCGTCCGACGTGCTCGCCCAGCTCGGCTCGCGCGTGCAGCACGCGCTGCGCGCGTTCACCCCGGACGACGCGAAGGCGCTGCGTGCAACGGTCGGCACCTATCCGAAGAGCGGGTACGACCTCGAGCGGGTGCTGCAGGAGCTCGGCACCGGCGAGGCGATCGTCACCGTGATGAGCGAAAAGGGCGCACCGACGCCGGTTGCCTGGACGAGGCTGCGTGCTCCGCAGGGACTCATGTCCCCGACGCCCGACCCCGACATCGAGCGCGCCGTGAAGGCGTCGCCGCTGCTGGCGAAGTACGGCACGGCCATCGACCGAGAGTCGGCGCGCGAAATCCTCACCGCGAAGATGAACGCGGCGGCAGAGGCGGAGCAGGCCGAGCAGGCGGCGATCGCGAAGGCGAAGGCAGATGCCGAGTACGCGAAGCAGCGGGCAGCGATCGAGAAGCAGGCGGAGAAGGAGGCGCGCGAGCGCCAGAAGGAGTACGACCGCCTGATGAAGGCCAGTGGCGGCACCAGCAGGACGCGTACCCGCTCGCAGAGCACCAGCACGACCGGCAAGAACCCGATCGAGCAGGTGCTGAACTCGAAGACGACGCAGACGATCCTGAACGGCGTGATCCGCGGCATGTTCGGCACCGGCCGCCGCTGACCTTCCGCTGCCGCGT
>Ga0182735_1002680_pt1 | contig 10573 bp, 8 predicted proteins | sample eDN5th30CKraftMG_FD_128524 | JGI IMG/M metagenome (GOLD analysis project Ga0182735, IMG submission 128524) | Enriched Miracle-Growth compost microbial communities from Emeryville, California, USA - eDNA 5th pass 30_C Kraft MG (version 2) (version 2) ... | reverse complement strand
TGCGGCGGACGAAGGCGGGTCCCTTCACCCTGTCGCAAGCGATTTCGCTGGACAAATTGAACGCTTTCGGTCAAGGCGCCGCGCAATCAGATGTGATTCTGCCGCTCGAGGCAGGGCTGGTCGACATCCCGGCTCTGGACCTCTCCCCGGAAGCGGCAGGGGCGATCCGCCAGGGTCGCGTCTGGACCGGGGAAAGCGCGCACGACGGGCTTTATTGGGGACGGGACCGCGACCGGCGGCCCGTCGCGCTGATAGAGGTTTCGGCCGGAAGGCTGAAGGTCGTGCGGGGCTTCAATCCATAACGAGATGTTCGAAGGAAAGAGTCCATGTCGATTACCGCCGAGCGCAAGGCCGAGCTCATGAAGGAACATGCCCGCGAAAAGGGCGACACCGGTTCGCCGGAAGTGCAGGTCGCGATCCTGACCGACCGCATCAACACGCTGACCGGGCATTTCAAGACCCACGCGAAGGACAATCACAGCCGCCGCGGGCTGCTGATGATGGTCAACAAGCGCCGCAGCCTGCTCGACTATCTGCGGGGGAAGGATGAGGGCCGCTATCAGGACCTCATCGCCAAGCTCGGCTTGCGCAAGTAAGATTGCGATTGAGAGGGCGGCTCCGGTTTCGGGGCCGCTTTCATTTTATCCGTTCGCACGAACGGCGTTTGGAGAGGGACCGCCGCAATCCGGCGCCGGTTCCGACAAGCAGGGGCAGGACAACGCCCCGACCCGCCCGGGCCGGACTGCCCGGAACTGAAGGCCCCGCCCGGCATAGGGCCCGGCGGGCGAAGGAAACCAGATGTTTGATGTGAAAAAAGTATCGATCGAGTGGGGCGGTGAAACGCTGACGCTCGAAACGGGCAAGGTTGCCCGCCAGGCCGATGGCGCCGTCATCGCGAGCCTGGGCGAGACGGTCGTGCTCTGCGCCGTCACCGCCGCCAAGTCGGTGAAGGACGGGCAGGATTTCTTCCCGCTGACCGTCCACTATCAGGAAAAATATTCGTCGGCCGGCCGCATTCCGGGCGGCTTCTTCAAGCGCGAGCGCGGCGCGACCGAAAAGGAAACCTTGGTCAGCCGCCTGATCGACCGTCCGATCCGCCCGCTGTTTCCCGAAGGTTTCTATAACGAGATCAACGCCATCGCTCAGGTTCTGAGCTATGACGGCCACAACGAGCCCGACATCCTCGCGATGGTCGCGGCGTCGGCCGCGCTCACCATCTCGGGCGTGCCCTTCATGGGGCCGATCGGCGCCGCGCGCGTCGGTTATGTCGATGGCGAATATATCCTCAACCCGACCGACGAGCAGGTCGCCGAGGGCGACCTCGACCTCGTCGTCGCCGCGACGCACGACGCGGTGATGATGGTCGAATCCGAAGCCAATGAGCTGTCGGAAGAGGTCATGCTGGGCGCCGTGATGTTTGCGCACGACGCGTGCCGCGAGGTCGTCAAGGCGATCATCAAGCTCGCCGAGCAGGCTGCGAAGGAGCCGTGGGAGCTGGCGTCGTCGGACGACAATGCCGCGCTCAAGGACAAGCTCAAGAAGCTGGTCGGCAAGGACATCGCCGCCGCCTACAAGCTGACGAACAAGTCGGCGCGTTCGGATGCGCTCAACGCGGCGCGCGCGAAGGCGAAGGAGCAGTTCGTCGCCGACGGCCTCGACCCGCAGGCGGTGATGGCCGGCATCAAGCTGGTCAAGAAGCTGGAGGCCGAGATCGTCCGCACCGCCATCCTCAAGGACGGCAAGCGCATCGACGGCCGCACGACGACGCAGATCCGTCCGATCGAGGCGGAAACCCATTTCCTGCCGCGCGCGCACGGCTCGGCGCTGTTCACCCGCGGCGAGACGCAGACCATCGCGACCTGCACGCTGGGCACCAAGGAAGCCGAGCAGATGATCGACGGGCTCAACGGCCTGTCGTATCAGAATTTCATGCTTCACTATAACTTCCCGCCCTATTCGGTCGGCGAAGTCGGCCGCTTCGGTCCTCCGGGACGCCGCGAGGTCGGCCACGGCAAGCTCGCGTGGCGCGCGCTGCATCCGGTGCTGCCGGCCAAGGAGGATTTCCCCTATACGATCCGCCTGACCAGCGACATCACCGAATCGAACGGTTCGTCGTCGATGGCGACGGTGTGCGGCGGTTCGCTGTCGCTGATGGACGCCGGCGTGCCGATCAAGCGCCCGGTTTCGGGCATCGCGATGGGCCTGATCCTCGAAGGCAAGGATTTCGCGATCCTCAGCGATATCCTGGGCGATGAGGATCATCTCGGCGACATGGATTTTAAGGTCGCGGGCACGTCCGAAGGCATCACCACGATGCAGATGGACATCAAGATCGCCGGCATCACGCAGGAAATCTTCGAAAAGGCGCTGGCGCAGGCCAAGGACGGCCGCGCGCACATCCTGGGCGAGATGAACAAGGCGCTCGGCGAGGTCCGCAGCGAATTGTCGGCGCATGCACCGCGCATCGAGACGATCACGATCGACAAGTCGAAGATCCGCGACGTCATCGGCACCGGCGGCAAGGTGATCCGCGAGATCGTCGCGACCACCGGCGCCAAGGTCGACATCGACGACGAGGGCATCATCAAGATCGCCTCGTCCGACCCGGCGCAGATCGAAGCCGCCAAGGCGTGGATTCTCGGCATCGTCGAGGAGCCCGAGGTCGGCAAGGTCTATAACGGCAAGGTCGTGAACCTCGTCGATTTCGGCGCCTTCGTGAACTTCATGGGCGGCAAGGACGGCCTCGTCCACGTCTCGGAGATCCGGAACGAGCGCGTCGAAAAGGTCTCCGACGTCCTCGCCGAAGGGCAGGAGGTCAAGGTCAAGGTGCTCGAGATCGACCCGCGCGGCAAGGTCCGCCTGTCGATGCGCGTCGTCGACCAGGAAAGCGGCGAGGAACTCGAAGACACCCGCCCGCCGCGCGAACCCCGCGGTGACCGCGGCGATCGTGGCCCGCGCCGCGAAGGCGGCGACCGCGGCCGCGGCGGCCGCGATCGCGGTCCCCGCCGCGACGGCGACCGTGATCGCGGTCCCAGAGGCGAAGGACGCCGCGAGCGCAGCGAAGACGGTCCGGAAGATCAGGGCCATGTGCCCGACTTCCTGAAGGACTGATCCTTCGCAGGACGAAAGAAAAGGGGCCGCGAAAGCGGCCCCTTTTCTGCGGTCATGGCGATGGTGGGCGGGGCCGCGGGGCGGACCCTGACCCCATCGTCACCCCGGACTTGATCGGCGTTTATACTCTTGAGACAAGGAACAAGGTGATCCCCGGCGAAAGCCGGGGTCCATGACAGGGAAGCGCACGCTATCTGGACCCCGGCTTTCGCCGGGGATCACTCACTTGTCCGAAAGGGATAAGTGCCGATCAAGTCCGGGTGACGGCAAGGGGAAAATGGCATCCTGCGCTCGAAACCGTGCTCCCCCGCCGCCGGGAAACCTCACCCCGCCGCTTCGACGATCTTCGCCCACTCCGCCTCGTCGATCACGCGGATTCCCAGCGTCGCCGCCTGTTTCAGCTTCGACCCCGCGCCCGGCCCGGCGACGACGAGATCGGTCTTCGCGCTCACGCTGCCCGCGGCCTTGGCGCCCAGCTTTTCGGCCTGCGCCTTCGCTTCGTCGCGGCTCATCGTCTCCAGCTTGCCGGTGAAGACGACAGTCTGGCCCGACACCTCGCTCTCGCGCGTCTCGACGACATAGGGCGGCGGCGTCACTTCCGACAGCAGGTCGTCCCACAGCGCGCGATTGTGCGGTTCGTGGAAGAAATCGCCGAGCGCCTCGCCCACCGCGACCCCGATGCCGTCGGCGCGGACCTCGAGGATCGTCTTGATCGCCTCGACCTTGCGCGCGAGATATTTGCCGTCGGATTCGCCTTCGGCCTGCGGATTGGCGTCGAGATAGGCGTGGATTTCGGCCGCCTTTCCGGGCAGGCGCGACAGTTCGCCCAGCCCCTTCATCAGGTCGCGCGCGGTGACCGCGCCGACATGGCGGATGCCGAGCCCGAACAGCAGCCGCGCCGCGTCCGGCTCGCGCTTCGCCTCGATCGCGGCGAACAGATTGTCGACCGACTTGTCCTTCCACCCCTCGCGGCCGAGCAGTTCGCCGCGGTGATCCTTCAGCCGGAAGATGTCGGCCGGCCCCTTGTCGAGCCAGCCGAGTTCCAGAAACTCGGCGATGCTCTTCTCGCCCAGCCCCTCGATGTCGAGCGCGCCGCGGCTGACGAAATGGCGTAGGCGCTCGAATTTCTGGGCGTTGCAGATCAGCCCGCCGGTGCAGCGCACGTCGACCTCGCCCTCCTCGGCGACCGCCTCGCTGCCGCACACCGGGCAATGGTCGGGAAAGACATAGGCGGCGCGCGGCTCGTCGCGGGTCAGATTCTCGACCACCTGCGGGATGACGTCGCCTGCGCGCTGGACGACGACGCGGTCGCCGGGGCGCACGCCGAGGCGGCCGATCTCGTCGCGGTTGTGCAGCGTGACGTTCGACACCACGACGCCGCCGACGGTGACCGGGGTCAGCCGCCCCACCGGGGTCAGCTTGCCGGTGCGGCCGACCTGGATGTCGATCGATTCGAGCGTCGTCTGCGCGCGTTCGGCGGGGAATTTATGGGCGATGGCCCAGCGCGGCGCCTTGGCGACGAAGCCGAGCCGCGCCTGCCAGTCGAGCCGGTCGACCTTGTAGACGACACCATCGATGTCATAGGGCATGTCCGCTCGCTCGGCCTCGATCGTGCGGTAGTGCTCGAGCACCGCCTCGACGCTTTCGAAGCGCCCCAGCAGCGGCGACACGGGGACGCCCCAGCTTTCGATGCGCTTCATCATCGCGAACTGCGTCGCCTCGGGCAGGTCGCTGACCTCACCCCAGCCGTGGGCGAGGAAGCGCAGCGGGCGCGACGCGGTGATGCTCGCATCCTTCTGGCGCAGCGAGCCCGCTGCGGCGTTGCGCGGATTGGCGAACTGGCGCGCCTTTTCGGGATCGTCCGCTTCGGCGAGCAGCCGCTCGTTGAGCGCGGTGAAATCGGCCTTGGCCATATAGACCTCGCCGCGGATCTCGAAGACGTCGGGAATATCGGTAAGCCCCTCCCGCTCGCGGGAGGGGTTTGGGGAGGGCATGTCCGCATCCGCGCTGTCCGAAACAGACCCTTCCCCGACCCCTCCCGCAAGCGGGAGGGGAGAGAGTGTCTGCGGAATATCGGCGATATGGCGCACATTGGCCGTCACATCCTCGCCCACCGTGCCGTCGCCGCGCGTCGCGGCCTGCACCAGCACACCCTTCTCGTAGCGCAGCGAACAGGACAGGCCGTCGATCTTGTCCTCGGCGGTCAGCGCGAGCGCCTCCTCCTCGCCGAGCCTCAGGAAACGCCGCACGCGCGCCGCGAATTCCGCGACATCCTCGGCCGCGAAGGCGTTGTCGAGGCTCATCATCCGCACCGCGTGCGCGACCTTGGCGAGCGGCGACGCCTCGACCGCGGCGCCGACCAGCCGGTTCGGACTGTCGGCGCGGATCAGGTGCGGGAAGGCTTCCTCGATCGCGTTGTTGCGCCGGACGAGCGCGTCATAATCGGCGTCGCTGATCTCCGGCGAGTCCTCGGCGTGATAGAGCTTGTTGTGGTGCGCGATCGCCTTTGCGAGCCGCATCAGCTCGTTGGCGGCCTCGGCTTCGGTCAGCGATTCGGCATCTTTCATGCGCCGGCTTTTGCCACCGGCTTGAACTCGGCGCGAGACCCAAATCCCGCAATCAGCGGCCGCCCCTTCGCGATCGCCGCCTGTACCGCGGGCAATTGCAACGACGCGGTATGCGCTGCCTTGTCGGCCCATAGCTCGACGATCCACAGCGCGTCGGGGTTCTCGCTATCCTCGCCGACGATATAGGCGAAGTTGCCCGGCATCGTGCCGCTGCCCTCGGTCAGAATCGCGGCGAGCGCGGCGCGCTGCCCCGGCTGCGCGATCATCTGGCCGATCAGGCCATATTGCGGATGGTCTTCTTCCATGATTGTCTCCAGGGCCTGCACGGAGCGCGCCGGTAACACCAATGCCGCGAAGGCCGCGAGCGCGGCAAGATGGCTGCGCCGGTCCATCACCGCGCGATCACCAGCACATGCACCCGCCGCCGGATGCGAAACCCGAGTGATTCGTAGAGCGCGATCGCCCCCGCATTGTCGGCATAGCTGTGCAGGAAAGGCCGTTCGCCGCGCGCGGCCATCGCGCGCATGACATGTCCGATCAGCGCGCGGGCGTATCCGCGTCCGCGGCAGTCTTCCCACGTCGCGACCCCGCTGACCTCCGCCATGCGGGGCATCAACATGCGTTGCCCCGCCATCGCGAGCAGCCGCCCATCCTCACGAATCCCGAAGAAGGGGCCGTAGCGATGCGTCGTCGGTCCCCACGGCCCCGGCTGCGCATGATCGGCAAGCGCCGCCATCTCTGGAGCGTCGACATCGGACAGCGGCACCATCGTCGGCTCGTCCTCGCGCACAGCCTGCGGCGCGCCCTCGGCCACCATCTGCGCCAGCACCGCGCGCTTCACCTCGCGCGCGCCGGGCGGCACCGGCCACGGCGCGCCCTCGACGATCCACAATTCGCCATCCTTGGGCACAAGCGCCGCGAGCGCCGCCTGCGCTGCGGCGCCTTGGTCCGCGGCGGCGCCGAACGGCCCATACCCCCGGTCGATCCGCACCGCCCTTGCATCCCCCTCGGCCAGATGCGCCTGCCGCCCGGTCAGCATGCTCCAGACGGGCCGGTCGAGGGGATGGAAGGCGGTCATGATAGGGTGTTACCCGACGACCATCGGTCGGGCGTCCGGCAGGCGATATCCGCGATATGCCGTAGAACACCGTCCATGTTGCCGAGCACGTCCTCGTTGGTCACGCGAATGGTCCGATAGCCAAATTGTGCCGCTATCTGGCGGTCCAGCACGGCATCGCGTTCGCGATCATGCGTATTGCCGTCGATTTCGACGATAAGCCTTTTTGCCGGACAGAAGAAATCGGCGATCCGGTTGCCGATCGTCGCCTGCCGCCGGAATTTCAGTCCACCCAGCTTTGCGCCCGACAGATAGCGCCATAGCCGCTTTTCCGCTTCCGTAGGCTCTCGCCGCATGGCAGCCGCGCGTTCGAGCATGGTGCGGCGGCCGACCATTATAAGCCCCTCCTCTTCAGAGGAGGGGTTGGGGTGGTGGCGCGCGGCAGCGCGCAAGACTTCCAGCACCACCCCGCTGCGACTACGGCGCAAGCGCCTAAGTCTCGCTGCCCCTCCTCTGAAGAGGAGGGGATTGGGCATGCTCCCGGCGTCACGCCACCTCCAGCAATCGCTCGGCCTGCGCGCGCGCTTCCGCGGTCACTTCGGCGCCCGACAGCATCCGCGCGATTTCTTCGCGGCGGCCGGCGGGGTCGAGGGCGCGGACGCCGGTGCGGGTCACCGTACCCTCGCTCGATTTGGCGATGACGAAATGCGCCGCGCCCTTCGCCGCGACCTGCGGGCTGTGGGTCACGGCGAGCAATTGCCTGCCCGCGCTCTGCCCTGTTCCCTTGGCCAGCCGCGCGAGCCGTTCGCCGATCGCGCTCGCGACCGCGCCGCCGACGCCGCGGTCGATCTCGTCGAAGACGATCGTGTCGGCGCCGCCCTCCTCGGCGAGCGCGACCTTGAGCGCGAGGATGAAGCGCGACAATTCGCCCCCGCTCGCGATCTTGGCGAGCGGCGCGAAGGGCGCCCCGGGGTTGGTCGAAATGAGGAATTCGACGCGGTCGATCCCCTCCGGTCCCCAGCGCTCGGCGGGCAGCCGTTCGACGAGCGTCCGGAAGCGCGCCGCATCGAGCTTCAGCGGCGCCAGCTCGCCCGCCACCGCCGCGTCGAGCCGCGCTGCCGCCCTGGCGCGCTGATCGGAGAGCGCCGTCGCCGCGTGCGTATAGACGGCCGCGGTTCCGGCGACCGCCGCTTCCAGCCTGGCGAGCCCGGCGCTGCCGCCCTCGATCGCGTCGAGCCGCGCCGCGAGGTCGCCCGCGAGCTGCGGCAGTTCGTCAGGCTGCACCCCATGTTTGCGCGCCATCGCGCGCAGCTCGAACAGCCGCGTCTCGGCCGCTTCGAGCCGCTCGGGATCATATTCCATCGCGCGCGCCGCCTCGTGCAGCTTCGTCTCGGCCTCGTCGGCATCGATGATCGCGCGGTCGAGGCTGGCGAGCGCCTCGGCGAGCAGCGCATGATCGCCCGCGAGCCGGTCGAGCCGCCGCGCCGCGCCGCGCAGCAGCGCCGGCCCCCCCGCGCTGCCGTCGAACGCTTCGAGGATCGTCGCGAGGTCGCCCGCGATCTTCTCGCCCTTCTGCATCGTCGCACGCGCGTCGGCCAGCTCGGCCTCCTCGCCCGGCTGCGGGGCGAGCGTCCGCAGTTCGGCGACGCAATGCTCGAGCCATTCGCGGTCGCGCTCCGCTTCGCTCACCGCCGCCTTCGCCGCCGCAAGCTTCGCCTCGGCGGTGCGCCACGCGGCATGGGCTTCGGCCACCGCACCGGCGTCGGCGCGCGCATAGGCGTCGAGCAGCGCGCGGTGCCCAGCGGGCGCGAGCAGGCCGCGGTCGTCGTGCTGGCCGTGGATCTCGACCAGATGCCCGCCGACTTCGCGCAGCAGCGCTGCCGAACAGGGCTGGTCGTTCAGGAAGGCGCGACTGCCGCCGTCGGCCTTCAGCGTGCGGCGGATCAGCAGCGGCTCGCCGGGTTCGAGCGCGACGTCATTGTCGGCGAGCAGCCCGGCGAGCGCGGTTCCGGGCGCGGGCGGCGCAAAGCTCGCGATCACCTGCGCCTTGTCGGCGCCCTGCCGGACAAGCCCGGTATCGGCGCGCATCCCGAGCGCGAGGCCCAGCGCGTCGAGCAGGATCGACTTGCCCGCCCCCGTCTCGCCGGTGAGCACGCCAAGCCCGCCCTCGAAATCGAGGTCGAGCCGCTCGATGAGCACGATATTGGCGATCGACAGCGCGGTCAGCACCGGAGCCCTCCGAAAATAGGGACTGTCCCTATTTTTTCCCAAAAAATAGGGACAGTCCCTATTTTCGGACGAGAGGGCGAAGCAACGAGCATGATCCGCTCTTATCGCAGAACAAAATGCGAATCTATCGCGCGATGGGTAATTATCCCCTTGCCCCATGGTAAGGGTGATCCCCGGCGAAAGCCGGGGTCCAGAAGGCATGCGCCTGCATCGCATGGACCCCGGCTTTCGCCGGGGATCATAAGCTTCCTTGTCTCAAGGGTATAAGCGCCGCGCGATGCGTCAGGCCTGCGGCGCGTGCTTCTGCATCAGGTCGAAGGCGCGCTTGTACCATTTGCTGCCCGGATAGTTGGCGCCCAGCACCGCGGCCGACTTCTTCGCCTCCTCGGGCACGCCGAGCGCCAGATAACATTCGACGAGGCGATAGAGCGCCTCGGGCGTGTGGCTGGTGGTCTGGAACTTGTCGACCACTTCGCGGAAGCGCAGCGACGCCGCGAGCCAGCTCGACGAGCGCTCGTAATAGCGGCCGATTTCCATCTCCTTGCCTGCCAGATGGTCCTGCACCAGATCCATCTTGAGCCGCGCGTCGGCGGCATAGCGGCTGCCCGGGTAGCGGCGGATCACCTCGCCGAGCGCGGCATTGGCCTGCTCGGTGATCTTCTGGTCGCGGGTGACGTCGCTGATCTGCTCATAATAGCAGAGCGCGATCAGATAATAGGCGTAGGGCGCGTCCTTGTTGCCCGGATGGATCGACAGAAAGCGCTGCGCTGCCTCGATCGCCGGGGTATATTCGCGGTCCATATAATAGGAAAAGGCGCTCATCAGCTGCGCGCGGCGCGCCCAGGGCGAATAGGGATGCTGGCGCTCGACCTCGTCGAACAGCGCCGCGGCAAGCTTGTACTGGCCGCGGTCGAGCCGATCCTGCGCCGCACGATACAGGGTGCTGACGTCGCGCGCGACATAGCGCGTGTCCTTCTTGACCCCACCGCCCCCGGCGCAGGCCGCAAGCATGGGCGTCATCACGAGAGCGGCGGCGAACATGCGCAGGGCGGCGCGCGGAGAGGTGCGATGAGTCATGCGCGCGGTATAGCCACAGCGCCGATGAACGCAAAATAAATGATGGCGGTTCAGGGCGCGTCGCCCTGCGGCTGCGGCGCGTCGCCGGTCGCGGCCGCTTCGGTCTTGACGACGCAGCCCTTCGGCGCCTCGGCCAGCGGCGGCGAGGCGACGCGGCGCGCCGACCTGATCGTCACCATCGGGTCGAGGATCTGGCCCTGCATCGGCCCGTCGCCGGCGGTCGGCGATACCGGCGCGGCATAGATTTTCTCCGCCACATCGCGTCCGTCGACGATCTCGCCGAACACCGCGAAGCCGGCGCCGTCGCCGCCCTGCGCGTCGGCGTCGAATCCCTTGATGTCGGACAATAGCAGGAAGAAATCGGTCGTCGCGTCGCCCGGATTAAGCCGGGCCATCGACAGCGCGCCGTCGCAATTGGTGAGCCCGGTCTGCGTGGTCGGCTCATGCGCGATGGCCGGGAAGTTCAGGGCCGCATTGCCGCGGTTGCCCGCCTGGATCAGCCGGCTCGCCGGTCCCCACGTCCGGGTGGAGC
>Ga0182735_1002679_pt1 | contig 10575 bp, 8 predicted proteins | sample eDN5th30CKraftMG_FD_128524 | JGI IMG/M metagenome (GOLD analysis project Ga0182735, IMG submission 128524) | Enriched Miracle-Growth compost microbial communities from Emeryville, California, USA - eDNA 5th pass 30_C Kraft MG (version 2) (version 2) ... | reverse complement strand
TCCAGCGCACCTCCTCCGAGTGGCTCGCGTCGCAGGACGGCCGCCGGCGCGAGCGCCGGGTGACGGTGCAGCGGGCGATCGCGCTGGCGGGACCGGTGCTGACACGCGTGATCGAGACGGGCGCGAGCCTCAGCGACGAGGAGCGCGCGCAGGCGAGACTGGCCGAGGGGCGTCTGCGCGACGAGCTGCGCGGACGCAGGCTGCTGGACGACGGCGTGCGCATGCAGCTCGAGGCGATGCGCCGCCGCGGAACAGACGTCACGATGCTCGACGAGGGCGGACTCGACGACGTGGACGAGAGGGAGCTCGCCTCGATACGCGAGGAGCTCGCCGCGACCCTCGAGCACGCCCACTCCGAACGGGTGTTCATCCGCACGGCGCAGCACGAGGGCATCGCGGTGACGGTCGTCGGCCGTTCGCGCAGCGAGGACGACCCCGACGGAGAAGAGGTCGTCGACCTCTGGCACGAGATCCGCTGGCCGTCCGCGGAGCCCGGTGCCGGCGCATCGGTCGGCGCCGGCAGCTGACGCGCGAACAGTCGCGAATCTCCTGCGCAGATGCGCCGAGGAAGAGGGAGGCGAGGGGCGGCGAAGCCGCCCGCCCCTCGCCTTGCGAGCGGTTACCCGAAAACCGGCTCGCAGGGTCGTCGGTCCTTGGGACTCCGACGACCGAACGCAGAAGCGTTCCAGCACGTCCAAGTCTGCGATAAGGCAAGGGAAAAGTCTGTAGGTATTTTGGGGGACATTTCCCGGAGCGTCTGCCGCTCGCCCGCTCTCAGCCGCTGAACGCGCCCCATCCGACGTCGCGACGCAGCGGCTGGCGCAGTGTGCGGGTCGAGAGCTCCCAGGCCGATCGCCGGCGCCTTTCGGGCGCGACGGCGGTGGCCGACTCGGTGGCGTACGCGTCGCTCACGACGGCGATGACCGCGGCGATCTCCTCGGGCGTCGGGTTGCCGCGCACCACGTCGATGCGCAGCACGTCGCCCGCCGACTCCGTTGACTCGGGTCGGTCTGTGTCGGTCGCCGTCATAGCGGGATGTTACCGTGCTTCTTCGCCGGGAGGCTGGCCCGCTTGCCGCGCAGCGAGCGCAGCGCCTTGGCGATCGCGACGCGCGTGGCGGCGGGCTCGATGATGCCGTCGAGCTCACCGCGCTCGGCCGCCAGGAACGGCGAGGCCACGTTGTAGGTGTACTCGTTCGCGAGACGGGTGCGCACGGCGGCGACGTCCTCTCCGTTCTCCTCGGCCTTCTTGATCTCGCCGCGGTAGAGGATGTTGACCGCGCCCTGACCGCCCATGACGGCGATCTCGGCGGTTGGCCACGCGAAGTTGATGTCGGCGCCGAGCTGCTTGGAGCCCATCACGATGTAGGCGCCGCCGTAGGCCTTGCGCAGGATGACGGTGACCAGCGGCACGGTGGCTTCGGCGTACGCGTACAGGAGCTTGGCGCCTCGGCGGATGACGCCCGTCCACTCCTGGTCGGTGCCGGGCAGGTAGCCGGGCACGTCGACGAGGGTCACGATGGGGATCGAGAACGCGTCGCAGAAGCGCACGAAGCGGCTCGCCTTCTCGCCGGCCTCGATGTTGAGAGTGCCGGCCATCTGCGAGGGCTGGTTGGCGATGATGCCGACGGTGCGGCCTTCGACGCGACCGAACCCGATGACGATGTTCGGGGCGAACAGGGGCTGCACCTCGAGGAACTCGCCCGCGTCGGTGATGTGCGCGATGACCTGGTGGATGTCATACGGCTGGTTGGGGGAGTCGGGGATGATCGTGTTGAGGAAGCGGTCGGCATCCGTCGTCTCCCACTCGAACCCATGCTCGTAGTCGGGGAGCTCGGCCATGTTGTTGTCGGGCAGGTAGCCCAGCATGGTGCGGACGTAGTCGATCGCGTCGTCCTCGTCTTCGGCGAGGTAGTGGGCGACGCCCGACCGAGTGTTGTGCGTGTGCGCGCCGCCGAGCTCCTCCATGCCGACGTCCTCGCCCGTGACGGTCTTGATGACGTCGGGGCCGGTGACGAACATCTGGCTGGTCTTGTCGACCATGATGACGAAGTCGGTGAGCGCGGGGGAGTACACGGCGCCGCCGGCGGCCGGTCCCATGACGATGGAGATCTGCGGGATGACGCCGGATGCCGCAGTGTTCAGCCGGAAGATCTCGCCGTACTTGCCGAGGGCGACGACGCCCTCCTGGATCCGCGCGCCGCCGGAGTCGAGGATGCCGATGATGGGCATGCCGCCGCGGAGGGCGAACTCCATGATCTTGACGATCTTCTCGCCCGCCACCTCGCCGAGCGATCCGCCGAACGTCGTGAAGTCCTGCGCGTAGACGGCGACGGTGCGGCCGTGGATCGTGCCGACGCCCGTGACGACCGAGTCGCCGTAGGGGCGGGAGCGGTCCATGCCGAACGCGGTGGTGCGGTGGCGCACGTATTCGTCGAGCTCGACGAAAGAGCCGGGGTCGACGAGCAGCTCGATGCGCTCGCGGGCGGTCAGCTTGCCCTTCTTGTGCTGCTTCTCCTTGGCGATGGCCTCCGCGTCGACGATGGCCTCCTGGTACCGCCTGCGGAGGTCGGCGATCTTTCCGGCGGTCGTTGACATGTCGGGCTGCTCGGTCACGCGTTCCACCCTAGCGAGCACCCTTCGCTGCGGGTTGGCGGACACCCACAACGACGGCGCGAATCCGTTGTCATTCACCGCTACGGCGTAAGGTTGCGCCATGTCGATCCCCGCAGACGGATATCCGCTCGCCGCCGCCGTGACCCCTCGCCTCCACGTGGTTGAGACGGTCGACTCGACCAATGCCAAGCTCGTGCGCGACGCGACCGACGATCCCGACGGCCATCCGCATCTGTCGGCGGTCCTGACGCGCGACCAGCGTGCCGGGCGCGGACGCCTCGATCGCTCGTGGACGGCGCCTCCCGGCACAGCGATCGCCGTCTCTGTCCTGCTCGACGTCGCGGCGATCGCCGACGCCGATCGCGGCTGGATCCCTCTCCTTGCGGGAGCGGCGATGCAGCGCGCGGTCGCCGCGCAGCTGACAGACCTCGATGTGTCGCTCAAGTGGCCGAACGACGTGCTCGTGAGCGACATGAAGATCTGCGGCATCCTCGCCGAGGTCCTTCCCGGCGACCCTCGCCGCGTCGTCGTCGGGGCGGGCGTCAACACCGAGATGGCGTCGGTCGACCTGCCGGTGCCGACGGCGACGTCGTTCGCGGCGCTCGGGCGGGAGGCCGACGAGGACCGCCTGCTCGCCGACTACCTCGAGGGCCTCCGAGACGGCATCGCCGAACTCGCCGTCTCGGGCGCGGATGCCGTGCGTGAGGAGATCGAGAAGGCGTGCTCGACGCTCGGTGCGGCGGTGACCGTGTCGCTTCCCGACGGGACGTCGCTCGAGGGCATCGCGCGCCGGCTGGATGCCGAGGGCCGGCTCGTCATCGAGAGCGCGGGCGTCGAGGCGGTCGTCTCGGCCGGCGACGTCGTCCACGTGCGCGGCGGCGGACGCCGCTGACCCCGCGGCGTGCCGAAGGCGGCGTGTCGCCGCCCTCCGACACAATGGAGCCGTGACCCAGCCGAGCGCGTACCCGGGGAGGCCGCAGACGCCCGCCCCGGGATCAGCGGTGCCCGAGCGCCGGCTGGCGCGATTCCGCAGTCACGCGCGTCGGCTGTTCTGGTCGGCGGTCGTGCTCGTCGCGGTCGCGACGGCGACGGGCTACTTCACCGGCAACGTCCCGCCGCTCGGCGACGGCGTCGTCGAGGTGCTGGGCGGTCGCGCGATCGGCGGCGTCCTGCTGTGGGATCTGCTGCTGTGGGCGATCGGCCTCGCGCTCGTCGTCGGGCTGGTCGTCGTGCCGTACGCGCGCTGGCTGGCCCACACCTACACGATCACGACGCGGCGCATCGTCGAGCAGTCGGGAGTGTTCGCACGGCGCCGTCGTGAGCTCGCCCACGCCCGTGGCTACACGATCACCGAGCGTCGCGGCCCGCTGCAGCGGCTCTGGGGCGCCGGGACCCTCGTGCTGTCGAACGGCGTCGATGAGCCGCTCGTCGTGAAAGACGCTCCCTCCGCCCGGCTCGTGCACGAGACGCTCGCCGATCAGGTCGAGATCAGTCAGATCCTCGCCCACCGCGATGCCCACGGCCTCCCCGTGCGCCCTGACGCTCCCTGAGCCGTCGCTCCCGGGCTGATCCCGGCCGCCGAACCTGGGAAGATGGAATCCCACCCGGAGGGAGACGCATGTCTATGGAGCTCGGAATCGTCGGCGGCGGCCAGCTGGCACGCATGATGATCGCACCGGCGGTCGAACTCGGGGTGAACGTCCACGTGCTCGCGGAGGAGCCCGGCATGGCCGCTGACCTCGCGGCATCCGCGACGGGCGACTACCGCGACCTCGACACGGTGCTCGCCTTCGCACGCGGCAAGGACGTCGTCACCTTCGACCATGAGCATGTGCCGCAGGAGGTGCTGCGTGCTCTCGTCGCCGAGGGGATCCCGGTGCACCCCGGCCCCGACGCACTCGTGTACGCGCAGGACAAGCTGCTGATGCGTGCCCGGCTCGAAGAGCTCGGGGCGCCGCAGCCCGACTGGGCCGCCGTGTCGGATGCCGCGGGGCTGCAGGCGTTCCTCGACGACCACGGCGGCCGCGCCGTCGTCAAGACCCCGCGCGGGGGCTACGACGGCAAGGGCGTGCGCCTGGTGTCATCGCCCGACCAGGTGGCGGACTGGCTCGACGCGCTGGCCGAGGGCTCGGCGCTCCTGGCCGAGGAGCTCGTCGACTTCACGCGTGAGCTCGCCCAGCAGATCGCGCGCCGCCCGTCAGGCGACTCGGTGGCGTATCCCGTCGTCGAGACCGTGCAGCGCGACGGCGTGTGCGCCGAGGTGATCGCCCCCGCGCCCCATTCGAGCGGGCGGCTCGCGGAGATCGCCGCGCGCATCGGCCAGGACATCGCCGAGGGGCTGGGCGTCACCGGCATGCTCGCGGTCGAGCTGTTCGAGACGAGCGACGAGCGGCTGCTCGTCAACGAGCTCGCGATGCGCCCCCACAACAGCGGCCACTGGGGCCAAGACGGCGCGATCACCGGGCAGTTCGAGCAGCACGTGCGCGCCGTGCTCGATCTGCCGCTGGGTGACCCGTCGCCGCGCCAGCCGTGGGCCGTGATGGTGAACATCCTGGGCGGACCCGACACCGACACGCTCGAGAGCCGCTTCCCGCAGGTGCTCGCCGCCCACCCCGCCGTCAAGGTGCACACGTACGGCAAGGCGCCGCGCCCGGGCCGCAAGGTCGGGCACGTGAACGCGGTCGGCGACGATCTCGACGCCGTCGTGTACGAGGCCCGCGCCGCCGCCGCGCACTTCGCAGGCTGATCGGGATCCGACGCCTGGCCGCCCCCGGCGATCGGGGCCGATCCGCTGCGACGTGCCGTGCCGTTGCGGGGAGTTCGCAGGGTCGGAGCCTAGCCTTGACGGGTGACTCGACCGCTGCACTCGTCTGCCACTCCTCTCGTCGGCGTCGTGATGGGCTCGGACTCCGACTGGCGCGTCATGAGCGACGCGTCTCAGGCGCTCGCCGACTTCGGCATCCCGCACGAGGTCGAGGTCGTCTCGGCCCACCGCACGCCCGACAAGCTGCTCCGCTATGGCCGTGAGGCGCGCTCCCGCGGTCTCAAGGTCATCATCGCCGGGGCGGGCGGCGCCGCCCACCTCCCGGGCATGCTCGCGTCGCTCACCCCGCTTCCGGTCGTGGGGGTTCCCGTGCAGCTGGCGACCCTCGACGGACTCGACTCGCTGCTGAGCATCGTGCAGATGCCCGCCGGCATCCCCGTCGCGACCGTGTCGATCAACGGGGCGAAGAACGCGGGCCTGCTCGCCGCCCGGATTCTCGCGGCGGCCGACTCTGTGATCGCCGACAGCATGGAGGAGTATGCTCGCGGACTCGAGGCGCAGGTCGAGGAGAAGAACCGCCGCCTGAAGGACTCTCTGTGACGACGCTCACCAGCCCGCCGAGGACGTCCGGGAGGGCGCACGACCCGCGGGGCGGCCTGTGGAGCGAGTACTCGCTGCGCACCCCCGACGTGACGTCACCGGACATCATGACGCGTCGTGGCTGGTGGCTCGTCGTCCTGAACTTCCTGCTGCCGGGGTCGGTGCAGGCGCTCGCCGGCAGCCGTCGCCTCGGACGCATCGGTCTCGTGGCGACCTTCGTCATGTGGGCGCTCCTCGTGGTCGTGCTCGTCGTCGCCCTGCTCTCCTGGCAGGCGCTCGTGACGGCGGTCGCGAACTGGTTCATGCTGCTCGTGCTGCAGGTCGTCCTCGCCGCGTACGCCGTGCTGTGGGCGGTCCTCACGATCGACACGCTGCGGCTCGTGCGGCTGGTGCGCGTGCGCGGCAAGGCCCGCATCGGGATCTCGGCGCTTGCCGTCGCGCTTCTGGTCGTCTCGTCGGGCTCCGCGCTCTACGCGTCGCAGGCGGCGGGAACATCGCGCGAGACGCTCGCGAGTGTCTTCGGCTCCGGACCTGCGGTTCCCGCCTCCGACGGCTACTACAACTTCCTCCTGCTCGGCGCCGACAGCGGCAAGGGCCGCTCGCACATGCTCTTCGACAGCATCTCCGTCGTGTCGGTCAACGCTGAGACGGGCTCCGTCACGATCACCGGCATCCCGCGCGACATGCGCAACGTGCCCTTCTCCGAGGGGCCGATGCAGGACCGGTATCCCGATGGGCATCGCGGCAAGGCGCACCCGACGTGCGGCTGGGACAACAAGATCAACCAGCTCAACACCGAGGTCGGCGTGTGCCTCGACGGCGAGGCGTTGTACCCGGATGCCGCCGCCATCGGCTCCACGCCCGGCATCGAGGCCACGCGGGATGCCGCGGAGGGCGTGCTCGGCATCGAGATCCAGTACTTCGTCTTCGTCGACATGCACGGGTTCGCCGCGCTCGTCGACGCACTCGGCGGGGTCGACATCACGGTCAAGGAACGCCTGCCGAAGGGGGAGCTCAGCAAGGGCCCGGACGGAGAGCTGCGCGGCGTGATCGGCTGGATCGAAGAGGGCCGTCAGCACATGGACGGCGACACCGCCCAGTGGTACGCCCGCTCGCGCTACACGACGAGCGACTGGGACCGCATGAAGCGGCAGCGCAAGCTCCAGCAGGCGATCCTCGATCAGTTCACGCCGACGACCGTGCTGACGCGCTTCCAGGACATCGCCAAGGCGGGGTCCGAGATCGTCAGCACCGACATCCCGCCGTCGATGCTGTCGTTCCTGGCCGACCTCGCCGTGAAGGCGAAGGAGCAGGACATCACGACGATCGAGCTGACGCTGGAGAACGACGTCGATCCCGACGACCCCGACTTCGACCGCATCCACGCGATGGTCGACGAGGCGCTGCACCCCCCGGCGCCCACGGCGACACCCGAGGCCTCCGAGCGCTGAGGCGAGCCGGTGGATAGGCTCATCGCATGACCGCGACCTTGCGCATCGTGCTGGATCGGAGCACATCGTCTGCGGATTCCGACCTCGCTGCCGCCGCAGTGGAGCTGGCGCGCGGACTCGTCGCGACGGCGCCCGCCGACTGCGAGGTGGAGGCGATCGTTCCGAGCGGCGAGTCCGATCCGCTCGAGGCTGTCCCCGGACTGGCCTCGGTGACCCGTCTGGCGCTCCCGCGCCGTGAGCTCGTGACGGCGTGGCAGGTGGGCATGCCCACCGGCGTCGGCGGCGGCCTCATCCATGCGCCCTCGCTCGCGGCGCCCCTCGTGCGGCACGATCGCGTGAACGACCACGACCAGACGGTCGTGACACTGTGGGACCTCGACGCGTGGGAGCGTTCCGAGGAGCTCTCTCGCGCTCATGTGCTGTCACAGAAGGCGCTTCTCAGACGTGCAAAGAAGCACGCGGATGCCGTCGTGGTGCCCACGCACGCCGTCGCAGCCCGGCTGGCGTCGTGGGGCGGGTTCGGCGACCGGGTGCGGGTCATCCCTGGCGCGCCGCCGGAGTCCTTCCGCATTCCGGCCGACGAGATCGGGCGTCGGCGCTCCCTCGGCATCCCCGAGGGCTTCGTGCTGCTGTCGGGATCGAGCGGCGCCTCCTCGAACCTCTCCGCGGGATTCGGCGCGGCGGTGCGCGCGCATGCCGGCGTTCCCGTTGTCGTCGTCGACGCACCTGAGGGCGACGAGCCGGCGATCGCGGAGCTCGCCGCCGCAGCGGGGATAGGGGAGGGGCGCGTGCACGTGCGGCCGCACCTCGATCCGTACGACCGGGCTGCGGTGCTCGGCGGTGCGGTGGCGTATGTGGCCACTTCGAGGTCGTCGGCCTTCCCGTGGCGCCTGGTCGAAGCGCTCCGCCTGGGGGTGCCCGTGGTCGCGGCCGACTCGGACGTGCACCGCGAGGTGATCGCCGAGGGGGGAGTGCTCGCCGCCCCCGACGCCGATGCACTCGGCGACGCCCTCGCCTCTGCCCTGGGGTCGACGGCGGCCGCCGAGCGGCTCGCGGTGCTGGCGGGAGACCGGGGCCGCGCTTTCTCGTGGGCCGGTGCCGCGGAGCGGGTCTGGATCCTCCACGCGGATCTCTGACTCCGACGTGCGACCTCGCCGAGGGGATCCAGCACACCTTGGGAGACGCTTGAATCCGCGTGTCGAACGAACGGATTTACGGCTCAGGGTGGTATCGGCCGTTTACATCCGTCACAATGGTCACATGTCCCCCCGACTGGAACGCCGCCATGCCCTCTCCCCGGTGACGTTCGTCGTAGCCGTCCTCGCCCTCGTCATGGGCATGCTGACAGCTGCGCCGACCACGTCCGCACAGGCCGCCGCGCCGCTGCCTGATGGGATCCTCGACGGGGGATACATCATCAGCGATGCCGAGTTCTTCGACAGCACGTCGATGACGGCGACCGAGGTCAAGGCGTTCCTCAAGAGCAAGGTCCCCACCTGCAAGGCGACCAGCGGTCCGACCTGCCTCAAGAGCTTCACGGCCGATCTCCCCAAGTTCGCCGCCGACAAGTACTGCAAGGAGGTCCCTGCGAAGGACAACGCGTCCTCGGCGTGGATCATCTACAAGGTGGCACGCTCGTGCGGCATCAACCCGAAGGTCATCCTCGTCATGCTCCAGAAGGAGCAGGGCCTCGTGCTCTCGACGGCGCCGACCGACTGGTCGTACCGCGCCGCGATGGGGCAGGCGTGCCCGGACACCGCCCCGTGCGACAAGGCCGCCGCGGGCTTCGTGAACCAGGTGTACAAGGGCGCTCGCCAGCTGCAGGTGTATACGAAGAACCCGACGTCGTTCAACTACCGCGCGGGTCAGGTGAACACGATCAAGTGGCACCCGACGAGCTCGTGCGGATCGTCGAAGGTCCACATCAAGAACCAGGCCACGGCGAACCTCTACATCTACACGCCGTACCGCCCGAACGTCGCCGCCCTCGCCGCCGGCACGGGCACGGGAGACGCCTGCTCGTCGTACGGCAACCGCAACTTCTACAACTTCTATGTCTCGTGGTTCGAGCCCAAGGCGTCGAGCTCCACCGGCGCACCCGCGCAGATCGCCGCGTGCAGCACGCCGCCCAGCGGTGACATCGCCGCGGCATCCGGCACGGGCACGATGACGGCGGCCACGACGGGCAAGAAGGCTCCGACGAAGAACTGCACGTCCGGCACGACGTCGCTCGCCAAGGGGGCCTCTGTGACCGTCACGGGCTCCTACGGGTCGTGGCTTCGTGTGAAGTCGGGATCCAAGACCACATGGGTGCCCAAGTCCACGGTCAAGCTCCCGACCTCGCCCGCATCGGGCGGCGACGTGTGCGCCCTCCCGGCCGAATCGGCGGTGACCAAGGCGTCGGGAACCGCGGTCGTGACGACCGACACGCTGAACGCCCGCAAGGCCCCGACGACCAAGTGCGAGACCGGCAAGAAGCAGATCAAGATGGGCGCGAAGTACGCGCGCACGGCCACGTATCGCGTGCCGGGCGACGACGTGTGGTGGCGCATCACGATCAGCGGGTCGCCGTACTGGGTGCACAGCCAGTACGTGACCCTCGACGACCCGTCGTCCGAGCCGGTGCCGACGCCCAACCCGACGCCCACGCCGGCGGATGAGGCGGTGCCGGCGACGGGCACCAAGTACGTGAAGTCCGCACTCGCGGTCAAGAGCGGCACGAAGTCGAGCTCGCGTCTGCTGTCGACGCTGGCCACGGGCACGAAGGTCACGCGTACCGCGACGAAGGGCTCGTACACGAAGGTGTCGGCCGGGTCGGTCAGGGGCTGGGTCGCCTCCTCGAAGCTGGTCGACACGAAGCCGGCGGTCTCGACGAGCACGATGCAGACCACGGCGGCCAAGTCGTACGTGCGCATCGCGGCGGACAACGACACGAAGGCGGTGGTGAAGCTCGCGAAGGGCACGAAGGTGACGGTCGTCGACCGCACCTCGACCTGGGCGGCTGTCAAGGTCAGCGGCAAGCAAGGCTGGGTGCTGCTCAGCAAGCTCGGTGCGGCGAAGGAGACGGCGCCCGCGGATGAGGCGGTGCCGGCGACGGGCACCAAGTACGTGAAGTCCGCGCTCGCGGTCAAGAGCGGCACGAAGT